>Ga0228702_1002022_pt1 | contig 12104 bp, 10 predicted proteins | sample McNCre217_Aug_MG_2_FD_178018 | JGI IMG/M metagenome (GOLD analysis project Ga0228702, IMG submission 178018) | Freshwater microbial communities from McNutts Creek, Athens, Georgia, United States - 20-17_Aug_MG | ecosystem: Environmental > Aquatic > Freshwater > Creek | place: USA: Georgia... | reverse complement strand
CCGACTTGACGCGGGCGCGCGGCTGGCTTACCTGAGGACGCAACGCGGGTGTAGCTCAATGGTAGAGCAGCAGCTTCCCAAGCTGAATACGAGGGTTCGATTCCCTTCACCCGCTCCAAGAAAATCCCATTGATCCTAAAGAAAACCCTTGCTTTAAAGGTAGTTGTGCCGCTTTTTGTGCCAAAGCTGGTGCCAGAATGGGGTGAGCAATGGCCGGAAAACTGCGCTATTGGAAGGAATAGGACGGGAAATTTTGGGCAAGAATTGCTGTTCCCAAACGGCTGATACCGGTCTTAGATCACCCGCGCGGCGAGCTTCTCGAACCTCTTGGCGGTGATCGGCGCGCGGCTTTGCGCAATCATTCCGCAGCGGTTGCACGGTTGCAGCTTGAAATCACAAAGGCAGCACAACGCGCTGACAGCGCGAATCCTACACTGCTCAAGGTAGCTTCACCTCGCACCGCAATCACCACGGCAGACTTCGGGCGCGCTGTCTGGCAGCGCTATCTGGCCGCTCTTGAGGCAGACGACGCAAACCGCGAACTGTATCCAAGCAAGGCTGAGATCGCCGCCGAAATGGCGAAGCTAGAGCTACGGGCAGAGCGTGGCGAGATCAGCCCCGAAGCCGATATGTCAAATGTCAACGAACGTTGTGGGTGTTAATGGCGTGGGAAGTTGGGGCGTCACCCGGTCCCGGAGGATGGACCAAGTGGCGGCAGGGGTGCGGCATGGGGTGCCCTGATGGTGGAGAAAGCGACCCCACCGGGGGTGACGCGCGGCTTCACCTGTTGAGGTCAGGGCATCGGATTTTTCGGTGGAATTTAGACCATGCTTACAGCAAAGTCGCACATATTGAACGGGGTGTCTCGATGCGAATAGTGGCGATTATCGCAAATCTTTCCTTGTTGGCCGGGTTCGCCTACATGCTGGCAGAGGTCGGCTTTCCAAAGCCCCACGAGGCAACCTTCGTGCTTCTGATATTCTTAGCCCCGGTCGCTTCACTCATAGCCTTTTGGCTGGATGGTCGCCAAGGGAAAGCAAGGAACCAAGAGGACTCAACCCTGCAACTTGCCCGGAAAGCAGTCCGCGCGAAGCTGCGCCGCGCTGCCCAAGAAAAGTGAGCGGTGACTGCGCCAGTAGAACGGAGCAACCATCTTCTGGGATAAGTGAGTCGTTCCACCAAGGAGTCGGCCATGGCAAGCACGAAATTAACTTACAAATTCTTTATGAACGGAAGGGCGCAGGCGCGTATCATCCGGGCTTATACAGTTGAGACTGCGATAGATGTGGCTGAGGTCAAACTAGCGGGACTACCTGCGGGTGCGAAGGCGGCAGTAATCGTGTGGCGCGATCACTTCGGCAATCCAAAGGACGTTACGATCTTCTCCGATGGTTCTCGGGCAGAAGGCTTAGTCACGGTTCGTTGGGTGCAGTAGCATCTTGCCCCAGCGGGACAGTCCGGCTACCTAGTGAGCACGCACCGACAGCACGTCAGGCACACACGGAGAAAATCCACCGGGAAGCCGAACGGGCCGAAATTATTGAGAATGAAGGGAAAAGCGGTCGTGTGACCGGGTTCGATTTTGCTGCCGGTCGCCATTCACCCGCTCCAATCCCCTACAGCAAGCACCGGGTTCGACGCAGTGATTGCGCGGTTAAGCCTCGTCGATGCGGCGCAGTTTGAAGATCACAATCGACACGCCCCACGCAATCAAGAACAGCGCGATAATGCCATAGCCCAGCAGGCCGAAGTTATCGTTCAGCACGCCAATATCTTCCCAAATCCAGCCACTTAGCGCCAGTTTGTCTTGCAAGAGCCCCAAGGTTTCAATGCTGCCCACCACGATTGCCACCGCAACCGACAGGCCGGTGATCACCAGATTATAGTAAAGCTTGCGCATCGGCCGTTGAAACGCCCAGCCATAGGCCCCCAACATCAAGACGCCGTCGACGGTATCCACCAACGCCATGCCAGCGCAAAACAGCATTGGGAACACCATCACCACCAGCGGCGAAACGCCGCCCGACGCGGATGATGCCGAAAGCCCCAGCAGGCCAACTTCGGTTGCGGTGTCAAAGCCCAAGCCAAACAACATGCCCAGAAAATAGATATGCCGGTTTTTTTCAATCAGCCGGAACATACGGCGGAACAGCCGCGCCATCACGCCGCCACCGCTAAGCAACAGGTCAAGATCATCGGCATGCAAATCGCCGCCCCGCCGCACCTTGCGCAAAGACCGCCACGTGTTGCGCAAAATGAACAGGTTGGCACCCGCGATGGCAAACAGGAAGAACGCGGATACAAGGGTGCTGATAGTCCCGCCAATCGCGCGATACTCTTCAAAACCGCCCTGCAACGCCTGCGCGGTGATTGCCACCACCACCGACAAGATCACCACGATCGACGAATGTCCCAGCGAAAAGAACAGCCCCACCGTCAGCGGGCGCTTGCCCTCTTGCATCAGCTTGCGGGTGATATTGTCGATTGAGGCGATATGGTCGGCATCGACCGCATGGCGCAGCCCAAAGCTATAGGCCAGAAACGCCGTGCCCAGCAGCACCGGCTGACCCTGAAACGCCGCAAAGGCCCAAGCCCAAGCGGCGCAATTGAACAGCACCAAAAGCGACAGGATCACCGCAGCCTTGCGGCGCAGTCCAACCGGCGCAGAATCTAAAATCCGCTGCAGCAACGTCAACGCTTTCTTCCCGACACCCACCGTGCCGGAATGTTGGGCTGTGCTGCGGCGGTGCCCAAACGGGGGCCCGACCCGCACAGCCGGTCTGGGGTTGCTGGGCAGGTCTCCTGGCTCGCGGGTCTTCCTGCGGTGCCCACCCTTCCCGGTTTCCCAGTGGTGATACGGACACGCAGTCGCCGCTTACAGTTGCGGGGGCAGCCACGGATCAGGCCCCAATTGGGTCATCCCTACCGTGTTCCCTATTAATCCAGCAGGCTTGGCCTGCATGGAACCCAAGTGCGATCAGCTAGCGCGGGAAGTGCCGCGCTGTCCAGTGCAGATGCGACATCTTGTGGCGGTTTTGGCACAGGCTTGGCTGCGATTGGCATAGGCCGCGAACTGGCCTTATCGCCGCCATCTTCCCCTTTGCCCCGCGCTGCGCTAGCAAATGCCTTGCAACTGGAAAGGGAATCCCCATGAGCGAGATCAAACGTATCGGCGTCGGCGCACGGATGTCGGAAGCTGTGGCCTATAACGGCATCGTCTGGCTGGCTGGCCAAGTCGGCACCCCCGGCGAGTCGGTGGAAGCACAGACCAAAACCTGCCTTGCCGAAGTCGACCGTATTCTGGCAGCTGCTGGCACCGACAAGACCCGCATCCTGTCGGCGCAAATCTGGCTGGCCGATATTTCGACCTTCGCCGAGATGAACAAGGTCTGGGACGCTTGGGTTCCGGCAGGCCACACCCCGGCCCGCGCCACCGGCGAAGCCAAACTGGCGACCCCGGATTACAAAGTGGAAGTCATTGTCACCGCAGCGCTGCGCTGAGGCCAAAGCAAGGGGGGCTGTCTGCCCCCCTTCCCCCCCGAGGATATTTTCACCAGTATGAAAGCCGCGCTGTCAGGCTTTCAGGTAATCGACCAGCGCTTGCGTCGAGCCGTCTTTGCCTTCGGTGCTTTGCGCGCCTTCCAGGATCGGTTGCAGCGCCAGCGCCAGTTCCTTGCCCAGCTCGACGCCCCATTGGTCATAGGAGTTCAGGCCCAGCACCACGCCTTCGACAAACACCCGATGTTCATAAAGCGCGATGATCTGGCCCAGCGTGAACGGCGTCAGTTTCGGGTAGACCAGCGTTGTCGACGGACGGTTGCCGGGGAACACCCGATGCCGCGCTTGGCGGTCGAGTTCGGCACCGCTAAAGCCCTTTTTGGTCATGATCGCGGTGGCTTCGTCCAAGGACCGGCCCCGCATCAAGGCTTCGGATTGCGCCAGACAGTTTGACACCAGCAGAAGGTGCTGGTGGGCCAGATCAGGCTCATGTCCCTGTTTCGCCACCAGGAATTCGCAGGGCACCACGCGGGTGCCTTGGTGGATCAGCTGATAAAACGCGTGCTGGCCATTGGTGCCGGGTTCGCCCCAAACCACCGGGCCGGAATGGGTGGCAAGCGCGCTGCCATCCATCGCCACCGATTTGCCGTTCGATTCCATTTCCAACTGCTGCAAATAGGCAGGCAGGCGGCTAAGGCGTTGATCATAAGGCAGAACCGCGCGGGTGGTATAGCCGCAGATCTGGTTGTGCCAGATGCCGACCAAGGCCAGCATCACCGGCATATTGTCTTCGAAGGCATCGGACAAAAAGCGTTCGTCCATATCGCGGCCACCGGCCAGAAAATCGGCAAACGCTTCGGGGCCAACCGCCAGCATCAGTGCAAGGCCAATCGGCCCCCACATCGAATAGCGCCCGCCGACCCAGTCTTCAAAGCCGAACACCCGGCTGCCATCAATGCCGAAAGCCGCCGTCTTGTCCGCCGCCGTCGACACAGCTGCAAACTGCGCCGCCGGATTGGCCACCGATGCCGCCATCCAGACCCGCGCGGTTTCGGCATTGGTCATGGTTTCAATCGTGGTGAAGGTTTTCGACGCCACGATCACCAGCGTTGTTTGCGGGTTCAGCCCCTTGATCACATCGGCGATATGCGCGCCATCGACGTTCGAGACATAATGCACCCGCGGCCCGTCATGGTAAGGCGCCAGCGCCAGCGTCGCCATTGCCGGCCCAAGGTCAGAGCCGCCGATGCCGATGTTGATCACATCGGTGATCTTGCCGCCTTGGCCGCAATATTTGCCGGTGCGCACTTCACGCGCAAAAATCGCCATGCGCGCCAAGGTTTTATGAATGTCAGGCACCACATCGGTGCCATCGACCAAAACCTTGACACCTTCGGGGGTGCGCAGCGCCGTGTGCAGCACCGCACGGCCTTCGGTATCGTTGATCTTTTCGCCGCCAAACATCGCGGCGCGCTTTTCCGCCACGCCCGAGGCTTCGGCCAAAGCGATCAGCAGGCGCTTTGCCTCGGCATCGATGTTAGTCTTGGAATAATCCAGCAGCATCGCCCCGGCGCGGGCCGAAAATTGCGCAGCGCGGTTTTTCTGATCGAACAAAGAGATCAACGACCGCCCTGCCACCGCCGCCTGATGATCTTTCAGCGCTTGCCATTTCGTCATGATTTACTCCGCCCAGTGTACGGTTGCATTGTCCAGCACCACCCGCACCGGAGCCTCCAGCGCAGGCAAACGTGCTGCCCGTTCGATCGCGGCGCGCTTTTCGGCACCGGTGATCAGGATATGAATGTTCTGCGCTCCCGCCAAAACCGGCGCTGTCAGGGTGATGCGCGGTTCGCCCGCCGCATCGGCGCGCATCGGCAGCAAGATCGGCGCATCAGCCGCCAATGCTTCGGCCAGCAGATCGGCACCGGGAAACAGGCTTGCGGTGTGCATATCGCCGCCCATGCCCAGCAGCAGCACCGTGATCGGCAAATGCGGCGCAAGACCTTCGGCCAGCGCCTCTAACGCCAGTTCGGGTTTTTCGGCGGCGGCGTAAAGCGGCACCAGTTGCGCCGCCGCGGCCTTGTCGGTCAGCAGACGTTCGCGCAGCAGACGGGTGTTCGACCGCGGGCTGTCTTCGCCCACCCAACGTTCGTCGTTCAAAAACACCGCCACATGCGCCCAATCCAGCCCGACGCCCGACAAGATGTCGAACACCGGCCCCGGCGTGGTGCCACCGGGAACCGAAAACGACGCGCGGCCGTCGCGGTTCAACGCTTCGGACAGCTGGCCTACAATCACATCGGCCAGCCCCAGCATCAACGCTTCGCGGTCAGGGTATGTTTCGAACTTCATTCCTTGATCTCGCGCCAACGGCGGCCATCGCGGTGCATCAGCATCAGCGCATCTTCGGGGCCGGACGAACCCGGATCATAGCCCTGCGGCTTGTCGCCCCGCGCTTCCCAACCCTGAATGATCGGGTCGGTCCAGGCCCAAGCCGCTTCCACTTCGTCGCCGCGCATAAACAGGGTCTGGTTGCCACGGATCACATCCATGATCAGCCGTTCGTACGCATCCGGCACATCCTCGGCCTCGTCGCCCAAGGCATCGGCAAATGACATGTCCAAGGGCACCTGCATCAGGCGCATGCCGCCCGGCCCTGGTTCCTTGATCATCACCATCAGGTTCATGCCTTCGTTCGGCTGCAACCGGATCACCAGCACGTTTTCATGCCACCCCTTGGCGTCATCAAAGATCGCGTGTGGCGGTTGCTTGAAGGTGATTGCAATTTCGCTGGCCCGCGCCCGCAGCCGCTTGCCGGTGCGCAGATAGAACGGCACGCCCTGCCAGCGCCAGTTCGACACATTCACCTTCAGCGCGATATAGCTTTCGGTTTTCGAGGCCGGGTTTTCCGAATGCTCGATATAACCGCCCTCGTCCTTGCCGGCGTTATACTGGCCGCGCACGATATGTTCAGGCAACACCGGCTTCAGCGCCCGGATCACCTTCAGCTTTTCGTCGCGCACCGCGTCGGGGTCAAAGTGATAAGGCGGTTCCATCGCGATCAGGCACAACAGCTGCATCATATGGTTCTGCACCATATCGCGCATCGCACCCGACTTGTCGTAATAGGCGCCGCGCCCATCGACCGAAACGGTTTCTGCCACGGTGATCTGCACGTGGTCGATATATTCGGCCTTCCACAGCGGTTCGAACAGAATGTTGGCAAAGCGCACCGCCATCAGGTTCTGCACGGTTTCCTTGCCCAGATAATGGTCGATCCGGTAGATCTGCGCTTCGGTGAAATGCTTTGCCAGCACCGCGTTCAGCGCGCGGGCCGAGTCAAGATCGCGGCCAAACGGCTTTTCCACCACGATCCGACTCCAGGCATCGGCGATGCCGTGCAGGTGCAGCCGTTCGGCAATATCGCCAAACAGGCTGGGCGCGACCGAGAAATAGAACGCCCGCACCACGTTGTCGCGCATCAGGCCCTGCAGCTTGGCCCAACCGCCTTCTCCGGTGGCGTCGATCGACACATAGGCGATCTTGTCCAGAAAATCGGCAATCGCCTTTTTGTCCTGCCGATCCTTCGGCACGAACTCGGCAATCGCCTCGCCGACCAGCGTGCGAAACGCCGCATCGGTCAGATCGGCGCGCGCGGCGCCGATGATGCGGCTGTTTTCGGTCATCTGACCTGCCAGAAACCGCCGATACAACCCCGGCAGGATCTTGCGCTTGGCCAGATCGCCAGTGCCGCCAAAGATCACCAGATCAAAGGCATCTACCGGAATGACACGCGAAACCATGGCTTACCTCGCAGCTTGGGCCGGACTTCTTACAGCGTTGTTAGCGCTAACGAAGCGCTTTTAGCGCCACGACGCAGCCAAGTCTAGCACTGGATGCAGTCTATCTGAAAGAGATGCTGCGTGGCAGCAAATCAGATCTCATCGGCGGGCATCCACCGAACCCGGCGCAACCCCGGTTCCGCCGCAATCCGCTGCACAACTTGTTCCACCGCGTGATCCACCGCATCCTCGCCGCTGACGGTGGCGGAAAGTTCGATGCCATCTTCGCGGGTTTTGGCCTGTATTTCCTGCATATGCAGCCCGCCCAGCGTCAAATTCCGCAGCAACAGCGCCCGCATTGCCGCGTCTTGCTCGGCAGCGCATTCCACCACCACGCGGTAAATCCGCACCACCGGAACCCCGGCCCGCGTGTTGCGCTTCAACCACTTGACCAAGGGACGCAGGCCCAAATTCACGAAAACCACCATCGCCGTCAGCAACACCGCAAACGGCCAAGCCCCGATTCCCGCCAAAACCCCCACACCCGCCGAACACCACAGCGTCGCGGCCGTGTTCAGCCCATGCACGTTGAAGCCTTCGCGAAAGATGATTCCCGCGCCCAGAAAGCCTATCCCCGACACCACCTGCGCCGCCACCCGCGTCGGGCTGGCGTCATGTTCCACCAGCTGGCTGAAGATCACAAAGCCCGATGCCCCCAACGCCACCAGCGCATTGGTGCGCAAGCCCGCCATCCTCTGCCGCACCTGCCGCTCTGACCCGATCAAGGCCCCACAAGACAAGGCAACCGCCATGTTCACAGCCGCCGAAGCAAGCGCAAGGGTCATGCAGATATCCTTTCCAAAACACCCGAAGCTGACCACGAAACCGCTGATTTGTGAAGCTTTTGTAACGCCCGCGCCGCCGCCTTGACGGCAGGTAACCTCAGGCGTCCAACTCGGCGTCCCAATACAAATAATCCATCCAGCTTTGATGCAGATGGTTGGGCGGAAAGCGGCGGCCATGCGCCTGCATTTCTTCGGGGCTGGGCACGCGCGGCACCTTGGCCAGATGCAGTCCCGACTGTTTCAAACTGCGCGAACCCTTGCGCAGATTGCACGGCGAACAGGCTGCCACCACATTGGCCCAGCTGGTCACCCCACCACGACAGCGCGGCACCACATGGTCAAAGGTCAACTCGCCCTTGGCGCCGCAATACTGGCAGCAAAATTCGTCGCGCAAGAAAAGATTAAAGCGCGTGAAGGCCACGCGCTTTTGGGGTCTTACAAAATCTTTCAGCACCACGACCGACGGTATGCGGAACTCTTGTCGCTGGCTTCGCACCACATGGTCATATTCGGCCACAATCTGCACCCGGTCCAGCACCGCCGCCTTGATCGCCTCTTGCCACGGCCACAGCGATAACGGGTAGTAGCTCAGCGGGCGATAATCGGCATTCAGCACCAGCGCCGGAAAATGCTTCAGCGCCGCAGGGTCGCGTACAAACTGTGTCCTGAAATCGCCGTCCATTCCGTCAAAGACTCCGTCAAGAACCCGTCGCCGTCTTAGATCAGTCGCCTTAGCGTCAACTATATCTAGCGTTTTGCCGCTGACAAGCCCCGAACCCATAGCCTGCCTGCATGACAGCCTTGCTAGCCTATGGTTGTAACGCCGAAATGAAAAAGGCCCCGGAACATCCGGGGCCTTTCACAACCACTCACTCGTTAAGCTGCTTGAACTGCGCGTCCGGTCAGAACCTTGACCAGATTGGCCCGATAGTCTGGCGTGCCATGCAGATCGCTGATCATGTCAGACGCATCCACCGTCAGACCGGCAATCGCCTTGGCCGAAAAATCAGCCGACAGCGCCTTTTCGGCATCGCGCCAGCGGAACACGCCATCATTCGACGCCCCCGTCACCGCAACCCGCACGCCATCGGCAAACTTTGCCACAAACACCCCGGTCAGGGCAAAGCGGCTCGCCGGTTGGTTGAACTTCAGATAGGCGGCCTTTTGCGGAATCGGGAACCGCACTTCGGTCACGAACTCGCCTTCGTCCAGGGCCGTGGTAAACATGCCCTGAAAGTAGTCATCCGCCGCAATCTGGCGCTTGTTGGTCACAACAGTCGCGCCCGACGCCAGAACCGCCGACGGATAGCAGGCCGCCGGGTCGTTGTTGGCAATCGAACCGCCAATGGTGCCGCGGTTGCGCACCGCCGGGTCGCCGATGCCCCCCGCCAAAGCCGCAAGCGCCGGGTAATAAGCGGCGGCTTCCTTTGCCACCACCGCATGCGGGGTGGCCGCACCAATGTGCAAGCCGCCATCACCTTTGCAGACACCCTTCATCTCGGCAATGCCGGTCAGGCTGACCAGCGTGCCTGGCGACGCCAAACGCTGCTTCATCGTCGGAAGCAAAGTCTGGCCACCCGAAAGCGCCTGTGCCCCATCGGCCGAAAGCGCCTTCGTCGCTTCGGCAATCGAAGAAGGCTTCACGAACTCAAAGTCATACATCGCTGGTCCTCCTTAACCGTTGATCGCATTCCAGACCCGCGACGGCGAGACTGGCATATCGATATGCTTGACGTTCTTGTAACCGCCGCGCTGCAGCGCGTCGATCACCGCATTGACCACCGCCGGCGGGCTGCCGATGGCCCCGGCTTCGCCGCAGCCCTTCACGCCCAACGGGTTATGGGTGCAAGGCGTTACGCAAGAATGGTCAACCGTATAGAACGGCACATCCTCGGCGCGCGGCATCGCATAGTCCATGTAGCTTGCCGACAACAGCTGGCCGTTTTCGTCATAGGTGGTGTTTTCCAACAACGCCTGACCAATGCCCTGCCCAACGCCGCCATGCACCTGACCTTCCACGATCAGCGGGTTCATCACATTGCCAAAGTCATCGGCACAGGTGAACGAACACACTTCAACGCGGCCAGTCTCGGCATCCACCTCGACCTCGCAGGCATAGGCGCCCGCCGGATAGGTGAAGTTCGCCGGATCGTAGAACGAGGTTTCCTCCAACCCCGGCTCCAGCGTTTCCAGCGGATAGTTATGCGGAACATAGGCCGAAAACGCGATTTCGCCAAAGGTCTTGGCCTTGTCGGTGCCGGTCACCTGGAACTTGCCATCTTCGAAAACGATGTCGCCTTCTGCTGCTTCCAGCATATGCGCAGCAATCTTCTTGCCCTTGGCAATGATCTTGTCGACCGCCTTCACCATCGCAGACCCGGCCACCGCCAGCGACCGCGACCCGTAAGACCCCATGCCAAACGGGATCTTCGAGGTATCGCCATGCACGATATCCACCGACGCTTCGGGAATCCCCAGGCGCTCGGCGACAATCTGGGCAAACACCGTCTCGTGGCCCTGCCCGTGGCTATGTGCGCCGGTCATCACTGAAATCGATCCAGTTGCGTTCACCCGCACGGTTGCGGCGTCAAACAGCCCCACGCGCGCGCCCAATGCCCCCACCAATGCCGACGGCGCGATCCCGCAGGCTTCGATCCAGGTCGAAAGCCCCAAACCGCGCAGCTTGCCCTTGGCTTTCGATGCCGCCGCCCGCGCTTCAAACCCGGCAAGATCGCCAAGCTCGATCATCTTGTCCAGCGTGGCATGGTAGTTGCCAGTGTCGTACACCAGTCCAACAGGGGTGGTGTAGGGGAACATATCCGGCGTGATGAAGTTCTTCCGGCGGATTTCCACCTTGTCCAACCCCAGCTCGTCTGCCGCCATATCCACGATCCGTTCAATCGAGAAGGTGGCTTCCGGGCGGCCCGCGCCGCGATAGGCGTCAACGGGTGCCGTGTTGGTGAACACCGCCTTCACGTTCACATACACCAGCGGCGTCTTGTACGGCCCCGCCATCAGCGTGCCATGCAGGAACGTCGGCGTCACCGTGGCAAAGTTCGACAGATAGGCGCCGACGTTGGCCATGGTTTCGGTGCGCAGCGCCAGGAAGGTGCCGTCTTTTTCCAACGCCAACTGAATCTTGGTCACATGGTCGCGACCATGCGCATCCGACAAGAAGCTTTCCGACCGTTCGGCCACCCATTTCACCGGACGACCCAGCGCTTTCGACGCGGCCAGAACCGCCGCCTCTTCGCCGTAGTGATAGATCTTCGACCCGAAACCACCGCCCACGTCAGGCGCGATCACCGTCAGCTTGTTTTCCGGGATGCCCAGCACAAACGCCGCGATCAGCAGCCGCGTCAGGTGCGGGTTCTGGCTGGTGGTGTAGAGTTTGTAATCACCAGTGCCCGGATCAAAATCGCCGATGCTGGCCCGCGGTTCCATCGCGTTCGGCACCAGACGGTTGTTCACCAGCTCAAGCGTGGTGACATGCGGCGCCGCGGCAAAAGCCGCATCCACCGCCGCGCGGTTGTCTTCGATCCAGCCCCAGTCGAAGCAGACGTTGTTGTCGATCTCGTCATGCACGCGGTGCGACGGGTTGGCAACCGCATCGGCCATGTTCACAATCGCCGGCAATTCGGTGAAATCAGCCTCAATCGCGGCAGCGGCATCCTTGGCCTGCTCCAGCGTTTCGGCCACAACCACCGCATAGGCGTCGCCGACATGGCGCACCTTGCCATGCGCCAACACCGGACGCTTTGGCTCTTTCATCGTCGCGCCGTCGCGGCTGTTGATATACCAGCCCGCCGGGTTGCCACCAACAGCGGCAAAATCCGCGCCGGTCATGATCGCCAACACCCCCGGCATGGCCGCAGCCGCCGTGGTGTCGATCGCGTTAATCGTTGCATGCGCCATTTCCGACCGCGCGAAATAGGCAAAAGCCTGGCCGCGCAAATTGATGTCGGCGGTATAGCGGCCC
>Ga0228702_1002020_pt1 | contig 12113 bp, 11 predicted proteins | sample McNCre217_Aug_MG_2_FD_178018 | JGI IMG/M metagenome (GOLD analysis project Ga0228702, IMG submission 178018) | Freshwater microbial communities from McNutts Creek, Athens, Georgia, United States - 20-17_Aug_MG | ecosystem: Environmental > Aquatic > Freshwater > Creek | place: USA: Georgia... | reverse complement strand
ACAAAAGTCAATCAACTTCATGATGTAGTCACGCTCTTGCGCTTTGAGCGCTGTGAATGCATTGGCGCCATCCACTTCCGGCACCCCGGTCGTCTGATTGTCCGCACCCCACATCACACTGGGTGAAGCCGCATTGAAATGGCGAGCCATGTAGGCTTGACCATGCTTTTGGCCGGCGATTTGAGCCGCCAGGAATTCGTCATCTGCCACATCTTGAGCAGACAAATGATCCAGATCGTCCTCGCTCACCTCGGCATTTGGCTGTACGTCGTGCGAGGCGCTCGCATCCTGTGCACGGCTTGTCGGAATGAAACTGGGCTGCTCCTGCTTATTTTCAGTATCCGGCTGGCGACGCGAACCACTCGCATTGGCCACATAGCCCTTGAAGTCAGGCAGCATCGATCGCTGAGAGCTTTTCTCGATCACGCGTTCTGACTTGCTCGAGGGCGTGCCCGCATGGATGGACTGGATGACATGGTGCTCTGAATAAACATCCGTCTCAAACGTACCTACCAGGCGGTGGATGATGTTGCGCAACTCCAGAATATTGGCCGTGTACTTATGATGACTCAGAACATCCATCGCCTCTGGCGTGATTTGCTTGCCCGATGCGGTGGGCATTTCGAGCAAGATCGAGCGCACCAGATCGGCAATGTCATCCCGGCGCTCATTGAGCGAAGGCGTGCGAATCGTGAGGGTGTTGATGTGATGCAACAAGTCATTGCGAAACTTGCCATGCTCCACCATCGCCATCAGATCCTGGCTCGATGAAGTGATCAAGCGGAAATCGCTGTTGTACGTGTCACTCGAATTGACAGGTGAATAGGTGTTGCTCTCCACCAGGCGCAAGAGCAAGGTCTGGCAAGCGGCAGGCAACTCACCGACCTCATGCAAATACAAGGTGCCACCTTCGGCCAAAGCCACGGCACCTTGGCGCAGTTGGTGGTTGTAGGGATTCAAAACCCCCAACATCTCCAGTTCAAACTTGTTTTCCTTGATGCCTAAGCAATCGATCTGTACAAAATTACCACCGCTGCGCCCACCCACGTTGTGAACTGTGGAAGCCGATTGGCGCTTGCCTGTCCCCACTTCACCGGCCAGTAAAACCGGATCGTCCGATTGACTGGCCAAATGCAAACGACGGACAAAACTGTGAAAAGCCGCGCTGGTCGGGCTTTTGTGAAGTGTCAGGGCAGATTGATCAGAAACAAAGGGGGGCATAGTGGTCGCGTGTTGAAAGCAGTGACAATTTTGACACTGCGTTCAATTTTAAGACCATATGAAAACTTTTGGGCAGATCAATATTGAAAATTGAGTCCTAAAAATACTCTCAATACAGTAAATTTGATTTGAATTTAAGCCTGATTTTTCCAATTGAAATGAATTTTGATCAATTTACAGATATTGACGCATCAACCTTCGCAATAGCGCATCGAGACTTTCTGGCCCAGCAACAGATCACCTTGCAAACTGCGGTACTTGTACTCAAACGCTTTGCCACTGCGCAAATAATTGAGGTTGTCACTGTCACCGCATGTCCATTCGATCACTTTTTGACGCAGATCCTTGCGCGCTTCAATCGTCAATTTGGCGTAATTCACATGGAAGACGTAATCGTAAATGATGGTGTTCTCGGCACGTCGGAGTCCTTGCAAAGTCGTCATCCCGTCAATCTTGGATGGCATGCTCATATTGATTTTCGTGAGCATCTTGTCAATGTTCTTGTCGTTGGAAGTGGCGACGACTTTGGTCACACTGCGTCTGACATCGTTATCACCAAAGGCACTCCAAAATCCACCAACGCCTCCGGCAAGGACATGACCACCCAACACGCCAAGGGTCGCATAAGCCGCAAAAATCTTCAAGAACATCAGACAGTGACCCAAATTGAGAGAGGTGTTCCAACATCGCAACAGACTTTCGTCACTTGAGAAAGACCATTATTTTGTTGTTTTTCTTATTATATTTTATACATAATTAATATTCCAGATACAGTTGTCACAAGCGGTAACCGCACTTCAGAAACACCTCAAACAACCAGCACCCAACTGTGCATCGCGCAGATCGAGACTTGACGCGCTCGCGAGCACAAACGGCCAATCCGCCCGTTCATGCCAAGCGTCCAAGCTGCAGGCACGCCTCATAGATCGGGTTTGTACGAATGTTCAATTAAATTGGACAAGCGTTCAATGAATCCATGAACACGGCAGTCACCCCCTTGCCACGATCAACGGCACGCCACAATGCCGCAGCGCTGCGCCCTGATCGCAAGGGGCAAATTTTGTTGGCTGCGGAGCGTCTGTTTGCGAAATACGGATTCCATGCCGTCTCGATTCGCCAGATTGCCCAAGAGGCTCAAGTGCCCTTGGCCTTGGTGGGTTACCACTACGGGCAAAAACAAGACCTGTTCCACGCGATCTTTGAACATTGGTCCGGCACGATCGAAGAGCGCTTGCAAGGCCTACAAGGTGTGCAAAGACAGGCACATTCACGGCAAAAATTGCAACGCATTGTGGAGGCCTTCATCTCCCCCGTGATCCGTTTGCGCTCCAGCCCAGAGGGCGAGTCATACGCCATGCTCATGACCAAAGGCTTGAGCCCACAAAGCGATGAAGCCGATCGGGTGCTGAGGGATTTTTTCGATCCCATGGCTGAAGCATTCATCACGGCCTTGCACGACACCTTGGCCGCTGAATTTCCAGATGCGACGGTCACCCGCGGCACAGCCGCCTGGAGCTACCAATTGAGCCTGGGCGCTTTGCTGCATCACTTGAGCGACACCCGTGTGGCACGGCTGTCGCACGGTGAATGCACACCCAACGATCCAGACGTTCAATCCCACCTCGTTCAGTTCATCGTGCATGGCATACGGGGCGCCGTGCAATCTTTTCATCCCCGCCCTACAAAAAGGAGACTTTCATGACCACGACTCAAGGTTTTTCCCGCCGCCAAGTTCTCAGCCTGACAGCAGCGGCGGTGGGCGCATCCGCATGGCCTTCTCATGCGCAAGCCAACACCAAAATCGTTTTTGGCTTCACCGCAGTCAATGATTTCGCATCGGTTTTTGTGGCCAAGGAAGAAGGCTACTTCAGCAAGCGCGGTCTGGATGTCGAGCCCAAGTTCATCCCGCTGAACCCCTCGATTCCCGCAGCGATTCAATCCGATTCCCTGCAAATGGGCGGCCCCACACCTTCGGTTTATCTGCAGGCTGTCGATGGCGGGCTGGACCATGTGGTGGTCGGCGGTGGCGGCATGACCAGCAAAAGCATCACGGGCGTCGGCTTTGTAGCGCGTGCGGGCAGCGGCATCCGAACGGCCCAAGACTGCGTGGGTCGCAAGATCGGCGTGCCCGGCCTGGGCGCCTACTTGCACGTCACCTTTCGCGCCTGGCTCAAGCTCAACGGCGTGGACCCCACCAAGGTCAACTTCATCGAAGCATCCTTTCCCCAACACAGCGACTTGCTGCGCTCGGGCTCGCTCGATGGCGTGGTGACTGGCGACCCGTTCATGGCACGCATCCTGGCCAGCGGCACGGGCTATGTGGCGTCTTACTACACCACCTTCCAGCCCGATGGCATGCCCAGCATTGTCTACACCGCTCGGCGCGACTGGGTGGCCAAAAACACGGCCGCCGTCAAAGCCTTCCAGGACGCCATCATCGAGGCGGCCAACTTCATCAAGAAACCCGCCAACGATGCCGCCGTGCGTGGACACATCGGCAAATACATCAAGCTGCCGCCTGAAGTGCTAGCCAGCATGCAACTGAGTCCGCCCACCCCAGTGATCAGTGAAAAACAGCTCAACTATTGGGTGGACATGATGAACGACCAGAAGATGCTCAAGGCCTCACCCAAAGTGCCTTCACTCATCGTGAAATGAACGCCGATGACCTTGTTGTCGTTTGAAGGCCTGGGGATTCATCTGGGCGGCAGGGAAATCCTCTCGCCCACTTCTTTCGAAGTGGCGCGGGGCGAATTTGTCTGCATCATTGGCCCCTCGGGTTGTGGCAAAACCACCTTGCTGCGTGCGGCCGCTGGATTTGTGCTGCCTGGCGTGGGACAAATTCGCAGAAACGGACAACTTGTCCAGCGACCCTCGCGCGAAGTGGCGTTCGTCTTTCAGGACTACACGCGGGCCTTGCTGCCCTGGCGCACCGTTGAAGGCAATGTCCTGCTGGCGCTCGAAGCGGCCAATGTGCCGACGTCCGAAAGGGCTGCGCATGTCCAGCGGGTGCTGGAAACCGTCAATCTTCAAGCACACATCCACAAGTTTCCGGCGCAGTTGTCGGGCGGCATGCAGCAACGCCTGCAAATTGCCCGCTGCCTGGCGCAGTCGCCCGATGTGCTGATGATGGACGAGCCCTTTGGCGCACTGGACGCCATGACACGTGAAGCGCTGCAAGATGAGCTGTCCCGCCTGGTACGTGAGCAAGGCCTGACCGTGCTGTTTGTGACACATGACCTTGAAGAGGCCATCTACCTGGGCGACAGGGTCGTGGCCTTGCGCACCAACCCCACACCCGAACAACCCAGCCTTGCGGCCATGATCGATGTACCGATCGAGCATCCGCGTGATCAACTCAGCGTGAAAGAGCACCCTGAATTTTTGCGCCTGCGCCGCGAGCTTTACCACTACCTGGGTCATGCCTGAAATGTGGACACGCTTGCGCCCCTGGGCATTTCCACTGCTCTTACTGACCACTCTAGAAGTGTATGTGCGCCGCGTGTCGGCCAGCAGCGATGCCCTGGCCCCCCCCACTCAAGCACTCAAGGCTTGGTGGGCGCTGCTATGGCTCACCACCGATGAAGGGCTGTGGCAGGTCACTGGTTTCACCTTGGGCACAGCCGCCTTGGGGCTTTTGCTGGGCGCTTTCCTCGGCTTGGTGCTCGGCCTGATTTTGGGACTGTCCCAACGCGCAGGCCATATGAGCTTTTTGACAATCGAAGTGTTGCGCCCCATTCCCTCGGTGGCCTTGATTCCACTGACCATGCTGGTGTTTGGCTTCGGCGTGCGCATGGAGCTGAGCGTCGTGGCGTTTGCCACTTTCTGGCCCATGCTCATCTTGACCCAAGCCGCAGCGCGGCAAGTCGAACCGCGGCTGCTGGAGGTCTCTGACGCGCTGGGCCTGAATGCCTGGCAGCGCACCAAATGGATTGTTCTCCCGGCAATGGTGCCACGCCTGTTTGTGGCTTTGCGACTGGGTGTGGCCGTGGCACTGGTGGTGGCCGTCACGGTCGAGATCGCGGCCAACCCCCATGGCATGGGTTACGCCATGATGATCGCGCAGCAAAGCATGGAGCCCGCTCGCATGCTGGCCTGGCTGTTCTGGATCGGCGCAGTGGGCACGCTCATCAACGCGCTGACTTTGCGCGCCCAACATTGGGTACATGTGCGCATGGGCGGCACACTGCCTCAAACATCACAGGCAAGCACATGAAACCCACGCCATGCACCGCCTGGATCAAATGGGTCGAGCCTGTGGCCGTGCTCATAGGATTGCTGGCCGTGTGGTGGTTCGCCAGCCATGGCGAATGGGTCAGCCGCGTTTTCATGCCCACACCCGAAGCCACCTGGGAAAGCCTGCTCAAAGGTTTTTCTAACGAGTCTGGCACAGATGCCGCAGACCTGCGTGTGGCCAGCTGGCAGACCTTTGTGCGCATGCTGCTGGGTTGGGGCCTGGCCTCACTCATTGGCATGGCGTTAGGCACCTTGATCGGCATGTCCGTCGTCGCACGCCAATGGATAGCGCCAACGCTGGAATTCTTGCGCCCACTGCCTGCATCGGCTGTACTGCCTTTGGCCATTTCTATCTTTGGACTGAGCCCGGGCATGGTGCTCTTTGTGGTGTCGTTTGGTGCGATGTGGCCGGTGCTGCTGGCCACCGTGCAAGGCCTGGCGAATGTAGAACCCCGATTGCGCGAAGTGGCAGCGGGTTTGCAAATGTCGCGCACAGCCTTCGCCTGGAAGATTGGATTGCCCGCCACCTTGCCCGACATTCTGGCGGGCATGCGCCTGTCCATGACGGTGTCGCTCATTGTGGCTGTGGTCGGCGAGATGATTGCCTCTCAACCCGGCCTGGGACAAGCCATCTTATTGGCTGCCCGTTCATTTCGCGCCAGTGAACTGTTCGCAGGCATTGTGCTGTTGGGTGCTCTGGGCTTTATCAGCAACGCCTTGCTGGCAGGTCTTGAACGCCGATTGCTGCGTTGGCAGCGCCCTTGATTTCACCTTCAAACCAGGAGATGTTTATGACCCGAAAATTCGTGGACCTGTCGATTTTTCTCGAAAACGATGTGATGAGCGATCCCCCCGCATTCGCACCCAAGATCGAATACTTCACGCACGAAAACACCTACGAGCAGATCGAACCCTTCTTTCCGGGTCTCAAGAAGGATGACCTGCCTGATGGTGAAGGCTGGGCCGTGGAAATGGTGCAACTGTCCACCCACAATGGCACGCATTTGGATGCGCCCTACCACTTTCACTCCACCATGGACAAAGCACTGGGCGAGAAAAAATCCGCCATCGCCATCCACGACGTACCTCTCGAATGGTGCTTTCAACCCGGTGTAAAACTCGACTTCCGTCACTTCGCCGATGGCTATGTGGTAACCGCTGCAGATGTCGAAGCAGAACTCCAACGCATTGACCACACGCTCAAACCACTGGAAATCGTGATCGTCAACACCGCCGCTGGCAAGCGCTACGGTCAACCCAACTACGTGGCCAGCGGCTGTGGCATGGGCTATGAAGCCACCATGTATTTGCTCGAGCGTGGCGTACGCCTGACCGGTACCGACGCCTGGAGCTGGGACGCTCCCTTTGTGCACACCGCACAAAAATACGGCGAAACCAAAGACGCTTCATTGATTTGGGAAGGCCACAAGGCTGGGCGCGACATTGGTTATTGCCACATCGAAAAACTTCACAACCTGGAAGTCTTGCCGCCCAATGGTTTTTACATCAGCTGCTTCCCACACAAAATCCGTGGCGCCTCGGCCGGGTGGACCCGTGCAGTGGCCATTTTTGACGATGCTTTGATGGCCTCGTCCTGAAAGGCTGACAGCCATGGAACCATTCAGCTTGAACCTGACCCACGACGCGCAAGCCCGCAGCTGGCTGTCCTGCGCCAATGGCAGCGACTTTCCGATTCAAAACTTGCCGTATGGGCGCTTTCGACGCGCGAGCAGCCAAGAGGCATGGCGCTGCGGTGTGGCCATCGGTGACCAGGTGCTGGATCTGACGCAACTGGCCTCACAGCCTACATGGCTAAGTGCGCCCGGCATAGACACCGCTTTGGCAACACGCGCCGCGCAAGCGGCAAGCCAGGACCTGCGCGAATTGATGAGCATGGGCGCCGATGCCTGGCACGCCTTGCGCGTGGCGCTGTTTCTGGCACTGCGTGAAGACGCAGCATCCCACGTACAGCAGATTGTGCAATCGGCTTTGATCCCGCAAGCGTCTGCGGAAATGACCACGCCCGTGCAAGTGTGCGAATACACCGACTTTTATACCTCGCTGCACCATGCCCGCAATGTGGGCCTGGCCATTGGCAATGGTGGCATGGTCACACCCAATTTTTTCTGGATGCCCATTGCTTACCATGGCCGCGCTTCCAGTCTGGTGGTCAACCAACGCTTGCACCGGCCGCTCGGACAAGCCATGACTGCCGATGGCGAACGACCGGTTTATGGTCCGAGCCAGCGCCTGGACTACGAATTGGAGATGGCCATTTACGTAGGCCTAGACAACGACTGGGGCAGCCCCGTTTCAATGAAGGATGCCGAGTCACATATCTTTGGCATGGGCTTGCTCAACGACTGGTCGGCAAGAGACATCCAGTTTTGGGAGATGGCACCTCTGGGGCCGTTTCAGGGTAAAAATTTTGCCACCTCTTTATCCCCCTGGATTGTGACGATGGAAGCTCTTGCCCCGTTTCGGCTGCCGTTCACGCGCGCGGATCAACACCCACAACCACTGCCCTATCTGGACGGCCCAGCGCTGCGCGCGCATGGAGGCCTGGACATCGGCTTGTCGGTCTCTTTGCAAACGGCCAAGATGCGCGAACACGCAAGCCCAGCACAAGAAATCTCCAGAACCAATTTCAAACACCAGCATTGGTGCGTCTCGCAAATGTTGGTGCAACACACCGCTGGCGGGTGCAATCTGCACGCAGGCGACGTGCTGGGCACAGGCACGGTGTCAGGTCCCACCGAGCCAGAAGCGGGCGCCATCATCGAGCTGGCCAAAGCTGGTCGAGAACCCATCACCCTGGCCAACGGCGAACAACGCAGCTTCTTGCTTGATGGCGATGCCATCATCTTGCGTGGCGCATGCGAACGCGCAGGCGCCATTCGCATCGGATTTGGCGAATGCTGGGGCGAAATACTGCCCGCTGTGCCTCACTGATCCATCGACCGATTTTTCATTTTGGAGACCATCCATGCCGCTTTCACGCCGTACGCTTCTTTGCACCATGACGGCCATGACTGCCGTACCCAGCTGGGCTCAAACAACGGGCTTTCCCAATCGCCCGATCAAGATCGTGCCTTTTGGCACGGCGGGCGGCCCCATCGATACCCTGGCCCGCATTTATGGTGACAAACTGCAGCAACGATGGGGTCAAGCCATCGTGGTCGAAACCAAACCGGGCGCCAGCGGCATCATCGCAGCGGACTACGTGGCAAAAGCGCCGGCTGACGGTTACACGGTCATGATGACACTGCCCCTGACACATGTGAACAATGCCATCTTGCAAGCCAAACTGCCCTACGACCCCGTCAAAAGTTTCAGCCCCTTGAGCATGCTGGCTGTTGGCGGCCCCATGCTGGTGGTGCGTGCCAATGCGCCCTTCAACACCATCAAAGACCTGGTCGACTACGCCCGCAAAAAAGGTAGCCTGAGCTACGGCACTTGGGGCAACGGCTCTTCGGCACATCTGTTTGGTGAACTGCTCGCACAGCAATCAGGCACCCGACTGGTCCACGCGGCCTACAAGTCAGAAGCAGCCGTACACAACGATCTTTTTGGCGAGTTGCTCGACTTTGCCTGGGCCAACCCTTCAACAGCGCGCGCACAAACACAAGGCGGCAAAATGAAAGTGCTGGGCGTTGCGGGCACACGGCGGGTATCAACCATGCCGCAAATCAGCACCTTTTCCGAGCAAGGCTTCAAAGGCTTCGATCTGGACAGCTGGATTGGCATGTACGCGCCAGCCAATTTACCGGTAGACCTTCAAAACACCTGGGTCACTGCCCTGCGCGAAATCACCGCCATGCCCGATGTGCAGGCCAAACTGATCAGCTTTGGCTTTGAACCCTTGGGCAACACACCGCAACAATTCATGGAGGTCTTCAAGGCCGACTTTCCACGCGTCTCCGAACTGATCAAAGCCGCAGGCGTTTGAACCCCGCGAAGGCACAGACATGAGCGATACACCTCAACGCACCATACCGATCCACGTCGATACCGGTACCGCTTACAACAAGCGCGCAGCCACCTCCAATCTGGAGATGACCCAGGTTGGCCGTAGCACTCCTATGGGCGAATTGCTGCGCCGCTATTGGCATCCCATCGGCGTGATCACCGATGCCAACACCACGCCACGCAAAGTGCGCGTCCTGGGAGAAGACCTGATCTTGTTTCGGGACAAAAAAGGGCGCCCCGGCCTGCTCTACCCGCACTGCGCGCACCGCGGCACCTCCTTGTTTTACGGCAAGGTGGAAGAAGAAGGCATCCGGTGCTGCTACCACGGCTGGCTGTTCGATGCCGAGGGGCACTGCAAACAACGCCCCTGCGAGCCTGCCACCGATGAGCACCGTCACAAAGTCCGCCAGCCTTGGTACCCGGTACAGGAGCTCTACGGATTGATTTGGGCCTATATGGGGCCTCCGGAAAAAAAACCCGTGCTACCGCGCTACGAATGCCTTGAGACCCTGGAAGAAGGCGAGTTCCTAGAAGTCAATGACAACAGCATCGGTGGCGGTGGCCCGCAAATCATCCCATGCAACTGGTTGCAACACTACGAAAACCTGGTCGACCCATTCCACGTGGTGATCTTGCATTCGTCGTTCAGCGGCACACAATTTGTCGAGCAAATGGCTCTGATGCCCCAAGTTACTTGGGAAACTCAAGAGCACAGTGTGCGCACTGTTTCACTGCGCGAACTGCCCGACGGTCAAACGCTTCGCCGCATCAGTGAAGCCGGTTTGCCCACACTGCGCGTCATCCCCAGCCCTCGTATTGGCCGGTATGGCATGGTCGAATCATTGGGCTGGGTCTTGCCTATTGACGACCATTCATTCCGAATTTATGTAGTGGGCCGCGTCAAGGAAGAAGGCGAGCTCGTCAAAATGCGCTCACGGCTGAATGGCAAATTATGGGAAGAGCTGACTGAAGAGGAACACCAGCAGTTTCCCGGCGACTACGAAGCCATGGTCAGTCAAGGCGTCATTGCTTACCACTCCGAAGAACACCTGGCCAAATCCGACATTGGCATCGTGAAGTTGCGCCGCTTGCTGCAACAACAATTGCAACGCATCCAGGAGGGCCTGGATCCAGCAGGCGTGAGCTTTGATCCGAACAGTGCACCCGTCAGATTTACAGCGGGAAATTTCCTCGTCCCGCGTCAACAGAAATGAATGACAATCTTCGAAACTTGCACATACATTCAGTGACGGTGTAAAACACGCTGTATGGGGATTGGTGGTCTGCAAGCGATTGCAGGTCTGAAAAGAAAAACGGGTTACACCTTGTGAGATGTAACCCGTTGATTCGGTATAAATGGTCGGCGTGGCGGGATTCCAAAAAATATCCTAACCTCTTGATTTTTATTGGATTTTTTTCCGAATCTGCCAAAAATCGCCAACTTTACCCCCTTCTTTTCCCCCACCTTACGCTTGCTGCACCACTTTGTCTCTAAGCCGCTCTTCGTACGGGACCTGAGAGTTGCGTGCTCGCATCTCGCGTGCCACGATCCGGATTGGACCGCCTGCTTTCATCCGTATTGACCCCAACCCCACCAAAGCATGTCCGGTAGGCCCTTCGTACAGCACTTCTACCAAGCCTTGGACATGCTCCCGGCAGACAACTAAATGCTCGGCCAGCTGTTCTGCGACTAGCTCATGATAGGTTTCCGTGGCCCGTTGGATCTGTACGCTGACCTTGCGTTGCTGACCAGCATTGGTCACACCATGGAAACTGCCGTCTTGCTCAGTGCGCAGGTCGTAACTGGCAACAAGCATGCTGCTGAGTCTGGTACCAAATGGTGTTTCCTGATCGCCATCGACCGTCGGCTGCAGCTTCACATGCTCTGACAGCCAGTTCAAAAGCCAGTCACGCTGCGCGTCCACCGTCTTCAACTGCTGTCGCTGATCTGTAGACCATGGCATCGCATCAATCTCCATCCACGCGGGCAGATCTAAGTAGCGATAACGCGACTGGAAAACACTCCCACCAACGAGCAGTACACGCTTCTTCATTCGATCTGCTTCGAGCAGCTTGTCTATGCCGCCCTGCGTCATACGCAGCACAACGAATCTGTCGGTCTGGCCGTATTTCACATGCAAAAGAGCCATTTGATACAGCACAGAGCGTTTAGTCTTCGCCCCTACAGTCTCACGATCGCTAATGAAGCGCGAGAGCAGTTGGATCTCAAAACCATGATCCAAGAGCTGCAGGACATCATCTGCCTGCCGCGCGAGCCACGAAACAACTTTTCCATTCTGATGAAAGCCCTCCGAGTTGAAGCCCAACGCTTCACCCAAGCGAGCCTCAACCGCCGGACTCATGTTGAACCGTCCTACGAGGACGGAAATTAGGTTGCTGGTTGTATAGCCGATCTTCCGTGTAAGTGCTGCCGCCCCCCGCATGTGCAACTTGGCAAGGAGGCATAAACGGACAACATGCTCTTTATTTTGCATCGTGAAATATTTTTATACTAGAAATATCTGGTTGTATTGTGATACAGTTTGTTCGCGAAAGCAACGATAGCTCGCCACCGATCAGGTCGCGGCTTTTTTTAAAATCACAAATTAACCAGTTATTTCTCGTTGTTATGCTCACAGCGCTCACTGTCAAAAATGCAAGTTGCCCAGAAGGCCAGCACCACGCCC
>Ga0228702_1002019_pt1 | contig 12123 bp, 12 predicted proteins | sample McNCre217_Aug_MG_2_FD_178018 | JGI IMG/M metagenome (GOLD analysis project Ga0228702, IMG submission 178018) | Freshwater microbial communities from McNutts Creek, Athens, Georgia, United States - 20-17_Aug_MG | ecosystem: Environmental > Aquatic > Freshwater > Creek | place: USA: Georgia... | reverse complement strand
TGTTGATTAGCCAGACAAACTGAGCCAGTGTTTGCATCGAATATTGAGCCACTGGTTTTTAAAGAATTGGTTTATTCGGTTGTGGATAAGTTTAGCTGTTCTGTGTGTTTAGCTCCTTTCGTTTTGGATGGTTTCATCTGCTGACTGCTCGATTGCGAGTGCTTGAAGCGCCAACTCTCGTTGCCTGTTTCAACTATGTGGCAGTGATGCGTGAGCCGGTCCAGCAATGCCGTCGTCATCTTGGCATCCCCAAACACATTGGCCCACTCCGAGAAGTTCAAGTTGGTGGTGATCACCACACTGGTGCGCTCGTACAGCTTTGACAGCAAATGAAATAGCAATGCACCTCCCGATTGGGTGAACGGCAAATAACCCATTTCATCCAAGATCACCAGGTCCACATACATCAGCCGGTTCGCCAGTTGGCCGTGCTTGTTTTGGGTTTTCTCAAGCTCCAAGGCATTCACCAATTCCACCGTTGAGAAGAAGCGAACCCGCTTGCCCTTGGCTCGTATGGCTTGAACCCCAAGACTTGTGGCCAAGTGTGTTTTGCCTGTCCCCGGCCCCCCGACAAACACCACGTTGTGCGCCGAGTCCACAAACTGCAATTCATGCAATTGCTTGACCAAGCCTTCATCAACATGCGCCTGCCTGAAGTCAAACCCCGTCAGGTCTCGATGCGAGGGGAAGCGCGCAACGCGCATCTGATAGGCCATGGAGCGCACCTCACGCTGTGCAGCTTCTGACTTGATCAACTGGTGCAGCACCACTTCGTGGTCCAACGCTTTCATACGAGCTGTGCCCAACACCTCTGGCCACGCGCTGGCCATGCCATGAAGACCCAGCAATTTGAGTCCGTTCACCACATCATTCATGGCGGACCCCCTGTTCACTCCTCAACGCATCGTAGCGCTCAAGGTTGGCCTGTGCGGGTGTGTTCAGTTGCAAAGGTGTACTGATTTCCAAACGATTGAGCCTTGGCTCTTTTAGCCTCGCAATCACATTGAGTACATGGTCTGCGCTCACACGCCCTGCTTGCAAGGCCAATTCCGTAGAGACCAACACATCTTCCAGCCCGTGCAAGTTAACTGCCGACAGGACTTGCGCCATCACCCTGTCACCCCCAGGGTGCTTGAGCAACTGGCGCTGCAATTGCACCAAGGATTCGGGCATATCCCTGAATGGCGCACCGTTGCGCAAAGCACCAGGTTTGCGCTCCACCAAGGCGATGTAGTGCTGCCAGTCGTAGATGGTTTGATCCCGCGCAAAGCTGCGCTCAAGTCGCGACGTCTGCCCATCTGGCCCCACCACCAAGAGGCAATCAGGATAGACGCGCAAACTCACCACCGCATGCACCCATTCACAGGGCACGCTGTAGCGATTTCTTTGATAGTGAATCAGCGATGTGGAAGATACCCGCACAGGTTGCTCGATGTAGCCATCAAAGGGCTTGGGGCAAGGCATCAAGTGGTTCGCCTCGTCTTGCCAGACATCAGCAACGCTCAACTCTGGCCATTCAGGGTGCGCCAACTCTTCCCATGCATGCCGACAGGCACGCTCAAGCCAAGCATTGAGTTCGCTTAGGCTGGCCCAGCGTTTTTCTGCAGCCTCTCGCATGACACCACGCCTGCGGTCTTGCACGTTTTTTTCAACAATGCCTTTCTCCCACCCCGCAGCACGGTTGCAGAACTCGTGATCAAACAGGTAGTGCCCCGTCATCGACTCAAACCGCGCATTGACGCTGCGCTGCTTGCCCTGACCCACCTTGTCTACCGCCGTCTTCATGTTGTCGTAGATGCCCCGCTTGGGCACACCGCCAAACACGGCAAACCCCCGAGCGTGTGCATCAAACAGCATTTCATGCGTTTGCGTGAAGTAGGCCACCAACAAGAACGCGCGACTAGCCGCGAGCTTGATGTGCGCCACATCCAGTCTGCGACGTAAGCCGCCAATGAAGGCGTATTCGCAGCTCCAGTCAAATTGGAATGCCTCACCCAGCTCAAAATGCAGCGGCACAAACCCCGCGTTCTTGGGCGCATTGGTTTGTTCAAACTTCCAGCGCTTGGCGAATCTGTACACAGGGCTGCTGCTGCCGCTGTAGCCCATCGCACGTAAAGCTTCGTACAAGGCTTTGACACCACGACGCTCACGCTTGTTGCGATGGCTGTCTGCCTTGAGCCATGTCGCAAGCCGTTCCTTGTAAGGGTCAAGCACACTGGGGGCCGCCTGCCTTGGCGGGTATTTGGGCTCAACCATCTGAGACTCGCTGAGCCATTTGGTCGCCGTGTTTCTAGAGATTCCAAGTCTTCGGCTTGCCTGCCGAACTGACATGCCATCTCGGATGACGAGGCGGCGTAATTTACTTAATGTTCCCACGTTGATCACTCCCGGCCACCCTTGCTCAAAAAATAAGCAGGATAGGCTAATGAAGTGGCTCAAATTTGGATGCAAATCCCCGTCAAAGTGGCTCAGTTTTCAATGACAGTCAACACGTTTGCAGCCTAATGCAATTGCGCCGCTGAAAACGGTCGCCGTAACAGCTGATCGCAGTAGAACAAACCTTGAAACTGGAGAAAACCATGAGCGAAGAATGCCTGTATGACCGTGCCTGGGAAATTGTTAGCCGTAACGAGAGTCTCTATGACCGATGGGAGAACCATATCGCAGCGTACATGGGTAAGCGCTGGCCAGAGGGTGCGAATGAGGCACAAGAAGTGTCTGGTTCTGATCTGCCGACAGCAATGGAAATCGCTGACATGGGTGCCGATCAAATTGGCAATCACGATGCGTTCGTGGCTGACCTTAGTGAGGTATTCCGAACCCTGGCCAAAGGTTGCCAGTTGAGCATCGACGGGAACTGGTCCTGAACGCAGGGACGAGAGCTCCCCACTTATCTACTGGACACGCAGTAGTTGCCCTGGGCTATGCGTTTCCATTGTTCCAGTTGGCCATGAAATCCAGAACTTTTTGGCCTTCTGCTTCGTTGCAGAGCATGTCAAGGGGCAACTTGTGTTCCCAGTAAGGGTTGGGTTGTTGGAGCCACTTGAAGACATCGCTCCTTTTTTTGCCATTTTCTTTGCTTATTTCCAACGCTTTTTCAATCAGATCAGGACGTGGATACCAAGAGAGTGGCTTGGAGTATGTACGTCTTGCAGGAATTACACGAGGGAGCTCGCTTGACTTTAGTTCATCCTCTGTGATGTGCGTTCTGACCCAAAGAGCTTGATCTTTCAGTTCTTGGTTCGGAGTGCGTTGGTGATCTCTTGTGGGAATGACAAGTCCAATTTTCACTTTGGTCAATGAATTGATCATTTCCATTGCGGGTTGAATGTCCGTGTCATTTGTCACTATCACGGCATGATCTATCTCTCCAAGGATCGCATCTTTGAAAGCATGCAAAGCAAGACCGACATCGCTTTTCTTCTCTTCAACCTTCCATATCGTTACTTTTTGACAGTCACGAGGCCACTTCTCTGGATCTAGCGGATCGATGTGCTTGGCATGTGCCTCGATCAACGAGTAGTTACCTCGGATGATCTCTAGTGAATCCGGGGAATGCTTCGCAAGCGCACCAAGGTAGCTGCTCTGACTGGTTCGACTGTCTGAGTCTTTAGCTACCTTTTCAAGAATCTCGGCAGTGAAGTACTTGATGGTCAGTTGTTCTAGGTCCAGTTGCAGCTGCGCCCCTTCGACCTCTGCTGTAATGGAGGGAAGGATCTTTTCTTTGAACAACTTAACTAGGTCTAGCCACTTGTAGTTTGTTCCCTTCAAGCAGCCATAGTAGAGGTTGTAGCCGTCGATGTAGACGCGGGTGCGAAGCAAAAGTAACCTCTTGAAATGAAAAAACCGGCTTGCGCCGGCTTTTTCCCCCGTGCCCCAGATGGTCATGCCACGCTAAGGACTCGGGTTAGTTGTTCAAAAGAATTATGCAGCACATCCTAATAGAAAGCTTACAACGCAAATAATTTTGCAGAAAAAATTGTAACGTAACAAAACTTGCATAAAGATGATTTGCTGCAGTTTTGTGAAATTTGCCGGGAGATGCGAAAATTTGACGAAAGTAAGACTCTTGTTGATGTGGGATAAGTGCTAATTCCTGCTTCAGGAAAATTGTCGTTGCTTTATCTTGTCTCAAGCTTTAAGCCGAGTGCTTGAAGTGATGATTGAGTCAAAGCCTTGGCAAAGTAATTACACGTTTTATTACACGGTTTCTAGTAATGCTTGTAAGTCATTGATTTATAAATGAAAAGCACTGGCAATCTACGTTGAAAATCCGCGTGTCGATGGTTCGATTCCGTCCCAGGCCACCATAATTAGTTCTAAGAACATCCATCTTAGACCAAAAGCCCTAAGCGCATCAAGCACTTAGGGCTTTTTTGTTTCCAGGTTAGTCCAAACAAATCCGGTGAACTCCAGCGTGTTTTGGGGGTAAGAGCAGGGGTAAATCCTGTTTTGCCGTGAGATGGGTAAATTTTTACCCCCCCCCAAACTGAAAAACCAATGATGGGTTCAATTCCTATGGTCTGGGCTTATTTTCGAGTTCAGCCCTCGCGTGTTGCCACTGGTTGTAGTTCACCTCACCTTGCAGCACTTTGAAAAGCAGGCCTCGAACATATGGCGAAAGGTCTTTGCCGGCCTTGGCGGCCTGTCTGTCCAAGTCAATCCACATGCGGTGAGGGATTTCAAATTTGCGACGTACATTTGACTTGCCGATATGTTTCAAGTCAGCAGGTGTTCCGCGCTCAGGGCTCTTTCTTATCTGATCATCATTGTGAGTGACAACTGTCACTTTCTGCTCTTGTTCAGGAATGGCTGTGTAAAGCTTAAAAAGCGCATCTACTTCGTACTCATCATCCTCTTCTGTATCGATGCTTTGCTGCCCAACATGTGCCAGGAGTTGTTCGTACGCAATTCGACCGTAAAGGGCTTGGAATAAAAGTGCTTTGATGACGTCAATGTTGGTCGAGTCGGTTGTGACGCTCAACCACTCGACCATTGCCCAGATGTCTGATGTCAACGTCGCCTCAAGAACTTTGTCGCCCTTGGCGAAGTCGTCAAGGTTGATGTGGATTTTGGGGTTTGCACGAACGCCCATCACGCGTGATGAATTGGTTGAATATGGCCACATGATTTACCACATAGTGAAATGAACGTATTGTGCCTAAAAAATTTGACGGCGGAAATACAGTAGAGCTGTGCTGTGAAAACAGTGACGGCAGCAAGTGATTAGCCACTTGAATCTGTGCGGAGTGATCCACCTTACGGATTGGGTAGCGATTTGCCTTTTCGTCGACCCGGCGCCGCCAAACGACTAACAGGAGTAACCATGAAGACCTCTCCCCGCGCATCTAGCGCAGCATGCAGTCTGGAGTCTGTTCAAAATTCCGCATTTCAACAGTCATCAACTAAACCAGAGGTGCGCCTTTACAGGTTGCCTGATGTCCTTGCGCGAATCCCTGTGTCTCGCTCAAGTTGGTTTGCGGGCATTCAGGTCGGGCGCTACCCGCGCGGGCATCACCTTGGGCCCCGCACGACTGTTTGGCGCAGTGATGACATTGATCGCGTGATTCAAAGCCTGGGGGTGGCAGTATGACTACACCTTTGTACTTCAGTGCCAAGTCCATCAGCATGTCCAAGCGCTGTGATCGCAAGCCACAATCGTTATTGCAAGCGTCAAGGCACAACTTGCGTGAACTCCAAGCTGAATCGGGCGGACGGAAGCACATCTCAATGGAGCTGAGCTACCTCAACAAAAACTTGCATGGCCCCGGGTCCTCAGAAGATGTCGTTGCTATCGCTGAGGCGTTGAAGAAAAAATATGCAGTGCCTAAGCGCAAATTGCGCAAGGACCATGTTCAGGCTCTGGAATTTCTTATCAGCGTTCGCAGCGACACTGACATCGATAAGATGGCTTACTTTAGGGCCAGCGTGCACTGGTTGATGGAAGTTTTTGGCCCTGAAATGCTCCTGAGTGCGGTGGTCCACTATGACGAGTCAGAGCCGCACATGCATGCGTTAGTGTTGCCGATCATGAGTGGGCAGTACCAAGGCGGCGCACCAATCGACAGGACAGCACTGCCAAAGTTGAACAACCGATTTGCAGAGGATGTAGGAAAACCCTTCGGTCTGTCTTTCGAGCCCAAGTTGAAATTGCACGCGGCGCAGCGTGATGCAGCATTTAATTTGGCCGTCGACCACTTGAGTGAGCAGTCTGATCCTGTGATCTCCAGCAAGGTCTGGATGGTTGTAGCCGAACACATTAAGCGCGCCCCTCAGGAGTTCCTGGCGGCCCTAGGGTTGAAGCTGCCAGATGTTCCCCGTAAGGGCATGAAAACTGCGGGTCAGATTTTTTCCGGCACCGGCAAGAAGACCAGTGAGGATCGCGACCGGCGCTTGACCCACAACCTATCCTGTGTAGGACAACGCAATTACAGCAACCCTTTTCTGAACCCAGGACCCAGTACGTGAAGCCCCCTAGTGCGTATTTCAAACTGCTTGCTCGATTTGCGACAACCACCGTTGCGGTTTTACGACTGCCGCGGTGGTTGGGTCTGTGAGTCCAGTACAGAAACTACGCGAGAGTGCCAAGACAACACCTCGCAGGTGCTGTGGGTCGAGGAGGTATTGGTTGAGCCAGTCAGTCTGATGCCGACCATGCGCCGAAATCAAGGGTTGGCTGTTAGCATGCCCTGTTAACTTTTGGGGAGCGAGCATTTGTAAAAACAAGAGGTCATGAAAACATGGTTTTGTGTGGCAACTGATGTTGGAAACCAGGATCCCGCCATTGATGACCGCCGTCAATTTATCCATCGAATGCTTGACGGCTCAGCAAAAACATCAGCTTGCGTCGTGCTTTCTCTGGTGGACCGCTTGGCCGTATCTGTGGGGGAGTTGCTAATTGATTGTGACCTTGGTAACTCGTTGCGGTTGCTGGAAGTTGCCAAGTAGTTGCCGCTTCAAGGACTACTGTGACTGCGTACTCTGGTTGCGTACTTGTCGACCACCTGCGCGAAATAGGGTTGCATACTGCATTGCATTTCGTCAGACCTTTCGGTTGTTTAGTCGATTGTTTAGTGCATTGCTGAGTGTTCAGCCGTTATGGCAATGTCTGTTCATGGCGGCGGATTCAACCGGTCGATGCAACACACTAACCACCGCATAGGCGGAAGGAGTGTTGCAAATGAAACAGCGACGAAGGATTTACTACTCTGAGAGCCAAAAAGCGCTGATGTGGGAGCGCTGGAAGCAAGGCTGGACGCTGCATGAAATCGGAAAGCTCTTTGATCGGGCCCACTCATCCATCCATCAAATACTTGCGCAGACTGGCGGAATTCGACCGGTACAGCGATCACGCTCATCGAATGCATTGACGCTGGCCGAGCGAGAGGAAATCTCAAGAGCGCTGGTCACTGGTAAATCGATTCGATCAATTGCCGCTAGGCTTGGGCGAGCGCCCTCGACCATCAGTCGAGAAGTTCAGCGCAATGGTGGGCGCGACAGCTACCGCGCCAGTCAAGCGGACGAAGCTGCCTGGGCGCGTGCGCGACGCCCCAAGCGCTGTAAGCTCAGAGAGAACCGCGCATTAGCCCGCATCGTGGCGGCAAAGCTGCGGCTGTTCTGGTCTCCCGAACAGATTTCAGGCTGGCTCAAGCATACTTACCCGTGCGACGAAAGCCAGCACGTGTCACACGAGACCATTTACCGCAGCCTATTCATTCAAGCGCGTGGCGCTTTGAAGAAGGAGCTGTTAGCACACCTCAGACGTACCCGCGGAATGAGGCGATCTCGCAACTACACCCAGAAGACGGGCATCCACGGCCAGATCGTCGATGCCGTATCGATCAGTGAGCGGCCCGCCTGTGTCGAAGACCGCGCGGTTCCAGGTCATTGGGAAGGCGACTTGGTCTTTGGCAGTGGCAACAGCCAGATCGCAACACTCGTTGAACGTCAGACGCGATACGTGATGTTGATCAAGCTCGACGGCAAAGACTCGCAGACAGTGGTCAATGCCCTCATCAAGAACGCACAAAAGCTCCCGCAAGAACTCTATAAATCACTGACCTGGGATCGCGGCAAAGAGATGGCTGGGCACAAGCGATTCACGATGAGCACCGACATTCAGGTTTATTTCTGCGATCCGCAAAGCCCCTGGCAACGTGGCAGCAACGAAAACACGAATGGTCTGCTCAGGCAGTACCTACCCAAGGGCGTCAACCTCTCTGGCTACTCGCAGTTTCAGCTCAACGCGATTGCGCGACAATTGAACGAGAGGCCGCGCAAAACGCTCGACTTCCATACCCCTGCTGAGATGTTCAGCGAATGTGTTGCATCGACCGGTTGAATCCGCCCTGCTGAGCAGTCTTTAGCTACAAGCAAGGTCCCATCCTATAGAACTGATTGCGGTTGCTTGAACCGCACTTGATCAGCGTGTGCATCTGTTCTAGATCGAATTGTGTTTCTGCTTTTTGATCACTTGTTTGCTCAAAAGTGCTTCCTTCTTTTCTTTCTTCTTGCGTGTTCGTACAGTTATTGACACGAGTCCAAGGCTGATCAGACTGCGTCTGCGCAGCAACAATTTCCACTGCAAGCACCGGCAGTTTGTTCCGCCCAACGATCTCCCAGGCGTGCCGCTCGGACTCCACAATCCAAAGCACAGTGCGGACGCCTAAGGATTTTTCGCTACCTGGCACCTGGTATGACTCCAGCACCGTGGTCTCAACGCCAAATGCTTTGGCGGATGCGTCATCACCATAGATCCCCTGTTCTTTCGGAATACGCATGGCCAGCTTGATCCGGGCTTGACGCCCACAGCACGGCCCACCCTGCGCCATGCAATAGTGGTCCCAGGCCACAGAAGCGCCTTCATGCCCCTCCAGGGTCGCCACTTTGTTGGCAGCGTCATGGGCTTGCCTTAGGTGTTCTGGTGAGCCTTCAGGCAGCTTGGGAATGCGACGGAGCTCCCGCCAGACACCTACCGGTGGCCCACCGACTTGTTGAAACTGGCGAATACCCCACGTCGAGGCCCAGGCCTCTACCCTAGCAACGGTCTCAATGGCAGGCTTTCCATTTAGATCGTCACCGACAAACTGCCCGTCAATATTTTTGGCCACGTACTTGGCGATATAGCCCGCTGCAGATCCCTTGCTCCAATCGATGTCCTTGAAGTCACAGCGATGTTCAGCGGCGCCAGGTTCATCTGGGCAGTCTTTCAGCGCATGTTTTGACACGGCCTCACGAACAATCGCCACAGAGTCGGCAGGGCAAAAGACCAACAGATGCCAATGAGGTGTGCCGTCGTGCTGTGGCTCGGCAATACGAATGCCATAGAGTGTGATTCCTTGCCGTGCCAAGTCGGGCCGAATGCGGGTCCAGACTTTGGCCAGATGCTTCTGCCCGGTCTTTGGATTCTCTGTCGGGTCATAGTTTGAATTCGGAATAACCTTCCTCCCATCGTTGACGGTGCGAAAGCGATGAAAGCGACTGGGGCAGGTGATCGTCATGAAAATGCCCGCATGGCCCAGGTTGCGAGCTGTCCGCTCAAAGCCTGCAATACGGGTCATCAGTTCAGCCCGGCGGATGGCTTTGTTGGCGGTGCTGGTGGCAGCCAGTTCAGCGAGGGTGAATTCCTGACCCAGTTCGTTACGTGCAATCGTGGCTTCGAGCGTCGCCGCGTTGCGCTGGTTTTGTTGCATGCGTGCGGTCAGTCGTTCGTTGCTGACATACAAATCCTTTGTCTTGCTGACATAACCCAATTGAATGGCTGCAGCTTCCACAGTTTGGCCTTGGTGCTTGCGTAGCTTGCGCCGCCACCAGATTTGGCAACACATGCGGGAGACGGCTGGTCCGTTCTTGACTTTCTCATGTGGTGCCTTGATGCCTTGGCCATCGCAGATCCGCGTCATGGCCGCTCGGAGCATTTCGGCGGTCCGATAGATCTTAGCCCGACCGGCACAGCGTTCCGCCAATTGCTTGGCCGCTTCACAGATAGTGGCATCCGAGGCATCCAGCGCAATGCGAACCCGCAAGAGTGATTCTGTGGTCTCACGCAGGGCAACATTGGCACCGTGGTAATCCCTCTTTTGTCTGGCATCCCAGGCGCGCAGCAATCGACGTGACCAGCGTGGCGGCAGTGTGGCGATCCGTCCCTGGGTCCACTCCTCATCCGACGGGACGCGGTTCATGCTGTTACAGGAACCTGGAGGACTCTGCGCAGTTCGGCAACTGGCCAGGCCAAACGACCATTGATCCGGAAAGGGCGAATAGGACCGTCTTCGCGCATGGCCCACAGACGCAAGGTCTGTTGAGCGCGGTTCAGGTGGTAGGCAGCCTCATGCGTCGGCAAGTTGGCTCTCGTTTCGTGCTGCAGCGAGGTGGTGTGAACAGTTGATGCGACCATGATAGAAACCCAATGGGTTGTTGAACATGGATCCGCATTGAATACACCATTGGTCGTCCTGAATAGGTTCCATCATTTGAACCCATTGGGCGCCATACACCTCTGAACCCGCATGGATGCTGGGTTTAAAGGGTTCGAGGGAACTGAAAAACTAACGGCGACCCGTTCGCAAATCTTCAGGACGCAGCAGACTCGCAATTGCTTTTGCGAGGTTTTCGCTAACCCCGTCAGCCGTGAGCCAAGCAATGACTTCGTCGTTTCTTGGTGCGGTCGAGATGTCGTCGGGATCGTAGTTTTTCCAGAACCTGTCCGCTGCTCGCGCGAGTGAACGCAGACCCTTGGTTTCGTGACTTCCCCACGGCCATTGTTGAGAGCCTGTTGCGAGCTCCCTTGCCGTCCAAGGAAATTCCGTTGGGCGTGGATGGCGAATTTTGTTCAACCAAGTGGTGAAGTCTGACAGGTCAATCTCACTTTGAAGCAAGTCTGTAATATTGATCTGGGTGGACTTCAGTGCTTCACTCGCTAGGGCGTTTTTTGCCAGCCAAAGCAAGTTTTGAACGTTGCCTGGTATAGGCTGTAGAACGCCATCCACTGATGAATCGGCATTGAGACCATAGGGAAGGTACAGGCCCGGATCAACATCACAAGCCAGCACCACCGCTTCCCACAGCAAGCACTTTCTCTTGCGGTTCCATTCATCCCAAGTTGGCTTGGATATCGACCAATAATCATTGGGATGCGGTTCGGAATGTTCGTCGTCAGTTGACAAAATCTGCCCCCTTTTATGGCACTTCTATGGTTGAAAATGATTTTAGGGGTGTCGTGGGCCATCTCCGCATTGGATATCTAACCATTGGAAGGGTTTCCAAAGGGGTTCCCACTATTGGGATACCTGCCATTGGAACCATACCCAGTGTGATGGTTGTCTACGTAGCAGTGCAGACACAGGCGGCGGCAGTTCAACACACCGTTTAGCTGCTGACCACGCGAAGCACTCCCGGTAGGGTCTTCATATCAAACGCGACACCAGCCTGTTCGAGAATATGGGCTTCAATCTGGGCAAGGTATGGTCTCAGGGCATCTACACTGCGCGGCCTGTAACCTTCTGCAGTGGCGCTCGGTTTGTGACCCATAACTTGAGCAATGGCACCAGCTGGCGCCCCGCCAGATTCACCCAGCAGCGAAAACGACCGGCGCAACCCGTGAATGGTCAGAGTCGAAATTCCAGCATGCGACAGAACTTTGGCGTGACTGGCGCGAGGCTCGGTAATTCGACCTCCTTTAGCGTTGCTGGCAAACACGAATTCATTGATTCGCGGCAGTGCGGCAAGTTGTTGCGCAAGATATGGTGTGAGAGGTATCACGCGAATTGCATCGACCTTATCGGCCAACGTGAGCCGGTTCCATCTGAAATCCACATCGGCCCAGCGAAGCCCTGCCATTTCTTCACGGCGCGCGCCTGTTATCAGCAGCGCCTTAAGGTAGATCGCGATTGTTCTGTTGCCCAACTTATCGGCACCAGCAAACCAGCCAGGCAATTGAGCGGATTCCAGGCAGTCCGTGCGTTTAGTCACTTGAGGCAACGCCTCCACTAAGGCCGCCGCACGGCCAGCGTCACGGTCAATCAAGGTCCGATATTCAGGGCGAGCAGAGCACCAGCGCATGAAGCCCCGAAACATCATCAGAGCGCGAGCGGCTTGGTGTTTGCCTGCTTTGGCCTCTGCGTC
>Ga0228702_1002018_pt1 | contig 12123 bp, 5 predicted proteins | sample McNCre217_Aug_MG_2_FD_178018 | JGI IMG/M metagenome (GOLD analysis project Ga0228702, IMG submission 178018) | Freshwater microbial communities from McNutts Creek, Athens, Georgia, United States - 20-17_Aug_MG | ecosystem: Environmental > Aquatic > Freshwater > Creek | place: USA: Georgia... | reverse complement strand
GCGCTGAACGCCAACACGTTCACACGCACCGGTTACACCTTTGCTGGTTGGGCAACCACCACTAACGGTTCGGCTGTGTACAGCGATGCTTCCCAGCAGAGCTTTACCACTGCAACCACCTTGTATGCCATCTGGACTGCAAGCACCGTTCTGGTTACCTTCCACGGACCTTCGAGCACTTCCACCCAGAACTTCACTGCTGGAACTCCACAGGCCCTAAGCGGCAATAGCTTTACCAACGCTGGTTACACCTTTGTTGGTTGGGCAACTTCGGTTGGCGGAGCCGTTCAGTACGCAAATGGTGCTGACTTCACCACCGTTGTGGATACTGATCTATATGCAATCTGGAGCCTGAACCAGGTAACTGTTTCGTTCAACGCCAACAATGGTTCTGGAACTGTTGCTAACCAGGTTCTTGGTTACAACGTTCAGACTGCGCTTACTGCTAACGCCTTTGCTCGTAATGGTTACACCTTTGCTGGTTGGGCTACCGCGGCTAACGGTTCTGTGGTTTACGCCGATGGTGTTCAGGTTCAGTTGACTGCAGACGCAACTCTGTATGCGGTTTGGACTCCAGTAAGCAACAGCATTGTGTTCCACGCTGGTGCTGGTACCGGAACCATGGACAACCAGTCGGTTAACTCTGGTGCAACTGTTTCGTTGACCGCTAATGCGTTCACCAAGGCTGGTTACACCTTTGCCGGTTGGTCGTTGACCGATGGTGGAGCTGTTCAGTTTGCCGATGGTGCATCATTCAGTACTACCGACCTAACCACCAACCTGTGGGCCATTTGGACTGTAACCAAGGTTGCAGTCACCTATGCGGCAAACGGTGGAACCGGTTCGGTTGCCGCTCAGAGCTTTGACTACAACGTGGCCACCGCGTTGGCTTCAAACGGCTTTGCAATGACCGGATACCACTTTGTAGGTTGGAACACTGCTGCTGACGGCACTGGAACTCCTTACACCGAGGGTCAGCTGGTTGCCTTTGTTTCGGCAACTGTTCTCTACGCTCAGTGGGCGGCAGACACCGTAACCATCACCTTCCACGGCCCAGCAAGCACCTCCACCCAAAACGTGACTGCTGGTGCAGCTACCAACCTGACTGCTAACGCGTTCAGCAACACTGGTTACACCTTTGTTGGTTGGTCGTTGACCAGTGGTGGGGCTGTGGTTTACGCCAACAGTGCTTCGGTGACTGTGGTTGCTGCTACTGATCTGTATGCAATCTGGAGCCTGAACCAGGTAACTGTTTCGTTCAACGCCAACAATGGTTCTGGAACTGTTGCTAACCAGGTTCTTGGTTACAACGTTCAGACTGCGCTTACTGCTAACGCCTTTGCTCGTAATGGTTACACCTTTGCTGGTTGGGCTACCGCGGCTAACGGTTCTGTGGTTTACGCCGATGGTGTTCAGGTTCAGTTGACTGCAGACGCAACTCTGTATGCGGTTTGGACTCCAGTAAGCAACAGCATTGTGTTCCACGCTGGTGCTGGTACCGGAACCATGGACAACCAGTCGGTTAACTCTGGTGCAACTGTTTCGTTGACCGCTAACGCGTTCACCAAGGCTGGTTACACCTTTGCCGGTTGGTCGTTGACCGATGGTGGAGCTGTTCAGTTTGCCGATGGTGCATCATTCAGTACTACCGACCTAACCACCAACCTGTGGGCCATTTGGACCATCAACCAGGTAACCGTATCCTTCAACAGCAACGGTGGAGTTGGAACTCAGTTCCCACAGCTCGTGAACTACAACGTGGCCACCGCGCTGAACAGCAACCTGTTCACTCGCACCGGTTACAGCTTCACTGGTTGGGCAACCTCCAGCAACGGCCAGATGGTTTACACCGATGGTTCGCAGCAGACCTTTACCTCTGCAACCACCCTGTATGCAGTTTGGGCTCCAGACTCCATCACCGTGACCTTCATCGATGGTGCTTCTCAGACCACCCAGCAGATTACTGCCGGCGCTGAGACTGCACTTACCGCAACCACCTTCACCAAGGCGGGTTACACCTTTGCTGGTTGGGCAACAACCCAGGGCGGTGCCGTTGTTTATGGAAATGGCGCGGCTGTAACCGTGGTTTCCGCCACTAGCCTCTACGCAGTTTGGACTCTGAACCAGGTAACTGTTTCGTTCAACAGCAACGGTGGTGTGGGCACCCAGGTTCCACAGATGATTGACTACAACGTGGCCACCGCGCTGAACAGCAACCTGTTCACTCGCACCGGTTACACCTTTGTTGGTTGGGCCACCACCAGCAATGGCCAGATGGTTTACACCGATGGTTCGCAGCAGACCTTTACTACTGCAACCACCCTGTATGCAGTTTGGACTGCCGACAACATCACCATCACCTTCCATGGTCCTTCGAGTACTTCTACTCAGACCGTGGTGGCTGGAACTGCTACCAACCTGACCGCTAACGCATTCAGCAACACTGGTTACACCTTTGTTGGTTGGTCGTTGACCAGCGGTGGGGCTGTGGTTTACGCCAACAGTGCTTCGGTGACTGTGGTTGCTGCTACTGATCTGTATGCAATCTGGAGCCTGAACCAGGTAACTGTTTCGTTCAACGCCAACAATGGTTCGGGTGTGATCTCGAACCAGGTTCTTGGTTACAACGTTCAGACAGCGCTTACCGCTAACAGCTTCACTCGCACCGGTTACACCTTTGCTGGTTGGGCTACTGCGGCTAACGGTTCTGTGGTTTATGCCGATGGTGCTCAGGTTCAGTTGATTGCAGACACCACACTGTTTGCTGTTTGGACTGCCGACAACATCACCGTTACCTTCAACGATGGGCTGACGTCAACTACTCAGACGATTGTGGCTGGAACTCCAACAGCATTGACTCCAACTGCTTGGACCAAGACCAACTTCACCTTTGCAGGTTGGGACACAAGCTCTGCTGCAGCCACCGTGATCTACGGCAACGGCACCCAGGTGACCTTGTTTGCAAACCAGACGCTCTACGCGGTATGGACTGCAAACGCCACCTACACCGTTACCTACAACGGCTCGAGTAACACCGGTGGCTCGGTTCCAACCGATGCAACTAACTACCAGAAGCTAGACACCGTAACGGTTGCAAGCACCAGCTTGACCCGCACCGGATTCAGCTTTGCTGGTTGGTGTACTCAGGCTGTGACTGCAGGAACCGCATGTGCTGGAGCTACTTACCAGCCAAGCGCAACCTTCAGCATCACCACATCGATGGTGCTTTACGCAATCTGGGCTAACACCTACACCGTTACCTACAGCGTGAATGGCGGAGCTACCCAGACGGGTAACGTTCCAACCGACGCAACGCGTTACACCCCGGGTGCAACCGTTACCGTTCTTGGAAACACCGGGACTCTGGCTCTGACCAACTACGTATTCAATGGTTGGTGTACCGTGAACACCGCACTCACCACTTGTGCGGGAACCCAGTACGCCGTTGGAGCAACCTTCACCATGGGTGCTGCAAACGCAACTCTGTACGCAATGTGGTTGCCAGTTCCTGGTGCCGCAGTGACACAGAACGTTCGCACCACCCTTAGCGGTGCAGCTGTAACCCTTACTGCCAACCTCACGGGAACCGTTCTGGCCGGAGCTCCAACCGGAACTGCAACGTTCATGTCGGGACTTGTGAACCTGGGTAGTTGTGTACTCACGGCTGGAACCTGTTTCATCAACACCACTCTGATTCCAGTGGGTGCCGCAACTCCAGTGACAATCGTCTACGGCGGTTCGGCTCGTTACGCAGGAGCAACCTCGGCACCAATTACCCACCAGGTGGTAACCGTGCCATTGGCCACAACCACCACCAGCAGCGCAACCCTGACTGCGGTATACGGCAACACTCAGGTGCTTACCGCAACCGTTACCGCGGGCGCCTACGGAACCGTGACCATCCTGGTTCGCGGTGTGGCTGCAGGTACGTGTACGGTTACCGAGACTGCAAACTCGTGCTTCATCACGGCGCCTGCTAGCGCGTTCATTGTTGGTGCTAACGCCATCACCGCAACGTTTGCCGGTGCAACCGGTAGCGGATACGCTGCATCCACTTCGGGTGCGGTAACCGTTACCGTTGCCAAGGCAACCGTGGCACCGGTACTTACCACCTCGCTGGCAAGTGCAGGCTATGGAAGCCCAGTTACCTTCACCGCAACTGTTACCGGTCTGGTTGCAGCTGCTACCGGTGTGGTTACCTTCACAACAACTGTTGGTGCGGTTGCTACCACCTTGGGTACCTGTACCTTGGCTGCACAAACCTGTAGCATCACCTACAGCACTTTGGCTATTGGTGCATACACCGTAACCGCCAGCTACGCGGGTGACGGAAACTACAACCTGGCAACCGGAACCGTGGCTCAGGCAGTGGTCAAGGCAACTCCAACAGTTGCCATCGTTACCACTCCATCGGGTGCAACTGCCGCCGCATCAACCATTCAGACTGGTCAGGTCTTCACCGTGAAGACCACCATCACTGCATTGCTTGGAACAGCAACCGGAACAGTGACCGTAAATGCCTTGAACACAGGCACTAACGTGACCACTCTGCTGGGCACCTGTACCTTGGTAGCGGCAACCTGTACCGTAACGGTAACTGCCAACAAGATTCCTATTGGCAACTACACCATTACTGCCAGCTACGCGGGCGACACCCTGTTCAATGCCACGGCCAACACCCCAGCGGTATTTACCGTGACCAAGGTGATCCGTGCACTTACGGTTAGCTCCAGCTCTGCCAGCGTGAACAACGGCGCAGCCCTCACGTTCACTGGCTCGGTTGCATTGATTACTGGAACTGCCAACCCAACCGGAACCGTTGTGTTCACCACCACGGTGAACGCGGCTCCGCTGACGATTGGTACCTGTACGCTGAGCGCAACCGGAACTTGTTCCGTGCCTTATGCACTGCTCCCAGCTGGTGTTTACACCATCACCGGAACCTACTCTGGTGATGCAAACTACAACGGCACCACTGGAACGTTCACCCAGACCGTAACCAAGATTGCAACTGCCATCACCCTCACGGTGCCAGCAACCACAGTCAAGGCCGGAGCCACCGCATCGATTGTTGTGAAGCTAAACGCAGCAGCGGCAACCGGAACCGTGAACATCATGAACGGAACCACCTTGCTGGGAACTTGTGTTCTGGCTGTTTCGGGTGCAACCACTACCTGTACGTTCGTAACCGGCGCTCTGGTGGCCGGAACTTACAAGATCACTGCGGTTTACTCTGGTAACACCACCTACGCAACAGTTACCTCGATCGTTGGTACTTTCACCGTTCGCTAGTAACTGACCTAAACGCCCGTGACGGGCTCCGATAGGGCAAGTCACGGGCGTTTTGCTTTGGGCTAGGCTGTAACAATGGCAAAGAAGCAGGCGTTCGGCGCGGAACCCCAGGTTCTCAGCATGAGCGTTGGTGTTGGCTTTGCCACCGGACTTTACGGACTCTCGTTTGGCGCGCTTTCCACCGCTTCGGGTCTTTCTCTCTGGCAGACCCAGGTGTTGTCACTGTTTATGTTCAGCGGGGGTTCGCAGTTCGCCGTGATTGGAGTTATTGGCGCCTCGGGTGCCGCCGGCATGGTTCCGGCTATCCTTTCCGCTTGGCTTCTAGGCATTCGTAACGGTTTTTACGCCCTGCGTTTAAGTAACGTTTTGAACGCGGTTGGAGTGCGCAGGGTCTTGGCTGCGCAGTTAACCATCGATGAATCTAACGCGGTTTCCGCCGCCCAAACCGATGCCAAACAAAGCCGACTTGGTTTTTGGCTAACCGGTGCGGCGGTGTTTGTGTTCTGGAACAGCTTCACTTTCTTGGGTGCCCTGCTGGGAACTCAGGTGGGGGATCCCTCGCGCTGGGGACTTGATGCCGCAGCCGCAGCCGCTTTCCTTGGGTTACTTTGGCCTAGGTTGCGCATGGGTCACCCCGGTGCAATTGCAATTGTTGCAGTTGTGCTTACCGCTTTGTTTATTGGCCCGCTACCCGCCGGTATACCTGTGATTGTGGCTTCGCCTCTGGCTGTTGCCGGGGTAATGATTTGGCAGCGTTTTGTGTCTAAGAAGATTTCGGAGTAGGTGGGTCATGGATCAGATTTGGCTCACGGTAATTATTGGTGCGGTGGCAGTATTCAGCTGGAAGATTCTTGGTTACGTTCTGCCCCAGCACATTTCGCACAATGAGACAGTTGTTCGGATTGCAAATAACCTAACGGTGGCACTGTTGGCGGCACTCTTTTTAGTGCAGACCGTGCAGGGAAAGGGCGGAATTGTCCTCGATTCGCGCATTCCAGCCGTGGCTGTAGCCGCCATCATGTATTGGCGCAAGTTGCCGTACCTCGCATGCGTTTTGGCCGCGGCTGCGGTAGCGGCGCTGCTGCGCCAAGGCCTTGGTTGGGCTTAGGGGAGGCGGTAAGAATGCGTTCAAGTAAGCGAGCCTTTGTGGTTGCCGGCATCACCTTTTTGGTGCTCATTGCAGCTGCCGCATTCCGTTCCACAACCTCGGTGCTCTACATGCCAATTGAGATGGAGTTTGGCTGGACCCGAGTAACAACTTCGGGAGCGGTGGGGCTCAATATTTTGATTTACGGACTCACCGCACCGTTTGCCGCGGTGCTAATGGGCCGTTTTGGTGCCAAGAGAATTGGGCTTGCTGCACTGGCACTCATTGCCGGCGGCACCGCGCTCACCACGGTGATGACGCAGCCTTGGCAGCTTTACCTGGCCTGGGGATTGCTTGTTGGCGTGGGCACTGGCTGCCTGGCACTAGTGTTTGGAGCGCAGGTATCCAACAACTGGTTCATCAAGCGCCGTGGACTTATCACAGGAATATTCTCGGCGGGATACGCAACCGGTCAGTTGTTGTTCCTACCCGCAATCACCAATGTGGCTGCAACCGCGGGTTGGCGGCCTGCCACGCTAATTGTGACCGCGTTCACCATTGTGTTGATTCCACTCTTCGCCTTGCTGTTCAAGGACCGCCCGGGGGAGCGCGACAACCCCTACGGCGGCACGCACGAGGATCTGCCAGCGCGGCCACCGGTCACCATCAAAGCAAACATCGAGGCGCTTGCGTCTGCCGTTCGTATGCCGGCTTTCTGGGCGTTGGCGCTCACCTTCTTTGTTTGCGGTTGGACAACAAACGGTTTGATTGCCGCACACTTCATTCCCGCGGCACACGACCACGGAATGCCAACCACCATGGCGGCCGGGCTGCTTGCGGTGGTGGGAATCTTTGACTTTGTGGGCACCATTGCCAGCGGCTGGCTCACCGACCGCTTTAATAGCGCCTACCTGCTGGTTGCCTATTACGGATTGCGCGGACTTGCATTGTTCTCTGTACCGTTTGTGCTTGGCCCAACCGTTGAACTGCCAATGTGGTTCTTTATTGTGTTCTACGGCCTCGACTGGATTGCCACGGTTCCACCAACGGTGGAGCTCTGCCGCCGCTATTTCGGACTGCAGAATTCTCCACTGATTTACGGATGGGTGTTTGCAAGTCACATGGTTGGTGCAGCTCTCGCCTCGGCATACGCAGGTTGGATTCGCGAAAGCCAAGGCGATTACTACATTGCCTGGATTACCGCGGCCGTGCTGTGTCTGGCCGCAAGCGCGTATGCACTCACGCTGCGTAAACCACCATCGATGGAAGTCAAATGAGCCAAACTGACACCACAGCCCAGGTAACCACCCAATGGAGCAAGCTGCGGTTCCTTGCCATTGCTGGCGGAATCTCGTGGATGGGCAGCACGCTCACCACCTTCACCGTGATTTTGCGATACAAAGACGTGTTTGGGCCAACCGGAGTCTCGGCAATCATGCTGGCAATGGTGATTCCAAACATCATTGCCGCTCCATATGGCGGCTTGCTCGCTGACCGCATTTCAGCGCGAGTGCTGCTCACTTCGCTTATGGGTGTGATGGGCCTCGGTAGCCTGATCATGGCCTTTGACCCCGGTTTTGTTGTGTCGCTAGCATGTTTAGCGCTCACTGCGTTCTGCGGAACGCCGGTTGGTGCAGCGTTCACCGCAACTTTGCCCGAATACGCCACTGCCGAGGACTTGCCCCGAGTGAACGGCCTCATGTCCACAGGTATGAGCGTTGGCATGATGTTCGGTCCAAGCCTGGCCGGCCTACTAGTCTCGGGAACCGGTTCATACTTTTGGCCATTCATGATTGACGCGGCTTCGTTCTGGATTCTGGCAGCCGCAGTGCTGTTCACAGGAGTTGACCGCAAGCCACAACCACATGTTGAAGGCGAAAAGACGGGTATGTCCGAAGGTGTGAAGGTGCTGTGGCGCAATCCGCTGCTGCGCGCATTCACATCGATGGTCACCGTGCTAATTCTCTCCATTAGCGTGCTCAACATTGGCGAAGTGTTCTTGGTTATGAACATCTTGCACGCGGATGCCTTTGTATACGGAATTGTGTCGGCAACGTTCGCCCTTGGTTCCACCATTGGCAGCGTGGCAATCACGGCAATGAAACTCCCGGAGCGCAGGCACATCCCAATGCTTTTAGCGTCATCCATGGCGCTAGCCCTAATCATGTTGGCGCTTGCAGTTGCTGGACACTGGGCCTTTGTGGCGGTGGTTTGGTTTGTGGGCGGCTTGGCCAACGCGGCAAACAACGCCTATGGCATGGGTTTGATCATGAACAGAACTCCTGATGCAGTTCGTGGCCGTGTGATGGCGGCAATCAATGGTTTGTTCTCGCTTGCAAACGTGATCTCAATGGGAGCTGGCGGTGTGCTGCTTGGCATCTTTGGAGTGCGTGAAGTGTTCTTTGCCGCGGGCCTGGTTTGCGTGGCGGTTGTGGTTGGCTTTGCGCCCTCCATTCTCAAGGCGAGCAGGGCCGAGTCGGCAGCAGAAGCCTTGGCAGAGCAGCCAGCAGAGTCCGAGACTTCTTCGGCTAACCCTGGTGCCGAATCCACTTCGGCTTAGGGCGAACCGCCATCGAGGAATAAATAACGAATTGATAAACTTTTCTAAGTAGACGGCACTGTTGCCGTGCCTCCTGTTGGGCCTTCAAAGAAAAGTGTCATGGCAAATCTCCTTTACAAACTTGGTCTGTTTTCCGCTCGTCGTGCCTGGTTAGTGCTAGCCGCTTGGGTTGTGATTCTGGGCGTTTCGGTCACATCGTTCCTAACCTTTGGTGGAACTCTTTCCAGCAGCATGTCAATTGCTGGTACGCCGAGCCAGGTTGTTATTGACGACCTCAAAGCCAGCTTCCCAGTGGCCAGTCACGGATCCGGTCAGGTTATTTTCCATAAGACCAATGGCCAACCTTTTACGGCGGCTGAGCGCGCCACCATTGGCAGGGCGCTGGATTCGGTAACGTCTCTACCTGCCGTGACCGGGGTGCAAAATCCGTTTGAAACTCAAGCCAAGCTAGACGAAAACCGTCAGAAACTCGTTGATGGTGCAAACACCGCCGCAGATGCACCGGCCAAGCTGCGCGATGCTCAGCGCAAACTAAACGATGGCAAGAAGAAACTCGATGAAGCGCAGGCCTCACTAGACGCGGGCCAGGCCAAACTAGATGCTGGCGCTAAGAAACTGAAGACGGCGCTCGCCGACCTGATAGCCAAGGAGAAGCAGGTCACCGGAGCCATTGCGCAGATGACCGCCGCTGGTGCTCCCGCAAGTCAGATTGATCCACTCAAGGCCAGCCTCGCTCAAATCCGCGGGGGACTAGCCACGGTAAAGCAGCAGAAGGTAAAACTCGTGTCTGGGCAGGCGAGCATATTTGCCGGTCAAAAGAAGATTGATGCTGGGCGTGCCGACCTGGTTTCCGGTCAACAAAAGATCAACGAAGGCTGGGCCAAACTCAAGGCCAACGCACCAAAGTTGGCAACGGCTCAGCGCCTGATGAAAGCCATCAAAAACTTCCGCACCGTGTCCGTGGATGGCCAAACCGCATCGGCTTCGGTGCTGTTTAGTAAGCCAATGACCAGTGTTGAAACCGGTCAGAAGCAGGCCGTGGTTGATGCCCTCACCAAGTTCCGCAGCAAAAACCTGCAGGTGGAGTTTGCCTCCGAGTTGACTCGTGCAATGCCAAGTTTGGCCGGTCCGGGCGAGATCGCCGGACTAATCATTGCCGCCATTGTTCTGTTTGTAATGTTGGGCACACTTGTTGCCGCCGGACTGCCGGTGCTCTCGGCGCTCATTGGTGTGGGTGTATCCGCCACTGCCGCACTCTCGTTCTCAGGCGTGGTGGAGATGAACTCAACCACCCCAATGCTGGGTGTGATGCTTGGCCTGGCCGTGGGCATTGACTACTCGCTGTTCATTCTGAACCGTCACCGTCGTCAGCTAAAAATGGGCACCGATGTTCGTGAGTCGATTGGCTTGGCCAACGGAACCTCGGGTAATGCCGTGGTGTTTGCCGGCCTCACGGTGATTATTGCGCTTGCTGCCCTCAACCTCACGGGCATTGGCTTCTTGGGGCTCATGGGAACCGTTGCGGCCTGCGCCATTGTGGTTGCGGTTCTGATTGCAATCACCTTTATGCCGGCGCTTCTGCGCTTATTGGGCATGCGAGTGCTAAACCGCAAGGAACGCGCGTTGGTTGGCAACGTGGAGGCTCAGCACGAGGCCGAGGAACCAAAGAACGCGCACAAGCCGGTGTTTGTGACCAAGCATCCTTGGTTGGCCATTGTGGTGCCCATGATTGTGATGCTCATAGCTGCGCAACCAATTGGTGCAATGCGACTCGGCCTGCCAGACGGCTCTTCGGAGGCTGTTACCTCAACTCAGTACAAGACTTTCAAGCTGGCGTCTAAGGCGTTTGGTGAGGGCGTGAATGGCCCGATTGTTGTGGTGGCCACCGCACCCCAAAAGTACACGGGTCAAGAAAAACTCAACTTTGAAGCCAACATTGCCGATGCCATTTTGGCAAACCACATTGTGAGCGCAGCCATTCCAGCGGCGGTTTCCAAGGATGGAACCAAGTACCTGTTCCAGGTGATTCCAAAGCAAGGTCCCGCCAGTGCTTCCACCCAGCAGTTGGTGTTTGATTTGCGCGACCTATCAAAGGTCACGGAGAAGAAGTATCAAACTTCACTCGGCGTGACAGGCTTGGCCGCAAGCAACATTGACATTGCCAAGAAGCTGGGCGATGCCTTGCCTTTATACCTGGGCACCGTGTTGCTGCTTTCCATGATTCTTTTGATCTTGGTGTTCCGCTCCATTTTGGTTCCCGTAATTGCCAGCGCCGGATTCTTGCTCACCGTGCTTGCAACCCTAGGTTCCACGGTTGCCGTGTTCCAATGGGGTTGGCTGGGTCAAGTGTTTGACATTCACGATCCGGGTCCGGTGATGAGCTTTGGTCCAACCATCATCATTGGTGTGGTGTTTGGACTGGCAATGGACTACCAGTTATTCCTGGGCTCTGGAATGCGTGAGGCCTATGTGCACGGCAAGAGTCCGCGCGAGGCGATTGACTTTGGTATGCACCTAAGCCGTGCCGTTGTGGTTGCAGCGGCAATCATCATGGTTAGCGTGTTTGGTGGATTCGCGTTCAGCGAGATGACCTCGGTTCGCCCGATTGGTTTCGGCTTGGCAGTTGGCGTGTTGTTTGACGCGTTCCTGGTTCGCCTGTTCCTGATTCCCGGCCTAATGACCGTGTTGGGCAAGGCTGCCTGGTGGATGCCAAAATGGCTAGACCGAGTGCTACCAGAGGTTGATGTTGAAGGCGCCGCGCTAGAGGGCAAGCAACTGCACTAATCCGTTTTCGCAGGCATGCCAGCTATTATTTCCCTAACGAACTGGGGGATTTATGGCAAACGGCGCTGAGTCAAACGTTAAGAAGGTAAGGCAAATCACCTCGGCCGGAGTGCTTATTCTTGGCATTGCGTTAGTTGGCATGTGGGCCGGTAGCGGACAAGGTGGCTTTGGTCACGACACTGTTTTCGACACATATCTGGCTTGGGGTGTCACTGCTATCGGGGCATCCCTCTGGATTGTTGCAGCGCCAAAATGGCTGACCATCTTGCTTCGAACCACTGGAGTTCTAGCGGCCGTGCTAGCTATCAACTTTTACGACTGGTACTACGGAGCTCTTTTTGACACCGTAGTTCTGATTCCGGGTTTGTTCTTAGGCTCACTATTTTTAGTGATCAGACTC
>Ga0228702_1002007_pt1 | contig 12154 bp, 12 predicted proteins | sample McNCre217_Aug_MG_2_FD_178018 | JGI IMG/M metagenome (GOLD analysis project Ga0228702, IMG submission 178018) | Freshwater microbial communities from McNutts Creek, Athens, Georgia, United States - 20-17_Aug_MG | ecosystem: Environmental > Aquatic > Freshwater > Creek | place: USA: Georgia... | reverse complement strand
CAAGAACGCTCAGATCACCATGTCATGGATGGGCGCCAGCGCAATCTTCATGTTCGTTGGCATCGTTGCCTTCTCTCTAATCTCGGGCGTCAAGTACCTCGAAGATCCAGAGCTTCAGGGTCACGCGATCGTCGGCCCCCAGATGTCGGTAATCGCTCAGTTGGGTACCGCAATCTTCGGCGGCGGCTCGGTCCTGTTCTACATCCTGCAGGCCGCTACCGCAGCTATCCTGTTGCTTGCCGCAAACACCGCATTCAACGGCTTCCCGCTATTGACCTCGGTTCTAGCCAAGGATGGTTACGCCCCTAAGGCGCTTTTGACTCGAGGCGACCGCTTGGTCTACTCAAACGGAATGCTTTCACTGACCCTCGCCGCACTGGCCATGATCTTGGTCTTCCAGGCATCTGTGACTCAGCTGATCCAGCTTTACGTTCTAGGTGTATTCACCTCGTTCACCCTCGGACAGATGGGTATGTTGAAGCACTGGCGACGCGGCCTAAAGAAGGGCACCATCTCGAAGAAGGAGGCGACTTCCGGTCGCATCATCAACGGATTTGGCGCCTCACTAACCGCGGCCGTTTTGGTAATTGTCTCGGTGACGAAGTTCACTCACGGCGCCTGGATGGTCTTCATCATCATGCCTTTCCTTTGGGTGGTCATGTGGGCAACCGGCCGCTACTACAAGGCGGTTAACCAGGAGATCGCGCTCGACCCAGATATCAAGTTCGGCAGCAAGGGTGACTACGCCGTCGTTCTCATGGACAAGCTCAACAAGCCTCAGCTGAAGGCTCTCGACTATGCACTTTCGAGCCGCCACACCCGCTTGGATGTGCTGCACGTTGCCGCCGACCCAGCGCACTCGAAGAAGTTCGAACGCGACTGGAAGAAGTTCGGCCTTGAGGTTCCACTAAAGATCATCGAGAGCCCTTACCGCGAGTTCGGTGCCCCTCTGGTTGAGTACCTGCAGAACCACCGCGCAGAGTTCGGTTCGGAACGCATCTCGGTTTACATGCCGAAGCTAGTCGTTGGTCACTGGTGGGAGCACGTGCTGCACAACCACCGCGCCAACCGCATCCGCAAGCAGCTCATGTACGTTCGCGGTGTGATGGTTACCCTTGTGCCTTGGCGCCTAGAGTCAGCCGAGTATGTCAACCCGCTGAACCGTCGCCCACTGCCTGGTGACGCTCGCCGTGGTGAATTCATTCGCCCAGCCCTACGCAAGCACAAGCTTGGTGGCGGCGTAACCAAGGTGCGCGCGAAGCGCATCGATGAGGACTAAACCTTGAATATCAGCTGGAAAAACATTGCCCTGGTCTTTGCCGGAGGTGCGCTGGGAACGCTGCTTCGATTCAGTCTCGATATGTCACTCGGCTCACTGCTGTCAGTCGCAGCCGTGAACATTGTCGGATCTGGCCTTATCGGCTGGTTCAACAGCGACCCTCGCATCTCGAAAATCGGCCGTCGCCTGTTCTTGGCCGTCGGTTTCTCGGGCGGTTTCACCACCATGAGCGGTGTTGCACTGCTCACCGCATCTGGAATCGCGGCTCCGCTTTCTGCCGGACAGCCGGTCAGCCTCGGCCTATTCGGTTACGTTTTTGGCATTTTTGCCGCCAGCTTGCTTGCCTACTGGGGCGCCCACGCCTTGGGTGAGCGCCTGACCGGCAACAATGCTCCGGTTAGCCACGATGTAGAAGAGGTCACCGAATGATCGTCGTTGCCTTTGCACTCATTGCTATCGCCGGAGGTATCGGCGCAGTTATTCGCTACCTAGTCTCAGGTTGGATCGGCAAGTTGCCTTGGGGAATCCTCACTGTCAACACCGCCGCCTCTTTCATGGTCGGCGCGGTCTTGGGCAACGTCAACACCAGCGGTTACGTAGCCGCGTTGGTGGTTACCGGTTTCTGTGGCGGCCTTTCGACCTTCAGCACCTTCTCGGCTCAGACCGTCGAGTACTTCAAGGCGAAGCAGGTTTGGCGAGGACTTGCCAACCTTGGTTTGAATTTTGCTTTACCCACACTTGCAGCCTTGGCCGGGCTTTACTTGGTCGCTAGCCTGCTAAAATAGCCTCAGATTTAGTTTCCAACTCGTTCCCGCGCGATGACTCGCGCCCAAGCACGTGTAAGGGGGTCTCGCCATGGGGCGTGGCCGTCAAAAGGCAAAGCACACCAAGGTGGCTCGCGAGCTGAAGTACTTCAGCCCGAACACCGACTTGACCGCGCTTGAAAAGGAAATCGGTCACATTCCACCTGCTTCGAATGGTTTCGCTGGAGACAATGAACCTGAATACGAAGACAAGTGGGCCGACCTTTATGGCGAGGACGAAGACTCTGAGGAAGAGTCTGACGAGAAGTGACTCTCGTCCTCCTCGGGACTGACTACCGCGAGGTTCCACTCGAAGACCTAGACCGGTTCAGTCAGGCACGTGAGAACATCGAAGCCAAGCTCATTTCGAGCAAATCAACCAGCAGCATCCTTGGTGTGGTAATTCTGAGCACCTGCAACCGATTCGAGGTCTACCTCGACTGCGATGATTTCTCAAAGGCAACCAAGACCGCGATTGAAACTATCTCGGCTGAAACGCAGCTCGGCTTGGACTATTGCGGGCAGATTTTCAAAACCGTGGCTGATTCAACCGCTGCTCAACACCTGTTCTCGGTGACTTCAGGTCTCGAATCCATGGTGGTCGGCGAAGAAGAAATCGCCGGGCAGGTCAAGCGTGCATTCACCTCGGCACAAACCGCCGGCCGCGCATCGACCGCTTTGGTCCAAACTTTTCAAAAGGCTGCCGAGGTAGCCAAGCGAGTGACCTCCGAAACCGGGCTAGGTTCTGCTGGTCGTTCGACCATCACGGTGGCACTCGACTATCTCGAGTCAAAGCACGGTTCGCACGCCGGCAAACGCGCCCTACTGATTGGCACCGGCGCTCACGCGCGAGTGGTTGTGGCAGCACTGAAGCGCAGCGGCTACGAAGAGATTGCCGTGTTTTCACCAACCGGTCGGGCCCAAGATTTCGCTCTCTCACGAGGTCTAACCTCGATCGGCCAGGATGCGCTACTCACCACCATGGGCGAGGTTGATCTTTTGGTCAGCTGCAGCGGCAATGCCGGAGAGTTACTAACCAAGTCGGCCCTTTCGAGCACCAGCCAACCGCTAATGGTGATCGATGTTTCACTCTCGCGCGACGTGTCACCCGAGGTAGCGGCACTGCCAAATATCGAATTGGTCAATCTCGAGGTCATCAAGCATCACGCGCCGGTAGAGCACGGTGACGCCATCCTGGCCGCACAAAATCTGGTTGGCCAGGGGGTCGAGGCTTTCGAGCGCGAAAAACTCGAACGAAACCTTGGACCGTTTGTGGCGGCCATCCGTGGCAAGATTGCGCTCTGGATCGACGAAGAGGTTGAGCGCATTACCAAGCGCGATGGCGAAGCCGCCGGCGCACAGGCTCGGGCTGCTCTTTCGGCATCTACCAACCAAATGCTGCACGAACCAATCGTCAAGGCCAAGTCGCTAGCGGCCACCGGGGACGAGGACGACTATCGCAAGGCGCTGCTGGCGCTGTTCGGAGATTACAGTGTCTAAGACTTATCGACTCGGCACTCGTGGCAGCAAACTGGCGCTTTGGCAAGCGAACTATGTGGCCGATGCCCTGCGCAAGATTGCCAAGTGCGAGGTCGAGATTGTTGTGATTTCAACCGAAGGTGATGAAACCGCAGGTTCCCTGATGAACCCAATTCGTCCCGGAGTCTTTGTCTCGTCGATTCGCGATGCCCTGATTGCCAACGAGGTAGACCTGGTTGTGCACTCGATGAAGGACCTACCATCGGCCAGATTGCTCGGCCTGAAGGTGGTTGCCATTCCGCAGCGCGAAGACTCTCGCGATGTGGTCATTTCTCGAAGTGGGCTCGGCCTCATGGATTTGCCGGCTGGAGCAGTGGTTGGCACATCATCTCCACGTCGCGCAGCGAGAATCAATTTCTTGCGACCAGATTTGGTCACCGCCCCGATTCGCGGAAACGTAGACAGCCGCATTCAGAAGGTTCGCGACGGTGAGTTCGATGCCGTGATTTTGGCTGCGGCCGGAATCAAGCGCCTGAATCGCTCGAGCGAAATCACCGAATATTTGACCATAGAGCAGTTGCTTCCGGCACCTGCCCAGGGCGCTTTGGCCGTAGAGATTCGCGGTTTCGATCGCGACCTCTCGAAGGCACTCGAAAAGCTCGATCACATCGAGACCCGACTTATCACCACCGCCGAGCGCGCGGTGCTGGTCGGTCTAGACGCGAGCTGCCAGACCGCCATCGGCGCATTGGCGACCCTCGACGGCAACCGCCTTTCGCTGGTGGCCGAGTTGAGCGACGGTGAAACCAACCGCCACTCTCGCGCCGAGGCGGCGATCGTTCTTGAGAACGGTGACACCATGCTCGACGAAGCCTTCCAGCTCGGTTTGATGGTCGCCAAACAACTTGACGTGAGTTCGCCAAATGTCTAAACCGGTGTTGCTCATCCGCGCCGATGGCAACCAGGATGACGTCCAGGCGCTCACCGAACTCGGCATCGATTCGGTCATCGACCCATACATTCGAATCGACCGAGCACCGGATGTTGCCGATGCCCAGCACCTGCTTTCCCAACTATCGAAGCCCGGCAACAAGTGGCTGATTGCCACCTCGGTGAATGCAATTCGATGCTTCGAAGAATTGGTTGGCCCTCAGGTTTTGCGCGCCGCAGTCGCGGCCAGTAGCGATCTGAAATTTGCCGCCGTGGGTGAGCGAACGGCACAGGCCCTGCGTGAAATCGGCGCCGCTGAAGTGCTGACCCCAGAACTCTCTGACTCGGCCGCACTAGCGACCATGCTTGCCGAGCTCGGGCAAAGTGATTCAAGCCAGGGTGTGCCGACCGCAATCATCCCGTCTGGCCTTTTGGCCATGAAGACCCTGCCCAACAAACTCGAAACCGCGGGCTGGAACCTCATCCAAGGTGTGGTTTATACGACCATCACGGTCGACACCGAACCGGCGACCGCGGCTGCGGCTCGCGCCAATGAATTCTCGGCTGTGATCTTTAGGTCGCCGAGTGCCGCGCGCGCATTTTTGTCATTCGTTCCCAACCCGCAAATGCCCCTGATTGCCGCCGGTTTTACTACGGCAAAAGTCATCCAGGATGCGGGCCTGGCGGTTGCTTCGATACCATCGAATCCGACCCCAAAATCGGTCGCAGCCGCGGTTAGCGAAATCTTGAAAGGAGACCGATGATTCAGCGCCCTCGTCGTCTCCGCGCCAACGCCGCAATTCGTAACCTGGTGAGCGAAACGCAAGTGCGTCCCGAGCAATTGATCCTGCCGTTGTTTGTGCGCGAGGGGCTCACCGAACCAAAGCCAATCAAGGGCCTTCCGGGTGTGGTTCAGCACACCGAAACCTCGCTCCGCGCCGAAATTGATCGCGCGCTCGAGGCCGGCATCGGTGGCGTAATGGTTTTTGGCATTCCAAACCACCGCGACCCGATAGGCAGCGAAGCTCTGAGTCCAAACGGTGTGCTTTCGAAGGCCGTGCGCGACATCCGCGCCCAGGTTGGCGACCGACTCGTGGTCATTGCCGATCTTTGCTTGGATGAGTTCACCAGCCACGGCCACTGCGGCGTACTCGGCGCCCCGGATGCGAATGGCAACGCCACCGTGGACAACGACGCGACCCTTGAGATTTATGGCCGCATGGCGGTTGTCTTGGCCGAGGCCGGAGCTCATATGCTCGGCGCGAGCGGAATGATGGACGGTCAGGTTGCTGCAACCCGTCTGGCCCTCGATGCCGCCGACCACCAGGATGTTTCGATCCTCGCCTACGCTGCAAAATACGCTTCGGCTTTCTACGGCCCATTCCGCGAAGCGGTTGAGTCGCAGCTAGAAGGCGACCGCAAGACCTATCAGCAGGACCCTCGCAATGCACGCGAATCGATTCGTGAGATCAAGCTCGATGCAGCCGAAGGCGCCGACATCATTATGGTCAAGCCGGCACTCGCCTACCTGGACATCATTAGTGAGGCCAGCCGTGCTGTCGACCTTCCGATCGCCAGTTATGTGGTTTCGGGTGAAATGGCGATGATCGAGGCGGCTGCCGCTCAGGGACTTATCAATCGCGAACCGGCCATCCTTGAGGCACTGGCCTCGGTGCACCGCGCCGGCGCCAACATCATCTGCACCTACTGGGCAATCGAAGTCGCCGGTTGGTTGAACCGCCGCTAATGACCCAAGACATCTCAAGTTCCAAAGCTTGGCAGGCTCGAGCCGAACGAGTCATCCCGGGTGGAGTTAGCTCTCCGGTTCGCGCATTCAAGGGCGTCGGTGGCAGCCCACGCTACTTCGTGCGCGGTGAAGGTTCACAGGTCTGGGATGTCGACGGCAATCAGTACGTCGACCTGGTTGGCTCTTGGGGCCCAATGATTGTCGGCCACGCCCACCCGCACGTGGTTGCGAAGGTGACCGAGGCAGCCGCACTATCAGCGTCATTCGGTGCACCAAGCCCAAACGAGGTTTTGCTCGCCGAAGAAATCACTCGTCGCGTTTCGGCGGTCGAGCGCGTGCGCTTTGTCTCTTCGGGAACCGAAGCGGTCATGACCGCAATCCGTTTGGCTCGTGCCGCGACCGGACGGAATGTAATCGTCAAGTTCGCCGGTTGCTATCACGGCCACAGCGATGCTTTGTTGGTTCAGGCCGGTTCGGGAGTCGCTACCCTTGGCCTGCCAAACTCTCCGGGTGTCACCGAGGGCCAAGCCCACGACACCGTTGTGCTGCCATACAACAACTTCGATGCGCTACGCGAGCTCTTCGCCGCTCGCGGAAACGAAATCGCCGCCGTGATCACCGAGCCGGTTCCGGCCAACATGGGCGTGGTCAGCCCAATCATCGGCTTCAACGCTCTGATTTCAGAGCTGACCAAGTCGGCAGGTGCGCTTTTCATCCTGGACGAAGTCATGACCGGTTTCAGAATCACCAGCGGTGGTTGGTGGCACGGAGTTCAGAACCCGCCCCAGCATATTCTCGACGAGGGTTTTGTGCCGGAGACTTGGACACCAGACCTTTTCACCTACGGCAAGGTAATTGGCGGCGGCTATCCGGTTGCCGCGGTTGCCGGTTCGGCCAAGATCATGGATCTTCTTGCCCCGGTCGGCAGCGTCTATCAGGCGGGCACCCTGAGCGGAAACCCGGTTGCTACCGCAGCCGGTCTCGCCACTCTCGAACTTTGCGACGACGCTCTGTACGCGACTCTAGACACTCGCGCAAAGCAGGTGGGCGCGGTTATCGCCGACGCCCTGACTGCCGAAGGTGTGGCTCACCGACTGCAAACCGGCGGCAACCTGTTCTCGTTCTTCTTCACCGATAAGCCGGTACGCAACTTCGCCGATGCGCAGACTCAAAACGTCAAAACGTTCAACGCGTTCTTTCACGCGATGCTTGAAAATGGTGTTTCGCTGCCGCCATCGGCATTCGAAGCCTGGTTCGTTTCGGGTGCGATTACCGATGGCGATATCGAGAAGATCGCTTCGGCGGCAAAGATCGCGGCCAAAGCCGCGGCAAACGTCTAGTTAGATTCGTAGCCCGGGCGGCTGATGTAGGCATCCGGGTTCTTTAGCAGCTGCGACAGGTGCGGCTCGAAGTTGCCGCTGATGATGTCGGCCAAGCTAACACCCTCGAGCACATCGCGCAGTGCCACACGGATGGCGACCCAAACATCCTGGAGCTTCGCAGCCGGACCCTCGTAGTGCACGTTCTCTGGGCGCTGACCACGAACCGCAGCCAAGGGACCATCGAGCACGCGGATTAGTTCGGCAACCGAAATCTTTTCTGGGTTGCGACTAAGGCGGTAACCGCCAACCGCACCGCGCTGGCTAATCACAAAGCCGGCGTGACGAAGTTCGGTGAGAATCGCTTCGAGAAATTTGACGGGGATGGCCTGCGCCTTAGAAATCGCATCGCCTTTAACCAGCACAGTTGAATCGGCAAGGTAACTCTCGGCTAGAAAGAGCATTGCCCTCATGCCGTAGTCGACCTTTGCTGAAACCTGCATGTGCCCATCCAACCACTCGTCGAAACATTACGTCACAAAGATGCGAACAAATTTGAGTCGTTCTATTCTCTACATAACCACTAGGAATAGTGGTAATACCTAATCTAACTAAAAGAAAGCAAAAAGAAAATGAGCAAGCTACTAAAAACAACACGTGTCGGCCTCGTCGCCGGAGCTGTTGCGATGATGCTTGCTGCGACTTCTGTTGCGCCGGCACAAGCCGCCTCAGGCACCGCTGACAAAGTGCGTATCGCCTACTTCGCGAACATCACTCACGCACCAGCCCTGATCGCCCGCCAGAAGCAGATTTTCGAAAAGTACCTAGGTTCAACCAAGGTCGAGTACAGCATCTTCTCGGTTGGCACCGCAGAGATCGAAGCTTTCAAGGGTGGTGCAATCGATTTCGGTTACATCGGCCCAAGCCCAAGCATTTCTGGCTACACCACCACCCAGGGAACCCTGCTGAAGGTTGTATCTGGTGCGGTTTCAGGCGGAGCCAAGTTCGTTGTCAAGCCTGAACTCATCGCCACCGAGGGCAAGCCGACCGCTGCTGAAATCAAGGCGTTGAAGGGTAAGACCTTCGCCACCCCTGGCCTTGGCGGCACCCAGGATGTTGCCCTTCGCAACTACCTTCGCAAAAACTCGATAGCTGTGGGAACCGGCGACCAAACCGCGCACATCCTGCCAACCGAGAACGCAACCACCCTGAGCCTGTTCCAGAAGGGCTCAATCGACGGCGGTTGGGTTCCAGAGCCTTGGGCTACCCGTCTGGTTCAGGAAGGTAAGGGCAAGGTATTCCTTGACGAAGCCACCCTGTGGCCTGGCGGTAAGTACATCACCACCGACGTGATTGCTAGCCAGAAGTTCTTGCAGCAGTACCCAGCAACCGTGAAGGCATTGCTTCAGGCGAACAACGAGGCAATCGCGTTCTTGAACGACCCAGCCAACAAGCAGGCCTCAATCGATGCTGCTCAGGCCGAACTAAAGGCTCGCACCGGCAAGGTTCTAACCGACTCGGTGATTGGCTCAGCGTGGCCAGCGCTCAAGTTCACCGCCGACCCGCTTGCCGACACCTGGAAGACCAGCTTCATCGCAGGCGTCAATGCCCGAGTGCTGAGTGGCTCACTAAGCGCAGCCGACCTGAAGGGCATTTTCGATCTGCGAATTCTTAACGGACTCCTAAAGGCCGGCAAGCAGAAAACCGTCTCGGCCGCAGGTCTCGGACAACAATAACCAAAGGAATCATGACAATCTCAAACCAAGAGACGTCTAGCAACCAGCTGGGTAGCCCCTCGGACTTCGGTCCAGGGGCTATTCGGCCAGTTGTGAAGATCTCAAACCTCAGCAAAAAGTTCGCGGCTAACGGCCCGGTGATCATCGATAACCTCAACCTCCAGGTGCGTGCCGGCGAGTTCGTCTCACTGGTCGGAGCGTCTGGTTGCGGCAAGTCGACCCTGCTTAACATCCTTTCGGGCCTCGACACCGCTTCGAGCGGTTCGGTCGAACTCTCCGAGCAGTCCACCCTGATGTTCCAGGAGTCAGCGCTGCTGCCTTGGCTAACCGCAGGTAAGAACATCGAGCTTGCCCTCAAGTTGAGCGGCCACCCTAAGGAAGGCCGCAAGGCTCGAGCGCAAGAATTGCTCGAACTGGTTCACCTTCCAAACGCCTACAACCAGCGGCCGCATGAACTTTCGGGAGGCATGCGCCAGCGAGTGGCAATCGCCCGTGCCCTCTCTCAGGGTCGCAAGATTTTGCTCATGGATGAGCCGTTTGCGGCACTCGACGCAATCACCCGCGACCTGCTGCACGATGAACTGATTCGCATTTGGGAAGAAACCGGATTGACAGTCATCTTCGTAACTCACAACGTTCGCGAGGCCGTGCGTCTCGGACAGCGCGTGATTCTCATGTCATCAAAGCCGGGCCGCATCATCCAAGAATGGGATGTTGACTTCAACGAACCACGTCGAATTGACGAGGCCAACGTTGCCGAGCTTGCCCACGAGATTACCGACCGATTGAGAAACGAGATTCGTCGCCATGCCAACTAAGCCACAGCCGCTAGAGGCTCGCAAAGAGGCCATCGTCTCGCTATCTGCAGGTCTCGACGCCCTCGAAACCACCGCTGCTCCTCAGAAAAGCCGCCGTAACCGCGTTCTAAAGTCACTCGCCCCACTTGCCGCGGTAGCGGTGGTGCTCGGTGTTTGGCAGACCGCAGTTGCACTTCAGCTAGCTCCGGTATGGGTGCTTCCGTCACCCGCCATGGTCTGGCAATCGCTCGTCGACCAAGCAAACCAGGGAATCCTGTTCGAGTCGGCATTCAACAGCCTTCGAAAGGGTGTTCAGGGTTTCGCCATCTCGCTCCTAATCGCAACGCCGCTGGGCATCGCGCTGGGCTTGAACTCTGCTCTTCGTGCAATTGCACGCCCACTAATCACCGGTCTACAGCAACTGCCTTCGGTGGCCTGGGTTCCGGCGGCCATCATCTGGTTCGGTTTGTCTGACGCAACCATCTTCGCCGTGGTCTTATTGGGCGCAGTGCCGTCGATCACGAACGGTTTGATCTCTGGCATAGACCAGATTCCGCCTCTTTACCTGCGTGCCGGCAAGGTGCTGGGTGCTCGAGGTTTCAGCTCGATTCGTCACATCGTGATTCCTGCCGCCTGGCCGGGCTACCTGGCTGGTCTAGAACAAGGATGGGCCTTCGCCTGGCGTTCACTAATGGCCGCCGAACTGATCGCGATTAGCCCAGCACTCGGCCCAGGCCTTGGTCAGATGCTCGACACCGGTCGTCAGCTCGGCGACATGTCTCTGGTGCTCGGCTCGATCATCGTCATCATGATTGTCGGAGTTCTAATCGAACGTCTGGTGTTCTCACCGATTCGTCAGCGCACCCTGCGCAACCGCGGATTGGTTGTCGCGCGCTAAGACTCAGCACAAAGAAAAACCCCGAGGATTTCTCCTCGGGGTTTTTTCGCTTTCGAACTACTTGTTCGAGATGCTTACCTGCTCGTCGCGAGCAACAACCTTTACGCGCTCACGGTCGACGCCTTCGAAAGCCTCGCCGAGGCCGATCTCGTGCTCGTTGAGCTTTAGCCAACCCTCCCAGGTGGTGAACTCAACGCCGCGCTCGGCGAAGGTAGCCAAGACTGCATCGGTTGATGGCTCAGTCGGGTCGTTTAGACCGGCAACATCCGAAACCAGGTTCTCGATGGTCTCGAGGGCATCACTCTTGGTGTGACCAATTAGGCCGACAGGGCCACGCTTGATCCAGCCGGTGGCATAAAGACCTTCAACGCGCTTGCCGTGTTCGTCAACAACTCGGCCACCATCGTTCTTGATGACACCGTACTTGTCGTCGAATGGAACGCCAGGAATCTCACTGCCGAAGTAACCGATTGCTCGGTAAACGGCCTGAAGCGGGTAGTTCACGAAGACGCCGGTGTCTGAAACCGCGCCAGCACCAGCATCCTGGGTGCGCTCAAACTTCATGCCGGCAACCTTGCCATCCTCGCCCAAAATCGCGACCGGCTTGTGCCAGAAGTGCAGGTGAAGGCGGCGACTTGCGCCTGATGGCTTGTCTTCTAGCCATGAATCCATTACGCGAGCCATCACCTTGTGCTGGTTGGTGACACCCTCGGCATCTTCGTCGAACCAACCCTCAGGGAAGTCTTCGTCGTAGAGCACGATGTCAACGTCTTCGACCTCGCCGAGCTCACGAAGCTCGATCGGGGTGAACTTGATGCTGGCTGGGCCACGACGACCGAAGACGTGAACGTCGGTGACCGGCGATGCCTTCAGACCCTCATAAACGTTGGCTGGGATGTCGGTGGTTAGCAGGTCATCTGCGTGCTTGGCCAGCATGCGAGCCACGTCAAGGGCAACGTTTCCGTTACCCAAAACTGCAACCTGCTCGGCCTCGAGCGGCCAAGTGCGCGGCACGTCTGGGTGACCATCGAACCATGAAACGAAGTCGGCGGCACCGTATGAGCCATCGAGGTCGATGCCCGGGATGTCCAGCTTGGCATCCTTGATGGCACCGGTCGCGAAAATCACCGCGTGGTAGTGCTTGCGGATGTCGGCTAGATGCAGGT
>Ga0228702_1002000_pt1 | contig 12178 bp, 12 predicted proteins | sample McNCre217_Aug_MG_2_FD_178018 | JGI IMG/M metagenome (GOLD analysis project Ga0228702, IMG submission 178018) | Freshwater microbial communities from McNutts Creek, Athens, Georgia, United States - 20-17_Aug_MG | ecosystem: Environmental > Aquatic > Freshwater > Creek | place: USA: Georgia... | reverse complement strand
GCGGGGGAAGGGGGCCGCGGCGCACCTTTTGTTTCAACTGTTTCAAAGCGCTTTGTTAAAGCGCCATTCGGTGATTTGGCAGCGGCTTTCGCCGGGGGCGAGTGCGATGGTGGGAAAGCCCGGATGGTTTGGCGCATCGGGCCAGCCTTGGGCTTCGACGGCGATGCCTTTGAAACCATCGTGGCGGCAATCATAAAGCTGCACGCCGGGTTCGGTGGTTGCGACGGTCATGGTGACGCCGGATGTGCCGCAAAGCTGCATGACGTCGCGGATGGGCTGTTGGCTGGTGCTTAGACAAAAGAAATTATCAAGGTCGGGGTGATGCGGCGAGACCGGGGTTTTCTTGTTAAAATCGAACATTCCGGTGGCGGGGCGGATTTCACCAGTGGGGATGAAATCGGCGGTGGTGGGCAGGTAGCTGTTGGCGGTGACCTGCAGGCTGTGGCCGGAAAAATCGGCGCTGCCGTCAAGGTTCCAATAGCTGTGGTTGGTGGCGTTCCACAGGGTTTCGGCATCGGTGCTGGCGGTGATGGTCAGGCGCAGGGTGGCGGGGGCCGTAACGTCGAAGCGGGCGGTGACGTGGCGGTTGCCGGGGAAGCCGCCTTCGCCATGCGGCAGGTCAAGCGCCAGCGTGGCAGAGCTTTCGCTGCGCTCTGACAGCCGCCAGACCTTTAGTTGCGTGCCCGCCGAGCCTGCGTGCAGGCAGTGGCGGCCGTTGAAGTTGGCTTCGAACTGGTGGGGGATTCCGGCGATGTTGGCGCGGGCATCGGTCAGGCGGTTGACCACCGGGGCGATGACTGAGCCGTGGTAGCGCAGATCGCCTTCGTAGTCAGACAAAGTGTCAGAGCCAAGCGTCAGGTCATGCGTGACACCGTCAAGGCGCACCGATTGCAGCACGGCGCCCCATGTCAGCACCGAAACCGTAAGATCGCCTGCGCGCAGGGTCAGTTTTTCGACCTGTGTGCCGTCTGCCGTAACGCCGAAAACCTGCATATCCACCCCCTGTTGGTGGCTGAGCAGAAACGATTGCGGCGGGTTGGTCAAGTCAGGGTTGCAGGCAGCTGCGCAGGCTGGTGGCGATGGTTTGCATCAGGGTGGTGTAGGCGTCGGGGCCGGGGGGGAGCGAGGAGCCGACGGGATCAAGCGGTTGGCCCAGTTTCGCAGGGCTGCCTTGCATCACTTGCGTCAGCAGGGCGGGGTCGTGCTGGATTTCGGGGAAGGCGCAGATGTAGCGGCCCGATTGCAGATCGGATTGCAGGGCGGCAAGGCGGGCGGCACCGGGGGTGGTGGCATCGCCCAAAGCCAGCGAGGCGGCTTGGGTCAGGCCGTAATGCGCGGTGAAATAGCCGTAGGCAGCGTGGAAGGTGACGAAGGGGCGGGATTTGATCGGGGCGAGTTCGGCGGCGATGGCGCTGTCCATCGCGGCGATCTTGGTTTTGGCAGCGGTCGCGTTGGCGCGGTAGGTGGCGGCGTTTTCGGGATCAAGCTGCGCCAGCTCGGCGGCGATCAGGTCTGTCCACAGCAGCGCGTTGGCGGGGTTCATCCATGCATGCGGATCGGTGGTGCCGGCTTCGTCGCTGTCGTTGCTGAAGGGTTGCAGTTGGGTGCCTTGCGCATCCAGCAGCGGCAGCGAGGTGGCGGCGGTTTCACGCAAGGCGCGGTCAAGCCACGGGGTCAGCGCCGGGCCGACCCAGATCACCGCATCGGCGTCGGACAGGCTTTGCATCTGGCTGGGGCGCAGTTGAAAATCATGTTCATCGGCCCCCTTTTCCAGCAGCAACACGGGCGTGCCAAGGGTGCCCATCACCTGCGCCACCAGCGCGTGCACCGGTGGGATGTCGGTGACGACGCTTGGCACTTCGGCGAAGGCGGTCAGGGGGAGGGTGGTCAAAATGGATGTAATGATATAACGCATTGCTTGCCCCTTTTGCTTTCCGGCGCTGGGTGGTATGAATGTGATATTATAACATGTCAAGAGGCGCGCATGGCCCAGCTAGATCTGCATTCAGTCGATCCCTGTCCGGGATGTGCGGCGCCCGATCTGGCGTTCGCGCCGCATGACCATGCGCATTGCAGCAGCGATGCCTTGCAGCGCGCCGAGGCGGTGATTGCCGCCAAGGGGCTGCGGATGACGCCGGTGCGGCGGCGCACCTTGGAAATTCTGTTAGAGGCACATCGCGCGCTGGGCGCCTATGACGTGCTGACGCGCTTGGCGGCAGAGGGCTATGGCAATCAGCCGCCGGTGGCGTATCGGGCGTTGGATTTTCTGGAAGAACAAGGGCTTGCGCATCGTATTCGGCGGCTGAATGCCTTTACCGCCTGTATGCATCCGGGCGAGGCGCATGCGCCCGCCTTTTTGATTTGCCGGTTGTGCCAAGCGGTGGCCGAAGCGCCCGCAGCACCGGTTTTGCGGGCGCTGGAAGCGGCGGCGGGCCATACCGGCTTTGTGATTGAACGCAGCAATATCGAAGCGGTCGGGCTGTGCCCCGCCTGTCAGGTGGCAGCATGAGCCTGCTGTCGGCACAGGGTTTGACGGTGCGCTTCAACGGCGAAGACGTGCTGTCTGGCGTGAGTTTGGCGGTGAACCCCGGCGAGATCGTGACGATTCTTGGCCCGAACGGGTCGGGCAAATCAACGCTGTTGCGGGCGCTGTTGGGGATTGTGCCGCTGTCGGCGGGGCAGGTCAGCCGCGCGCCGGATCTGCGGCTGGGCTATGTGCCGCAAAAACTAAGCGTCGATCGGTCGATGCCGATGACGGTGCGGCGGTTCTTGTCGCTGCCGCTGCGGGTCAACGATGCCGAGGCGACGGCGGCGCTGGCACGGGTGGGGCTGCCGGATGTGGAACAGCGGCAGATGGCGGCGCTGTCGGGCGGGCAGTTTCAGCGGGTGTTGCTGGCGCGGGCGCTGCTGGTGAAACCGCAACTGCTGATTCTGGATGAGCCTACGCAGGGGTTGGACCAACCCGGTGAGGCGGCGTTTTACCGGCTGATTGAAGAGGTGCGGCGCGAAACTGGTGCGGCTGTCTTGATGGTCAGCCATGATTTGCATGTGGTGATGGCGGCATCGGATCGGGTGATCTGCCTGAACGGCCATATCTGTTGCGAAGGCACGCCGCGGGTGGTGTCGAATGCGCCAGAGTATCGCGCGCTGTTCGGGTTGGGCACCCAAGGCGCGCTGGCGCTGTATCAGCACCAACATGATCACAGCCATGATCACGATCATGGCCATGGTCACGACCACACGCATCCCCATTCGCATGAACACGGGCGGTCCCATGCTTGACGATTTTCTGCTGCGCGCCAGCCTTGCCGGGTTGGGATTGGCTTTGGCGACCGGCCCTTTGGGCAGTTTTGTGATCTGGCGGCGGATGGCGTATTTTGGCGATGCCACCAGCCATGCGGCGATTTTGGGGGTGGCTTTGGCCTTGGCGCTGCATCTGCCGGTGGCGGCGGGCACGCTGATTGTGGCGCTGGCGATGGCGACGACGGTGTCGACGCTGGCGGCAAAGGGCTGGGCGATGGACACCACGCTGGGGGTGCTGGCGCATGCGGCGCTGGCCTTTGGCCTGGTGGCGATTTCCTATGTGCCGGGGGTGCGGGCGGACCTGCAAAGCTATCTTTTCGGCGATATTCTGGCGGTTTCAAAGGCGGATCTGGGCTTTGTCTGGGGCGGGGCGGCGTTGGTGCTGGGGTTGCTGGCGTGGCGCTGGCAGGCGCTGCTGACGGCGACGCTGAATGAAGATCTGGCGCATGCGTCGGGGCTGAACCCGAACCGCGAGCGGCTGGTGCTGACGCTGGCCTTGGCACTGACGGTGGCGGTGGCGTTGAAGATCGTGGGGGCGCTGTTGATTGCGGCGATGCTGATCATTCCGGCGGCGGCGGCGCGGGGCCTTGCGCGCACCCCCGAGGCGATGGCGGTGTTGGCGACGGTGATCGGGGCTGCTGCGGCGCTGGGCGGTTTGCAGCTTTCGCTGTGGCAAGACACCCCGGCGGGGCCGTCGATTGTGACGGCGGCAGCGCTGATTTTTGCGGTGGTGGCGGTTTTGGCGCGCAGGCAGCGCGGCTAGCGGTTGGCCCCGAATGGCGGGAAAACATGCCGCTTTTCGCACCTGATGTCGTTTTCGTCTGTGCTATGTCGGCAGGCTTGCCCAAGTGTTGCGAATTCCAGCACATAACAGGGCAAAATTCGCATCCGGAGACTGTTCATGAAAACCCATGTCAAAGCCTTGGTCGTCGGCGGCGGTGCCGTTGGCAACGGGATCGCCTATCACCTGGCTAAAGCCGGCTGGGATACCATGCTGGTGGAACGCGACGAGCTGACCTCGGGGTCGACCTGGCACGCGGCTGGCTTGTTGCCGCTGTTCAACATGAGCTTCGCCACCACCCATATCCACAAATACTCGGTGGATTTCTACAAATCGCTGGAGGCGGAAACCGGCCTGAACGCGGGCTTTGCCGTGGTGGGCAACCTGCGTATGGCGCAGCGTCAGGAACGCATGGACGAATACATGCTGTATTCGTCGGTGGCCGAAACCGCTGGCGTTTACCACGAATTCCTGTCGCCGAAAGAAATGAAAGACCGTTGGCCGCTGCTGCGCACCGACGATCTGGTGGGCGCGCTTTACCACCCGCAAGACGGCTATATTAACCCCGCAGACGTGACGCAGGCGATGGCCAAGGGTGCGCGTCAGCATGGCGCGACCATTGAGCGCAAGATTCAGGTCGACGGCTATCGCTGGACCGGGTCGGAATGGATCGTGTCTTGCACCCGGATGGTCGACAAGGGCGGCAACCTTGTGCCGTCGGAAGAAAAGTTCGAAATCCATGCTGAGCATGTGGTGACGGCAACCGGCAACCACGCACAGCGCACCGCGCGGCTGTTGGGCGTCAAGATTCCGGCGATTCCGGTGGAACACCAGTTCATCGTGACCGAGCCCGATCCGATGCTGCAAGAATACCGCAAGAACAACCCTGAACACCCGGTTCTGCGCGACGCCGATGCCAAGTGGTATGTGCGCGAAGAGCGTGGCGGCTGGATCCTTGGGCCGTATGAAAAAGGCGCTCCGGCCCGGTTTGAATACAACGTGCCCGACAGCTTCCGGGCCGACCTGTTCCCGCTGAACCTGGAACGGATCGAAGCCGAATACATGTCGATGCTGCATCGTCTGCCGTCGTCGGAAACCGTTGGTCTGAAAGACGACTTCAACGGCCCGATCTGCTATACCCCCGATGGCAACCCGCTGGTTGGTCCGGTTCCGGGCCTGCGCAACATGTGGATCGCGGAAGGCTTCTCGTTCGGGATCACCGCGGCGGGCGGCACCGGTTATTACCTTGCCCAGATGATGGTCAACGGCGAAGCCGAGATCGACATGGCGTCGCTGGACCCGCGCCGTTACGGCAACTGGATGACCACCGAATACGCGGCGCGCAAGAACGAAGAGTGCTATGACCACGTCTTCATTCTGCACCACCCGGATGAAGAGCGCGAAGCTTGCCGTCCGCTGCGCACCGCACCGGTCTATGACCGTCAGAAAGCGCTGGGCGCGCAGTTTGGCCAAGTGAACGGTTGGGAACGCCCGATCTATTACGGCCCGCTGAATGCACCGGAAGATTTCGACCATAATTCGCGCTCGTTCCGTCGTGGCGGCTGGTGGCAGTATGCGGTCGAGGAAGCCAAGGCTATTCGCGAAACCGCTGGTCTGATCGACGCGACTGCGTTCACCAAGCATGTCGTCAAAGGCCCCGGCGCGACGGCGTTCCTTGACTGGTTCACCTGCAACGCGCTGCCGAAGGTTGGCCGGATCAACCTGACCTATGCGCTGACCCCGGCTGGCACCACCCGCACCGAATACACCATCGTTCGCAATGGCGAGAACGATTACTATCTGGTGTCGGCAGGCGCTTGGACGGCTTATGACGCTGACTATCTGCGCAAATGCGCTGAAGATATGGCGCCGAAGTTTGGGTACATCGAGATCCATGATGTGACGACGCAGTGGGGCGTGTTTGCGCTGGCTGGTCCGAACAGCCGCAAGATTTTGGCCGAGCTGATCAAGGACGCAGACCCGGCAACCGCCTTGTCGAACAAGCGTTTCCCCTGGTTGTCGGCGCGCAAGATCGAACTGGGCATGTGCCCGGTGAACGCGATCCGCGTGGCCTATACCGGCGAGCTGGGTTGGGAATTGCACCACCCGATCGAGATGCAGCGCTATCTGTGGGATCAACTGATGAAGGCAGGCGAAAAGCACGGCATGAAGCTGGTGGGCGCGCGGGCGCAAAACTGGCTGCGTCAGGAGAAATCCTACCGGGCGTTTGGCAACGAGTTGGGCCGCGATGCGACCCCGCTGGAAGCCGCGCTGGACCGCTTTGTCGACCTGTCGAAGGACTTCCAAGGCAAGCAGGCGATGCTGGATGTGGGTATCCGTTCGAAGTGTGTTACCGTGCTGATCGACGGTCCGGCAGACACCGATCCGTGGGGCAAAGAGGCACTGGTGCTGAACGGCGAAAAGATTGGCCGTCTGACTTCGGGTGGCTATTCGGTCGCGTTCGGCAAGCAGATCGGCATGGGCTATGTGCGGCCTGATCTGGCGGAAGTTGGCACCAAGCTGCAGGTTCGGATGAACCGCGAGCTGTGGGACTGCGTTGTGACAGAGGACAGCCCGTTCGACCCGTCGAACGCGCGGATCCGGATCGACGGCTAAGACGTAGGGTCTGAGAATTGAGGCGGGCGGCAGAGCGATCTGCCGCCCGTTTTCATTTTGCGGTGATGGGGCGAAAGACGGGGGTTTAACACCCCCGCGGCGGCTTTGCCGGTGGCAAAGCCGCCTTCCCCCGTTGGATATTTGAACCAAGAGGATGAAAGTTTTCGTTAAATTTTAGTGGTTTAGGGGTGGGGTTATTCGGCGGGGGCTGTCATTTCATCCCATGCGGCGAGGGCGTGGGCGGCATACATCATGGCCGGGCCGCCGCCCATTTGCACGCAGATGGCGAGGATCGAGCCAAGCTCGGCGCGGGTGCAGCCAGCTTTGATCAGGGCTTCGATATGCAGATTGATGCAGGGTTCGCAGCGTTGGGTGACAGCGATGGCAAGGGCGACGTATTCGCGCTGTTTTTTGTCAAGCGCGCCGTCGATCATCGCGCCTGCAGACAGGGCCGAGAAGCCCTTGGCGGTTTCGGGATTCAGCTTGTGCAGGGCGCGCAGTTCGCTGCGGATTTCGGCGGTTTTGGCTTTGTACGACATGGCGCGGCTCCTTCTTTGTGGGAAGGGTAGCGGCAAAGCGGGCGAGCGGGTTTGATTTGCGTCAATAATATTCAGAAAATTGAATGTTATTTCGGCTTGTAAGCGATGAGCGACAGGTTGTTAGCGGGCATTGGTTGGGCGGTGACGGTCAGGCCGTGGGCCACGAGGCAGGCGGTGACCCACGCCTGATCTTTGTAGCCAATGCTGGGGTCTTGCGCTTGCAGGCTGGCGTGGAAGGTGGCGTCGCCTGCCGAGGTGGTTTGGCCGTCGCGCAGGTAGGGGCCGTAGAACACCGCGACGCCGCCGGGGGCAAGGGCGCGGGCGGCCTCGGTCAGCAGGGTTTCGGCGGCGGCGGCGGGGATCAGGTGCAGCAGGTTGACCAGCAGAATGGCGTTCTGGTTGCGGTGCTGTGCGGGCCAATCGGGTTGGGTGGCATCAAACACCAGCGCGGGCAGCACATTGGCAAGGCCGGCTGTCCATGCCGTGATAGAGGTCAGATTTTCTGGCGCAATATCGGTGGGTTGCCACAGAACATCGGGCAGATGCGGCGCGCAATGGGCGGCATGCAGGCCAGAGCCTGAGGCGATTTCCAACAGCCTGCCTTGGGGGGCAAGCTGTTGCAGCAGGTGCAGAATCGGGTCGGCGTTGCGCTGTGCCGACGGCGGCACACGGCGGCCGTCGGGCAGGGTTTGCGCCCCGGTATCGGGCAGACGCAGGGTCATCCGAAGCGGGCGGGCGACAAGGCGGCGATCAGGCTTTCCGACAGGGTCGGGGCGGCGCCGGTGACCAGATCTGCGGCGAGTTGGCTGGCGGCGGGGCTGGATTGGAAGCCGTAGCCGCCCTGACCGGCCAGCCAGAAGAACGACGGTTCGGCGCTGTCGCGGCCGATCACCAGTGAGCGGTCGGGGCTGAAGGTGCGCAGACCGGCCCAGTTGGAGATCAGGCGGGTGACGGGTTCGGTAACCATTTCTTCATAGCGGGCAAGACCTTCGGCCAGAACCATATCGTCGGCCCAGGCGTCATGCGGGTCCATCGGGTGTTCTTCGGCGGGCGAGACGATCAGCGCGCCGGCGTCGGGCTTGGCATACCAGGTTTCGCCACAGCCGAACATCATCGGCCAACCGGAGACGTCATGGCCGCCGGGGGCGGGGATGCGCGCCATCGAGCGGCGGTTGGGGGTGAAGCCCAAGGGTTTCACACCGGCCATGGCCGCGATCTGGTCAACCCAAGCGCCCGCTGCGTTGATCAGGGTGGTGGCTTCGTGATCACCGGTGGCGGTGCTGACGCGCCAGCCTGTGGCGGTTTTGGCAATGCCGGTGACGCGGGCGCCCGTCAGGATTTGCGCGCCGTTGGTTTTGGCCTCGCGGGCGAAACCTTGCAGCAAAAGATCGGTGTCGATGTCCCAGGCGTGATCGGCCTTGGCGGCGCGGGTGACGACATCGGGGTTCAGGATTGGCACGATGGCGCGGGCGGCGTCGACGCCGATTTCGGGCAGTTCCATATCGGCGATATCGTGTTCAAAGGCGGCGTCTTCGCCCGCTTTGCCCAGAATCATCAGGCCGCGCGGTGACAGCAGGTTGGGGATGGCGCGGAAATGATCGCCCGAGGCCAGCGACAGTTCGACCACCGGGGCAAGACCATAGCGCGGTTCATAAAGTGCGGCAGAGCGGCCCGAGGCGTGGTGGGCCAGATTGGTTTCAGCTTCGAGCAGAGTGACGCTGCCGTGATGGGACAGACGCGCAGCCGCAGAAATGCCTGCGATGCCGCCGCCGATGATCAGGAAATCCGCAGTCATATTCGCCTCTGGTTAGGGATGCGGCGATTGGTTGGTATTGGAAAGCGGAATGCAAGGGGCGGATGGCAGAATGCCGTGCGGTTTCGGGCAGTTTGCTCTGTCTGATGCTAGCCGCGCCGGGCAGCGTCGATGGTTGCAACGTCGATTTTATCCATGGTCATCATGGCGGCAAAGGCGCGTTGGGCTTCGTCGCCGCCTGCGGCCATTGCTTCGATCAGGGTGCGCGGGGTGATCTGCCAACTGACGCCCCATTTGTCTTGGCACCAGCCGCATTGGTTTTCCTGACCGCCGTTGCCGACAATGGCATTCCAGTAGCGGTCGGTTTCTGCCTGATCTTCGGTGGAAATCTGGAACGAAAAGGCGATGTTATGTGTGACAGCGGGGCCGCCGTTCAGACCGATGCAGGGGATGCCGCAGACGGTGAAATCAACCATCAGCACATCGCCCTTCTGGCCCGAAGGATAGTCGCCGGGCGCAGTATATACCTTGGTCACGGCGCTGTTGGGAAACACGCTGGCGTAAAAGTGCGCGGCGGCTTCGGCGTCTTTGTCATACCAGAGGCAAATGCTGTTCTTGGCAATCGCGGTCATGCTGCATCCTTTCCCTTTGGCGTTTGATCCGGGCTGTCCAGACAAGATGCGCTGACCATACATGAAAAAGGCCCGCAAGAGAGCGGGCCTTTTCCAAAATTTTGCAACGGGATCAGGAGGCGCTTTCGACGCCTTTGACGAACCAGTCGATCACAGCCAGATCGGCCAGCGACATGACTTCGCCTTCCTTGACGCGCAGGGTGCCGTCTTGGTCGTAGATCGGGCCGGTGAAGATATCGAAGCTGCCGTCTTTGTAGCCAGCTTGAACCTTGTCAGCCTCTGCCGCGACATCAGCCGGAACAGCGGCCGAGTAGGGCGAGATCACCACGGTGCCTTCTTTCATGCCATCCCAAGTGTCGGTCGAAGCCCAAGTGCCGTCGACGATCGCTTGCGCGCGGGCGACGTAGTAGGGACCCCAGATGTCTTCGATGGCGGTCAGGTGAGCGTTCGGGGCGAAGGACGACATATCGGCGCCTTGGCCAAAGCCGTGCAGACCTTTTTGCTCCAGAATCTGCAGCGGGCCGGGGCTGTCGGTGTGGGTGGTGACGATGTCACAGCCCAGGTTGATCAGGGTTTCGGTTGCGGCAGCTTCTTTCGGCGGGTCGAACCAGCTGTCGATCAGCACCAGTTTCACGGTGGCGGCGGGGTTCATACGCTGTGCCGACAGGCAGAACGAGTTCACGCCCAACACGACTTCGGGAACCTTATACGAGCCAAGGTAGCCCAAGGTGCCGGATTTCGACATTTTGCCAGCGATGGTGCCCAGAACGGCGCGGCCTTCGTGGAATTTCGAGTTGTAGGTCGAGACGTTGTCGGCGCGCTTGAAGCCGGTGCAATGTTCGAACTTTACATCCGGGAATTCTTTGGCGACTTCCAGCGTCTGATCCATGTAACCATAAGAGGTGGTGAAGATCAGCTTGCAGCCCTGCTGCGCCAGATCGCGGATCACCGGAACGGCGGAAGCGTCTTCCATGACGTTTTCGACGTAGATGGTTTCGACCTTGTCGCCCAGTGCGGCATCAATGGCTTCGCGGCCTTTGTTATGCGCCCAAGTCCAGCCATAGTCGCCAATCGGGCCAAGGAAGATGAAGCCGATCTTCACCTTATCTTCGGCACGGGCGGTGCTGGCGATCATCGAAAGCGTGGCAGCAGCGCCCACGCCTTTCATCAGGCTGCGACGGTTAAGTGTCGTCATTTCGTAGTCTCCTGTTGGTGGTTTAGTTAGACGGTAGGAAGGGCTTGCCAAGGCAAGCAGGCGCGTTGGAGCCTGCGTTCCCTCGGGCCGAGATGAACGTAAGCGCTACAACGGTCATAAGGTAGGGCATAGCAGCCCAGAACTGTGACGGCACGACAGAAAAGCCCGAAGCTTTTGCATAAAGCTCTAAAGCCATCAGGATGCCGAAAAAATAGGCACTGACAAGCAGGCGGCCACTGCGCCAGCCAGCAAAGACCACCAGCGCCAGCGCGATCCAGCCGCGACCGGCGGTCATTTTTTCGGCCCACATCGGGGTGATGACCATGCTGAAATAAGCGCCGCCGATGCCTGCCATGGCGCCGCCAAAGGCGATGGCGGCATAGCGTACGCCGATGACGGAATAGCCGATGGAATGCGCCGAATGATCGTTTTCACCGACCGCGCGCAGGATCAGCCCGGCGCGGGTGGATTTCAGGAACCAGCCGACGGCGGGCACCATGAACAGCGCGAAATAGACGATGGGCGAATAGCCGAAGATCACCTCGAACAGCGGGTGTTTGGCCAGCGCGTCGGGGAATACCGAGGTGAACGGGATCACGATGCGGCCGGTGAACGACAGCCCGATCAGCGACGACAGGCCGGTGCCGAAGATCGACAGCGCAAGGCCGGTGGCGACCTGGTTCGAGTTAAGCTGCAACACCAGCACCGCAAACAGCATCGACGATGCAGCACCGCCCGCAGCGGCCCCCAGAACGCCAAGCCACGGGTTGAATGTAAACACGGTGACGGCAAAGCCCGAAATCGCCCCCATCAGCATCATGCCTTCGACGCCAAGGTTCAGCACACCGGCTTTTTCGACCACCAACTCGCCCAAGCCTGCCAGCAGGATCGGGGTGGTAAGGCCGACGACGGTCATGATCGCTGCAATGATGAAATCTGGGCTCATATCACTCTCCGGCAACGATCTTGGGGGCTGTGGCAATAAAGCGGACGCGGTAGCGGATCAGGATATCGCTGGCGAGGATGAAGAACAGCATCATCGCCTGAAAAATCCCGGCGGTAGAGTTCGGGATGTGAACGGTGGTTTGCGCGACCTGACCGCCAACATAGGTGACGGCCAGAACGATGCCCGCGATCAGGCAGCCGATGGGCGACAGCCGACCAAGGAAGGCGACGATGATGGCGGTAAAGCCGTAGCCCGACGGGAAGCCAAGGTTGATGGCCCCCAAAGCGCCGGTGAATTCAAGCGAACCGGCAAGCCCGGCCATGCCGCCGCCGATCAAAAGCGCGGCCCAGACGGTTTGTTTGGCATCAAAGCCGCCGTGGCGCGCGGCATGGGGGGCAGACCCGACAACGCGG
>Ga0228702_1001998_pt1 | contig 12202 bp, 7 predicted proteins | sample McNCre217_Aug_MG_2_FD_178018 | JGI IMG/M metagenome (GOLD analysis project Ga0228702, IMG submission 178018) | Freshwater microbial communities from McNutts Creek, Athens, Georgia, United States - 20-17_Aug_MG | ecosystem: Environmental > Aquatic > Freshwater > Creek | place: USA: Georgia... | reverse complement strand
TCGGTGGCCCCCTATTTGAAGTACCACGGCAAAGGCGCATTCTTGCTGTGCCGCACCTCCAACCCCGGCGGTGACGACCTGCAAAACCAACGCCTCGCATCTGTCGAAGGCCAGCCTTTGTTGTACGAACACGTTGCCAAACTGGCCCAAGGCCCCTGGAACCTGAACGGCCAGCTGGGTCTGGTGGTCGGTGCGACCTACCCGGCCGAGATCGAGCGCGTGCGGGCATTGGCCCCCACCGTGCCCCTGCTGATTCCTGGCGTGGGCGCACAAGGCGGCGATGCGGTTGCCACCGTCAAGGCCGGTTGGCGCGCCAACCCGGACGGCTCCAGCGCTGGCCCCATCATCGTCAACTCATCGCGTGCGGTGCTTTACGCATCAAGCGGCGAAGACTTTGCAGCGGCTGCACGCAAGGTGGCGATGCAAACGCGTGAGACGCTGGAAGCGGCCAAGGCAGGCTGATATCAGCGTGAGCCGGGGTGCTCTGAAATGAATTGACGCAGCGCAGCGTCAATGCGTGTCTGCCAGCCATCGCCGCTGGCTTTGAAATGATCCAGCACTTCGGGTGAAAGCCGGATCCCGACTCGAACCTTCGTCACATCGGCTTTTGGGCGGCCGCGAGGTGCAAGTAAAGCATCTGCGCGCTTTGCTGAAGATGTTAGGCAGCGCCTCATGCGCAGACTGTGCTTGGACAAAGTCTTTGTTCGTCCGGATCGGGTTGTCAGTGTCGGGTGTGTGCCGTTGAGTTTCGTGTTGGCTCATAGCGGTTGACAGAGCATTTATTTGATAATAAGTGTTTCATAAATAATTTATATGAAACCATCGATAGCGTCTGGTGACCTCAAATCCATCCTGATGTCCAAGCGTGCAAATTTGTACTACTTGGAATATTGCCGAGTGCTGTGCAACGGTGGGCGTGTGGAGTTTGTGACCGACGAAGGCAAGCGCTCGCTGTACTGGAATATTCCCATCGCCAACACCACCACCGTTCTGTTAGGCAATGGCACATCGGTCACGCAAGCGGCCATGCGTGAGTTGGCCAAGGCAGGCGTGTTGGTGGGGTTTTGCGGGGGCGGTGGGACGCCCCTGTTCAGCGCCAATGAAATGGATGTCGAAGTCGCTTGGTTTTCGCCTCAGAGTGAATATCGTCCCACCGAGTATTTGCAGCACTGGGTGCGCTTTTGGTTTGACGATGCGCTGCGGCTCCAAGCGGCCAAAGCGCTGCAAATCATGCGGCTGTCACGCATACGCCAGCACTGGGCCAGCTCGCGGTATTTGCGCGATGCGGGTTTTCTGGTTGACCCTGCCGTTTGGGGGGCAGCATTGGATGCTGCCCACCACAGCGTGCACCACGCAGTCGATACCAGCCATCTCTTGGTCGCAGAAGCACACTTGACCAAGCAGCTTTACAAGATGGCTGTGAATGCGGTGGGCTATGGCGAATTCACACGCTCCAAGCGCGGCAACGGCACCGACCCGGCCAATCGATTTCTGGATCATGGCAACTACCTTGCTTATGGTCTGGCTGCCAGTGCCACTTGGGTGTTGGGCCTGCCGCACGGCTTGGCGGTGCTGCACGGTAAAACGCGCCGAGGCGGCTTGGTGTTTGACGTGGCGGACTTGGTCAAAGACGCACACATCCTGCCACAGGCTTTTGTGTCGGCCATGCGCGGTGATGACGAAGCGGCTTTTCGCCGCGCTTGTATTGAGCAACTCACGCAGACCGAAGCGCTGGACTTCATGGTCGACCAGCTCAAAGAGATTGCCATCACGACTGGGAGGCAGGCGGTATGAACATCTTGCTGGTCAGCCAATGCACCAAGCGGGCACTGACGGAAACGCGCCGCATCCTTGACCAGTTTGCCGAGCGGCGCGGTGACCGTACTTGGCAAACACCCATGACTCAACAAGGGCTGGACACCTTGCGCATGCTCTTGCGCAAAAGCGCTCGCAAAAACACTGCCGTGGCTTGCCATTGGATACGTGGACAAAACCACAGTGAATTGCTCTGGATCGTGGGCGATGCCAAACAGTTCAACGCTCAAGGTGCCACGCCCACCAACATGACCGAACGCAACATCCTGCGCCAAGACGACGAACACGACTGGCATACCGCGCACGACATTCGCTTGTTGGCGGCCATGGCGGCGCTGTTCCATGACTTTGGCAAGGCCAATGACACGTTTCAAGCCAAGCTCAGGGGCAGTGCTGTGCTTGCAGACCCTTACCGCCACGAATGGGTCTCGCTGCGTTTATTCCAAGCCTTTGTGGGGAGAGACGACGATGCTGTGTGGTTGCAACGATTGGTCGATGACGCAGCAGAAGTGAACCCGCATTGGTTTGCCAGCTTGGTCAAAGACGGCATTGACGCCAGCTCCACACCACCGCTGGAAAGCATGAGTCCCTTGGCTCAAGCGATTGGCTGGCTGATCGTGAGCCACCATCGCTTACCGTTTCTTGGGGCGGCGACAGATCGTCATCTCCAAAAATTGTGGTCTGCTTTGGGTGCCAGTTGGTGCGGCAGCCGCCCCCAAGCCGGTGAAGACGATCCCAAGGCCCATCAAAAAGCCTTGGCAGGTTGCTGGAACTTCAAAGCCCAATTGCCTCATCACAGCGCCGCATGGCGCAAACGCGCAGCGACCTTGGCACAGCGCATGCTGGACCGGTCTGGCCTGTTGAGGCATGCCTGGTTCAAAGACAACCCGTATGCCATGCACATGGCCCGTCTCACGCTCATCCTGGCCGACCACCATTACTCCAGCATCGAAGGTGACCGCAAGCTGGGTGACGCCACTTACAAGGCCTACGCCAACACCGACCGTAAAAAAGAAGGATCACCCTTAAAACAACGCCTGGACGAACACCTGATTGGCGTGGAAAAAGGCGCACATAGCATCGCCCGCAGCTTGCCCCAAATCGATGCCAGTTTGCCGCGCATTCACAATCACCGCGCCTTCAAGCAACGAAGTGGCAGCGCCCGATTCGCTTGGCAAGACAAAGCGTTTGACCTGGCCACCGATTTGCAGGCGGCGAGCGAGAAACAAGGCTTCTTCGGTGTCAACATGGCCTCGACGGGCTGTGGAAAAACATTGGCCAATGCCCGCATCATGTACGCCTTGGCACACCCGCAAAAAGGGGCACGCTTTACGGTGGCGCTGGGTTTGCGCACCCTCACCCTGCAAACCGGCGATGCCCTGCGTGAGCGCATGAGCTTGGGTTCTGACGAGTTGGCCGTGATGGTGGGCGGTGGCGCAGTGCGCGCACTGCACGAACACCACACGCAACAGAACCAGCGAAGAATTGCCAGCGCAGGGCCAGACAACACGCTGGAGCGTGCAGGCAGCGAATCGGCCCATGACCTTTTGCCCATCAATACCCATGTGCAATATGACAACACGCTGCACCCTGGCCCTTTGAACGAATACCTGGGTGGCAACGATCCTGAAAAACAAGCGGCACAAAAACTCTTGCACGCGCCTGTGCTGGTCTGCACCGTAGATCACCTCATGCCCGCGTGCGAAGCCACACGAGGCGGGCACCACATCGTGCCCATGCTGCGTTTGCTCACGTCCGACTTGGTGCTGGACGAGCCCGATGACTTTGGCATTGAAGACCTCTACGCGCTCACGCGCCTCGTGCATTGGGCGGGTTTGCTGGGCAGTCGTGTGCTGTTGTCCTCCGCGACTTTGCCACCTGCCTTGATTCAGGGCTTGTTCGCAGCCTATTTGGCGGGACGACAAAGTTTCCAGAAAAACCGAGGGCAATCAGGTTTGGCCGCTTCGGTGTGCTGCGCCTGGTTTGACGAAAACGGCGCTGCCCACAGCGAACACGCCGATGAAAAAAACTACTTGCAAAGCCACAGTGCCTTTGTGCAAAAGCGCGTTGCGCATCTTGCAGCACAACACCGCACCGATCAACGTCGACAAGCGCACATCGTGCCGGTGACCATCCAGGCCAGCAGCACGCCACAGATTCGCCTCGAATACGCCCAAGTGATTTTGAAAGCAGCATTAAATTTGCACCGCCGCGAGCAAAACCACACGGCCGCCCAAACCACCACAGGTCAGCCCAGCGACAAGCGCGTGAGCTTTGGACTGGTTCGCATGGCCAACATCGACCCGTTGATTGATGTGGCTATGGCCTTGCACGACATGCCCATGCCCGAGGGGGTGCGTATCCATTTGTGCGTATACCACTCGCGCCACCCGCTCTTGGTGCGCTCGGGCCTGGAGCACACCATCGACCAAGCGTTGCAACGTCATGGTCAAGACAAAAACCCGATGGCCCAATTGCGCAAGCCTGCCATACGTGCAGCCATTGATGCGTACCCCGAAGCCGATCACCTGTTTGTGGTGCTGGCCACTGCGGTGGCCGAGGTCGGGCGCGACCACGATTACGACTGGGCCGTGGTCGAGCCCTCGTCCATGCGCAGCATCATTCAGTTGGCTGGCCGCGTGCGCCGCCATCGGGCGGGTGCAGTGCAAGCGCCCAACATCGCCTTGCTGTCGCACAACCTCAAGGCCTTGGAAAACCCAGGCGGTGCTGCTTTCACCCGGCCAGGTTTTGAGACCGCAGGCTATGCACTGGCGTCTCACACACTGAATGATTTATTGCGCGATCAAGAATGGCAGCAGCTGGACGCCACATCACGAATCACCCAGCACCGCCCCTTGCAAGCCCATCAACGATTGACCGATTTGGAGCATGCACGCTTGGGCGGGGTGATGGAGACATTTGCGCCCGAAGACCCGTCAGACGATGGGGTGGATCAAGAGCTGACCGTGCGCCGCTGGTGGCAAACCATGAGCCATTTGACTGGGGTGGAGCAACGCAGCAAACCCTTCAGGCACGACACCCAAGGTCGCGCGGAATTTGTTTTGCTGCCCACAGAAGACGATGAGGACTTTGAGTTTTGCACTCTGGATGAGGAAGGGCGTCAACAAAACCATGGCAACTTGTTTGTGCCTTTGACCCTTGCCGAGAACCCGGCTATCACCGCCTGGGCTGTGCGACCCTACATGACGGAACTGGCCAGGCTGTCCGAAACCAAAGACCAGGGCATGGACAAATTGGCCCGGCGGTTTGGAGCTTTGGGCTTGCCCAAGGGGCAAGGCACCCAAGTGTGGGCCTGGCATGCGCTGTTGGGTTTCAGGCGCAGAGATTGAGAGGGTGCTTTTACCGGTGACACCAAAGAAAAAGGGCCCGAAGGCCCTTTTCTTGATTCTTGTTACCAAGAATCTTGCGAGTTTCCGTTACCTCTGCTGGTATGCAGACCTGTAATGCTACAGGCGGCTGGTTCGTTTACTCACTCGCTCTCGAACCGTCTGATTTGAATTTTAGCAAATTGTTGCTGGGCCAGCTAAAAAGTTGGACTATGGTTTGGGGCGTTTTGTGGGGTACACCCCTGCAATTTGTCCTGCCAGTGCTGAAAACCTCCAACTTTGGGCATGTTTGGGCGCAGCCAATCCTTTGATGTAGGCGCTTTTGATGAACATGAGCAGCGCTGGCTCAAGGACTTTTTTGTTCCGTTCAAGGCTGAAGAAAATCGAATAATTTTCACGACCAACTGGGTCAGGCAGCGCGATCTGTGCCACATAGGTGTAGCTCCGATTGGCGTTGTAGATTTTCCCGGAAAGCAGCTGCGTGATGGCTGCTGGCAACTGCAATGAACACTCAAAGCGTGTCAAGTCGAATGCGCGGAGTTCACCCTTGTGCGTGTAGCGATGATGATCTTTGTGCAAGGCGTGATCGAATGCTTCTGTGAAGCAATGAGAGCCAAAACCGATGGAGAGAGGCACTTCAGGACACATCGCAGACTGCAATGGCACATTGACCGTGTAAGGGTTGAGGTGGTCGAAGGTATAGACCTGCCCCATGAACTCCTTAGCTGGAAACTGAGTCACTCGAATTGGCCTTTGTGTCAGTGTTTCGTCATGACCGACCTACAGTAGGTGAGCCATGGCTTGGCTGCCTTTTCGGCAGTAGGTCGTTCTTTTTAAATATTATTTCTTAACTTCATACTCTGAAGTGGATAAATTTTAACAAATTATTTTGTTCTTTTAAATTATTAGGTATTAAGTTTTATCATCTGGCTTGGCGCATCGATTTCCGATGTCATACCAAGAAAGGATGTTCTATGGTAACTTCACCACCCGACCCCCAAGAAGTCGCAGCTTTGCGCGGCTTGGTGGATGGGTTCATTCAAGAGCGGTTGCAGCTCAAGCTGGACAAGCTCAAAGGCGACGAAGACGAGGTACAGGCGCAGCGATTGAGCTTGCAGCAAGCGCATGTGCGAGAAACTTGGTTGGCCGATGCGGCCAAGCGGGTGCCGCAGATTCAGCTGGCAAGTCACACGCTCAAACCCATTCACCCCGATGCACGCGGCACCAATCTGTATGTGGACCAGCCCGTTTGCACAGATGTCAACATCGTCGGCACACACACTTTGCAAGGTCAACGCGCAGACGATGTGGTCGGTAACGCCGCTGCACTGGATGTTTTCAAGTTCTTGAAACTTCAGCACAACGGTCAAGGCTTGTTGGCGCGGCTGTTCCGGAAAGATAGCGCGACGCTGCAAGCTTTGAGCAGCGATGCACAAGAAGCCACGCAATGGGCGCAAGCTTTTGCTGGCATTGTGGATGGCAAGGGCGGTGCGGCCAGTCACACACTGGCCAAGCAGCTTTACTTTCCTCTGCCCGATGACGGCTACCACCTGTTGGCTCCGCTGTTTCCCACCGCATTGGTTCATGGTGTGCACATCCATTTGCAAGAAGCGCGTTTTTCGGATAATGCCAAAGCTGCCCGCGCAGCGCGTCGCGCGAAGGAGCAACATGCCCATGGCTATTGCGATTACCCCGGCATGGCGGTACGCAACATGGGGGGCAGCAAGCCGCAAAACATCAGTCAGCTCAACAGCGAGCGCGGCGGAGCCAACTACCTGCTCGCCAGCGTGCCCCCGGTCTGGAAAGACCAAGGCACGCAGCCACCGTTGCGGGTGCCTTCGGTGTTTGACAAGCGAGGTGTCATCGGGCGTGACCGCACGGTGTACTTGATTGCCAAAGCGCTCAGGCCATTTTTGGAAAGTGTGGCCGATGTGGACAACAACATGCACATCCGCGAGAAACGCGCCGAGCTGGTGCAGGCCATCATTGACCGCGTGCTCGACATCGCCACTGAGCTGCAATGCCTGAGCGGCGGTTGGAGCGCCGACCCAGCCTGCAAGCTCTCTTGGTCGCAAAAGCAATGGCTCGATGGCGATGCAATCGAAGCAGCGCAGGCAGCTTATGAAACGCAAGCTGCAGCCATGAGTGCTGCGGATGGCGCATTGGCGGAACCCGAGGCGAGCGAATGGCGCGAAAAAGTAGCCGAGGACTTTGCCCGCTGGCTCAACGCCACGATCAGCACCGACAAAATTCACATGGGTGATGCCGAATATGTCGAGTGGAAACACACGTTTTTGGAGGTGCTGCCATGAAGCCCGAACGCTTTGAAGCGGTGTTGTTGCTGCCGCGCTTGCGGGTGCAAAACGCCAACGCCATCAGCAGTCCATTGACCTGGGGCTTTCCGCCACCCAGCGCCTTCATGGGTTTTGCGCACGCGCTGCAGCGGCGTTTGAACAGTCAAGGGCTGGATTTGCGTTTTGGCAGTATGGGCATCGCCTGTCACCAGTTCGAGCCGCAAACCTTTCAGCCACCGGGGCGCTATGCACAAGTGTTCAATCTGACGCGCAATCCTTTGGACAAAGACGGGAACACCCAAGCCATCGTCGAAGAAGGGCGCACGCACCTGGAGGTGAGCTTGCTTATCACCGTCTCGGGCGATGACTGTCCCTTGAACGATGAGCAATGCAAGGCGCTGGCTGCCAATGTTTTGCACCAAGCCGAGGGCATGCGTCTGGCAGGCGGCAGCATCTTGCCCAACGCGCAGCGCCACAAGCACCCTGCACGCTGGGTGGATTGGCCTACAAACCGTGAAGGGCAAACCAGCGCCTTTGCCCAACTGCGCCGCCACTTGGCACCTGGCTTTGTGCTGGTCAGCCGCGCACAGTTGCTTGCCGATCATCTGACCGCCATGCAAAGTGAGCGAGTTGACGCCACAGCTTTGGATGCTTTGTTGGACCTGTGTGCTTTGCATCACACGCCGCCAACGCCTGTTGCGGCCAATGACCCCGCCTTGACCTCCAAAGACTGGACCGTGTCACGCCGCAAGCCCGGCTGGCTGGTGCCCTTGCCCGTGGGCTATGCCGCCATCTCGCAGCTCTATGCACCGGGCGAGGTCAAAAATGCCCGCGACAACGACACACCGTTTCGCTTTGTTGAAAGCGTGTTGTCTCTGGGCGAATGGGTCGGGCCACACCGCATCAAAACATTGCACGACCTGCTCTGGCGACACCACGCTCAGCCTGAAGTGGGCTTGTATGTCACACACAACGGCGCGGCCATCAACAGCCCAACGCCGACTTCACCCACTGTTTAAAACATCGTATTCATCAGGAACATTCATCATGGCTACCAAAAACACCGCTGACCTCAAAACCGCATCCGTTTTGGCTTTCGAGCGCAAGCTCGACCCTTCAGACGCCGTCTTCTCCTCCGGTCTGTGGGATGACCGCGCCCATGCCAAGGCTTGGCCTGCAGTGCTTGTGCGCGAAAAGTCTGTGCGCGGCACGATCTCCAACCGGCTCAAAACCAAAGACATGGACCCGGCCAAACTTGACGCCGAGATTGAGAAGCCCAACCTGCAAACAGTCGATGTCGCCACCTTGCCACCCGAGGCAGACACCTTGCAAGCCCGGTTCACCGTGCGCGTCTTGGGTGGCGCAGGCGTGCCATCGGCATGCAACAGCGCGGCGTACCAGCAAAAACTCAAAACCGTGGTGGACAGCTACGCCAACAGCGCAGGCTTTGCCACGCTGGCTCAGCGTTACGCCAGCAACTTGGCCAATGGCCGCTTTTTGTGGCGCAACCGCGTGGGCGCAGAAATGGTGGAGGTGCAAGTGCGTCACTTGCAGGGCGGCCAGGCCGTCAGCACCTGGACATTCAACGCGCTCGATTTTTCTTTGCGCCAGTTTGAAGCACCAGCAGCCAGCACCAACGATGTCGCCGCATTGGCCAAGGTGATTGAGCAAGGCCTTGCAGGCCAGCAATATGCGCTGCTCGAAGTCATCGCCTTTGCCCGCGTAGGTGCGGGGCAAGAGGTGTTTCCTTCGCAAGAGCTGATCCTCGACAAAGGCTCCAGCACCGCAGGCCAAAAAAGTAAAACGCTGTATGTGGTGGGCAAGACGGCAAAGCAAGATGGGGCCGCCGCCATTCACTCGCAAAAACTGGGCAATGCCATTCGGACCGTGGACACCTGGTACCCCGACGAAGGTGGTTTGGGTCCAATTGCAGTCGAGCCCTATGGTTCGGTCACCTCGCAAGGCAAGGCCTATCGCCAGCCCAAAGACAAGCAAGACTTTTACACCTTGCTCGATGGCTGGGTCATCAAAGACCAAGTGCCCGCCGTGGATCAACAACACTACGTCATGGCCAACTTGATTCGCGGTGGCGTGTTTGGTGAATCGGGCAAGGACTGAGCACCATGGACCACTATGCTGATATCCGGCTTCAGCCAGATGCCGAATTTGCACCCGCCATGCTCATGGCGGCGCTGTTCACCAAATTCCACAAAGCGTTGGTGTCCGGTGAGCATACAGACCTTGGTGTGAGCTTTCCAAAAATGGAAGTAGGTGATGCGCCGCAAGCACCCAAGGCTTCGCGTACCGGTGCGCATCCCCGTTATGTGCTCGGGCATGTGTTGCGTCTGCATGGCACCAGCCAAGTGCTGCACAAGCTGCTCGCGACAGATTGGCTCAGTGGCATGCGCGACCATGTGGCCTGCAGTGCTGTGCTGGCCGTTCCTGGCGGTGCAAGCCACCGTGTGGTCAGCCGCGTGCAAGCCAAAAGTAGCCCCGAGCGACTGCGACGCCGTCAAATGCGCCGTCATGGCTTGACCGCCGAACAAGCACAAGAGCGCATCCCGGACAGTGCCGCTGAAACGCTCAACTTGCCCTTTTTGACCCTACGCAGTCAAAGCACTGGGCAAACCTTCCGGCTGTTCATTCGCCTTGGCCCAGAGCAGGCCGTTCCAGTGCATGGGTTATTTGGTGCTTATGGTTTGAGTCCTCAAACGACAGTGCCCTGGTTTTGACCCTTTTTTCCGGCCCTCTTGTAAGTTCATACAAATCAAGGACTTACGGAGGGGCTGAAAAATTGGGATCAAGCTCGATTACGTCGGAATCCTCAAGCCTGATAAGGACTTGAGGATAATTCCGTGCGGTTCACTGCCGGATAGGCAGCTCAGAAATTGATGCGGGCGTTGATTTGGTCTGATGTGGCGTTCACTGCCGGATAGGCAGCTCAGAAAGTTGATTTCGATGGTGGCAATCTTGGCGCCATGTTCACTGCCGGATAGGCAGCTCAGAAATGGAAGGCTGCAGGCGGCGCAGCCGGTGTGTCGTTCACTGCCGGATAGGCAGCTCAGAAATCGCGCAGCTGGAGTTCTGGACCACCGCCCACGTTCACTGCCGGATAGGCAGCTCAGAAAAAGCTCATGAACGTGTATCTCAATCATTTCCCGTTCACTGCCGGATAGGCAGCTCAGAAAAGTAATTGTCAGGGTAGCCAAGACCAGCTTGGGTTCACTGCCGGATAGGCAGCTCAGAAAATAATGTCAATCAGTTGTTCACGTAGCTTTTCGTTCACTGCCGGATAGGCAGCTCAGAAAAGAGTTGACCTTGAACTTGACCACCTGCTTGGGTTCACTGCCGGATAGGCAGCTCAGAAAATCAAGGTGCGCGACCGCAACCTGAGTGGTGCGTTCACTGCCGGATAGGCAGCTCAGAAATCGAACAGACCGCCGTTGAACAGGCTCTTGTCGTTCACTGCCGGATAGGCAGCTCAGAAATTGCAGGTCAACGGATTCAAGCCCGATTCGGGGTTCACTGCCGGATAGGCAGCTCAGAAAGTCAGCGCCATGTTGCGGATGGGCTTGCCCGAGTTCACTGCCGGATAGGCAACTCAGAAAACTGGTACAGCGAAGCCGACAAGTTTGGCGACGTTCACTGCCGGATAGGCAGCTCAGAAATGCAGCACGGCAGTCACGCCATTTGACAGGCCGTTCACTGCCGGATAGGCAGCTCAGAAAGCAATGTCGACGGCGTTCATCACTTGCCTCGCGTTCACTGCCGGATAGGCAGCTCAGAAATGTAACTGTCGATCGGCGTTACAGCACTGGGGGTTCACTGCCGGATAGGCAGCTCAGAAACGTGAAATCAGGGCTTCTGCAGACGCTTTGTCGTTCACTGCCGGATAGGCAGCTCAGAAAGATATTTGTCACCCAAACTGTGGGCTGACTCCAGTTCACTGCCGGATAGGCAGCTCAGAAAGTCCAAGTTGGTACATGTTTGCGGAAGGTAAAGTTCACTGCCGCATAGGCAGCTCAGAAAATCACGTAGATGATATTGCCATCAGAATCTTCGTTCACTGCCGCATAGGCAGCTCAGGAAGCTTGCCCCCCGCGCAAAAGCAATCTTGCATCATGGTCTTGGCGTATCCCCCTCATGCAAAGGTGGACTTTGCGCACACGCCGGGTGAATTGGATCAATTTGACATGCGCAACATGACGCAATACGTCCGACAGCAAAACAATTATGACTGCCATCACTATCCAAGATCAGACCATTCAATTGTTTTAGGCACTCGCCGAGCGCCTCACCCCTGCACCGCCTGTTGCCCCTTCTGCGCCTTGTAAACCAGCTTGCGTGCCATGCTCCAGCGGTGGACTTCGCTGGGGCCGTCATAGACCCTGAAAGCGCGCATGTCCATGAAGATGCGCATCACGGGCGTTTCGGCTGTCACGCCTTGGCCGCCCAAAATCTGCACACACCGGTCCACCACGCGCCACTCTGCTTCTGAGCAGGCCACTTTGGCGCGACTCGATTCATAGCCGCCTTTTTGCCCCTGGTCCAGCAGCCAGGCCGTGTGCCAGATGTGCAGGCGGGCGGTGTGCAGGTCGATGTCGTTGTCGGCCAGCATGAAGCCCACGCCTTCGTGCTCGGCCAGGGGTTTGCCAAAAGCGCGGCGGCGGCTGGCGTACTGGGTGGCGATGTCGTGCGCACGTCGTGCTTGGCCCAGCCAGCGCATGCAGTGCGTCAGCCTTGCAG
>Ga0228702_1001997_pt1 | contig 12202 bp, 8 predicted proteins | sample McNCre217_Aug_MG_2_FD_178018 | JGI IMG/M metagenome (GOLD analysis project Ga0228702, IMG submission 178018) | Freshwater microbial communities from McNutts Creek, Athens, Georgia, United States - 20-17_Aug_MG | ecosystem: Environmental > Aquatic > Freshwater > Creek | place: USA: Georgia... | reverse complement strand
CTAAAATCTGTTGCATCTATTTATGTAATGAGATTAATCGCCCCGTTGAAATCAAGGTATTCGACTTCCACCATGCCTTCTCAGCTTCAAATGCAGCCTTCTTTTCCGCACTTATTTCTTTGCTCACCCAAGCAGGCGAACCCGCATCTTTCCATGCGGAATACCAAAAGGAAGCCACACGCAGTGAGGACTGAATCATTCGAGCCTGTATAGAGCTACCTAATTTGGCCGCATAGGCCAGTATAAATTCATCCGTATAATAGCGTTGCATTTTACCATAACGTTCGACCATTTTAAAGGATTTCTCCTCTCCTAAGGCTTGTCGAACCTCCGATTCAGCTTTAAACATTTCCGGTAACATCGCATGGGATTCCAATAAGACTTGGAAAATGAAATCTTGAGGCTTAGCGATGTATTGAGCTGCTTGCGGTTGATACAAGGCATAATTCTTCAGTTGAGCTTCTGGGACAAGGCTTTCCCAAAGTACGTGCATCCCTTTTTGGTTCGTCAATTGTCCATCGTGGTTCTTCGTCGTATGCAATGGCACATGGGCGTCTGCAACATAATGACCCAAATCAGCTGCATAAAATAAAACGGAGTCGCGCATTTCATTTTTAAAGGCATGAACTAAGCGGCCATATACGCGAGTCACTTCCCAGGGTACTAATCCTTCTTTACGTAAACTATCAAAGGAATATTTCGCTACGGCTTGCTTAAAATCATGTGGAATATCCGTTCGGTAATGAGGACCAAAAACATCCGCATCCATATCTAAATAATGCTTTGAGTCTTCTGTCTTATCGTCTTTTCGACGTACATCTGGACGAATAGATTGCTGAACAAGGTAATCCTGATTCGCATAGAAAAACAAACCTAGATCAATAGGTAAAGGATAAATAGCGATTTGCTGCAATGTTTTGTGAGCTAAAAAGCCCCAAGAAACCAAAAATCCACAGATCAATACAAGAGATAATTTGCGCATATTATTTTTTTGAGATAAATGTTTTAGGAGCGAATCCATATTGTTTTTTAAAGGCACGCGTAAAATAAGCCGGGTCATTAAATCCTACTTGATAAGCCACTTCTGACACATTCAATGAACCTTTTTCTAATAATATTCTCGCTTGTTGCAAACGGATAGATCGAATAAACTCGTTTGCAGCTAACGATGTAAGCATTTTCAATTTACGATAGAGTTGCATTTTACTCATATCCATCGCTTGTTCTAAATGCTCTACATCAAAATCTGCTTCATCTAAATGATCGATTACCACCTGAGTGGCCTTTGCTAAGAATTCATCTTCAAATACCACCGCTTGATGCAAGTCTTGTTTCAGCATTGATTCCTGCCAACTTTTGCGTAAACGCTCTTTGGTCTCTAACAATTTTGCCACCCTTAATTCCAAAATATCGGCATGGAATGGTTTCGAGATAAAATCATCTGCACCGGATTGCATCCCTTCTATTTGACTTTCTTGGGAACTTTTTGAGGTTAAAATAACGACAGGAATATGACTCGTTTTCGCATTTTTTCGAATGGCCTTACATAAATTAACGCCAGACATTCCCGGCATCATCCAGTCAGTAATCACCACATCTGGCAAATAGGTCAATGCCATTTCTAATCCTGTCTCACCTCTATCTGCTTCTATTACCTGAAAAGAACCTTCAAAAATCTCACGAATAAAGGCACGCATCTCCTCGTGATCTTCTACGATAAGTAGAATTTGCTTTTCCTGTGAAATGAGGGTTGCTGATTCAATGCTTTGACCTTCAGTCTTATTGATTGCTGGATGAACTCCTGTTTTTATCCAGGTAGGATCAAAGGCCTCTAGGGTTACCGGAAATTGAATATTAAAGTCCGACCCGGCACCTAAATCACTTTGTACCTCGATTGTTCCTCTATGTACTTCCATCAATTCTTTACACAAGGATAGTCCCACACCTGTACCTACACGATCCATCTTTTCTGGTATTTGATAGAATCGATCAAAAATATGCTGAATATGCTCTGCACTGATACCTTTTCCTGTATCTGACACATGAATACTGACGCGCGAAATCGTTTCAGTATTGCCTTGATAGATTTTATGTAATTCCAAGCGGATACCGATAATACCTTCCTCTGGCGTGAATTTAAAGGCATTGGACAAAAGATTGGTGACACATTTTTCAATGATGTCTGCATCATAATACACGAACAAGGATTCTACCGGAGCCTCCCATTTCAATTTAATTTGCTTTTGCTGAGCATAGGCATCAAAACTTTGCTTAATCGAATGCAGTTGACGAACTAAATCATGTTTCTCTACTACTGGCTGTACATTTCCTGATTCAATCTTAGATAAATCAAGCAATTGATTAATTAGGCGAAGGAGCTTTTGGGCGTTTTGGTAAATGGAATTAATTTTTGTCTTCTGTTCTTTATTTAGGCTCGCATTCGAGATAAAATATTTCTCTAATGGACTAGTAATTAAAGTCAAAGGAGTACGAAGCTCATGCGAGATATTCGTAAAGAAATGCGTCTTCACCTGCTCTAATTCTTGAATCCGTTCTTTTTCAATTTCTTTCAGACGCAAATCCGTCCTAAAGGCTTCTCGAACGCGCACCTCCCTAATAAAGGCATAAATACAAGCTGCTACAAAAACAAGGTATAATAAATAAGCCCACCATGTACGGTACCACGGAGGTAAAACGGTAATCTGTAAGGTATAAGGTTTTTCAGCCCAAATACCATCCGAATTACTTGCCTTTACTTTAAATACATAATCACCTGGACTCAAGTTCGTATAGGTAACAGACCGCTGCGTACCTACTAAATTCCATTCCCTCTCGAAGCCTTCTAAATAATAGGCATACCGGTTATTTTTAGGCCTTTGGTATTCCAAAGCCACGAAATCAAGACTAAATACCGTTTGATCCGGTTGCAGAATCAAGTGTTTCGTAGACAATATATCCACCGTTAAAGGTGAATTTTCTTCTCCCACTTCTACATCCTTGTTGAATATCTTCAGTTTCGTAAAATAAACAGGTGGCACGTCCAAACGCATTCTTAAACTATCTGACTTCAAATAGTTCAAACCATTTACTCCTCCAAAAAACAACCAATTTTGCCCATTTTTTGCCACCGCATTGGTCATAAACTCTTTTCCTTGCAAACCATCCGCTTCAACAAAATTGACAAATTTCAAAGTACGTCCATCCATCTTCGAAATTCCTCCATTGGTGCTAAACCACAAATCGCCTTTCGCATCCTCTACCATACCACGTAATGAATTACTACCCAGGCCGTCATTTACCGTGTACACTTTAAATCCCTTTTCAGGCCCTATGTATTGATTTAGCCCTCCCCCTTGAGTCATCACCCAAATCCGTTTCTTCCGATCTTGGTAGATCTTATTCACGTGATTATAACTCAAGGCACCCACTTCATCTGATTTCACATAATGGCGTAATTTCCCTGATTTCAATTCCAATACATACAGACCATAACCCACCGTACCCACCCAAATCTCATGTCCATTCAATACACTAATGGCAGCTATCGATTTGTTCTGGAAATTCAACTTCCCTAATTCAGGATAAGGCACTCGGTATTGTTTCGTCGACGGATTGAATGCGACCACCCCATACCGACCGTTCCTAACAAGAATTCCGTTTTAAATGGCTCTAAGGTATTAAAATTCGCTTCCCGCACTCCGGGCTTGAATGGAAAATCCTTTAACTGGCGTTCTTTAGTAAAGAGATTAATCCCTTTACCCCAAAGTCCAATCCACACCCCTCCTTCCACTGAAGGATAAATAAAGTTCACATCATAGGTCTCTGTTGAATTCAGTTTATTAGTGGATGCGCTCTGTAAATAATGGCTTACTTTGCCTGATTTATGATTGAAATAAGACAGTCCTACATTACTTCCCACCCAAATACCCTTATCCCCATCCGTTAAAAGAGTGCTCACTTTATTACTTAACAAGCCTTGCAGTGTGTTCGGTTTATAGCGTAAGACAGCAAAACGGGGCTTTTGGAAGAAGGAAATATTTAAACCAGCCTCCCAAGTTCCTACCCATGTATTTTGATTCGCATCGGTAAAAAGACACATGATGGAATTAGAAGATAAACCTAATTCTGGATCTGGATTAGATGGAATGTTAGTGTAGGAATTAAAATTCTCGCCATTTAACTTATACACTCCATTATCGGTACCAATCCAAAGGTTCTGAAGAGCATCCTTTGCTAAAGAAGTGACAATATTTTGACGGGATAAAGGATCCGATGACTGGTAAAACACCACCTTGAATTGCTGATTTTTAGGCGTAAATCGGTATATTCCTTTCCCATCTGTTCCTACTAAAATATCCCCATTTGTTGTTTCAAAAAGCGCACGCACCCGGTATGTATTCGCCCCAAATTGATACGGTATAAAACTATGTGCATTTAATTGAGAGACCAAATACCCTGTCCTAGTACCCATCCAAACTGTTCCGGAAGAATGTTTGAACAAACGTGCCACCTCTTTGACAATAGGATTATTCCATTCCGATTCTGCTGGAATCAATTGATTGGTCCGAATGTCATAGACCAAATAGCCTAATCCTAAAACGGCCACCCCCATTTTACCTTTACCTATATTAAGAATACTGGGAATGTTCGCATTGGACAAATCTTGCCCACTAGGCCCTTTCGTAAATCGGATAATTTTACCGGTCGCTAATTCGATTTTGTTTAACCCAGAATTACGCGTTCCTACCCACAAATTCCCTAGATCATCTTCTGCAACGGTGAAAATCTCACTTCCGCTTAAGGTTTTAGGATCACTTGGATCATTGCGATAAATTTTAAAATTATGTCCATCATAGCGATTCAAACCGTCGCCAGTAGCAAACCAAAGAAAGCCTTTCTTGTCTTGGATGACTTTGTAAACTGAACTTTGGGATAATCCAGACGCTGTACTTAATCGTTCATAACGCGTTTGGTTTTGAGCAGAAAGACTCAAAACGATTAAGAAAGCAAAAAGAAAAAATAGTCTATTCATTCGAATCTTAAAATTAGGGAATAATACCAGGAAATTGGACGGATTTGTCCTGAAATAAAGGAATGCAAGAATTGTCCTCGTATTTGTAAGATTCGTCCTATGCATAAAAAGGCCCTGGACGTAATTTTGGAACAAGAATTTTTCTTCGATATGAATAAAACATTTGTTTCATTTAACGTAAAGAATTCAGGAAATAAACTCCCGAAATACCAGCAATTAGTGAATTCACTTTTGCAGGACATTGAAATGGGGGAACTAAAACCTGGCGAGCGATTGCCGTCCATTAACGAAGCTTCGGAAGAATGCTACCTTTCCCGTGACACCGTGGAAAGAGCTTATACCGAGCTACACAAAATGGGGGCGATTACGTCCATTTTCCGCAAAGGCTATTTCATCTCTGAATCGAGCTTAAAAGTGAAGACGAAAGTGCTTTTCTTGATCGGTCGGATGACAGAAACCAACCAAACTTTATACAATGCCTTTTTAGATCATTTTGGCAAAAATGTGATGGTGGATATTTACACCTACCAATACAAGCCAAGAGAGTTTAAAGAAATCATTGGACAACAACTAGGCAACTACCATTATTACCTGATTCAGCCCCATTTAATCGATGAGGATGAAGAAACAGTGAAGATATTACAAAAAATTGCGGGAGATCGCTTGATTTTATTGGATCAAAATTTCGGAACCATCCGTCATTCCAGTCTCATCTGCCCTCCTAACCCTTCACTAAAAAAGATTTTTAATACCCAACTAAACCTGTTTAATAAGTACCGCAGTTTGAATTTAGTTTTGAGCGAAGATGAATACTTCGATCCAGAATTAATCAATGCGTGTCGTGAATTCTGCGAAGCGAATTCATTGAATTTCCAAGTATTGGATGGCCTAGAGGAGGACGATTACAGGCAAAATGAGGTTTACTTCACTCTGTCAGACAGCGACCTTTTCCAGGCTATCAAATACGTGGAGAAAAAGAACTGGACTTTAGGTAAAGATATTGGCATCATTTCCTTGAATGATCATCCCTTTAAGGAAATTATTGCTGGAGGAATCACGGTAGTGAGTACTCATCCGGAGAAATTAGGCCAAAAAGCGGCCGAAATGATCCTTAACAATCAAAAGACGGCAGAGGTCATCGAACCAAGCCTACTTATACGACTATCACTTTAGGGTTTTATTTTGCTGGAAAAGGGCCATGGTTTCATGGCCTCTTTTTTTTAATGTAATCGATGTTTCGTTGGATTCCCTTTAATTTAGTTCGTTTGATGGCAGAATATTGAAATAAGGTTCGAAAAACTTCCTCCGATAAGCCTTCCCAATCAACATCCTGTAAATTCCCTTCCAAACGAGCATCCGCATGTGGTTTCGAAAAACGATTCCATGGACAAACATCTTGGCAAATATCACAGCCAAAAATCCAATTTTGAAAATCAGCTTGCAAACTGACTGGCATTTGATCCTTTAATTCAATCGTAAAATAGGAAATACATTTACTACCATCCACCACATAGGGTGTAATGGCTTCTGTGGGACAAGCGTCTATACAGCGTGTACAAGTGCCGCAAAAGTCCTTTATGGGCCCATCAGGGCTAGCAGGTAGATCGATTAGCAGTTCTGCCAAAAAATAAAAACTCCCTTGTTTAGGTATAATCAAATTCGAATTCTTCCCTATCCAGCCTAAACCAGACTTCTTCGCCCAAGCCTTTTCTAACACAGGAGCAGAATCCACAAACATTCGGCCAGAAAATTCCCCTACATCGTTTTGCAAAGCATCCCACAAATCCTGCATTTTATCTTTTATGACCTGGTGGTAATCCTCCCCATAGGCATATTTTGATACTTTAAAATCACTGAACTGGATTTCTTGCGTTGGAAAATAATTGTACACGAGTGAAACCACAGTTTGGCAACCATCCACTAATTTCCTTGGATCAAGTCGTTTATCAAAGTGATTCGCCATATAGGCCATCTCCCCGTGTTGATTCGCATTCAGCCAAGCTTCTAAATGCGGTGCTTCTTCCGCTAAAAATCCCGCCTCCGAAATACCACAAAAGGCAAAACCAAACTCTTGTGCTTTGACTTTTATCAACCGTGAAATTTCTGCGGGACTTTTTGACATTGGGTTAAAATTACGAAGGTCGATTCATTTATGCCAAAGTGTCAGAAAATTGTTTTTGGTACTGAATTTGTAAAGGGAAAAACGCAATCGTAATTTTGTATCATGAAAAAGAAAGAAAACGAACATACGCCTGAGGAAGAAATCATCCATCAACAAGAAGAAACTAGCCCACAAACAGAAGAAACAGCAGAAACGGAACCAGTAGATGAATTAGCAGAAATGAAGGAAAAATACCTTCGCTTGTATTCAGACTTCGAAAATTTCCGCAAACGTACGGCTAAAGAGAAAATAGAATTGATTCAAACGGCATCAGAACGTTTAATCGTTGACTTATTACCTGTCATCGATGACTACGAAAGAGCATTAGCCAATGCACCAGCAGGAGAAATCTCTGAAGGAACTCAATTAATCTTCGCTAAAATCGGCACTATTCTACAATCCAAAGGATTGAAAGAATTACCCGCAAAAGGGGAAGTATTCGATGCGGAAATACATGATTGCATCACACAATTCCCTGCTCCATCAGAAGAGGAAAAAGGTAAAGTGGTGGAAGTAGTTGAAAAAGGATATACACTGAATGAAAAAGTCATCCGCTTTGCGAAAGTAGTGGTTGGAAATTAATAGAAAATGGCTCAAAAAAGAGATTATTACGAAGTATTAGGAGTTTCTAAATCTGCATCGGAGGACGAAATCAAGAAGGCGTACCGTAAAATGGCGGTTAAATACCATCCTGACAAAAATCCAGATAACAAGGAGGCAGAAGAGAAATTCAAAGAAGCAGCAGAAGCCTATGAGGTTTTAAGTAATTCCCAAAAGAAAGCGCAATACGACCGTTTTGGTCACGCTGGTATGGGAGGCGCAGCTGGCGGAGGATTTGGCGGTGGCGGCATGAATATGGAAGATATCTTCTCGCAATTTGGCGATATTTTCGGTGGTGGAGATGATAGTCCATTCGGAAGCTTCTTTAACGGTGGTCGTGGAGGTGGAAGACGTCAACGCAAAGGAACGGACCTTCGTATCAAACTAAAGCTAAATTTAGAAGAGATTGCGAATGGAGTAGAAAAGAAAATCAAGGTGAAACGTCACGTGGCTTGTAAATCTTGCTCTGGAAATGGATCTAAAAATGGTACGGACCTAAAAACATGTGGTACTTGCCAAGGTTCAGGCCAAGTGCGCCAAGTGCAACAAACCATGCTAGGCCAAATGGTTACTTCCTCTACTTGCCCTCACTGTAATGGAGAGGGTAAAACGGTAGGCGCGAAATGTGGCGATTGCTTCGGTGAAGGCCGCGTATTAGAAGAGGAAATTATCCCTATCAAAATCCCAGCAGGCGTTTCTAACGACATGCAGCTGTCTATGTCTGGTAAAGGTAACGTTCCTCCTCGTGGTGGCGTGGCAGGTGACTTGTTAATCGTTATCGAAGAAGAAGCGCACGAATTATTGCACCGCGATGGAAACAATGTCATCTACGACCTATATGTCAACTTTGTAGATGCCGCCTTGGGAACTTCCGTAGAGGTGCCTACGATAGGTGGAAAAGCTAAAATTACCTTAGAAGCAGGTACCCAGAGTGGCAAGATTCTTCGCCTAAAGGGTAAGGGAATTAAAGAGTTAAATGGGTATTCGATCGGTGATCAATTAGTACACGTAAATATTTGGACACCTAAACAAGTGACAAAAGAAGAGACGGAACTTTTAGAAAAACTTCGCTCATCTCCTAACTTCGCTCCTCAACCAGGTAAATCCGAGAAAGGATTCTTTCATAAGGTGAGGGATATGTTTTCGTAGAAAAGCGAAGCTTTTCCAAAGAGCAAAGACCAAAGTTCAAAGACCAAAGTTCAAAGAGCAAAGTCAAAATATCAGTAAAACATAAAAAAAGCGGCAAATGCCGCTTTTTTTATTCCAAATTTGAACATTGAACTTTGCTCTTTAAATCTATTGAAGTCTACCCATCTGCTTCGTAAACTTCGCCTCTAGCGCTTGGTATTTAGCAGGGTTCACCTTAGAAGCCTTCAGTGCCGAAACGACTAAGTTCATCTCATAGATCGCAATTTGGACATCTCGCTCATGGGCATTGTAACGGCCATCTAAATAATAATCTATTAGTTGATCATCGCGATCCACCATACGCTTTGCTATTTTAAGCGCTGCATTTGAATCACCTACCGCAAGGTATAATTCTACCATAGAAGCTGAGAATTGATCATAAGGGATCACTTTATCCGGCATTTTTTGGTCCAAATAATCCAACACTTTCTTAGCTTGTGCTAGGTTGCCCTCACGTACTAATTGATCTGCTAAACGGTACACACTTAAACGAGCGGTCACGGATGGGATTCCTAAATAGAAATCACCATGGTAATAGATTTTATCATCGTCAAGGCCTCTCCAATACATCTTTTTCAATATGTTATCTGACATAATTTGGGTATTTACATAGCCGTCGTTTGCTCCAGGAATCTTAAATGGCATCAAACGGTACGCATATCCCTCTAATTGCATCGACTCTTTTAGCCCCAGGTATTGATCATTGGGCAAAGTAGACGCAAAATAAATCGGACGTTTCCAGCCAGAAATCGCATTGTTTGAAATAATCTCTAATTGGATCAATTCTCCTTTGTAGATATTATGCGAAGGTAACTTCCAACCTAATGCCGGAGACATATAAGGGACAAATTGCTTAGGGAACCAATTCGATTTCGCCACAGCAGCGATATCCACAGGAATCACCACAGAATCCGTAGGCAAGGTATTGATGGTCTCCCCTAATTGTGTTTGCTCTTGGATAGAAGGACTGTCTTTGTGTAATAAGTCCAAATAATCCGGTAATGACATCGCATTCAGACCCGGCTTAGGATTGTATAAAATCTGGTCATTCACTCCTTCTAATAATTGATCCTTGGTTAATTGGATCGGCAGTGGCTGTGATTCATACGTCTTGCGCTTCATTTGGTCGATGTACCAATCTGTACCTAAAAGCGACAAATTACACACACGAACGTCAGTTCTGAATCCTTCTACCTCTTGAACATACCACAACGGGAATGTATCATTATCACCACCTGTAAATAGAATTGCATTAGGGGCACATGAATTCAAGAGATTTTTGGCAAAATCAATTTGATGGTAACGATCACTACGGTCATGGTCATCCCAGTTTTGTTGAGCCAAAATCGCTGGAGCCGTTAACCCTAATAATGCTACAATGGCCCATTTCGCTTTATCTGCTTGGATGAATTTTTGGATAAATTCGAGGATCTGCATCACCGCAAAACCAGCCCAAATAGACATAAAATAGAACGATCCTACGAAGATATAATCACGTTCACGTGGTTCTGTGGGTGGTGAATTCAGGTAAACCGTTAAAGCAACACCCGTCAACACAAACATCAAAATGGTCACTAAAAGATCCTTATCATTCTTGCGAAGCATATAGAAGAATCCTAAAAGCACAAAAATGATAGGTAAGAAATAGTAGTTATTACGCGCTTTATTGTCACGTAAAATGTCAGGTAACTTCGACGAATCTTCAAACGTATTAATCGCCCAAGCATCTTGAAAATCACTTTCACGACCTACAAAATTCCATAACAAATAACGCATGTACATATGCCCTAATTGATGTGTAAACAAGAATTCCAAGTTTTTCCCAAAGCTCGGTTTTTCACCCGCAGGAATCCCTAACATCTCTTGATACAAATGCACGTGATTCGCTTGATTGGAATACACACGAGGCAATAACATCATTTGGGTCTTATCGTATTCGTATACCGGTTTCTTAGTATACTCAACGTATTTACCATCCTTCATTTTGTACACGGGCGTTTCTGCCCCTTCTTTATAACCTGTCACCTCAGCTGTATACACTGGACCATAGATTAATGATCGCTCACCATACTGCTCGCGTTTCAAGTATTTCAAGAAGTTCAGGATATTACTAGGATCATTCTCATTAATGGGCGTATTATACCCCGAACGAACTAAAGCAACTGTGTAGGTAGAGTAACCGATTAATAAGAAGACAAAAGAGAATAGCGCTACATTCAGCACTTCTTTTCCTTTTGCATAGGAATAACGAATGCCAAAAACCACGGCAGCAATCAATAAAATCAAGAATACAATGGCTCCTGAACCATAGGAAAGTCCTAAGGTGTTTACGAATGTTAATTCAAATTGGAAGGCCAAACTCGGCAATCCAGGAATGATTCCTGCATTGATGATGCCTAAAATAAATAGGGCCAATAAAATTGAAATCACACCACCTGTTAACGTTGGTTTCTCATAGCGTTTGAAATAATACAATAATCCCAAAGCCGGAAGCGTCACTAAATTCAATAAATGGACTCCAATGGATAAGCCAACCAAATAGGCAATAAATAAAATCCAACGATTCGATTCCGCACGGTCTTCCACTAATTCCCACTTAAATGCGGCCCACACAACGATTGCCGTAAAGAAAGAAGACATCGCATACACCTCTGCTTCGACAGCTGAGAACCAAAACGTATCTGAAAACGTATAAATCAAAGATCCTACAACACCAGAAGCCAATAAACCAAAACGCTCATTCGCATTTAAGTCTTCAAACGATTTATTCATCATTTTGCGACCTATCATCACAATCGTCCAATGCAAGAATAAAATAGTCAAAGCACTGCTCAATACGGAAAGCATATTGACCCAATAGGCCACTCTTGTTACATCCCCTAATGCCAATAAAGAGAACATACGTCCTAATAACAAGAACAAAGGCGCTCCTGGAGGGTGAGGAACTTGTAATTTATAGGCACAAGCGATGAATTCACCACAGTCCCAAAAAGAGGCCGTAGGCTCTACAGTTAACGTATACGTTAACAAGGCTATGAAGAAAACGCCCCAGCCCGTCCAATTATTCAATTTTTTAAAACTCCACATAGGTCAGATTAATTAAACTGTTTTAAGAAACGAACGTCATTCTCTGTAAATAAACGTAAGTCTTTGATCTGGTATTTTAACATAGTGATTCGTTCAATTCCCATTCCAAAAGCAAAGCCATTGTATTTCTTTGA
>Ga0228702_1001992_pt1 | contig 12211 bp, 9 predicted proteins | sample McNCre217_Aug_MG_2_FD_178018 | JGI IMG/M metagenome (GOLD analysis project Ga0228702, IMG submission 178018) | Freshwater microbial communities from McNutts Creek, Athens, Georgia, United States - 20-17_Aug_MG | ecosystem: Environmental > Aquatic > Freshwater > Creek | place: USA: Georgia... | reverse complement strand
CGCGAATGCTTTCGCCTTTGTGCATCAGATCGAAGCCTTCGTTGATCCGCTCCAGCGGCAGGATATGGGTGATCAGACTGTCGATCTCGATCTTGCCGTCCATGTACCAATCAACAATCTTCGGCACATCGGTGCGGCCGCGCGCGCCGCCGAATGCGGTGCCTTTCCAGACCCGCCCTGTCACCAGCTGGAACGGCCGGGTTTCAATCACAGCCCCCGCAGGTGCCACGCCGATGATGATCGACGCAGACGCGGAAAGAACGACGACTATGATGCAGCAAGCGCGGCTCTTGCCGCCTTTGCTAACCGGCACACAGTCGCACCACGCAGCCGCGATGGAATGGTCGAAAGTCTTCGGGTTCTGAGGGTTTGCCGCAAGACATCTGTTCAAGCGCGCCGAATTGCCCTGCAGATGACAATCGTCTGCGCGCCCGACAAGATCAGGGAACCGTTGCGATCGATGACACGGATGCAGCTGATCCGCACGCTTGCTGCCGCGCGCGGCGCTATCTCGAACTGCATGACGAGGTTGCCGGCCTGGACGACATGACCGGGGCCATCGTCAAGGATCTCGCCCCGGATCTGCTTGCCAAAATCGCGATCGGTTTGAACAGCGCGGCACAGGTTGAACCGAGGAGGTGATCGCGCGGCCAACAGCGCCATCCACATCATCGATATCGGGCACCGCAGATTGGCCCCCGTTCGCAGAACTACGTCGCCAAACGCACCGCCGCGGCCCATTCCAAGCGGGAGGCAATGCGCTGCCTAAAACGCTATATCGCCCGCGAAGTCTTCGGCATCATCATGAGACGGCATCGCGAGATCAACCAAAGCCATATGCCCGCTTGCCTCTTAGAAGGGCGTCCAGGGGGCGCAATACACAAGCGAGCAGTTTCAACGGCTTCTGACCGACAATAGGATCGTCTGTTCGATGAGCCGGGCTGGGAACGTCTGGGACAATTCGGCGATGGAAAGCGTCTTCCTGCCGCTGAAAACCGAGCACACCGCCCGAAAGGTCTATCACACCCAAGACGAAGCCAGTGCTGACATCTTCGACTACATCGAGCGCTTCTAAAACCCGAGCAGGCGGCATTCTAAATGGAGCTACCTCAGCTCGATAGAGCTCTAGGCACACGCTATGCTAGCTTAACCCGATATCCAAGAAACCGGCAGCAGGCAAACAAACCCAACCTTGACCCTGGCCTGCACCGAAATCCATAATCAGAACAGGCTCAGTTCTGGGTGAAAGTCAACATGCAGACCTCACCTTCGGCTTTTATCGTTGCATCCCATCTGGATGCATTGGCCCCAACAACGCCGCCTCATAGGTTGGGACCCAGATCGGCGCAGCTTTCATGCCTGAGGATTTAAGAACCACCAGACTTGGGGCGATCACGCTGGCGGAAACGAGCATTCGTTGTGTGTACATGCAATCGTCCACCAACGTCATCAGCGCAGACCTTCTCGCAGCCCAATCACACAACAAAAACAAAAGAACTCAAATGGACCGTGTGGTCGCATATACAGCACCCTATGCGGGTCGCGCATCCGGTTCTTGATGCGGAAAGCATTCGCTGGCATTCTGCCTCAGTAACCCGAAAAAGGCATTTGATCGCGGATCATGGCGCAGCTTTATCCTGTCGGATCACTGGCTTCGGGACTGTTTTCGGGACAGATCTGTGTGATCGGGCATATGGATTGGCCTGAAGCGCGGGAGCTGGCGGGGCAGGTGCTCCTTTCCGATGCCGAAAACCAGCGTGCGGCGGCCTTTCGGGTGAAAGCGGCGCGGTCGACGTTCATCCTTGGGCGCGCCATCTTGCGGAAGGGCCTGGCACTTGCAACCGGCAGCCAGCCCGCAGAAATTGACGTGATTATCGAAGCCATGGGTCGCCCCGTCGCCCCCGAAAGCGGCTGGCATTTCAGCATCACCCATTCCGGCCCTTGGGTCGCTGTTGCCTTTTCCCGTGCGTGGATCGGCTGTGATCTGGAAACGGGTTCAAGCCTGCGCAGCGCCGATCTGGCAGGCTTGGCGCGGCAGGTGTTCAGCCCACTGGAAATCGACGGGCTTGCCGCGCTGTCAGACCGGCCGCAGGAACAGCGTGCATTTTTTCTGGCGGTCTGGCGACGGAAAGAGGCGGTGTTGAAGGCCGCCGGACTGGGTCTATCAGGCAATCCGCGCGGCATATCAGTGACGACACCAGCCGGACTGGCCGATGCCGTCGCGGTTGCAGGGCAAAGCTATGACATGTCGGATCTTTCCGGAGACGGCTTGCCAACGGTCAGTCTGGCCACGCTTAGGGTTTCGGCGGTGTAGCCGGACCCGATACCAGCACCAAAAGCCCCCCGATCAGCGGTGTTAGCACGACCGAAGCAAAGAAATAGCCGTAAAAGCCCATCTTCCGCCTGACCCCCAAAAAGGCCACGACAAGACAAAGCGCCAGATAGATCAGTAAGGGGATATGCATCAGATATCTCTTGTTCACGTTCAGGGTTGCGCGGGAAGGGCGGGATTTTCTTCTTGAAACACCACTTCGGGTTGGCCGGCCGTCGCGGCATCCAGTTTTTCCACACGAATCGGCATGTCACTGGTTGCGCCATTTGGCATGAAATCTAACGGTAACCCGCCCAGGTCCCATCCCTGCATGGCCCGCAGCGAAATGGCAACTTCACGGCTATCTGTCGACCCCGTACGTTGCCATGCACTGGCCATCAGGCGCACCGCATCATGAGCCAGCAATTCGCGGCTTTCCATTTCGTCCAGACCGACAAGGTTCCGCTCTGGCGGCGGATCCCCATAGGACAGAACATAGATCGGCCCCGCCGTGCTGTCGGGCGCGGCTTTGACAAGCGCCGACGCCTCGTCCTGCAAATCCGGCAGGCACAGCACTGCAGCGTGCAGGTTGCGGCGGTGCATTTGTTCCAGAAGCTGCGCTTCGGCAGCCGACGTGCCAAGGATCACCACCAGATCGACCCGAAGCCGCTCTTTGGTGGCGGCATCGACGAAGCTGGTGATCAGCTCGTCAAAGCGGTTGAGGGTCGGTGAATATGAAATGAACTTGCGCACCTGCGGGGCATCCACCCGGTTGGGCGAGGTGTTCAGCGCGGCAATCTCGCCCTTGTAGATCTGGAACAGGTCATAGCCGTATTCATTGCGGGGCGAGACGATGACAATATTGAAAAGCCCATTTTCCTTAGCAAAATGCGCGATGGAACGGGCAACTTCCGCGTCGCTGGGGGACAGGCGGAAGACGGTGGGAAAGTTGTGTTCAGTCAACTGGGCCAGACGGATCGTCGGGGCAAAGTAAAGCAGACCCGCCGCATCATAGATGGTAGATGCCTGTATCGCGCCGTCAATATCGGGATGCCCGATCACCCCCTGAATCGAGGTATCCTGCGCGATATGCTCCGCCACACTGCGGGCTGCGCCCACTTCGTAGGGGTAGGGAACGATTTCCAGCTTTAGCACGGCCTGTGTGCCATCAGGGCGGACCACCTTGATCGGGTCTTTGTTGATTTCGTCGGCCGCCCGTTTTGCGCCATTGAAAAAGCTAGCTTCGTCAGATTTCCACGGAACCGCGATCCGCACGGGGCCATCCGCCGCCAGCGCGTAGTCATGCCGTGCTTCGGACAGCGCACCCAGTCCGCGCGCTGTTTCCCATGTATAGTAGCCCCACAGCAACGCCATAAAGGCAAAGAAACCCGCAAGCGCGCGCCAGCGCACAGCACGGTGGCGCAGCAGCGACCAGACAACCCGCATCGTCAGCAGGGCGCCAGTGGCCATCAGGATAAAGTTCAGAAGATAGATCAGTCGGTTGTCCACAATCAGCCCCGTCAGTCGCTGTTCAGGATGACCGGCAGGCCATCTTTACCATTGCCCATGATGATAAGTTTCGAATTTGGGGAATCTGCCAGTTCCTTGGTCGCGCGCACGCCCTCCCATTTCAGCAGATCGGGGGTCAGGGTTTTGCTGACGGTCAGGTTATAGGCAGCGAAACCTTCGGCCTCGATCTTTCGGCGGGCGGCTTCACTTTCGGCGGCTTTCAGACGGTAAACATAGGAATCCGCAATCTGTTGCTGCTTGGCCTTTTCGACCACCGCATCCTGCAACACATCGGGCAGCACGATACGCTGGATCACCACATCGTCGATCTGGATGTAGTTTTGCGCCAGCGATTCCGCCACTTCGGCCACGCTGTCCTGAATAAGATCACGGCTGCGGGTATAAAGGCTTTCGCTGTCCAGCCCGCCAAGCGCTTTGCGCACGGCGCCTTCGACTTCGGGGATCACGACTTTTGTGGCGTAATCCGGCCCGACCCGCTGGTGCAGTTTGCCCAATAGATTGCGGTCGGGCTGGTAGCGGATGGAAATTACCGCAGTCGCACTCAGACCTTCGCTGGTCAGGATGGGCAGGGACCGTTCTTCTTGCTGTACGCGCACATCATAGATGTAAAGCTCGTCCCAAGGGAAAATGATCTGCAATCCTTCGCCATAAACGGTGTCCGTGACGGTGCCGCCAAAGAACCTGCGCCAATGCACAGCAGCCTCGCCTGGGCCGACGGTGATGAACACCTGTGGAATAAAATAGACAAATACAGTCAACCCCAAGATCAGGGCGAGGAAACTTCGTGCTGCGAGTCTGCGCATTAGACCACCTTTTTCGTGGACGGGTCCGGCGATAACCGGACCCGCATTCCGTCAGTTCAAGAAGCTGCCGTTTCCGGCGCGGCAGCGGTTTCGGCCGCAGCCTTCTCGGCGGCGCCGGCCTTGCCACGGCCACGGATCGACTTTGCGGCTGTCTTGCCCTTTTCGATCAGTTCTTTGAAGGCTTCTTTGGTGTTTTCCGCCTTGAAATCCTCCATCGTGCCACCGCCTTCGAAATGACGGCGCATCAGATGGCCGACGGCATAGGTCGAAGCACCACCCAGAATTGCCGCCGCCCCTGCGCCGACGGTCCAGCCGATCACGGGGATCATCTGTGCAACAGCAAAAAGCGGCAGGGCGCCAAAGGCCGGAACCGCGCCGCCCAGAAGTGACATCAGCACCTGACGCACGCGCGCATCAGATGCCTCGACCCCGTGCATTTCTGCCAGTTTCTGGATCATCTTGAATTGCACGGCTCCCACGCCGACCAGATCAAGAACTGGAACCGGCACCAGACCGACGCTCATCGCCACTAGCATGTAGCGGTCGATGACAACTTCGGTTTCGGCTTTGGCCGGTGTGACTTTGGGGGTAACAGCCACGTCGGTGGCCGTTGTGGTTTCGGCGGGCTCGGTTTTAGGATCGCTCATGTGCAAGTTTCCTTTTGGGGGCCAAATGGCCATTTTTCGGCAGAGATCAGACATCCGGCGCGTTCAGGGGCCGGTCTTGACTTGGTCTTGGGTCATGTTTCAGTTGCAACAATCCTCCCGTATTCCAGCCGCACAACCATATCGGCGTTGGACAGATAGCTTTGGTCATGCGTGACCGAAATCACGGCCTTGCCCCTGTTCCGCAGGTCGGGAAGCAGTTCGTTGTAAAAAACGTCACGGAAATGCGGGTCTTGTTCGGCTGCCCATTCGTCAAAGATGAAAACGGGCCGGTCTTCGACCAGCATAGTGATCAGGGCCAGACGCTTGCGCTGACCGGTTGATAGTTTGCGCGTGGAAAAGGTGCCGTTTTCAAAGCGAACCTTCTGCGCCAGACCCATCCGGTCAATCCATTGGTTGATCTGTACCGGATCGGCCGCTTCGTAACCGTAAAGCCGCTCGAACAGGTGAAAATCGCTCATCACCAGCGAAAAGACGCTGCGCAGGCGGGCGACGGTATCAGGGCGTACCTGTTCGCCGTTCAGCCAGACACCCGCGCAAGCCGAAGGGTAAAGCCCGGTCATCGACTTGATCAGCGTGGATTTGCCGCTGCCATTGCCGCCGATGATATAGACCAATTGCGCTGCCTTGACCGTCAGATTGACGGGGCCAAGCGCAAAGCCGTTGCTGCCATCCGGGTCGGTATAGGTATAGCCCAAATCGCGCAGTTCCAACTGTTCGAACCGTTCCGGCGGGGGCAGGGCGGATTGGGGATCTTCGGCAAGTTGATCCAGCTCTGACTCAAGCGACAGCAGACCTTTCAGCGCCGCATTGGTGCGGTTGACCATCGGGATGATGTCCAGAAACCCTGCCAGATAACCGATCAGGAACAGCACGACGGCGGTGATTTCCAGAATTTCCACCGAATAGACGCTGGAAAAGCGCGGAATCAGGAAGACCACCGCCGCAAGCACCCAGTAAAAGATCGACTGGATCACCATCCGCGCGCGCACACTGTCGCGGGTGGCTTCGTTCACCAGCTTGCTGTTGACCGACACAAGGTCGTTATAGGCGCGATGGATTGCGTCGCGCCGTTCGGCGTTCAGCTTGACCTCCATAAAGCCGCGCAGGGTTTCTGCCATGGTGTGCGACAGGTCGCCTTCGGTGGCGATGATGCGGTCCATGCCTTCACGCGCCTGTTCGCGGCTGCTGTGACGGTAAAGCGCCGCGCCGCCCAAACCCGCCCCGACGGCCAGAAAGGCAGCGGGCGACATGTACAGCAGATAGAACGCACAAAAGACCAGCATGAACATGGATTGCACGCCATAGACGATCACATCGGACGCCTGGACCACATGCCCGATATTGCGCGCGCTTGTGGCGATAATGTCGGTATTGCGCATCCGTTCCAGCCGGTCCAGCCGGACCAGCAGCAGTTTGTCCATCAGGCGCACGCGCTGCCGGGCCATGGCTGTGTCAAACAGTTCCTTGCCCGCCACCTCGGCCCGAACCTTGGTCCAGCCAAAGATCACCAGACACAGGATGAACAACACAAACTGCTGTGTCGCCGCATGGCTGGAATAGACGGCAGAGGCGCCCGAATTGATCAGCGCCACCAGCGCCGCATTGGCCGCTCCCGACAGCGCCGACAGCATCAATATCCATTGCAGCCGCTGTTCGGATTCCTTGCGAAGCAGGTCGATCAACTGCATGTCGCGGCCTTTGTGCAGAAACAGGCAAACAAGATCATACCGCCCCTCCGGTCCAGAACGCGCCTGTTGCGGCGCGCCGGTCTATCGCATCCAGACAGGCCGCGTCGATCTGGCCCAGATGGTCCAGCATAAACGGCACCCCATCTTCGGTCATAGCGGCACGCTGAAACCCCCAATCCGTGCGGGCAGGCAGCCCGACAAAGGCAGTGCCAAGATTGCGGGCATGGCGGGCAACAAAATTGACATCATCAACGAACAGCGCACGGTCCGGCGCGACCTTGGCTATGTCTTGCACGATTTCGCGCAGACCGGGGCGAAAATCGTTGGTGCAGACATAGGCATCGAACACATCACCCAGCGACCCCAGTTCGCGGCGCATGTAATCTTCGTCCAAGCCACCATAGCAGATCAGTTGCACACCCAAGCCGCTCGCCATCTGCAAGAATGTTTCGGCCCCTTCGGCAATCTGGATCGGGTTCTGTTCCAGAAAGGCCGCGCGAAATGCGAAGTAATCCGCGATCATTTCTTCGTGGCTTTTGTTGCGCAGCGATTCCGGCGGGTTATCCCCGAAACAGGACATGAAATAGCGCGTCGCTTCCTTGCGATTGCGCGAGAACATGTTGTCCTCCATCTCGCGCGTGTAGGGCAGACCGCCGAATTCGCAGCTTTGCCGCAGAAGGGGCGCGAAGCTGTCGGTCAAAAGCGGACCGTCCAGATCGACTGCGATAAGTTTAAGATGTTTCATGCGTTCTAGTTCCGTTTTCCCGTAATGCTTTGCGACCAGGCGCGCTGCAATTCCTGTGTAATCTGTGTGGCCGATGTCGAAAATCGCCCGATCCGCTGGCCCTGTGCGGCCGAAAGGATGTCACCCTGCACCGACAAGAGTGTGGCCCCGCCCACCACTATTGACCCTTCGGTTCCTGCGGTAAAGTCCACCGTTTCATCCTTGCGGATCGGACGGTCCAGCGTGACCTCTAGCTGGCGCAACAAGCCCAGACGGGTCTTGTCCGCTGCGGCAGGTTCTTCGGTGGAAATCGCCCGCATCACCTGACGCACAGCTTCTAGCAGCACGATACCATCCACGGCTGGGCCAACGAAGTCGTTATAGAATCCTGCCTTGGGTGCCACGTTCAGGGTGGCGCGCAGGCGGGGGCCGTCTTTGGCCAGGCCCGCCAGCAGCACGTTATCGGCATGGGTCTTGTTGACCCTGCCCTTGCGGATGCGGCGGGCGTTTGTGGTTTGTGCGCCCGTCCCTTCGGGCAAGAGATCCATCGCGCCAAACTGAAGTTGCCCCTGCGCCACGACAACACCCGCCTGCCGCACCTCGGCCCGATACCCGTTGGCGCGGGCGGGATCGGGGCGCACTGATATTTCGGCGGGTTGTTTGGCACAGATCGCCGGATAGTCAAAACGCAACTGCCGCAGGAACACCGACGCGCGCGGATCGCCATGGGTCTGGCAAAGCTCTGTCGCACGGGTCAGTTGGCAAATCGCCTCGGCCAGATGCAGGCCCGAGACGTGATCCAGCGGATGGTCAAAGAACAGCGGGTGGCTTTCGTCGATCACCAACCGCGCCGTGGCGCGGGGCGATTTGCCCAGATGCAGCACGGGACGCGCGATGACCAGATTGACGGGGTCTTTCTTTTGCCCCTGCAAATACAGGTCCAAATGCAGCAGTTCCGGCTTTTCCGGCGCATCGCTTCGGCTTTCCCCCGCCGCCCTGTCGGCCAATGCGCGCAGGTTGGGCGATTGCAGCAATTGATCCGCCTTTTCACTCAACTTCAATTGCGGCAGCGCGGCGGTCAGGCGGCTAACCACCGTCATCAGCGCGATACTGTCAAAGCCCTGTTCCGCCAAGGGCGCATCCAGTTCCAGATCGGCGGGCGAAACTCCGCGATAATCGGCGGCGATCCGGCGCAGGATATCTTCGACCCCCGCATCAGCCGTTGTGACGGTGGCGACAGCGGTAACAGGGGCCGCCACGGGTTGCGGCACGGCATTGGCCATTGGCAACACCCAATAGGGTTTGCAGTCAAAGGGATAGGTGGGCAGCGCCAGTTTGCGCTGCGGCATAAGGCGGAAGGCGGGCCAGTCTATCGCCAGACCTTCAGCCCATGCCGCGCACGCGCGGGGCAGGTCGCGGTCTTTGGCCCATCCGGCCTGCAACACCGACAAATCGGACGCGCGCAAGAAGGATGGCTTGCCCTGTATATGCCCCGTCCACAGACCAAGCCCGGCTGGCGCAGGTTGTCTTGCCAGCCATGCCCGCAGCGTTTCGGTCAGTTGCGCCACATCTTCGGCCACCACCGCCAGACGATGGGCCATCGCATCGCGCCCGTCCTGCAATGTGACAGCGATCCGCGCCAACAGACCGGATGCCGTGTCAGCTTGTGCGTCGATCCAATTGCACAAACGTTCAGCCTGCGCCCGCAATGCCGTTTCCGTGGCTGCTGACAGGATCACCGCCTGCGGGGCCAGATCCACGGCCGGATCGGCTAGATCGGGCGGGCCGTCCAGAATGACATGCGCATTCACCCCGCCAAAGCCAAATGAACTGATCCCCGCCCGCAGCGGCAGCGCCCGACCCGCCGTATCGCGCGGTTCCCATGCCGTCGTGGTCTGGGCCAGACGGAAGGGGCTGCCTTCCAGCCGCAGCAGCGGATTTACTGTGCTACAATGCAGGTTGCCGATGATCTGGCGGTGCCGCATCTGCAACAGAACCTTGATCAACCCCGTCACTCCCGCTGCCATTTCCATATGGCCGACATGGGTTTTGACTGCGCCGATGGTGCAGAACGTTTGTGGAAGAGTTGCCCCGTTTCGGGCGGCGTCAAAGGCGGTCTTCAGCCCCTCAACCTCGATCGGGTCGCCAAGGGCGGTGCCGGTGCCGTGCGCCTCGATATAGGAAATCGTGGCGGGGTCTATTTGGGCGCGATGAATCACCTCGCGGATAAGTTCCGCCTGCGATTGCGGGTTGGGCGCGGTCAGGGAAACCGCGCGTCCTGCATGGCGCACACCCGTTGCGCGGATCACGCCAAGGATGTCATCGCCATCCCGCCGCGCATCCGCCAGACGGCGCACAACCACCACGCCGATGCCTTCGCTGCGTACATAACCATTGGCGTCCTTATCAAAGGTCTTGCAGCGCCCGTCCGGTGACAGCATCCCTGCGGCGGAAAAGGCGACATGCAAATCCTCGTTCGGCATGGCATTGACGCCACCCGCGACGATCATGTCACAGACTCCGCTGCGCAGATCTTCGACCCCGCGATGCAAGGCGACCAGACTGCTGGAACAGGCGGTTTCGCAAGGTTCACTTGGTCCATGCAGGTCCAGCATGTGGCTGATGCGGTTCAAGCCCATCGACACCACATTGCCCATCACCCAACGCGGATCGGTGCTGCGTCCGGCGCGCCCCACCATCATTGCGTAAGATGCCGAAGCCAGACCCATGTAAAGACCCGTCTTGGACCCGCCCAGACTGCGCGGTGCATAGCCGGCGGATTCCAGCGCTGCCCAGACATGCATCATCATCAACCGCTGTTGCGGGTCCATGATTTCCGCCTCGGCCGGGGAAAGGCCAAAAAAGGCAGGGTCAAAATCGGCCAGACCGTCGATAAAGCCGCCCCAATGGATATTGGTCTTGCCGGGTTCCTGACGCGGAACACCGTCAATCCGCTGCCAATCCCAACGCCATGATGGCGGGCGCGAGATCACATCGCGGCCTTCGATCATGTTGCGCCACAGCGTTTCAGGATCGGTGGCACCGGGGAATGCGCCGCTCATGCCGATGATGGCGAAACCATCAGCGGTTACAGTCTGTACTGCAGGCCCCAAGGTTATGGGGGCCGGCGGATTTATCACCGCCTGTAATACGGGTTGTGGCATTTGCGGGGGGAAAGGCCTGCCGGCAAAGCGGTTGATCAACGCCCCGACAGTTGCGCATTCATACAGGGCTGCAGGCGAAATTTCGGCTTCCAGCAACACCGATAACTGGCTGGCAAGTTCGGCAAAGGTGATGGAGTCCAGCCCGATTTCCGAAAGTCCGGTGTCTGTGCCAACCTCTGACACATCCAGATGCACGATCCGCGCGACAGTGGCCCGCACCGCATCCGCTAGCCCGGGGTCGGCAGCCTTGATCAGAGGCACCGTTGCGGCGGGCACCTGTACTGTTTCGCGCTGCGGCAGGGATGCGGCAATGGGGGCCACGTCTGCCATCGGGGCCAGCCGCGCGGCAAGCGCCGCGATGGTCGGGCTTTCAAAGAACAGCGTTGGCGCAATGTCGCGCTGCAATTCCGCGGACAGCCGTGCCGACAATTCGTGAAAGGTTATGGAATCCAGCCCGAATTCCACCAGATCGGCGGATACATCCAGATCACTGACCGCGATGTGGGTCAGGTCGGACACCACCTCTTGCAAGCGGCGTTGCAAGGCCAGTGCAGCTTGTGGTTTCGGCGCGGGCGGTGAGACCTTGCTGCGCGGGGGCGTCACGCCAACCCGCGCGGTGACAAAGCCGCGTAGATCGACGAGCACCGTCCCATCAGGCGCGCACAGCGCGATATTCGTCACCTGTCTGCCAGCGTCTTCGCGCTGTTCGGCCAGAACCGTCACCTCTGACGTCAAGGTGGCGTGGATGTCGATGACCTCTATCCTGACCGGCACTTGCAGCGGGATCGGCCCGGCATCCTGTCGCAGCACAAAGCCCAGCGTCGATTGCAGCGCGGCATCCATCAGGTTTGGCGGCAGGGGCAGGCCAACCGCACCATCGGGCACGCGCAGGCGGGTCAACACAAAGCCGTCCCCCGCGCCCGCGCTTTCGATCAGGCGCAAAGTCGAGCCGTAATCCAGCCCCATGCGGGTGAAAGCTTCATAAAATCTTTGCCCGCTGATCTGCTCTGTCACCCGTGCCTGCCACGCCGCCAGATCAAGCCGGCGCGCGGGTTGTGACGGCCGCGCCACGATCCGCCCGCGCGCATGTATGCAGGCGGTGCTTTCGATCTGGAACGCTGCATCGGCATCCCTTTGCACATGCAGGTGCAGCGGTGGCGACATCAGAGCGGCATGGGCCATGCGTTCAAAGGACAGATCGCGGATCGACAGCGTGGTGGTTCCCAGGTGGAACTGCCCCGCATCATAGGCCATCGCGGCATAGGCCATGCCGGGCAGGATCGGCTGGCCCTGCACCAGATGATCGCGCACGAAGCTCGCACT
>Ga0228702_1001989_pt1 | contig 12225 bp, 10 predicted proteins | sample McNCre217_Aug_MG_2_FD_178018 | JGI IMG/M metagenome (GOLD analysis project Ga0228702, IMG submission 178018) | Freshwater microbial communities from McNutts Creek, Athens, Georgia, United States - 20-17_Aug_MG | ecosystem: Environmental > Aquatic > Freshwater > Creek | place: USA: Georgia... | reverse complement strand
ATTGTGTGCGCATGCTGGAGTCTGGCCCTGCGGCGGGTGTGATTGGTGCGCAAGCCATTTGCGAACAATTGGGAATGCCCGACTCTATTGCCTTTGACATGGGCGGGACAACTGCGAAAGCAGGCGTGATCAGTGAAGGTCGTCCCTTGACGACAGGCAGTGCGCTCATCGGAGGTTATGAAAAGGCTTTGCCAATTCAAATCCCAATGATGGACATTTTTGAAGTGGGCACGGGCGGTGGTTCTATCGCCCGCGTTGAGTTGGGCAATTCATTGCGCGTCGGCCCACGCTCTGCGGGCAGTATGCCGGGGCCCGTTTGCTACGGTCGCGACGGCACTGAGCCAACTGTGACAGATGCCAACCTGATTCTGGGTCGCTTGGACGAACACAACTTCCTCGGTGGCGAAATGCCGTTGTACTTGGACCGTGCCAAGCAAGCCATGGAAGAAAAAATTGCCAAGCCCTTGGGCTTGGATGCCACCAAAGCAGCCGATGGTATTTTGCGTATTGCGGTCACGCAGATGTCACATGCCGTCAAAGCTGTGACAACCGAACGCGGTTTGGATGCCGGCAGTTTCACCATGGTGGTCTATGGCGGTGCGGGGCCTTTGCATGCCTCGGCCATTGCGCGAGAAATTGGCATTCGTAAAGTTTTGATTCCACATGCGCCTGGCTACTTCTCAGCATACGGTATGTTGTTCAGCGACTTGCGCTATGACTATGTTCGCTCGGTGTTTCGCCGCTTGGACAGTTTGTCATTTGATGAAATCGAAGCCTTCTACAAAGAAATGGAAGACGAAGGCCGTGCAGCGATTGGTGCTTCACAAATTCGCCCCGAAGAAATCGTTTTTGAGCGTGCGGCAGACATGCGTTATTTCGGGCAAGAGCATGCAGTAACCGTTGACTTGCCTCACGAGTTTTTTGTCAGCAAAGACCGTGCAGCCATCAAGAACCATTTCGACGAAGTGCACAAAGTGCGTTATGGCACTTCTGCCCCCAAAGAAGCAGCAGACATTGTCAGCTTGCGAGTCACCGTGCTGGGACGCATGAAAAAACCGCCACGCAACGCCGTGGAATCAGGACAGGCCTCACCAGACGCCAAAGCATTGCGTGCGCACAAGCCGGTCTATTTTCGCAGTGCAGGTCAATTTGTTGACACGCCTGTGTATCGACGCGATTTACTCAAGAGCGGTAATGAGTTTCACGGCCCTGCACTCGTGGAAGAACATGCATCTACCACCGTCGTTCAACCAGGCGATAGCGTCAAAGTTGACCTGTACGGCAATCTTCAAATTTCTATCGGGAGTGACCGCTCATGAGCACGACACAAGTACAACGCGCTAATGCGCAGGCTGTAGATCCAGTCATTGTGGAAATCATCCGTAACGGCTTGTTTGCCGTCACAGAAGAGATGAAAACCAACTTGATGCGCACTGCCTACAACCTCATCATTTATGAGGCGCTGGACTTCACGGTTGGCCTATTCACCAAAGAAGGTGACACGGTCTCGATTGGTTTGGGTTTACCCATGTTCATTCGCGGCATGTCTGAAACTGTGAAATCAAAAATTCGTCACTTTGGCTACGACAACATCCACCCCGGCGATATCTTGGTCACGAACGATGCCTACACCACAGGCAGCCACTTGAACCATTTCACATTCACCATGCCTGTGTTTCATGAGGGTGAGTTGATTGGCTTTACCTGTTGCATGGCGCACTGGTTAGATGTGGGCGGCAGCTTGGGACAGATCACGACTGATATTTACTCTGAGGGTATTCAGATCCCGATCGTGAAATATCAATCGGCTGGCAAAGTGAACCAAGATTTGTTGGACATCATTGCGATGAATGTGCGTATGCCTGAACGTGCTTTGGGCGACTTGCGTGCGCAAATCACTGCCATCACCACGGGTGAACGTCGATTCTTGGAGTTGGTGCAGCGTTACGGAAATCATGACGTCCAAGCCTCCATTCTTCAAATCATGGATGCCTCTGAAGCTCTGGCGCGTCAAAACACTTTGTCTATTCCGGACGGTGTGTACGAAGCTGAGTCTTTCATGGATGACGATGGTTTAGAAATCGGTAAACGCATTCCGATTCGCGTCAAGGTCACCGTCAAAGGTGATGAGATGGAAGTGGACCTCTCGGATGTGAGCAAGCAAGTCAAAGGCTTCTACAACTCTGGCTTCACCACGGGTATTGCTTGCGCGCAAGTGGCCTACAAGTGCTTGACCACGCCCACCGACTACCCTGTGAATGACGGTAGCTTCCGCCCCTTGAAAGTGATCATGCCCATGGGCACGGTCATCAGTGCAGAGCGTCCCTACCCCATGCGTGTGTGGATGACCTTCCCTATGACAGTGATCGACACCATTTTCAAAGCACTCGCACCAGCGATACCGCACCGTGCCATTGCAGGCCACCACGCCGATTTGGTGTTCCCCAATATCCACGGCATTTCGCCTGAAGATGGTCGCTTGTTCATTGTGGGTATTGGTCCTCTGGGCGGCGGATGGGGCGCCAAATCGCGCGAAGACGGTGTGTCTGTCACGGTATGTATCAACGACGGCGACACACACAACAGCCCAACCGAACAACTGGAAGCCAAATATCCCGTTCTGGTTGAAAGCTACAAGATTCGCGAAGACAGCGCAGGCGCGGGCGAGTTTCGCGGTGGCTTGGGCGCAGAGATGGTGGTGCAAGCCTTGTCGCCGTTCTCAGTGACGACTCGCATCGACCGCATGCATTGCAAACCTTGGGGTTTAGAAGGTGGTGGTGAGGCAGCAGGAAACGGCATTGCCATTCGTCACAAGGGTGAGTGGAGCTCTGATTTACCCAACGCCAAAATCTTCAATGTCCGCTTAGAACGCGGCGATGCCTACAAGATGCTCTCGGGTGGCGGCGGTGGTTTTGGCAGTCCATTCAAACGTGACGCAGATGCAGTCGCGCATGACGTGCGCGAAGGCTATGTCAGTCGTGAAGCTGCTGAAAAGCTCTACGGCGTGGTGTTGAATGACAGCAGTGAATTGGTGTCATCTGAGACCCAAAAATTGCGAAGCAAAGCCCTTGCCTGAGTTGCTTGAAATGACAGCATCCCAGCAGCAAGCTGCTTACCTCTCCGGGCTTTGGAATCGGTTGTCAGGTCAGCACATTGCAATGGGATGCTCATGCACGATGAGTGGCATGAGTGTCACGCTTGAAGACTTCGAGCTCGACATTGCAGACTACTTATGGGCGGAAAGCGAAAGATTGGGCCAGGCAGATGTCGTGGCTTTTTTGCTTGCACCAGGTCCCATCGCTTCACAAAGCCAAGCCATTCGAAGCATCCTAAGCCGCTTGGAAGAGGACGAAGATGTGAGCGCATCTGTGAGTGATTGGCTACTGCCACGTATGACAAAAACAATTGAGTCATACGCCAAGCTGCACGGCCCTGCACCTGAGGCACCGTTGTTTGGTGGTTCATCCGCATGGCGCAAAGGTTACAGAGACTAAGTAGGTGTGAGCTGAAAATTTAACTGGAGACAAACATGATTTCAATGACAAAGAAAATGCTGTCCATTGCATTGCTAACCGCAACAGCATTTGCATCGGCACAGACGAAATTTCCCGATGGCACGATCAAATTGATCGTGCCATTTGCCGCGGGCGGCGGTGTGGATAACGCCGCGCGTTTGATTGCAAAGCAAATGCAAACGAATTTGAATGTTTCCATCGTTGTGGAAAACAAACCAGGCGCCAGCGGAACGATCGGTGCTAAATTTGTTCAAGCATCGCCCCCAGATGGTCAAACATTGCTTTTCTCTGCCTCCACACAAGCATTGACCAAGCTGGTCATTGCTAACCCACCCTACGACCCATTGACTGATTTTTCTTATGTGGCACGTGTGGGTGAAGCGCCGTTGCTGATGGTGATTGCACCAACACTGCCACAAACTAAATTGAAAGAGGTCATGGATGCAGCCAAACAAAATCCAGACAAATGGACCGCTGGTTTGCCAGCATTAGGCGCTGCCAGTCATTTGGCCACCTTGATGTTTGCCAAGGAAGGCAACCTCAACCTGACCATGACAGCCTACAAAGGCACCGCACCAGCGTTAACTGATGTTGCTGGTGGCCACTCGCAAATTTTGATTGACTCCATCATCTCGCTGCAATCTATGGCCAAAGCAGGTAAGGTGAAGCCCATCATCGTCACCTCTGCCAAACGGAGCTCTGTGATGCCCAACGTACCTACTGCTTCAGAGAGTGGCTATCCCAAATTTGTCACCGAGTCTTGGTATGGCATTTGGGCACCCAAAGGCACACCTGATGACCGAGTTCAATTGCTCAATAAGGTGGCCAATGAAGCGGTGCGACAACTCACCAAATCAGGCGCTTTCGAGCAATTGGGCATTGAGCCCATCGTTGAGTCTGTCGATGAATTTAAAAAATACACAGGCAGGTACATCCATGAAAACGCCGAACTCCTAAAAGGCGCTGGATTCAAACCAGAGTAAAAATTCAATGTGGGCGGTTAAAAAGTTTATGAATAACTTGCCGTAGCCACATATGTGCGGGATCTTTTTGAAACCGTTGATGCCAAAACAAGTGCACATCAATGACGGGTGATTTCATGGGCGTCGGAATGTATCGAACGTCCCCGTGTTGAACAAAAAAATCAGCAAGATCTTTGGGGACCGTGGCGATCAAATTAGATGTTTCGATGATGGGTAGCAAACTCATGAAATGCGAGAGTTCGACAACCACACGTCGCTTGATCTCTTTGCTCTGTAGGAAGCGTTCAAAAAGATGCTCTCGACCATCTGGTTTGACTACAGCGTGTGAGGCTTGAATGAACTGGGCATTCGTTATTTTTTCTCCTACATGAGGGTGTTTTTTTCGGATCAAACAAACATGCGAGTTGGTGATGAGTTTTTGTTGGAAAAATCCAGCTCTATGCAAATCTGGGAAGTAGCCAATCGCCATTTCCGCTGCGCCCGACTCTAGCGCGGGTGCAGCAGCCTCTCTGGGCATGGCTAGAGTTTTGAGGTTGATGTGAGGTGATTTGTTTGCCAACTCTGAAAGCAAGCGTGGCAAAAAATTGACCTCTGCAATGTCTGGGGTCACCAACGTGAATGTGCGTTCGCTCACGAATGGATCAAATTTTTTAGGAAGCAGTATCTCGGTCTGTATGGTCTGGACAACCGAGCGAATACTGAAACTCAATGCTTGTGCTTTTGGGGTAGGCGCCATGCCTGCGCCCGTTCGAACGAACAGCTGATCATCAAATAGAACTCTGAGCCTCGAAATGGCAGCGCTCATCGCGGGTTGACTCAGCTTGATGGCCTCTGCAGCTTTGGTCACGTTTTGGTGTTGAAGCATGGCGTCAAACACCACCAACAGGTTCAAGTCTAAAGATCTAATATCCATATGGTGAATATTATGTATTCAAAAAATCAGCTAGACGAATGATTGGCAGCTTCATAGACTGCTTGACATAAATCAACTCGCCAACGCATTTGGCTTGATAAATAACGGAGACGAAAAGATGCAAGCAACCTTAACCTTGGCGCAAGCTCAGGCCATCATTGAGGGCGCTTTGGCGCAATCAAAGGCTGAAAAGTTCAAACCGATGGCCATTGCAGTGCTGGATGAATCGGGAAACCTCAAGGCGTTTGCACGTGAAGATGGTGCGAGCATGTTTCGCTTTGAAGTGGCGCAAGCCAAAGCTTGGGGCGCCGTGGGTATGGGGACATCCAGCCGAACCTTGGCGCAACGCGCAAAAGACAATCCCAATTTTTTTGTGTCCTTGGCCGCGACTGCATCAGGCAAATTTTTGCCACAAACGGGTGCTGTGTTGATTCAGTCAAGCAATGGACAAATTCTTGGCGCTGTCGGTGCCAGTGGTGGGACGGGAGACGAGGATGAATTGATTTGTATGGCCGGCGTGGAATCCGCTGGCTTGAAAGTCGGTTAAGGCCTGACGCCATGCATAGCTGTTGCGGCGTAGACGTACATGCGCACGTCATCCCTGGTGAGTTTCCCAAATATTTGGGAGGGGTGACCCCTTCGGGTTGGCCTTCTATGGCGCCTGCCGATGCATGCCATCGCCACGTCATGATTGATGGCAAGAATTACAGAACAGTCTCAGACAAGTGTTGGACAACATCCCGTCGGTTGGCTGATTTCCACGAGATGGGCTTGCGATTGCAAGCAATCTCACCCATGCCCGAGTTGCTTTCGTATTGGCTGTCCCCATCAGATGGCGCACAACTGGTGCGCTTTTTGAATGAACAAATTGCCACCATGGTGCATGAATCTGCCGGTCATCTGGTGGGGTTGGGTGCTGTGCCGTTGCAAGATTTAACGCTTGCCATTCAAGAGTTACATCACATCAAACATGTGCTGGGGCTGCGCGGTGTTGAGATTGGCAGCAATATCAATGGTGTGGTCATGGGCGATCCGAAATTCGATCCATTTTTTGAAGCCTGTGTTGCATTGGATATGCCTGTCTTTGTTCATGCTTTGCGGCCTGTAGGCATGGATCGTTTGGTGGGACCTGCACCGCTGCAACAAGTGTTGGCTTACCCCACAGATGTTGGGCTAGCTGCCGCGTCAGTTTTGACGGGGAACTTGATGGTGCGCTATCCCAAGCTCCGCTTGGCATTCAGTCATGGTGGTGGGACTTTGGCCATGTTGCTGCCACGCCTTCAACAAGCCATGTCTGTATTTCCTGCGCTCAAAGACAGCGTGCATCGCGCGCCCATGGAGCAAGCGCGTGAGCTGTATTACGACACGCTGGTGTTTGATCAGCACACCCTTGGACACCTTGTTCAGACTTTTGGTGCGTCGCAGCTCATGATTGGGACGGATTACCTGTTCAATTTCCATGACACACATCCTGTTGCGCGCATTCAAAACGCTGGTTTTGGTGAACAAGTCATTCAACAACTGACCCACGCCAATGCCAAAAGATTTCTTGGCATTGATTCAAAAAATCTGGAGTAATTCATGACGCATGCATCTTCCCGTGTGAGTGCTTTGCGCAGCGTGGCACTGAATGTGCCGGACTTAGCCGCAGCGGAGCATTTCTATACAACGGTGTGGCATCTGCAAATCGCCGCACGACATGATGGGGCCATCTACTTCAGAGGAACAGGGGCTGACCATCATCTGCTGGCGCTTCATCAAGCAGAGGGGCCTGCAAAGATTCGTTGCGTCACATTGCGTGCACGACATCGATCGGCTCTGGATAAGGTGATCACTGCAGCCTTGGCTGCTGGCGGCAAAGTTCTTCAGCCGATTGCGCAGGTGAGCGAGCCAGGAGGCGGAACTGCTGTCACGGTTGCGGACCCTGATGGTCGCGTTTTTCAGTTGGTGCACGGTGATGTCTTGCATGCCGATGCACACGAAGCGGCGGACCAACCCATTCGGCTGGCCCATGCAGTTTTGAATAGCCATGATGTGGAGTCAACGCGCAGTTTCATGGAGGAAGTTTTTGATTTCTCACTGTCTGACCGCACGCGCATCATGGCTTTCATGCGCTGTAACAGCGATCACCACAGCATTGCCTTGGGTGACACAGACAACGATGCGCTCAACCACATTGCTTTTCTGATGCCTGATGTGGACTCCGTCATGCGTGGCGGTGGGCGTATGCGTGATGCGGGATATGGGATTGAGTGGGGTCCTGGCCGTCACGGCCCTGGAGACAACGCTTTTAACTATTTCGTGGGGCCATTTGATGTGGTCATTGAATACACCGCTGAAGTTGAGCAGGTTGATGACAGCTATGAGGCAGGTCAACCCAGTGATTGGACTTGGCCGCCTGGTCGCGTGGATCAATGGGGAATTTCTGCCCCACCCAGCCCACGGTTGAAAGATGCGCAAAAAACGGTTGTCTTTGTTTCTTAAAAATTAATTTCTGCGGAGTCATTATGAAATTCACAACGTTTCACAAAAATGGTCAGGATCGCCTAGGTCTGATTGATGGTGATCAAGTCATCGATTTCAACCAAGCTCAGCCCCAAGTCAATTCCGATTTGCGTTTGGCATTGAAGTCAGGTGTTGACTTAGCTGCTGCAGCAAAAAATGCGCTGGCTTCCACATCTGAACGTTTGCCCATGTCTAGTCTGCAACTCTCGCCTATCTTGCCCGAGCCTGGCAAAGTGATTTGTTTGGGTTTGAACTACTTTGACCATGCCAAAGAGGGCGGACGTGAAAAGCCTGAGTACCCATGGTTCTTCTTGCGTTCAGCTTCGTCGCTGTTGGCTCCGAATGCTGATGCCATCCTTCCCAAAGTGTCGGAGCGTTTGGACTATGAAGCAGAGTTGGCGGTGGTCATTGGCAAAACCGTCAAACACGCCACCCTAGAAAACGCCTTGGATTGCGTGTTTGGCTATAGCTGTTTCAATGACATGTCGGTCCGTGACTATCAAAAGAAAACACCACAGTGGACGATTGGTAAAAACTTTGACAAAACAGGTGGCTTTGGCCCTGTGCTGGTCACTGCGGATGAAATGCCTGTCGGTGCAGAGGGTTTAAAAATTCAGGCGCGTTTGAATGGTCAGATCATGCAAGACGCGAACACCCGTGACATGATTTGGAGCGTCGCTGAAACCATCAAGTTGTTGACAGAGTGCATGACGCTTGAACCCGGTGATCTGATCATCATGGGAACACCTGCAGGCGTTGGCCAAGCGCGCACACCACCCGTGTGGATGAAGCACGGTGACATTGTTGAAATTGAAATCGAACGCATTGGCGTACTGCGTAACAAAGTTCAAAGTGAGGTTGTCTCGTTATGAGTGTTGTGGGCAATCACGAGACCTACGATGTGGCGATTGTTGGCTTTGGCCCAACAGGTGCCATTGCGGCAGGTTTACTGGGGAAACAAGGCATTCGCACATTTGTGTGCGACAAATTGCATGACGTGTATGACAAACCCCGAGCCATTGCTTTAGACCATGAAATATCACGTGTGTTTCAACAGATGGGCGTGGGCAAGCAAATCAAACCATTTCTTGAGCCTTTCACCGACTCTGTGTATTACGGTGTGGATGGTCAAATCATCAAACGGATGTCGACGGTGGCTGCGCCATACCCACTCTCGCACACGCCTTCGGTCGTTTTTACGCAACCTCCCGTAGAGAGAATTTTGCGCGAGTACGCCCACTCGCATGCGTCTGTCACCGTTGAGCTTGGCCTGACGTTGACGGATTTGACGCAGGATGCCGACCACGCCACCTTGACCCTCCAGCACGAAGATGGCCACACCTCCCACGTCAGAGCCAAATACGTGATTGGCTGTGATGGGGCCAGTAGCTCGGTCCGTTCTTTCGCGGGCATTGCGCTGGAAGATTTGGGGTTTGATGAGCCTTGGCTGGTGGTTGATGTCATGGTCAACGCGCGTGGACTAGCCAAGCTGCCGACGACCAGTGTGCAGTATTGCAACCCAACCCGACCCGCCACCTACGTGATTGGTCCTGGCAACCACAGGCGCTGGGAGATTTCCATCAACGACGGCGAGGACCCCAAAGCGGTGGCGACACCGGAAGGTGCTTGGAAGTTGCTATCTCCTTGGTTGACGCAAGAAGACGGCACCTTGTGGCGTCAAGCCAGTTATCGTTTTCATGCGCTGGTTGCCAGTCAGTGGCGCCAAGGCCGTGTGTTTGTGGCTGGCGATTCCGCACATCAGCAACCACCGTTCTTGGGCCAAGGCATGTGCCAAGGTGTGCGTGATGCCGTCAATTTGTGCTGGCGCTTGCAAGCCGTGTTGAAAGAGGGTGCCGCCGAAACTTTGCTTGATTCCTACGGAGTTGAACGCAAAGCGCATGTGACTGAGCTGACAACGCGTATCAAAGGGATTGGCAAGATCATCACAGAACGTGATGTGACCCTGGCGCGTGCGCGCGATGCGAAATTGTTAGCCGACTGTGGCGGCGTGGTCACGCCAATGCCTCGTCAAGATGTTCAGCCTGCTTTGTCTGTTGGCTTGCTGGGGCATGTGTCGCATCCCGCCAGAGGCACGATATTTCCTCAACCCTTGCTGCAGCAAACAGATGGTCGTCAAGTTCGTATGGACGATGTTCATCCGGCAGGTTGGAAGATTGTTTTCAGTGCCAAAGCTGGAGATGATGTGATGCAAGCCGCGCAGCACCATCACTTGCCAGCCTTGCTGTCACTCAAGCTTGGTTCGTCCGAGCTGACAGAGGCCGAAGGTGTGTTGGGTAAATGGTTTGAAACCCATGAGGTTCAAGCGGTGATCGTTCGACCTGATCACTACATCTATGGAGTTTGCCGAACAGCGCAGGATGTCGCTACTCAACTGGATGAGTTGAAGCTAGCCTAAGGTTGGTCATCAGTAAAAAATTATCAGGAGACAAAAATGGAACGCAGACAATTCATTCAGACGATGGTGGTGGGTGCCTCCATTGCAAGTTCTGGTGCTTGGGCACAAACAAACAACTGGCCAGACAAACCCATCAAACTTGTGTTGTCACAACCCGCGGGTTCGGGGCCAGACAACGTGGCGCGGTTACTTGGCGATCGACTGGCCAAATCGCTGGGCCAACCTCTGGTGATTGATAACAAACCTGGCGGACAAAACGTGATTGGGGCTCAAGCTGCTGCACGCTCAACCCCTGATGGTTATACCTTTTACTTTGCAACCACGGCAGCACTGATCACCAACACCTTGTTGTTCAAACAGTTGGCGTATGACCCGCAAAAAGAATTTGTGCCTGTTGCGTTCGTGGCACGAAGTCCATTTGCAATTTTGGTTGATGCAAATTCCCCGATCCAAAACATCGATGACCTGATTGCGAAATCAAAAGCCTCTAACGGCCAATTTTCGATTGGCAATGAAGGTCCACGCACATTCAGCGGCATGATTGCCCGCTTGTTCAATGCACGTTCAAAAGCCGCAGCAAACTTGGTTCCGTATGCTAGCGTCGGTGTCGGTTCTCAGAATTTGATGGGTGGCCATGTCGATGCAATGGTCGCCGACTTGGCCTCCACCGCGCAATTGGCGAAACAAGGCAAGTTACGTGTGATTGCCACGACGGCAGCTAAGCGTGTTCCGGGTTGGGAGAACGTGCCTGCACTTTCTGAGAAGCTCGGCAACTTTGACATGGTGGGCTGGTTTGCTATCGTCGCGCCAAAAGGGACCCCACAGCAAGTCATCACCAAGTTCAACCAAGAGGTGAATTTGTCCCTGGCGGACAAAGAGTTGGCAGGTCGTATTGCCAACATCGGTCCCTTGGCCGATGCAAACATGTCTGAAAACGATGTTAAAAATTTCCTAGCCTCTGAACTGGCCCGATGGACCGAGGTGACGCGGGAAATTGGCGTGTTACCCGAATAACCAACCCACCAAGTCTCTGTATGCAGAGACTTGGTTATTTGGCGCTCAGCGCCAATTGCAAAGCCAACTGGTTATGCCTCTCAATCAACGGCCCCATATCCACCGTTGCAATCTCACCTTTGCGCACCACTACGCGGCCATTCACGATGGTGTAGTCCGCGTTGTCGCTGGCGCATAGCAGCAGCGCACCCACGGGGTCGTGCACGGCGCCGCCGGCCATGTTGAGTGTGTCGGTGCGGAACATGGCGATGTCGGCGCAATAGCCCTCTTTGATTTGCCCAAGCTCGTGGGCGCGGCCCAGCACTTGGGCGCCGCCGCGTGTAGCTAGGCGAAGGGCGTCGCGGGGTGTCATGTCCGACGGGCCGCGGTCACAGCCGAATACCGTGTGCCCGTTTTCGACGCGCGGGTCGTCCAGCGCGCGGCCCACGCGTGCCAGCAACATGGCTTGGCGGGCTTCGTTCAGCAAGTGTGCTGCATCGTTGCTGGCGCTGCCGTCTACGCCCAAGCCAATGGGCACACCGGCGTCTAGCATTTTGCGCAGGGGCAAGATGCCGCTGGCCAAACGCATATTGCTGCACGGGCAGTGGGCAATGCCGGTGCGCGTGCGTGCAAACAAATACGTGCCTTCGTCGTCCAGCTTGACGCAGTGGGCGTGCCACACGTCGTGGCCCACCCAGCCGAGATCTTCGGCGTATTGCGCAGGGGTGCAGTTGAATTTTTCTTTCGTGTACGCAATGTCGTGGTCGTTCTCGGCCAAGTGTGTGTGCAGGCGCACCTTGTGTGCGCGGGCCAGTTTGGCGGCTTCGCGCATGAGGTCTTGGCTCACGCTAAAAGGTGAGCAGGGGGCCACGGCCACATGCGTCATCGCGCCAAAGCTGG
>Ga0228702_1001988_pt1 | contig 12225 bp, 14 predicted proteins | sample McNCre217_Aug_MG_2_FD_178018 | JGI IMG/M metagenome (GOLD analysis project Ga0228702, IMG submission 178018) | Freshwater microbial communities from McNutts Creek, Athens, Georgia, United States - 20-17_Aug_MG | ecosystem: Environmental > Aquatic > Freshwater > Creek | place: USA: Georgia... | reverse complement strand
CCGCCCCGCCATGCAGCACCCCGGTTGCCGGGTCGCCGACAAAGCGCGCATCCCACGCCATGCTGATGGTGGCGCGGCCTGCGCCCAATTGGGTCAACTCCATCCCCAGCGCGCGCGCATGCGGCAGGGCTTGGATGAACTGGCGGGCGATTTGAAGAAGGTCACTCATGCCCCCATAATCGGGGACGCGGCGGCAAGCGCAAGCCCTGTCGCAGAATTCTTGCGCCGCTGCCCGCCACCGCCTATCTTGCGCCGCAGGAGTGCCCGATGACCGATATCCGCCTGACCTTCAAAGACATGTGCGCCAAATTCGACGTAACGCCGCGCACCCTGCGCTATTACGAATACATCGAACTGCTGTCGCCCGAAAAAGAAGGCCGCGCCCGGTTTTACGGCCCGCGTGAGGTGGCGCGCATGACCCTGATCCTGCGCGGCCGCCGCTTTGGCTTCAGTCTGGAAGAAATCCGGCAATGGCTGCTGATCTACGGCAAGAAGGGCGAAAAGCCGCAGCTTGAACACTGGCTGACCATGGCCGACCGCCAGCTTGCCGATCTGACCCAGCAGCATCAGGACCTTGCGGCTGCCATCCAAGACCTGCGCGCCCTGCGCGACACTGCCGCCGCCGAAATCGCCAAACTGGGATAGCGCCGGTGACATAACGTCACCGCGCAATCTGACGTGACGTTACATTACGTTAACGTAAAGCACTCTACTATGGTCGGGAAAACACCCCACCTATCCGGTGTATTCACCGCGAGAGCGCCATGACCCAGACTGACACGCTGACCATCCGCGAAATGTGCGACACCTACGCGGTAACCCCGCGCACCTTGCGGTTTTATGAGGCTAAAGAACTGCTTTCGCCGATCAGGCAGGGGGCCAAGCGGCTGTTCACCAAACAAGACCGCGCGCGGTTGCAACTGATCCTGCGCGGCAAACGCTTTGGCTTCAGCTTGGAAGATATTCGACAACTGCTTGATATGTATAACAGAGACGGCTCGAACGAGGCGCAACTTAGCCGCACCTATCAGCTTGGCCTGGATCGCTTGGCGCAGATGAAGGCGCAGCGCGACGAGCTGACGATTGCCATCACCGAATTGGAAACCGAATTGCGCGAAGGTCAGGCCGCTTTGGCCGCCTTTCGTGCCGCTGCCGAATAGGACACCCGCGATGACCAGCTACACCGCCCCCGTGAAAGACATGCAATTCCTGCTGCATGACGTGCTGCAGGTGACAAAATCGGATGTGGCGGGCTACGCCGATCTGGACGAAAGCTTTACCGCCGCCGTGCTGACAGAGGCGGGCAAGGTGGCAACCGATGTGCTGGCGCCGCTGAACGCGGTGGGCGACAAGGTGGGCTGCGTGTTGGAAAACGGCGTGGTGCGCACGCCGCCGGGGTTCAAAGCGGCGTTTGAAACGATGAAAACCGGCGGCTGGACGGCGCTGGATTGTGACCCGGCCTTTGGCGGCCAAGGCCTGCCGCATCTGATGGGCACCGCCGTGGGCGAAATTTTCGTTTCGGCCAACATGGCCTTTAACATGTATCAGGGCCTGACCCACGGCGCCTATTCCGCCATTCGCACCCATGGCAGCGCCGAACAGAAAGCCACCTATCTGCCGAAGCTGGTCGCATGCGACTGGACCGGCACGATGAACCTGACCGAACCGCATTGCGGCACCGATCTGGGGCTGATGCGGACGCGGGCCGAACCGCAGGCCGATGGCAGCTACAAGATCGCCGGAACCAAGATTTTCATCTCGGCCGGGGAACATGATCTGGCCGAAAACATCATCCATCTGGTGCTGGCCAAGGCACCCGGCGGCGGCGAAGGCACAAAGGGCATTTCGCTGTTCATCGTGCCGAAATTTCTGGTGAACGAGGGAGGCAGCCTTGGCGCGCGCAACGCGGTAACGGTGGGCAAGGTCGAAGAAAAGATGGGCATCCACGGCAATGCCACCTGCGTGATGAACTATGACGGTGCCACCGGCTGGCTTCTGGGTGATCTGCACAAGGGCATGAAGGCGATGTTCACCATGATGAACGAAGCCCGTCTGGGGGTTGGCCTGCAAGGCTATGCCGTGGCCGAAGCCGCCTATCAAAACGCCCGCAGCTATGCGCGCGACCGCCTGCAAGGCCGCGACGTGACCGGCGCGAAAAACCCAAACGGCCCCGCCGACCCGCTGATCGTGCATCCAGACATTCGCCGCAGCCTGATGGATCAGAAATCATTCGTCGAAGGCGCGCGGGCCTTTACCTTCTGGGCCGCCAGCCTGATCGACCGGTCAGTACGCAGCGGCGATGACGCCGCCGAAGGGTTGGTGTCGCTGCTGATCCCGGTGCTGAAAGGCTTTCAGACCGACCGTGGCTTTGACATGGCGGTGCAGGCGCAACAGGTCTGGGGCGGGCACGGCTATATCGAAGACAATGGCGTCAGCCAATTCGTCCGCGACGCCCGCATCGCGCAAATTTACGAAGGCGCGAATGGCGTGCAGGCGCTGGATCTGGTCGGCCGCAAATTGGCGCAAGACGGCGGCAAACATGTGATGGCGTTTTTCGATCTGGTGAAAACCTTCATCAAGGAAAACGAAGCCGATGCGGCGCTGAAAACTGACTTCCTTGATCCGCTGAAAAAGGCGTCAAAAGATGTGCAGGCGGCGGCGATGTTCTTCATGCAAAACGCAATGAAAACCCCCAACGCGGCGCTGGCAGGGTCTTATGACTTCATGCTGATGATGGGGCACACCTGCCTTGGCCTGATGTGGGCGCAGATGGCAAAGGCCGCCTATGCCAGCATGGCCAGCGGCGATGCCGATTTCCTGACCGCCAAGCTGGCCACCGGGCGCTACTATATGGCCCGCCAGCTTCCCGCTACCGCGATGCACCTTGCCCGTATCGAAAGCGGCGCCGATCCGGTGATGGCTTTGCCCGCCGAGGCGTTCTAAGCTTGCCGTATTGCCCGACCGGAGTCCCTTATGCCCAAACGCTTTCGTCTGACCCGCCGCTTCCCCGTCGCCATGACCGAAGACGGCTACCGCCGCCTGAAAACCTTCGCCAAAGAGGCCGGGCTGGATGAGGGCGAGGCGCTGTCGTTCCTGTTCGAAAACTATTCCAGCGTGATCAACCATGACAACCTGACCCACCGCCTGCGCCTGTTCAACTCTGAACTTGAAGCACGAAAATAACCTACCCTGCGCCGGTGGCAGCGTCAGAGCCTCCGGCGGGGATATTTAGACCAAGATGAAGGGCAATCGCGTCACCCTGCGCCGGGCTCGCCGTTTTGGCTATCCGGCCTACCGACGCAGGGCTTCACCTTGGATGGCCATCGGCTTCCCAGCCTGTGCCATAAGATCAGACTGCCGAAGAAGGGTTAACGAATCCTTCTTCATCTTGGCGAAAATATCCTCCGGGGGTCCGGGGGTGGAAAACCCCCGGCGCGTGCCGCCGCAACACTGCAAGGCGTATCAAGATGACCGCAAAACTCTACTGCTTTGGCGAATCCGGCAATGCCTACAAGGTGGCGCTGGCGCTGACCTTTGCCGAGATTGAATGGGAGCCTGCCTTCGTTGATTTCTTCCACGGCGGCACCCGAACGCCAGAGTTTCGCGCGCTGAATGAGATGGGTGAAGTGCCGGTTCTGGTCGATGGCGACACCACGCTGACGCAATCGGGGGTGATTTTGGACTACATCAGTTCGAAATCCGGCAAGCTTGGCGGCCGCTCTGCCGCCGAACGCCGCGAGGTGTTGCGTTGGATGTTCTGGGACAATCACAAGCTGTCGGCCAATGCGGGCACCGCGCGATTTCTGGCCAATTTCCTGCCCGAAGCCAAACGCCCCGAAGGCGTGATCCCGTTTTTGCAGGCCCGGCTAAAGGGCGCTTATACCGTGCTGAATGACCATCTGGCACAACGGCAATGGGTGGCGGGGGCGGCGCTGACCATCGCCGATCTGTCGTGCTGCGGCTATCTGTTTTACCCCGAACCCTTCGGCTTTGACCGTAAGGATTGGCCCCATATCGACGCCTGGTTGACCCGCATCGCGGCGCAACCCGGCTGGAAACATCCCTATGATCTGATGCCCGGCTCCCCTTCGGACCGCGCATAAGGAGGCACTATGACCGACGCTTTCATCTATGACGCCCTGCGGTCGCCGCGGGGCAAGGGCCGCCCGGACGGGGCCTTGCACGAACTGACCTCGGTGGCGCTGTCTGCCAAGATGCTGAACGCCGTGAAGGCGCGCAATGGCCTGTCCGGTCACGCGGTCGAAGACGTGATCTGGGGCAATGTCACCCAGGTTGGCGAACAGGGCGGTTGTCTGGCGCGGTCGGCGGTGCTGGCGTCAGAGTTGGACGAATCAATCCCCGGCCTTGCGATCAACCGCTTTTGCGCCAGCGGGATGGAGGCGGTGAACCTTGCCGCCAACCAGATCAAGGGCGGCGCCGGGCAGGCCTATATTGCCGGTGGCGTCGAAATGATGAGCCGGGTTGCGATGGGGTCGGATGGCGCGGCGATTGCCGTTGACCCCGGCCTTGCGATGAAAACCTATTTCGTGCCGCAGGGCATTTCGGCCGATCTGATCGCCACCGAATTCGGCTTTAGCCGTGATCAGGCCGATGCCTTGGCGGTGGAAAGCCAGGCCCGCGCGGCGGCGGCGTGGGCCGACAACCGCTTTGCGCGGTCAATCGTGCCGATCTTCGATCAAAACGGGTTGCCGATTTTGGCGCATGACGAATACATGCGCCCCGGCACCGATCTGGCGGCGCTGGCGGCGTTGAAGCCCGCGTTCAAGGATATGGGCGAAACCATGCCCGGTTTCGACAAGGTCGCGCTGATGCGCTATCCGCACCTTGAACGCATCAGCCACATTCACCATGCCGGAAACTCTTCTGGTATCGTCGATGGCGCGGCGGCGGTGTTGATTGGCAATGCCGAATTTGGCCGCGCGCATGGGCTGAAACCCCGCGCCCGCATCCGCGCCACTGCCAAGATCGGCACCGATCCGACGATCATGCTGACCGGCCCGGTGCCGGTGACCGAAAAGATCCTGCGCGAAGCGGGCATGACCGTTGGCGACATTGACCTGTTCGAAGTGAACGAAGCCTTTGCTGCCGTGGTTCTGCGCTTTCAGCAGGCGTTCAACGTTGATCCGGCCAAGGTAAACGTCAATGGCGGCGCGATTGCGATGGGCCACCCGCTTGGGGCCACCGGGGCGATCATCATCGGCACCTTGCTGGACGAACTTGAACGTCGCGGGAAATCCGTGGGGCTGGCGACGCTGTGCATTGCATCCGGCATGGGTGCCGCAACCCTGATCGAAAGGCTGTAACGTGCCAGAAAAGCAGTTCCAGACCATTGGCGATCAACTCACCAAAGCGTTGATTTCAGGTGATTTTGCCCAGTATGCGGCCCTGATGGAACTGCCCATGCGCATCACCCCGCGCGACGGCAAGGCTTATATTTTGGCCGACATGACGGCGCTGAAACAGGATTTCGACCTGTATCATACGATCATCAAGACCCATGGCGTCACCGACATCTATCGCCAGATCCTAAGCTTTGACCGGCAGGCGGACGACAAGATGCTGTTCACCTGCATCACCCATATCTTGGTGCGCGCGCAGCGCATCGTTGAGCCGTTTCAGACCCGCATGACCCTGCATCAGCGGCCCGATGGCTGGCGGATCAGCGAAATTGAAAGTTCGGAAGGCCATATCAACTGGACCTTGGGCAAGGGCCGCATCAGCGCCACCGGCCGGTTTGAAGGCGGAAAGTAAAGGGCACCCAGATGCAAAACCACAATCACAACCTGCCTGCATCCTACGCGCAACGACCGCCAAAAGAACATTTGCGCAAAAAATCGCTCATATGTTCAACGATTGATTTATATCAATTCCCTTCCCCCGCGAATTGCGTAAACCACAAATCAGACAAGGATAGAAATTGTCACGCAGAGGGCTGCGATAATGTATTCGGCAGTGCAGGCCACACTTCATGCAATGATCGCGCATTTGAATGCCGACCGTTGGGCAGAGCTGGTCAAAACATACGACTATCCCTTCGTTTTGAACGTGCGCGGCCGCATGATGGTGCTGCATTCGCCGGACGACGCGATGGAGGCGTGGCAGATTTTTCGCGGCTCGATGACCGCCAAGGGGCATATGAGCTCTACCGTGCGGTTGACGGCGCTGGAACTGCCGCGCGCCGGGCGGTTTCGGGCTTGGGCCGAATTGACCCATACCGACACGGCGGGCGAAATCAGCGGTCAGTCGAAAATCATCTATTACTTCCGCGATCATGGCGATCATCACCGCTTGGAAATGCAAAGCGTGATCGCGCCGGTTTTGCCACGGTTTCAGGCGCTTGCGCAGTCGATCCGCAAGGCATCGTCAGGCGCGGCAGCGGGGCATCACTAGCCAAAGCTTTGCGACGGGCGGTATCACCGCCCCACCACGCCGCGCCCCAGCTTGCACAATCGGGGGGCCGCCATGCCCAAGCTTGATCTGTCGGCGGTGCCGGTGAAAACCGGGTCGATTTATCCCGAACCCTATGCCAGCATGATGCAGGGCCGCAGCAGCTTGCGGCTGGGTGATGCCGGTGGGCTGACGCAATTCGGCGTCAATCTGGTCACGCTGGCCCCCGGCGCGCTGTCGTCGCTGCGCCATTGGCACCGCGCCGAAGACGAATTTGTCATGGTGACGGCGGGCGAATGTGTGATGGTCACCGACGCGGGCGAAACCCTGATGCGGGTGGGTGATTGCGCGGCCTTTCCCGCCAACACCGCCGATGGCCACCACTTCATCAACCGCAGCGCTGCCCCCGCCAGCTTTCTGGTGGTCGGGTCGAAAGCGAAGCACGAAGTTGCCACCTATTCCGATGTCGACCTTGTGGTCGAAATCGAAAACGGCAGTGCGACGTTCCGGCACAAAGATGGCTCTGCCTACAAGGCGCCGGTCTGATGCCGAAAATCCAGCTTCCCCCCATCAGCCACGAAGCCGATACGCCGCACCCCGTCTTGGGCGGCGGCGCTGGCCCCTATAGCGTGCAGTTGTTGTCAGACCCCGGCGGCCTAAGCCAGTTCGGCGCGTTTATCGAAACCCTGCCGCCCGGCTCTCGGTCAAGCTTTCGGCACTGGCACGAAACCGAAGACGAAATGATCTATGTGCTGTCGGGCGAAGTGGTGCTGGTCGAAGACCACGAAACGCCGCTGCGCGCGGGCGATGCGGCGGCTTGGCCCGCCGGGCAGCCAATTGGCCACTGCCTTGCCAACCGCAGCGCGGCGCCTGCGTCTTATCTGGTGATCGGCACCCGCAATCGCACTGACATCATCCACTATCCAGACCACGATCTGGTCAGCCACAAAGACGGCGCCGCGCGCCGCTACACCCATGCCGACGGCACCCCCCGCAGTTACGGAGACAACACATGACCGATTTCACCGCAAAAACCGACGCCGACGGCATCACCACCCTGATCTGGGACGTCGCCGGGAAATCGATGAACGTGATGTCCACCGACGCCTTCGCGCAGCTTTCGGGCCTGATCGACGCGGCGCTTGCCGATCCGGCGGTGAAAGGGGTGATCATCACCTCTGGCAAAGCCGATTTTGCCGGCGGCATGGATCTGAACGTCATCGCGCAGATGCGGGCCGGTGGCGCGGCGGCGATCTTTGATGGCGTGATGCAGATGCACAAGGTGCTGCGCAAGATCGAACGCGCGGGCATGGACGCCAAGACCAACAAGGGCGGCAAACCGATTGTGGCCGCCCTGCCCGGCACCGCGCTTGGCATCGGGCTTGAACTGCCGCTGGCCTGCCACCGCATCTTTGCCGCCGACAATCCCAAGGCCAAGATCGGCCTGCCCGAAATCATGGTCGGCATCTTCCCCGGCGCAGGCGGCACCACGCGACTGGTGCGCAAAATGGGCGCGATGATGGCCGCGCCCTTCCTGCTGGAAGGCAAGCTTTCCGACCCGAAAGCGGCGAAAGCCGCTGGCTTGATCGACGAAGTGGTGGCCCCCGAAGCGCTGCTGGTGCGCGCCAAGGAATGGATACTGGCGGCAAAGGATGCCGATCTGCTGAAACCTTGGGACGACAAAAGCTATAAGATGCCCGGCGGCGCCCCCTATCACCCCGCCGGGTACATGACCTTTGTCGGTGCCAATGCGATGGTTCTGGGCAAGACCATGGGCGTCTACCCCGCCGCGCGCGCACTGCTGGCCGCCGTTTACGAAGGTGCCTTGGTGCCGTTTGACACCGCCCTGAAGATCGAGGCGCGGCATTTCACCTCGGTGCTGATGAACCCATCCTCAACCGCGATGATCCGCAGTCTGTTCATCAACAAAGAGGCGCTGGAAAAAGGCGCGAACCGCCCGGCGGTGGCCGATCAATCGGTGAAGAAACTGGGGGTGATCGGCGCGGGCATGATGGGCGCCGGCATCGCCTATGTCGCGGCCAATGCCGGCATTGCGGTGGTGTTGGTTGATGCCACGCAAGAGGCCGCAGATCGCGGCCGCGCCCATTCGGCCGACTTGCTCGACAAAGGCATCCAGCGCCGCAAAATCACGCCGGAAAAGAAAGATCAGGTGCTGTCGCGCATCACCGCCACCGCCGATTACTCCGCGCTGGCGGGATGTGATCTGATCGTCGAAGCGGTGTTCGAAGACCCGAAAATCAAGGCCGATGTTACTGCCAAGGTCGAAGCCGTGACCGGCAGCGATTGCATCTTTGCCACCAACACCTCGACCCTGCCAATCACCGATCTCGCCCGCGCCTCGGCCCGCCCCGAGCAGTTCATCGGCATCCACTTCTTCAGCCCGGTCGACAAGATGAACCTTGTCGAAATCATTCGCGGCAAGGCTACCGGCGACCGCGCGGTGGCAAAGGCGCTGGATTTCGTCCGCGCCATCCGCAAGACGCCCATCGTGGTGAACGACGCACGGTTCTTCTACGCCAACCGCTGCATCATCCCCTATATCAACGAAGGCATCCGCATGCTGGCCGAAGGCGTCGCACCGGCGCTGATCGAAAATGCGGCAAAACTGGTCGGCATGCCGCTGGGGCCGCTGCAACTGGTCGATGAAACCTCGATTGATCTGGGCGTCAAAATCGCCAAAGCCACCAAGGCCGCGATGGGCGACTACTATCCTGACGGCGCGGTGGATGCGGTGCTGTTCTGGATGGCCGATCAGGGCAGGATGGGCAAAAAAGCCAATGCCGGATTTTATGCCTATGACGCGGCGGGCAAGCGCGAAGGCCTGTGGTCCGGTCTTGCCGCGCAATATACGCAGGGCGAAGACCCAGAGCTGACCACGGTGCAGCACCGCCTGCTGATGGCGCAGGTGCTAGAGGCGGTGCGCGCCCTGCAAGACGGCGTGCTGACCGATATCCGCGAAGGCGATGTCGGCGCGATCTTGGGCTGGGGCTTTGCGCCATGGTCGGGCGGCCCGTTTGCCTGGCTCGACATGCTGGGCGCCGCCCGCGCGGTGGAAATCTGTGACATGCTTAGCGCCCGATTCGGCCCACGCTTTGCCGCGCCAGCGCTGCTGCGCGACATGGCCGCCAAGACCGAAAGCTTCTACACCCGCTTTGCCACCGCGAAAGCCGCCTAAGCTTTCACATTGGCACAAATATCCCCGCCGGAGGCAGCCGTCCGCTGCACCGGCGGGCGGTCAATTCGGCTCAAACCGATAGCCAAAGCGCGCGATATCACCGGCGCTGATGTCGGCCACCAGTGCGGCATCGGCATCAGAATAAAACCCGCGCCAATCGCGGCTGCGATCTGACGCATTGGCCCGCGCCAGCGGTGTCAGCCGAAAGCCCAGATGCGCCTCGAACGGCGCAAGATCGGCTTCCAGATGTTCCAGCCTTGCGTAAAGGCTGGCACGCTCTGCGCCAAAACGGTCGCGCATATAGGCGGTATAGGGCCAGAGCCGCAGCGCGGTGATGGTTTGCGCATGGTTCAGAAACCCGCTGAAATCATGGGTCTTGGCCAGCCCGACCGCCGGATGCGCAAAGCCTTGATCGCGCAGCCAGTGATAATAGCTGACCGCGCGGTCCCACGGGTTGCGCACCAGTGTCACGGTAAAGAAGGCGGCAATTTCAGCGTCGGTCGCCAACCCCGCAATATCGGCCAAGGTCGAATGTTTCCATAGCCGCCCCGCCGCTTTGACGCCACTGATCCGCGCCCGGCGCGCCCGGGCTTTCGGCGTATCGCCGATCAGGATGTCATCCTTCATGGCGCGGTTTTCCAGCGCAAGGCTAAGCGCGGTGCCGCCGGTCTTCGGAATATGCACGAAGATGAAGCGGCGGCCGCGCGACACGATCATGGTGCGGCCCGCCAGTCGCTGCCACCGTCACGGGCATCGAGCCCGCGACGGTGGCTTTGGTTCAGGGCAGCACCGGCGCGCGGCGTAAGACGCGCGGGCGCGGTTGAACGTTGAGGAGCCTCCGGCGGGAGTATTTTTAGAAAGAGCAATGGCATAGTCTAGACCGGATTTGGCAGCGGCCTGCCGTCAAGATGGGCGACAAGATTATCCAGCGCCATCAGGCCCATGGCGCTGCGCACTTCCAGAACTGCGGTGCCAAGATGCGGCAACAGGGTGACATTTTCCAGCCCCAGCAGCGCCGGGGTGATCTGCGGTTCGCGTTCATAGACATCAAGCCCCGCACCCGCGATCTGGCCGCGCAGCAGTGCATCGGCCAATGCAGCTTCGTCCACCACATCGCCGCGTGCGATGTTGATGAAGATGCCGTGCGGTGCCATATGCGCCAGGGTTTCAGCGTTGATCAGGTGGCGGGTGGCGGGACCGCCCGGCACGGCGACCACGACAAAATCGGCTGCCATCACCTGCGCCAATGGCAGTTGCTCTGCCGGGCAACCCGCGTCGTCGACCGCAGAGCGGTTGTGAAACACCACCTGCATGCCAAAGCCATAGTGGCAGCGCCGCGCGATGGCCTTGCCGATGCGGCCCATGCCAATGATGCCAACGCGGCGGCCAGATACCTGCGCGCCCAGCATTTGCGTTGGATGCCAGCCCTGCCAGTTGCCCGCGCGTAGCAGGCGTTCCCCTTCGCCTGCGCGCCGCGCTGTCATCAGGATCAGCGTCAGCGCCACATCGGCGGTGGCATCGGTGACCGCGCCGGGGGTATTGCTGACCGCGATGCCGGCATTGCGCGCCGCCTGCACGTCGATGTGGTTATAGCCAACGCCGAAATTCGCCAAAATCCGTGCCCGTGGTTGCGGCACATCGGCAAAGACCTGCGCCGAAAACTGATCGCCCAGCGTCGGCAGCACCGCGTCAAAGTCGCGCAGCGCCGCACGCAGTTCTGACGCATCCAGCGGCGCGGTGCTGGGCCGTGCGGTCACATCAAAGCGAAGCGCTGCGGCTTGCATGACGGCGGCGGGCAACGGCCGGGTGATCAGCAGTTTCATCAAAACAACTTGCCTCCCAATGGAACCTCGTGCCCCGGCCCGATCAGCACCACCTCGCCATCGGTGTCGGGCAGACCCAGCACCAGCACCTCGCTAAGCACCTTGCCGATCTGGCGCGGCGGGAAGTTCACCACCGCCAAGACCTGACGCCCGATCAAGCCTTCGGGGTTATAATGCTTGGTGATCTGTGCCGAAGACCGCTTTTCGCCAATCTCGCCGCCGAAATCGACCCACAGCTTGAAGGCGGGTTTGCGCGCCTCGGGGAAGGGTTCGGCGCGGGTGATGCGGCCAACCCGGATATCGACCTTTTCAAAATCGGCGTAGCTGATCGCGGCCGTCATTTGCCAAGCTCCCGGCCGCGATCAGCCGCCGCTTTCACGGCGCGTTTCAACAGCGGCGGGAAGCCCGTGGCGTCATCCATCAACACCGCCAAAGCCGCCGCCGTGGTGCCCCCCGGCGAGGTGACGTTGATGCGCAACTGGCTGGCCGGTTCGACGGACTGATAGGCCAATTCGCCCGCGCCGCAGACCGTCGCCCGCGCCAGTTTCATTGCCACCTCGGGCGACAGGCCTTCGGCAACACCCGCGGCCGCCATCGCTTCAATCAGGTGGAACACATAGGCCGGGCCAGAACCCGACACTCCCGTCACCGCATCAATCTGATGTTCGCCTTCCAGTTCGACCACTTGCCCGACCGCCAGCATCAACTGATGCGCCAGCGCAAGACCCGCAGCCCCCGCGTGTGCGTTACCGCAGATACCGGTGATGCCACGCCCCACCATCGCGGGCGTATTGGGCA
>Ga0228702_1001985_pt1 | contig 12231 bp, 10 predicted proteins | sample McNCre217_Aug_MG_2_FD_178018 | JGI IMG/M metagenome (GOLD analysis project Ga0228702, IMG submission 178018) | Freshwater microbial communities from McNutts Creek, Athens, Georgia, United States - 20-17_Aug_MG | ecosystem: Environmental > Aquatic > Freshwater > Creek | place: USA: Georgia... | reverse complement strand
TTTCCCAACACACCCACCGTATCACCATGAGCGTAGACATTAAACCCTACCTGCAATACCTCGAAAAAGAGAAGCACATCCCCAAAGATGAAGCCTGCGTCTTAATTTCTGAAGCCATCAAAGCCTCGGTCGAAAAATCCGTTTTAGCGGGTCAAAATATCGAAGTTAAAGCAGATCCACAAACGGGCAAACTCGAAGCCTTTGCGGTCTACACCGTTACCGATGCCGTTTCCGACCCTCAGCGCGAAATGAATCCAGTCATGGCGGTGACTTTCGACGTCAATGCACGCGTTGGTGATGAAATTCGTCGGCCCATTGCGGTAGCCGACCTCGGACGCATTGCGGCAAAAACCACCCAACAATTATTGAATCAACGTTTTCGTAAAATCGAAAAAGACCAAGTCTTTAAAGAATATAAAGACAAAGTGGGTGATATTGTGACGGGCGTGGTGCGTCGAACTGAGCGAGGCAATGTCGTGGTTGAATTAGGCTCGGCCGAAGCTGTTTTAACCCGCGCTGAACGTTGCCAAGGTGAAGAATTTAGAACTGGTGACCGCATTCGTTGTTTACTTCTCGAAATTCGCGAAGACTCCCAAAGAGGTCGTGAATTCGTTCTCTCTCGAGCACACCCCAATTTTGTTCGTCGCCTTCTCGAACTCGAAGTAGCGGAAATTGGAGATAAAACCGTGCGCATTGCTGCCATGGCTCGCGACCCTGGCTACCGCACAAAGATTGCCGTGGACTCGGCCGACCCCAAAGTCGACCCCGTGGGTGCCTGCGTTGGTGCCCGAGGTGCACGCGTGCGTAATATCGTCAAGGAACTCAACGGAGAGAAGATTGATATTATTCGCTGGCACTCTGAACCCCTTCAACTGCTCGAAGAAGCGATTCGTCCTGCTAAACCTCGTAATGTTCACATCGACGAACGTAATCGCCTCATCCACTTCGAGGTAAATGAGGATGATATGCGTATTGCGATTGGTTCCAAGGGTCGCAACGCCCGCCTCACTTCCAAACTGATGGGTTGGCGCTTGGATATCACCAAGTCTACTCACGCTCCTGAAAGCCTCGATGCTCAATTAGGAGAAAAAGCGATTCGCTTGGCTGCACAACTTCACCTTTCACCTGAACTGGTCGCTAAATTTATTGGTCTAGGTATCGAAAGCTTGGCTTCTTTTGAAGGCGTCACGGCGGAAGACTTTAGTGGCACCGACCTCTCACCCGAAGAAATCAACGTGGTTCTCGAGGCTGTAGCCAAAGCAAAAACCACTGGTCAGTCCTAATTCATAAAGATTAAAAACTCTCCACTAATTCTAGTTACACATGACCGAGAAGAAAAAACCCGAAGCCAAAAAGCCCTCAGCCTCGCAACGTTTTAGCGATGTCGCCAAAGAGCTTGGCATCGAGGTGAAGACTCTCTTGGGCTTAGTGGATCAGTTTGTCGCGGCCCGCCCCGACTTCCAAGATATCGTTTACGTCGAAGGCAAAAAACCTGCCCCCTCGAGCAACTTAGGAAAAACTTATCGCAAAGAGTTTTTCGAGTTTATCGAAGACAAAGTTCCGAAAAAGGCCGTCGTAGATGCGCCCAAGGCTCCTGAACCTGCGCCTGTACCTGCTCCTGCTCCCAAAACAGAAACTCCAAAACCAACGGTGGCCACCAGCACCAGCGTTCCATCGCCGAAGCCACCTGTGGCATCCGCGACACCACGTCCTGCACCACCTATTCCAAGTCGACCTGGACCAACCCCTCCCCCTCTTCCTTCGGCGCGCCCAGCTCCCTCCATTCCACGGAATGAACTTCCTCCGATTATCATCACGCCGAATCAGCCAGCACCAGCCAATCGTCCCCCTGTAGCGCCAATCGTCCGTCCCGCACCAGCACCGGTGATTGCCCGCCCCACTTCTTCGTCTGGCGCAGTGGCACCAGGAAGCAAGGGAACGATTACGGTTCGTCCTCCAATCGTTGTTCGTGATTTTGCCATCGCTCTCAATCTCAAGCCATTCCAAGTGATTGGCTCGCTGATGGAGTTAAATAAAGTGGTCAGCGTTTCTTCGGTCATCGATGAAGCCGATGCACGTAAGGTTGCGGAGAAGCATGGTTATCATCTTGAAATTCGCCACCGCGGTGAAGGCGTTCAGCCTGTTAAAAAGGAAGTTAAGAGTTCCGATGACGATCCAGCCTTGATGGTGACACGCCCACCGGTTGTCTGCGTCCTCGGTCACGTCGACCATGGTAAAACAACCTTACTCGATTACTTCCGCAAATCGAATGTCGTCTCTGGTGAAGCCGGTGGCATCACCCAACACATCGGTGCATACACCGTAAAATACCAAGGTGATAAGCCTGAGTATAAGGGACGACTCGTTACCTTCCTCGACACTCCTGGTCACGCAGCTTTCGCCAAAATGCGCGAGCGTGGAGCGAGCGTCACTGACATCGCCGTTCTCGTTGTCGCAGCAGACGACGGATTTATGCCTCAAACTGAAGAGGCTTTGAAATTTGCCCAAAAACACGCGAGTGCGATTGTTTGCGCCATCAATAAGGTCGATGCCAAAGGCTCGAATATCGATCGCGTAAAACAACAGATGCAGCAACGTGGCATCACACCCGAAGACTGGGGTGGTGAAACCATTACAAACCCTGTCTCCGCTTTAAAGGGAACAGGGATGAATGAGCTTTTAGAATCCATTTTACTCCAAGCAGAAATTCTAGACCTTAAGGCCAACCCCAAGTGCCCTGCTCAAGGTGTTATTATTGAATCGCAGATGGAAACTGGGCGCGGTCCAACGGCGACTGTCATCGTTCAGAAGGGAACTTTAAAGCCTGGCGACTCCTTTGTTTGCGGAGAAACCTGGTGCAAGGTCCGTGCCTTAATGGACGAGAACGGCCAACGTCTTCCCCAGTCAACTCCTGGCACACCCGCTCTTGTTTTAGGTTGGGATGCCGTACCTGCTCCAGGCAGCAAATTCCGTACTGTTAAGAACGACCGCGAAGCACGCGAAGCCGCCGAAGAAGCAGTTCAAGCTGCCCGTAAATTAGCCGAAGCGGCTGGAAATGCCCCCGCACCAACAGGTCGTCCAGGTATGTCTGACCTTGATCGCCTCATGGCGGCATTGGAAAAAGATAAAGAAAAGATTCTACGTGTATTGCTCAAAGCTGATGTCAATGGAACCCTCGAAGCACTCCAAGGCTGCTTGCAGGATATCAAGTCCAACAAAGTGAAATTGGAAATTGTCGGTGGCTCCGTCGGACCGATTACGCAAAGCGATGTGCAGATGGCCGAAGCAGCTAAATCGACAATCGTCGCTTTTGATACTAAACTCGAAAACGGAGTTCAGGCGCACTTAAAACGCACGGGAGTTAAAGTAATCACCCACGATATCATTTACGAACTCATTAATTTAGTCAAAGAGGCGATGGCCGAGTTGCTCGACCCCGAAATTCGTGAAAACAAATTGGGTGCCGCAGAAGTTCGCGCCGTCTTCCCTCTTGGTAAAGATCACAACGTTGCTGGCTGTATGGTAACCGAAGGCTTAGTTCGCCGTGGAGCCAAGGCACGTCTCATCCGCAAGGGTCAAGTCATTCATCAAGGCCCCGTCGAAACCCTTCGTCGATTCAAAGACGATGCCTCCGAAGTTAAGGCCGGTTTCGAATGTGGAATTAAACTGGGTGGCTATGACGATTATCAAGCGGGTGATACCATCGAAGCGGTTGAAATGCTTCAAGTGAGACCAGCCCTCTAATCCATGTCGCAACGTCAGCTAAGGGTCGCTGAACTAGTCCAACGCGAAGTTTCTTTGATTCTTCGACAAAAATGGACGGCTGAAGCAGCTCTCATAACCATTACACGAGCATCAGTCTCTCCTGACTTGAGACAAGTTCGCGTCGGTTATGCTGTTTCAGGGGACGAGACCGCCAAAAAATCTGCCCGTATTTTTTTAAAAAGTATTCGTCGTGAAATGAAATCTCTCGTGGGAGGTATTCTTCAACTTAAGAGCACACCCGACTTGATTTTCACCGAAGACGATGTGACGGGAGGGGTCGCTCGCGTTCAAGCCATGCTCGATGAATTGGCTCGCCAAGAGCGCCCAGCTAAAGACTCCCCTGCGGATTAAATGGTCGGTGACACCACCTCGGGGAAAGTCGCTAAAGCCTCGCGCACAGTATTGGCTCGAATACTATCGCGCTTCTCACTCTCACACTCTTTGCCTTGGCGAGCTTGAATATGCGCGGGCTGACCTTCAATCATGAGTCGATCAATCAGGTGTCGATTGACTTCAGGTAAACAACCCATGTCACAAGCCATACGCAGATGGGAAAGCATATTCATCGATTCGGCACTCGTCAGTAAATGAGCGTGCCGGAGAATACCCAAAGAACGGGCCAAACGATCCACGAAACGCGCACCCTCTTCTTGAGCTAACTTACGGCGGGCATTCCATTCTTGCTCAACCAAAACTTTAATCCACCCACCCAGACGCTTGAGAATCACTTCTTCAGAAAGTCCCAAGGTTTGCTGATTTGAAATCTGGAAGATATTACCCGCTGCCTCTGTGCCCTCTCCTAGCCAACCACGAACAGCTAAACCATCTTGGTTCAGAGCACGTGTCACCTTTTCCATATGCCGACTCAAACACAGACCAGGCAAATGGACCATCGCTGATGCCCGCAATCCAGTGCCGACATTGGTGGGACAAGCCGTCAAGTAGCCCAACTGTTCAGAAAAAGCGATTTTCAAACTCGCACTCAAAGCGTCATCTAACTGCTCGGCGATATTCCAAGTGCCACGTAAATGCCAACCAGCTTTAACGACTTGTATACGTAAATGGTCTTCCTCGTTAATCATCACCGAACAGGTTTGATCACGACTGATGACCGCAGCGCCACTCTTGCCTGAGGCTAATTCTTTAGAAACTAAATGTCGCTCCACGAGCACCGCCCGATCCATATCTGACAGCTCATTCATTTTAAGGAAATGGCCTTTCTTAAAACGCGGGAGTTTCTCTAAAGCACCCCAACATTTTTGAGCGATTTCTTGTCGTTGTGCAGCTTTAGCCCAGCCAGGAAATGGATATCCCTCGAGGTTTCGCGCCAAGCGAATACGGGTGCTTAAGACGATGGCTTGTTGCGCGCCCAATAAGTGGGTTAACTCATTTTCCGCAGCGAGAATGTCTTGAACAGTCATGAAAGATTATGATTCGGGAATTTGAGTAAGAAGTTGAGCAATCTCGTCACGCAAACGCGCAGCACTTTCGTAGTCTTCTTGCGCAATCGCGATTTCCATTTCCGTTTTTGCCTCATGTAGGCGATGACGCAATTGACCAACGGCAACAACGCCCACGGGGGCTCGTCCGACGTGCTGTAAGCGGTGTTGGACTTTGGCCAGCAACTCTTGCAAGGCTCCAAGAAAAACAGGCCAGCAATCTGGACAACCTAGCCGACCCGTGCGACGGAATTCTAGGTCGTTAAATCGGCAGGAGGAACAAGTAATCGTGGGCTGCGTGGCAACAGTGGTCACCGCCTCGGCTAACTGAAAAACAGCGGCATCGGTAGCCCCTCCCTTGCTGGCACAGGCCTCACAGTAGTGCACCTTATGCACCTTGCCTTGGACAATCTGCGTGAGATGTACCGTGGCAACGGCATCGCAAAGCTGACACTGGAGCGATTTGGACATCGGAATATGAGAAAAAGAGAGAACCCCGACTTGGCAAGGGGAAGCGGGGGGAGGTTTGACTTAATGCCTCACAACGACTTGATGGGAGGTCGCCCAATGTCTTCCCAAAGCCGCATCGTGATTACAGGGGTTGGTTTAACTGCCCCCAATGGAAATTCGCTACAGGAATTCCGTGCCAATCTGCTAGCTGGTAAAGCCCGCATTGCCGAAATCGACGTGCGCCACATGGGTAAGCAACCAGCAGGGGTTTGTGATTTTGATGCGACAAAGTGGCAAAAGCGTAAGGAAATTCGCAATGGCACCCGAGTGGGATCCATTTCAATTTACTGCGCTCGTGAAGCTTTAATCGATTCAGGTATTGCCTGGGAACAAATCGATAAATCACGCGTTGGTGTTTATCTTGGCATCACTGAACATGGTAATGTGGAAACTGAAAACGAGATTCATAATATCTCACAGTTTGGCAATGACACCAAGTATTGGACTCACCACCACAACCCACGCACGGTAGCAAACAATCCGGCTGGGGAAGTGACGATGAATCTAGGAATTACCGGGCCTCATTATACCATTGGAGCCGCTTGTGCAGCGGGCAATGCTGGGCTCATCCAAGCCGCCCAGATGTTGCAACTCGGAGAAGTCGACCTCGCTTTCGCTGGCGGAGTTTCCGAATCAATTCACACCTTTGGCATTTTCGCTGGATTCAAAAATCAAGGCGCCCTGGGTAGCCACCCCGACCCAACCAAAGCCTCGCGCCCTTTTGACAAAAATCGCAACGGCATCGTCATCTCCGAAGGCGGAGCAATCTATACTCTAGAACGCCTAGAAGATGCTCTCCGTCGAGGAGCCAAAATTTTAGGTGAAATTGCAGGCTGGTGTATCAATTCCGACGCCACCGATGCCGTCCTCCCTAATCCACAAAGACAGGCCGAGTGCGTTCGCTTCGCCCTACAACGATCTGGGCTCAAACCCCAAGACATCACGATTGTCTCCACCCATGCCACTGCTACCGCTTTAGGCGATATACAGGAATGTGTCGCCCTCAGGGAGGTATTCCAAAACTGCCCCAACACTTATATTAATAATACCAAAAGTTATATCGGACATTGTATGGGTGCAGCAGGAGCCTTGGAATTAGCGGGGAATTTACCCTCTTTTGCGGACGGCTGGGTCCATCCCACGATTAATATCGAGGAAATTGACCCCGAATGCGCCCTCCCCGGCCTAGTCGTGAATAAACCCCACCAAGCCAATGAAGTTAACGCCATTTTGAATAATTCCTTCGGTATGTTGGGCATCAACTCAGCCCTCATTGTTAAGAAATATGGGGTTGCCTGAACGGGCGTTGTTGGTTGAAACAAACCTACCGTTATGACCAAGGAAGACATTAAACAAATCGTTCTCGATATCATCGCAGACATCGCCCCCGATGAGGATTTGTCGGCCGTTAAAGCCGAAGTGCGACTGCGCGATCAACTCTCGCTCGATTCCATGGACTTCCTTGATATCGTTATGGAGTTACGCAAAAAGCACGGTATCGAGGTTCCCGAAGCAGACTATGTGCAACTTGCTTCTCTCGACTCCTGCGCCGATTACCTTTTGCCTAAGTTCTTAGCTAAAAAGTAATCCGTCATCGGCACTCTTTAAAAGGCCACGCTCTCGTGGCCTTTTTTGTTCAATAAAATACCCCCATCTCCGAGAGGAAAACAGGGGGTAAAATGGTGGAGCCTATCGGGCTTGAACCGACGACCTCTTGCATGCCATGCAAGCGCTCTACCAACTGAGCTAAGGCCCCATAAAGTGGGATAATGAACAAAGAACTAGCCTGTGCTACGGTCAACGCTTTTTTCCCAACCCTCGAGTCTCTGGTTGCCAATCAGGTCGCATGCCTTTGCTTTCTTTGCGTGGCCGATTCAACTGAAAGCCCTGAAGACACGCCTATTAGCCGACCCGCTCATAGTGGGGGCATTCGTATCGCCAAAGAATTTATTGAATCTCTCCCCATCGCTCACTGGGAAGGCCCTATTGAGTTAATTGAATCTGAGAAAGAGGCCGAGCGCGCCATTCACCACCTTCACAAGGAACGTGTTCTGGGGTTTGATACAGAGACTCGTCCATCGCACACGCGTGGCGTATCTTACCTACCCTCAGTCTTACAATTAGCGGGTGAAGATCGCATTTTTGTTTTTCGTTTAGATGTCTGTGGAGGCGTACCCCTAACCTTTCCCCTGCTCTGCCACCCCAAGAAAGCAAAAGTGGGAGTCGCGGTACGGGACGATGTGCGCCATCTCCAAGAACGTGCCCCTTTTGATGCTCCCAGTTTTATTGATATTTCAGACTTCACCAAGAAGGCTGGAATTGAAAACACAGGCTTACGCGCCCTCGTGGCCCATTACTTAGGACTACAAATGAAGAAGTCTAAAAAAATTCAGACTTCCCGCTGGGAACGCGAACTTTCCAAGGAACAAATCAAGTACGCCGCCAACGATGCCTGGTTCAGCCGCGAACTCTATTTGAAATTAGAAAAAGACGGTATTATTCCTTCTTTTGAATAAAACAGGCGAAGCCATCGCTTCGCCTGTTTTGATCCGATGAGATGAGGCAATTACTCGTTCTCTTTGATATCTTTAATATCAATGGTCTTCTTTACGCGCTCGCCCGACTGGGAAGGAAAGTCCTCTAAAAGAGCATGTACCAAAACAGGAATAAGGCGTGGACGATCGATATCGATATAATCGCCATAAACTTCGCCCTCGTAAACTAACATACCTCTTTGGCTGCCCACGACATTTTTATAAATCCTTAAGATTAACTGTGAGGCATTGTGCATGTGAGAGTAACTAGTGCTTTCTCCAGCTGCATGGCTTAAGGTAGGGTAAGTCGTAATCGTTCCATAAGATTCATGGGGTCGACCTTCTGTATTTTTGTTAGAATTGAGAGAAAATTCAAAGGTCACCGTATAATCAGCCGAAGCGCTTTGGCCGTTATCTAAAAACCTCATACCCTTTGCGGTTAAGAGTGGAATTAAGTTTTTTGCCTCAATCTGATATTCCTGACTGCCCTTAAGCGAGGGATCGATCGGCGCTAGGCAAAAGGCTTTTCCCTGAATGTCTTTCAATTCAATGGTGTGAAAAACTCGGCGCTCGATTTCAATTTGTCCGTAATAGCGACTCTGACAACCCGCGAGTACAACCATAGCAAAAATCAGAAGGATAGATTTTGTTTTCATCATTTGTGCAAAAGATAACTTCATCATTCTATGTAAGAGAATTTTTACGACAAGGGGTTAATTCAAACCCATCATCCCAACAAAGATTAACAGGTTTAAAATCGTGAGTCTTTTAGGGCTTAATCAGACTTAATGAATGCTTATCTAGAAGAATTCTAAACTAAGATTTTTCTTCGCGTGCTGCCCAAACCAGAGACAACCAACCTAAAATCATCAGCAACCCACCCAGGGGCGTAATCGCACCCAGCCAGCGTGGCGCACCCAGCGATATCGCATAAAGTGTTGAACTAAAAATAACGGAACCGAAGAACCAAAACCATTTAGGATAAAAGCATAGTGATGGAGAAGATTTTGGGTTAATCGCTCCCACCGCCAAAGCATGCACCAATAAATAAAGTGTCGCTGTATTCCACCAACCAGAGGCCTCAGGAATCAGAGCAAGCTTTGGTTTCAAGGCATGGGCACCGAAGGCACCGAGTGCGATAGCCATCGCACCCATGATACCAGCAGTGACCCAATGTCTATTGGCCATTTAAGCTCCAGCGTCCGCACCTGATTTCTTTTGCGTAAAGGTAAGCCCCTTGTCGCCGACAGCGACAATCACTGGCTCCTCCTTATTAAAGTCGTTACGCAAAATAGCTTCTGCTAAGGGATCTTCGAGTAATCGTTCCACGGCACGACGCAAAGGACGAGCCCCGTACTTCTCATCCCAGCCATTCTCAACCAAGTGAGCACGTGCTGGTTCGGTAACCACGAGCTTGACCCCAAGGTCAAGTAAGCGCTTGGCCACTTTGGCAACCTCGATATCGACAATCTTGGTCATGTGTACCTTCGCCAATTGCTGGAAGATAACAATGTCTGTTAAACGATTAAGAAACTCTGGCTTAAAGGCACGCTTGGTCTCATCCATAATACGATCTTTCAACTTCTCGTAGTCACGTGTGGAATCGACACCAACATCGAAACCAACGGATGCGTTACGTTGTAAAACATCAGCTCCGACGTTAGAGGTCATAATAATAATGGTATTACGAAAATCGACAACGCGACCGAGAGAATCTGTCAAACGACCATCCTCTAGTGCTTGAAGGAGCAATTGAATCACATCGGGGTGGGCTTTTTCAATTTCATCAAAAAGAACCACCGAGTAAGGCTTACGACGAACCAGTTCGGTCAATTGACCACCTTCATCGTGGCCGACATAGCCTGGAGGCGAACCGATGAGTCGAGATACGGTAAACTTCTCCATGTACTCAGACATGTCGATTTGAATAACCGCTTCCTTCTCGCCGAACATGCGCTCGGCTAATGTGCGAGCGAGCAAGGTTTTTCCAACGCCTGTAGGGCCGAGGAAAAGGAAGGAACCAATAGGACGGCGAGGATCTTTTAAATCGGCCCGCGAACGGCGCAGAGCTCGAGCGACAACTTCGCATGCACGATCCTGCCCGATGACGCTGCTTTGCAGGTCTTTTTCCAAATCCAAAAGCTTCTGTGCCTCCTTGCTCTCCATGCGGTTGAGTGGCACACCAGTCCAATCGGCCACGATATGCTGGATGGCCTCTTCATCGACGATGACTTTCTTTTCGTCGCGCTTCTTGCGCCATTCTTCGAGCATCTTTTCCCGCTTTGCACGTAACTTCTTCTCTTGATCGCGTAAATTAGCCGCCTCCTCGAACTTCTGTTGGCGAGAGGCTTCTTCTTTCTGCAAGACAACCGCATCGATGTCTGCCTGAGCCTTATCGAGTTCGGGGGGTAAGTTCAGGGATCGAATTCGGGCACGTGCACCCGCTTCATCCATCACATCGATGGCTTTGTCGGGCAAGTGACGAGAAGTGATGTAGCGGTGGGAGAGTCTTACAGCCGATTCAATGGCTGCATCGGTATACTCACACTTATGATGCTCTTCATATTTATGACGAATGCCGCGCAAAATAAGCACTGCATCTTCAGGAGAAGGATCATCCACCTTGACCGATTGGAAACGACGCTCGAGAGCCGCATCTTTTTCGATATGCTTACGGTACTCGGAAAGCGTAGTAGCACCGATACACTGGATTTCTCCACGTGAGAGAGCTGGCTTGAGAATATTGGAAGCATCCATCGCCCCTTCGGCAGCCCCTGCTCCGACAATGGTATGCATTTCATCAATGAAAAGAATGACATTTTTCGCCCGCTTAATTTCATCCATGATTCCTTTGATTCGCTCTTCGAATTGACCGCGGTATTTGGTGCCAGCGACCATCAAAGCAAGGTCGAGTGTGATAACTTTTCGATCGAGAAGAATCTCAGGGACAACTCCCGAAGCAATTTCTTGGGCTAATCCTTCGACAATTGCGGTCTTACCGACACCGGCTTCTCCGATGAGAATCGGATTGTTTTTTGTGCGACGGCAAAGAATCTGCACAACACGACGGATTTCTTCTTTACGACCGATGACCGGATCCAACTCGCCAGCGCGAGCCAATTCCGTCAAATCGCGACCAAATGTTTTTAAGAGCGACAAACGCTCACCTCGACCGGGACGACCATTTTCTTCAGAACCACGGCGCGAGGACGAAGCGTCTTCGCCATTACCTTCTTCGGCATTATTTTCCGAACTCGCCTTACCTTCATTTTCTGAAGCTGAGGAGTTAGGATCGATATCCGCTAAAATTTGCTTACGGCAACGCTCCAAATCGACATCGAGGGATTGCAAAACTCGCGCAGCAAGTCCTTCGCCTTCCTTAAGTAGACCCAGTAAAATATGCTCCGTACCCACATAAGTGTGTCCCAATGAGCGAGCCTCAGTGAGAGCATGGGCCATCACCTTTTGCACCCGCGGAGTGAGAGGAATGGTATCGGGCATTTTTGCCTCCTCTGGACCAGGGCCAGCTTGCTTCTCCACCGCCGCGCGCACGGTTTTTAAATCTAAACCCATTCGGCCAAGAACATTAACCGCCACGCCCTCCCCGAGCTTGATCAAGCCCAGTAGGATATGCTCCGTACCCACGTAGTTGTGGTTGAATCGACGAGCCTCCGAACGAGCCAAGTCAAAGACCTTGCGTGCTCGGGGTGTGAAATTATTGTTTTTATCCTTATCCATTGGGGAGATTGTTGGTGTCTTTAAATTATTTTAGCAGGTAGTATGCCCAGATTTGCCAACCCATCAAGCGTTCGTCACCGATTGTAAATAACCCTCCTTTTCCTTTGCTTCCAAGGCGACTGACTGGTTTGTTTAACGCAAATGATGGCACTCAGTATGCAAACCGCAAGCGAAGCCCTAAAGGACTTAATTATCAGTTTAAAGGGGCGAAAAGTCGCCGTATTAGGCCATATGCGTCCCGACGG
>Ga0228702_1001984_pt1 | contig 12233 bp, 12 predicted proteins | sample McNCre217_Aug_MG_2_FD_178018 | JGI IMG/M metagenome (GOLD analysis project Ga0228702, IMG submission 178018) | Freshwater microbial communities from McNutts Creek, Athens, Georgia, United States - 20-17_Aug_MG | ecosystem: Environmental > Aquatic > Freshwater > Creek | place: USA: Georgia... | reverse complement strand
AGGTGATGTCATTGTTGACTTGGGCCATGGTGGCGGTGCCAATTTGCAGGCCGTACAGGGCACCAGCAAAAGCTTGCACCGATGTGGCATTGGTAGGAAGAAAAGCCATTTTGTTTCCTTTTTAGGGGTTGGTAAAAAAAGATTTCTTTGCAAAGAAACCGAGTACGAGCCAGGCGAAAGCCCGTACTCGCCGGAAAGTCCTGTTACAGGGCTCTCAAGCGAATACGGGCTTGGGTGTGGTGGTGGTCGTGGGGCGACCTGTAGTGAGCCGACAAGTTATGCGGCTCGTAAGCTATTGATTTAATTGATATTTTCAGAGTCAATCAGGATTTGATAGATACATCCTGTATCCATCCTGATATTAATCGACTCATTACATGCCATACTTGTCCATACTGCATGTAAGTGACTGATCACATTGAAGATTTTTGTGTCAGAGGTTCAGGGCGTCCGGCTGGCACCCTGTGATTTGCTGTCAGCCTTTATTGATCAGACCGGAAAACTGTTCCACAACTTTCTTGGTGACCTCGATCTCTTGCCGGTTGATCTCGTCCAGTTGTGGTTGCATGGCGCTGCTTTTCACGACCATGGTGAAGCCGCGCTCAGGTTGGTAGTCCGAAAACTCAACACCTGCTTTTCTCAGGGCGTCCTTGATCTTCTCAGCAGTGTCCAGCTTGGGCTGCATGCTGAATGACTCGATCCTGGCCACTGTGGGGCGTGCAATCCCCGCCCTCTTGGCCAATTCAGTCTGGCTCCAGCCGAGCACATTTCGTCCAGCCTTGATCTGGATGGCAAAGCGAAAAACATTCTCTTGCATCATGCAAGACTTTCAAGATACAATTTGTACCGTGACAGTATCAAAGGATATCTCCTATGGCGCAAATTTTACTAACGCAGGCTTTTGTCAACGCCGCAACCTGCCCTGAGAGCCAAACCAAGCAAGAAATTACCGATAAAGGATGCAAAGGCTTGATTCTTGAAGTCAGACAAAGCGGAGGCAAAACATATTATCTGAGATACACGAGCTATCGTGGGAAACAACGCCAGTATCGTATCGGCAACGCCACAGTTTTGACCCTGCATCAAGCACGTAACCAGTCCCGAATTGCCTTGAACCGGGTAGTACTCGGTCAAGACCCCTGTGAAGAAAAGGCCATCCTGAGGCAGGTGCCCACCCTGGCGCAATTCATAGATGAGCATTACTTGCCCTATGTGAAGTCCTACAAGAGGGCTGTGACCACTGACATCAGCCTGCTCAAGAACCATGTGCTGCCGCGCTTTGGCGGTCGGTACATGGATGAAATTACCCGAGTGGATGTGCAGAAGATGCACAACGAGCGCCGTGCGTCAGGGGCAGCACCCGGATCTGCCAATCGCTTGCTGATCTTGATGCGTTACATATTCAATCTGGCCTTGAAGTGGGAGATCGCCGGGGTCAAGACCAACCCCTGCAAGGGTGTGCCGTTGATGGAAGAGAACAACAAAATGGAGCGCTACCTCTCCGTCGAGGAGGCCCAGCGCCTGTATGAATCTGTGTGCAAGAGCGAGAACACGATGCTCCAGTTCATCGTGCCCATGCTGATCCTCACTGGCGCACGAAAGCGGGAGGTGCTGGACGCCAAGTGGCAGGACTTTGATTTCACCCGCCGCATCTGGCGCATCCCCATGTCCAAATCCGGCAAGGCCCGGCATGTGCCCCTCTCAGATGGCGCTATGGCCCTTTTAGCCACCATGACACGCAAACCCGGCTGCGATTGGGCCTTTGCCAATCCAGACACCGGCAAGCCGTATGTGTCCGTCTTCTGTGCCTGGGACAACGCGCGCAAAAAGGCCGGACTGGCAGATGTGCGCATGCACGATCTTCGCCACAGTTTTGCCAGCCTACTCATCAACTCGGGGCGGACGCTCTATGAGGTGCAGCACATCTTGGGGCACACGCAGGTCAAGACCACCCAGCGATACGCCCACCTCAGTCAGGACACGTTGCTGGCTGCGGCCAACGCCGCCACGGCTGCCGTGGGAGCGGTAATGTTGCCGGTCATGCAGCCGGTCATGCAGCCGGTGCAGTTGGCGACTTGACATATCCATTGAAGTAAGTGAAAATTCGTTCCGCACTAATTTAACAAGGCACTAAATCATGGTTGCCCTCGTATCTCATTCCTCGGTCAAGGTCGTTGGCGCCAATGGCCAAATCTCCCTTGGCAAACAGTTCGCCGGTCGGCAAGTGCTGGTCGAAGAGCGCGAACCAGGTGTATGGATGGTCCGGACTGCCACCGTTATTCCTGACAACGAACGCTGGCTGCATGAACCTCAAGCGACAGCTGATCTGCGCTCCGCCCTGGCATGGGCCGTGGCAAACCCGGCAACGGATAGCAATACCGACGCCTTGATGAAACGGCTCAGTGATGGCATCGAGTGAGCCGATCGACAAGGTCTTGCTCGACCTGAACAACCCGACCTTTCAGGCGAACTTGTTCGGGCTGCAAAAGCCAGAGCGGCATGCAGCCCTGGATACGCTGAACAAGATTCGCCAGTTGACCTGGGCCCAGGTGTACAGGGACAACGGCCTGAAGTGGGAGAAGATTGTCAGTGTCCGTTCACCTGCTGGAATTGACGCGATCTATTCGTTGCGCATCACTCAGGCACGCAGGGCCACAGCTTTTCGCGATGGCCAACACATGCGATTGCTCACAGTGGCGTCTGATCACGACAGCACGTACGGGAAAAAGTAAAAGGCATCCTGGTTTTCTGCCAATGGATCACCTATCGGAGATCAGTACTTGACACCAAAGCTCATTAGGGCAAAATGACGGGTAGGGCCACTGCGCCCGCACTCCAACGACCCCGCTTCTGGCGGGGTTTGTCGTTTCTGGGGCCGGTTCATCGCAAGGTGACCGGCCTTTGTTGTTCCTACCCCCAAGCCGTCTATGGTTCGCCCAGGGCGGCTTTTCTTTTGCGAGGTTCCAAATGCAAAACGAAGATCTTGAGCTGCTCACCATCAAAGAGCTGTCCCAGCTGCTGCGCCGTTGCCGCACATCTATCAGGACAGATGTTAAGGCTGGCCGGTTGCCTGCGCCGATCGCTCTGGGGCCACGCCATCGGGGCTGGCTGCGCCGTGATGTGTTGGCGTACCTGCACAACGCCAGACTTCTTACTCTGGCAGAAACATCGAAACCTGACCACTGAAGGTTCGGACACGACAAGACTACAAATGAACTGACAACCTCCTCTGCGCTGCCACAAGCATCAACAGGCAGAAACTTCTCAAATTCCAAGGCCGGCCATGACACGTGTGCTGGCCTTTTTTGTTGGCCGCGTAACAGGCGGATCCCTCATGACACAGCAATCACCTGCGCCAGGACTTGTTGACACAAACTCCTCCATCATCGTCATTGCGTCCGTTGCCCAGCAAAAGGCCAAATTGCGCCTCGCTGAACCTGAGCCGGTCGAGAAGGTGCCAGACTTCATGCGGATTGAGCCGATGACTGATGGTGCCACCACAGTCAAGGATGTTTGGGCAAAGCCACGAGCGACGAAGACAAACTGCCTGGATGGTGGCAAGATGAAATTGGCCGACTACAACGCAGGCACTCTGTTTCGCTTTTCCGAGCACAAGGTCGCCTCGCTCAAAGAAGTGGCCCAACTCCTGCAGGAGCAAGCGGCGAATCTAAGCCACGGTAATTTTGTCGTGACGGGACAACTCACCGAATACGCGCGCAACAATCCTGGCAAACGACTTCATCGAAGGAGTGACCTTCGGAAGTATGGGCAAGATGGCGTGTCACTGATGACCGCAGCCTCGCACTTGCTGATCCTTGATCTGGATGACGCGACCGTTCCTAATTGGAATCCTTTGGATCCAGAACCTGGCGTAAATTGGATTTGCGAAAAGCTTGGCGCTGGGTTCGCTCATGCAGATGTTTTGCTCCAGATCACCGGATCTCAAAGTCTGACCCCTGGCGCTCTGGCACGCATCCGTCTGTATTTTTTCTTACACGAACCCTGGTCACTTGGAGAGCAACGGGGCTTAATTAACGAACTCAAGGCTGCTCACCCGAGTCTCAAGTTGGATACCGCCACAACTGCGCTCGGACAACCGATTTACATTGCACCACCGCTGTACGTTGGTGAGCGCAGTCCAGAGGCCATATACAACCCGTGGCAACATCAAGTCGCAGATCCCATTACCAATCGCTGGTTTTTGTTCAAACGTTGCGGTGTCCTTCTTCAAGAAAAACCGCAGCAACAGGTGGCGTATAACTATCTGCCATCTGGGCGCACTGGGCACGGCCTCAACGCCGGGGTGGTCATGATCAAATCACGAGACCCGGGATACGAGTTGGATGCGCTGCTTGAGCACGAGGACCAAGTCCACGCCAAGATCCTGGACGCCACATTCAACTTTGCGCGCCACAATCGCGAATTGCTCACTTCGAAAGTTGTAGAGTCTGTTCACAAAGGTCTTATCCATCTGTGTACCGACGGTCCTCTCAAACATCGAGCCGATCGGATTCACGGTGCAGATGTCGTCGCCGAGATTGAGCGTGCCTATGTGAGTGCTTGGGCACGAATTCATGGCCGTCGGGTTGATGCCCCGGCCCTTGAGCAGTTGTCTGCCCAGGAAGGTGGACAAGCGGTGCAAGACGCTGTGAGGGAGTTCTTCAACGGCAATACCAAACGGCTGGCAATTCACGCGACTATGGGCCTGGGAAAGTCTGCAGCCGTCATCCACCAGGCAATAGCCGCCGATGTACGTGTTGACCTGTACGTGCCTGATCTCGCACTTGCTGCTGAAATGGCCATGAAAATCACGACCTTGGGGTCTACATCCATCGTCGTCAAAGGACGGTTGGCGTTGGTCGATCCATCAAAGGCAAATGACACTACCGCCGAGCGCATGTGTCAAAAGTGGCAGAGCATTGAAATCGCTCAGCAGATTGCCGACAGTCCGTTGGGTGCCGATCAGCTTTGCCGAAAATCTCTTGGGCACGGCAATTTCATCCATTGCCCGCACTACAAAAGATGCGCTTATGTGGCCCAATTTTTAGAGGTTCCTCAAAACACCCAATTCGTCATCCGCGCGCACGATTACCTGGGCTATGAGGCATCCCATTTAGATACTGAACTGAACAGCATAGTCGGTCGGCCAAAATTTAATGTGGTTGACGAAGACCCTCTCTCCCGCCTCTTACAAAAATCGACCTATGATCTCGCGCGTTTGCGCATGCAAGCCGAGCAGGAAGGGTTCTTTTTTGATCGACCCCTCTACGCGATCTTGGATTCCCTGAGTCGGGGGCAAGATGCAGTGGCCGGTTTCTTAGGGGCAGTTGTAGGCCGAGAAAAACTTGACTGTGATGACCATGACGACTGGATGCAGGCACAAGACGTCATGCGTGAACTCATTGCTCATGTTGGCCAATCATTTTTCTGGTTTGACCCTACATTAAGTGCCTCTGAGGCTTTGCTGCGCGCTCAGAATGGCCTGCGTGTCAACCTCTGGCGCAAGATTCTGCAGGAAATCCAAGAAACGCTGGATGCTCGCCAATGCCAAAACAACCGTATTTGGAGTGAGCGGCAAAACGGCATGCTTGTGGTGAAGGTGACAAAAGCTCTTACAGCCATTCGTGTCGCTTCCCGCCGTGTGCCGTTGCTGCTACTTGATGGCTCAGCCGACCTCATGGGACTCCGTCAAGTTTTCGGTGACCTGGAGGTTCGGCATGTGAATGTACGTCGTAACGCCCGAATCATCCAAGTGGTCGACCGTAGCTTTTCTGATACTGCCCTTCGGGGGGATTCTGCGCGCCTGAGCGACTTGGCAGGCCTTGCCAAACTGCTTCGTAGCACCAACACCCCTGGTGTGGTTGCCCGCAAGTCGATTGAGAACTTGTTTTTGAGTGCCGACATCCCAACGCTTCACCACGGTAAATTGCGGGGGCAAAACGCGTTGGAGCAGTGCGATGTCTTGCTCGTCATCGGTCGTATGCAGCCTCCGCCTGGTGCGATGGAAGAACAGGCACGGGCACTGTACCCATTTGAAAATCTGAACCTCCCAGGCTTCTACCAGCGAGGGGCGGCGTCGTATCGGATCAGCTCGAACGAGCTTCAAGAGGTCCAGGAGCGGCAATGGTTGCACCCTGACCCCAGGGTAGCTGCGCGGCTTCAGCAATCACGCGAAAACGAACTCGCACAGGCCATTGACCGCGCCCGCCTGGTTCACTCATCCGTGCGTAAACTGGTGCTGCTTTTCACCAATCAGCCAGTCAGTCAAGAACTGGAAGTTGATCTCATGCCTCTCGTTGATGTTCTTGGACCAAACGGTTTGATGGGGTTGCTGGCTGCCCACGATGGCTTTCTGCCCCTGAACTGGCGCTGGCTGCAGGCACAACATCCAGAGCAATTCCCAAACGAAGCACGCGTCAAGGACTTTGCTCAACGTTGCCGCAGTTGGGCTGAAAAAACTCCATTGGGACTTGTGCAACTGAAACAGGATCGCCAATCTGGTGCACGCGGCCGCGCAGGTCACGCAGTGCAATGGCTGGGGGCAATCCATAGTCGAGAAGTACCAACAGATCTGAGCGAAATGGTTGGATCCCCTAATAAGATCTATTAAGGCATCCAACCATTTCCCATGCTCATCTGAGCCCACACCCCGCCCAGCGTTTTCTGCGGTCCCGGTCAATGAGCACTTTTGCGCCCGCACACACCCCGCTCTCACCCCAAACCCCATGGAGCTGAAGTTATGAAGCACTCACTTTTCAAGGCCCGCGCAGCTCTGGCCGCCCTGCCCCGCTGTACAGCCATGTCGCGCCAAACCGGCGAGCCTTGCAAGCTGCCCGGAACCGGGGCTGGCGGCAAGTGCCGCTTCCATGGCGGCGCATCGACCGGGCGGCCCCCCACCAATGGCCGCAAAACCAAGCAGGCCATCCTCGAGCGCGACTGGACCAGGCTGCTGCTGGGCCTCATCGCCTCGTACCAAGGCGGCAAAACCAAGTTCTTCAAGCCAGGACGTCTCACCCCTGAGCGCGTGACACAGTTGCTCAACGCCAAATTGCCTCATTGACACTGACAGACACTGTCACAACGCACAGGTCGACCAAATCCAGAGCTAACAGGTGACAAGTTCAGCTTGTCACCTTGTCACCCGTTACTGTCTGCGCTGCAGCAGCCAGGCCGCCCTCCAGGATCGGCATCATCCATGCGTCCGGATGCTCGATTGCGTCGCTGAGCTTGATCTCCACGTCGTAGAGCTTTCCGTGCTTGGTCATGATTGCGTAGGGCTGTCTTGTCACCGGCACGATCAGCCATGCCAGCAGTCCGCTCGGATCTGCTCTGCCCGGACCATGCACTTCGACAATGCGACCGATGTTTTCCTGGTAACCAGGCTCATCGCAGGTAATGATGGCCAGGTCGCCTGGATGGCATCGAGTTTTCATGGGATATCTCCTGCACCCCCAATTCCGGCGTCACCGGAAAGCATGCTGGGGGCTGGAGCATGAGGCGACGATTTAGCAGGAATTTGTGGATCGCCCCTGCAAGTGTCAGAAATCGGCGATGGGCCATTATGGCCAGACTGGATGAAAAAAGCTACATCAGGGTGGCTCAGTTTTCGGCGTGAAAATCAAAGTTGCCACTGGCATGGATGTGGTCGCCCCGAGCTTGCTCTGCAGCGCCCGCTGGAGCAAGGAGTATCGGCAGGTAATGATTCCAGTAGTTGAAGACCGTACCCAAAACCTGCTCGAGCTTCTTGACCGATCCGTCTTTCAATTCAATGAGCATTTCCGCTTCATGCTCAGTCACTGGCTGGCTCCCCGCGAAAGACAAATGCATGGCAGTAATTTCAGCAGATGACGCTGCGACGTCTCCTTTTGGGCTGCTCACCATAGCGTGTTTGCTGGCTGTGGCAATGTCATGCAAGACGCCCAATTCCGGGCACTGCTGGAGCAAGGCTTGCATGAGTTTTGATTTCTCGCTTTCCAATGCTTTCTTGCTGGCATCAGGGTTCATCTGAACCACGACCCATTCTTGGAGATGCCACAAGCTTGTAGCCAGGTTGAACGCTGATCGCGCGCTTCTTGTGCGCCGGTACTCAATCGCATTGGGCTGCACAACCTCCTGCCAGTAGTGATGTGCATTTTGAATTCCGAGAACTGACTGCATGAGTTGAATTTTCCCCTGAATCACCCCACCAGCAACACCGCCGCCCCTGGTTGAGGCACGCCCACTACGGTGATCACGATCTCTTCTTCCTCCGGCTTGCTCAGGTGCAGGTAGGCGACAAAAGGTGCTGGCTTTTTATTCGGCTGAGGCTACTCGACTGCATACGAGCTCAACAAACTCAAGGGCGTTCGCGTACAAGCCCATGTCGCAAATAGTGCCCCCTTCGTCTCTCTCTCCGAGTAAAGGCCCAGATGTCGTCGCTCCCACAGCAAGACTGCCACCAAAGGCTTCAGGATGCTCAATCTGCTTGTGTCGAACAAATGAAACGTTGATAAAGGGCTTCTTTGCTCGGCACAAACCAGGTAAGTCAATACCGTCAGCAGCAAGCTTCTTAGACACTCCCTCACCATACAAGATGGCAAGGCAACGTGCGCAATTCCAATAGAAAGTCTCGCTTAGCAACCAAAGTTGATCCTGCTGATCACATGCCTTTTCGAACTCAATGTCAGCGCGCACATCCCCCTGAACCACTGATACAAGCGATTGAAAATGCAGGGCACTGCTTGCATCCGCCAGATGAACGATCGAATGCAGCAGTCTCTGGATGTTCCTTATTCGGCGGTTCAACTCCCCAAGCAACAGCGGCTGCAGACCAGGCATGCACCTATTGCAGGCAACGGTGAAATATTTATCTACCGTGCTGACCAGTCTTGGTAATGCATCGTTTAGAAGCTGATCAGCCAGAGGCTTGATCTCCATTGGTACGTTGTGATTTGTGTCAGATTTCATTGCCATTCAGACGTCGAGATCGGGAATGGTTCGCTACCAACCTACCCCACCAGCAGCACCGCCGCTCCCGCCTGCGGCACGTCCACCACCCGCACCTCGGTGGCACTCTCATCGTTCACATGCAGGTAGGCACCCGGCGCCAAGGGCAGCCAGCCGATGGACTCGGCTTCGATTTCAGCCAGTTCACGCCAGAAATCCAGCTCAATGAATTCGTGCTGCATGTGATGCCCCTCAGGCAACCTGCAACCTCAAATCAGGTTGAAGGTGTTGAGGTAGAAGTAGACCAGCACGAAGATGGCAGCAAGCTGGGCAACGATGAGCAGCAGGACGGGTGCCAGCCTCATGCCAGTCAAGAAAACTTGATGGTGTCGCCAGTGATCTGCGCGGGCAGCGCTTCTTGCAGGGCTTTGGCATACGCCATCCGAGCAGTTTGCAGAGCAGCCGCTTGGGCTTGCAGGCGGGCCAGTTCAGCGTCCACAAACTGAAGGCTGGCAAGTTGTGCCTTTGCTTCGTTGGACAGACTGTCGAGTTCGTAGGTTTTTCCGTCAATGGTGATGTGGCTCATGATGACTTTCTGGGTAAGGGCGTGGGTGTCGGATTCGATTCGCTGGTAAAGGCCTATCAAGGCATCTTCAAGTTGGTGGGTGTAAGCCGTCACATCCATAAGCGGTGAGGCACGCATTTGGTCGCGCAGCGTGACGCGCAACTGCACCAGTTTTTCAGGGTCTGCAGCCAGCTTGGCTGCAATGCGCACATAGTCGCCGGCATCGGTGGCCGACAGTTCAGGCAGGCCAATTTGGTGCAACAAGGCATGGGTCTGGCGGCTCACCACCCGGCTTTGAGGCCAGGTCACCACTGGCACGCCCATCCACAGCGCTTCGCAGCTGGTCAAACCACCGGTAAACGGAAATGGGTCGAGCGCGATGTCGATGTCGGCATATTCTTTGAGCAAGTCGGCATGGAAGCTTGGGCCGCGAAGCTCGATGCGTTCTGGCGCAATGCCGCGCTGGGCAAATGCGCTGCTCACTTGCTGGCAAAACTCTTCGTCGTTAAAGCTGCGCCACTTGAGCACCAGGCGAGAGCCTGGCACCGCTTGCAGCACCTTGGCCCACAAGTCCAGTACGCCATCGTTGTACTTGGCCGTGTTGTTAAAGCAGCCAAAGGTGATGTGCCCCTGCTGCAGGCAAGGCGGGGCAGTCACCGCATCGGGAGTCCATGACACGGGCGTGTAACAAAAGCGCCCGGCGGGCAATCGGATAATCGGTTCTGCAAACTGCGACTCGGTTCCTGGCGGCGCATGCCATTCGTCGAGCAAAACAGCATCCATGTCGGATAGGCCTGTGGTGGCAAAGTACCCCAGCCAGCTCACCAACACAGGTGCAGGGCGATGCGCAAAGGCCGTCAAACGAGACCCAGCCGTGTGGCCAGACAAATCTACCAGCACATCAATCGCATCTGCCCTGATGCATTGGACCAAAGCCGCGTCGTCCAACGCCGTCACATCGCGCATCGTGCAGGCGGCCGCAAGTTCGTCGGTCACCCAGTCTTTGACTGCCCCAGCACTGTAGGCAAACACCTGCACCCGCTCGGGGCTGTGCGCCTTGAGCACATCCTTGAGGAACAATCCCACGGTGTGTTGGCACAGGTCTGCAGACACGTAGCCCACACGCAATGGGCGCCCACGCAGCGGCCGCAAAGGCGGGCGGGCCTTCGCCCCACCAGCCCGCGCAGTGGCCCACTGCCCCCAGGCTTTGGCCTGAGCCAAACGCGCTGCATCGGTCACATCCGGGTTGTATTCAAGACTGGTGAGTGCATTGCGCCGAACGGCAGCATGGTCCGGCAACTGTTGCAGCAAGCGTGTGTACACAAGTCCCGCCTCATGGTGTTGCCCCATGTCACGTAAGACTTCAGCCAAGCTGATGTGATGGCGCAAGTCTTGCGGCGCCATGCGCTGGGCACGTTCAAAACACAAGCGTGCCAGTGAGAAGAAACCAAATTGGTAATACAGATGACCGACAGCCAGTACATCGGCCAAAACAGCATCTGGCGCTGCAAGCATTTTCTGGCACACAGACTGCATGTCATTGAAGCGGCCTGACTGTGCGCAGTGCTTGGCAAGGGCTATGGGGTTGAGAAGCATGGCTGCATTGTGCACAGATGACCGGGCAATAAAAAACCCCACCCCCTTGTGAGGGGCGGGGTTGGAAGGTTTTCACCTAGGTCCCCTGCCACTTGCGTGGCGAGGGGGTTCTCCGTTGAGGGAGATTAGGCCATGAAGGCGAAATCGCCGTCAGACACGCTGGTAACACCAACCAACTTGGCGATCTGTGTCAGCTCAGACGATGCAGCACCAGTGGTGCCGGCTTCTTGGTAGTAGTACAGGTAAGTGTCAGTACCGTCAGTCAGTGCCAGCACGATCTTGTCGTTGGTTGCGACGTTGCCAAAACCAACGTTGGTCAGGAATGTTGCGGCCTTGGCAGCTGTATCCACACCTGCAGTAGCTGTTGTGGTCACAGCGACGAACACGTCGTTGGCACCAACAGTACCTGTGGATGTGATGGATGCCAGAGTAGCGGTAGGAGTGCCGTTAACCAGCTGGTCAGCAGCGAACTTGATCACGTCGTTACCAGCATTGGCTTCGAAGTTGTTGATCACGTCACCACCAGCAGTTGCCAAGGCTGTGTAAACCACAGTATCAGCATCGCCGTCAGCAGCGCCCAGGTCGATCGTGTCCTTGCCTTCGCCGCCCACAACGTAGTCAGCACCTGCACCAGCGTTGATCGTGTCAGCACCACCAGAGGACAGGGCACCGTCGGTCTTAGAGCCAAAAGCTGCTGTTGCGCCACCACCACCAGCAGTAACGGCAAAGTCAGTCAGATTGCCATCAATTTTCGAGGTGACTGTGAAAGCACCTGCGGCAATCGTCCCAGTAGTAACGTAGTCACCAAAGGTGGTGTCAATGGCAGACTTGACTGCTGTTGCAGCTGCTGCGACGCTAGCTCCAGATGTGGCATCAAGAGTAACAGTCAAAACTTTACCGAAAATTGTTACAGCAACTGTGTTGGTGGCTGCGGGGGTACCGCCAATGGTCAGAGTAGCCACTTCTTTGGTACCAGCGTTGTCACCGTAGAGCTTGTCAGCGCCAGCAGCACCGTTCAAAACGTCCTTGTCAGCACCACCAGTAAAGGTGTCAACACCAGTGCCACCAGTGATCACGTCATCACCGCTGTTGCCGTAGGCATCGTTGGTGCCGTTGCCCAGGTCGATGGTGTCGTTGCCGGAACCAG
>Ga0228702_1001981_pt1 | contig 12245 bp, 8 predicted proteins | sample McNCre217_Aug_MG_2_FD_178018 | JGI IMG/M metagenome (GOLD analysis project Ga0228702, IMG submission 178018) | Freshwater microbial communities from McNutts Creek, Athens, Georgia, United States - 20-17_Aug_MG | ecosystem: Environmental > Aquatic > Freshwater > Creek | place: USA: Georgia... | reverse complement strand
CAGGCCCGCTGGACGGCCCGCGATGCCTACCGCGTCACCGAAGACGCCAGCAAAAAGAAGTTCTACGCCTGCTCCATGCTGCCCTACCCCAGCGGCAAGCTGCACATGGGCCACGTGCGCAACTACACCATCAACGACATGCTCACGCGCAGCCTGCGCATGAAGGGCTACAACGTCCTCATGCCCATGGGCTGGGACGCTTTTGGCCTGCCCGCAGAAAACGCCGCGCTCAAAAACGGCGTACCCCCGGCCAAGTGGACGTACGAGAACATCGCGTACATGAAAAAGCAGATGCAGGCGATGGGCTTGGCCATCGACTGGTCGCGCGAAGTCGCCACCTGCGACCCGACTTATTACAAGTGGAACCAGTGGCTGTTTTTGAAGATGCTGGAAAAAGGCATCGCCTACCGCAAGACCCAGGTCGTCAACTGGGACCCGGTGGACCAGACCGTGCTCGCCAACGAGCAGGTGATTGACGGCCGCGGCTGGCGCACTGGCGCATTGGTCGAAAAGCGCGAGATCCCCGGCTATTACCTGAACATCACGCAATACGCGCAAGAGTTGCTTGATCACGTGCAACTGGGCAACGACAAGGCCACGCTCAACGGTTGGCCTGACAAGGTTCGCCTGATGCAGGAAAACTGGATCGGCAAGTCTGAGGGCGTGCGCTTTGCCTTCCCGCACAGCATCGCGGGCGCTGATGGCGCCTTGATTGGCGACGGCAAGATGTATGTCTTCACCACCCGTGCCGACACCATCATGGGCGTGACGTTTTGCGCGGTGGCCGCCGAGCACCCGCTGGCGCTGCATGCCGCTGCGGGCAACCCCGCTTTGGCCGCCTTCCTGGAGGAATGCAAATCCGGTGGCACGACCGAAGCCGAACTGGCCACGCAAGAGAAAAAGGGCATGCCCACCGGCCTGTTCGTGACGCACCCATTGACCGGTGCGCAAGTCGAGGTGTGGGTGGGCAACTACGTGCTCATGAGCTACGGCGATGGCGCCGTGATGGGCGTGCCTGCGCACGACGAGCGCGACTTTGCGTTCGCCTTGAAATACGCCTTGCCGATCAAGCAAGTCGTGGCTCAGCGCGGGGCGGCCTTGTCGTTGCCTGCGTCGGGCGCCTCAGACGCAGGCTCAACATCGTTGCCCAACGCAGGCAACGCCAAGGCCTCTTTCGACGTAACGACTTGGTCTGAGTGGTACGCGACCAAAGACGGTGTATGCGTCAATTCCGGTGAGCTCGATGGCTTGAGTTTCAAAGCCGCCGTCAACAAAGTAGCAGAGTTGCTGGCCGCCAAAGGCCTGGGCGAGAAGAAAACCACCTGGCGTTTGCGCGACTGGGGCGTGAGCCGCCAACGCTATTGGGGCACGCCGATCCCGATCATCCATTGCGACGAGCATGGCGCGGTGCCGGTCCCTGAAAAAGACCTGCCGGTGGTGCTGCCGCAGGACTGCATTCCTGACGGCTCGGGCAACCCGCTGCACAAGCACGAAGGCTTTCACGCGGGCGTGACTTGCCCGGTGTGCGGCAAGACCGCCCGCCGCGAGACCGACACCATGGACACCTTCGTGGATTCGTCCTGGTATTTCATGCGGTATTGCGATCCGAAGAACACCGAGAAGATGGTGGCAGAAGGCACCGACTACTGGATGCGGGACCAGAACAATGCCACTGGCGGCAGCGGCATGGACCAGTACATCGGCGGCATCGAACACGCGATCCTGCACTTGCTGTACGCGCGCTTTTGGACCAAGGTCATGCGCGATCTGGGTTTGGTCAAGGTCGATGAGCCCTTCACCAAGTTGCTCACGCAGGGCATGGTGCTGAATCATATTTATTCGCGCCGCACCGCCAAGGGGGGCAAGGATTACTTCTGGCCGCACGATGTGGAGCATGTGCTGGACGAAGGTGGCAAGATCATTGGTGCCAAGCTCAAGAACGAAGCCGACAGCGGCGATGGCCGGCTGCCCGTGGGCACCGCCATCGACTACGAGGGCGTGGGCACCATGTCCAAGTCCAAGAACAACGGCGTGGACCCGCAGGACCTGATCGAGCGCTACGGTGCTGACACCGCCCGCCTGTACACCATGTTCACTGCGCCGCCCGAGGTGACGCTGGAGTGGAACGACGCCGCCGTGGAAGGCAGCTACCGTTTCCTTCGCCGCGTGTGGAACTTTGGTGTCAAACACGAAGCCGCCTTGAAAGCCGGTATCGCGGTCGACCGCAGCCAGAACGTGACATTCAGCAAGGCCGCCAAGGCGCTGCGTCTCGATATTCACACCGTGCTCAAGCAGGCCAATTACGACTACGAGCGCATGCAGTACAACACCGTCGTCTCGGCGGTGATGAAGATGCTCAACACGCTGGAAGACGCCGCTTTGTCGGACAGCGCCGAAGACTCGGCCGCGTTGGCGGAAGGCTTCTCGATCCTGTTGCGCGTCTTGTACCCCGCTTGCCCGCACATCGCCGAACAGCTGTGGACCGAGTTGGGCTATGCCGCTTGCTGCGGCGAACTGCTCGATGTGGCTTGGCCCGGCGTGGACGAGTCGGCTTTGCAGCGCGATGAGCTCGAACTCATGCTGCAGATCAACGGTAAGTTGCGTGGCTCAATTCTGGTGCCTGCCAGTGCCGACAAAGCCCAGATCGAAGCGGCTGCCCTGGCCAGCGAAGCTTTCGTCAAGCAAGCCGAAGGTGCTGCGCCCAAGAAGGTCATCGTGGTGCCGGGCCGCTTGGTCAACATCGTCGTCTGAAAGCCCGCATGAACGCTTTGCGCCGCCGCCTCCTGACTGCTTTGGCCGCTGCCCCGGTGGTGGCCCTGACGGCTTGCGGCTTTGCGCTGCGTCAGACGCAGAATTTCCCGTTCAAGACCCTGTACGGTAACTTTTCGGAAACATCCCCTTTGGGGGTGGAGCTGCGTCGCAATGTGCTGGGTACAGGTCGCATCGAGCTGCTGACCGATGCCAAAAAGATGCCCGACGCCGATGCCATCCTTGACATCCTGAGCGAAGTGCGTCAACAGGTGGTGGTGGGCATGAACGCATCGGGCCAGGTGCGCGAGATGCAGCTGCGTTTGCGCGTGAGTTTCAGGTTGCGCACGCCGCAAGGCGAGGAGTGGATTGAGCCCGTGGAGCTCTACCAGCAGCGTGATTTGAGCTTCACGGAGACGGCTGCCTTGTCCAAGGAAATCGAGATGAACATGATGTACCGCGACATGCAAACGGACATCGTGCAGCAAATCATGCGGCGCCTGTCGATCGTCAAGCCGCGCAAAGCCGTGCCTGCGCCCGCTGCGGCCAAACCCTGACGCCCCAGCGATGCAACTGGCACTTCCTCAGCTGGGCGCGCACCTGCAAAAAGGGCTGCGCAGCCTCTACACCTTGCATGGCGACGAAGCCTTGCTCATGCAAGAGGCGGCCGATGCCATCCGAGCGGCAGCCCGCGCTCAGGGCTACACCGAGCGCACGGTGCACACCGTGGCGGGGGCCCATTTTGACTGGAGCGAAGTGCTGGCCGCAGGCGGCTCCATGAGCCTGTTTGCCGACAAGCAAATCGTCGAAGTGCGTATCCCGTCCGGCAAGCCTGGCAAAGAGGGCAGCCCCGCGATCCAGCAATTGGCCGAGTCGGCGCAGGGCAACGACAGCACGCTGACCTTGTTCTTGTTGCCCCGTCTCGATGCGGCCACCCGCAAGGGCGCCTGGTTTGGGGCGCTGGAGGGCTCGGGCGTCACCCTTCAGATCGACCCGGTCGAGCGCAACGCCTTGCCGCAATGGATCGCCCAGCGCTTGCAGCGTCAGGCCCAAAGCGTGGCCGCTGGTGAAGAAGGCCAGCGCACCCTGCAGTTTTTTGCCGACCGTGTGGAAGGCAACCTGCTGGCCGCACACCAGGAGATCCAGAAGCTGGGGCTGCTTTACCCTGCAGGGGAGCTCAGCCAGGACCAGGTGGAAGCCGCGGTGCTCAATGTGGCCCGCTACGACGTGTTCAAGTTGTCCGAATCGGTCTTGTCCGGGCAGGTCGCGCGCGTGCAGCGCATGCTGGACGGTCTGCAGGCCGAAGGCGAGGCGGCTGTGCTGGTGCATTACACCCTGGCCGAAGACATCCGTGCCCTCAAACGCGTCAAGGACGCGATGGCTGCAGGCAAGCCCTTGCCCATGGCCCTGCGTGAGCAGCGGGTGTGGGGGCCGCGTGAACGTTTGTTCGAGCGTGTTCTGCCCCGCTTGTCAGAGGCACGCCTGAACGGCTTGCTGCAATCGGCCCACCAAGTGGATGGCATTGTCAAAGGCCTCAAAGTGCCCGATTGGCCCACCGACCCCTGGCAAGCCTTGGCTCGACTGGCCATGCGTTTTTCGCGCATGTGCATGGTGCGCTGACTTCTAATCATCGCCAGCCTCTGAAGGGCACTGGCATCTGCGAAAATGCCAGCATGACCGATCTGAACACCGCTGAACACGTGCAGGCCTTGGGCCAGCAGGCCAAAAAAGCCTCGGCCTTGATGGCCAAGGCCTCGGCTGCAGTCAAGAACCAGGCTTTGCGCCGATTGGCGGCTTTGCTGCGCGAAAACACCGAAACCTTGCAGCTGGATAACGCCAAAGATCTGGCCAGGGCTCAGGCCAATGGCCTGTCCGAGCCCATGGTGGATCGGCTCAAACTCAGCCCTCAGGTGCTGGAGACCTGTGCCCAAGGCTGCGAACAATTGGCCGCCATGCCCGATGTGATCGGCGAGATCATTGGCATGAAGCAGCAGCCCAGCGGTATCCGTGTGGGCCAGATGCGGGTGCCGATTGGCGTGTTCGGCATGATTTTCGAGAGCCGCCCCAATGTGACCATCGAAGCGGCCAGCTTGTCGATCAAGAGCGGTAATGCCTGTATTTTGCGCGGCGGCTCCGAGGCGATTGAATCGAACAAGGCCTTGGCCAAGCTCGTGCAGCAGGCGCTGACGGACAGCGGTTTGCCTGTGGATGCGGTGCAATTGGTGCAAACCACCGATCGTGCCGCCGTGGGCCAGTTGATCACCATGCCCCAATTTGTGGACGTGATCATTCCGCGCGGCGGCAAGGGCCTGATCGAGCGCATCAGCGCCGAGGCCAAGGTGCCTGTGATCAAACACCTGGACGGCAACTGCCACACCTATGTGGATGATCCTTGTGACATCGACATGGCGGTCAAGGTGGCCGACAACGCCAAAACCCAGAAGTACAGCCCTTGCAATGCCAGCGAGAGCCTGCTGGTGGCCAAGGGCGTGGCGGCCCAGTTTTTGCCCAAGATTGGCGCTGTTTATGCTGCCAAAGGCGTCGAGATGCGTTGCTGCCCCAAAGCCAAAGCCATCCTGAGTCAGGTCAACGGTGCCAAGCTCAAGGAGGCCACCGAGCAGGACTGGTTCGAGGAGTACTTGGCGCCCATCATCAGCATCAAAGTGGTGGATGGCCTGGACGAGGCCATGGCCCACATCAACCACTACAGCAGCCACCACACCGAAGCCATCCTGACGCGCGACCACATGCACGCCCAGCGCTTTTTGCGCGAGGTGGACTCGTCCAGCGTGATGGTCAACGCCAGCACCCGCTTTGCCGATGGTTTCGAATATGGCCTGGGTGCCGAAATCGGCATCAGCACCGACAAGTTCCATGCCCGTGGACCGGTGGGCATCGAAGGCCTGACCTCGCTCAAGTACGTGGTGCTCGGTGAAGGTGAAGTCCGTACCTGAGCGCACGCAAATTGGCGGTCTGTCCGGTAAGTGCTTGTTTTGGCACTGACCGGTCCCATATCATTCACACGTTTCTCGTCCACCGAAGGCCAACCCATGGTTCCCCATCTCGTCACAGCCCTGAGTGGCCCCATCAACGAGCTTGAGCAGCGCATCCTCGATTCGATGCCCGCCATCGAGCGCTGGTTCCGCCTGGAGTGGATGGAGCACACACCGCCGTTCTACACCTCGGTGGACATCCGCAATGCGGGCTTCAAACTGGCCCCGGTGGACACCAACCTGTACCCCGGTGGCTGGAACAACCTGACGCCTGAAATGTTGCCCTTGGCGGTGCAGGCCGCGCAGGCCGCCATCGAGAAGATCTGCCCCGAGGCCAAAAACCTGCTGATCATTCCCGAGAACCACACGCGCAACACCTTTTACCTGACCAATGTGGCGCAGTTGCAGCGCATCTTTCACATGGCCGGTTTGAATGTCCGTCTGGGCTCCATCAATCCGGAAATCAAGGACGTCACCACCATCGAGTTGCCCAATGGCGACAGCGTGACGCTGGAGCCTGTGGTGCGCAGCAAGCACCGCCTGGGACTGAAAGACTTTGACCCCTGCACCATCTTGCTCAACAACGACCTGTCGGCCGGTGCCCCGGGCATTTTGGAGGAGCTGCACGAGCAGTTCTTGCTGCCACCCCTGCACGCAGGCTGGAGCGTACGCCGCAAGACCAAGCACTTCCAGAGTTACGAAGAAGTGGCCAAGCGCTTTGGCAAGCTGCTGGGGATCGACCCGTGGTTGATCAACCCCATGTTCAGCCAGTGCGGTGATGTGAACTTTGCCGAAGGCACGGGCATGGAATGCCTGCGCAGCAACGTGGACGCACTGCTGACCAAGATCAAGCGCAAGTACAAGGAATACGGCATCAACGAAAAGCCGTTTGTGGTGGTCAAGGCCGACAACGGCACTTATGGCATGGGCATCATGACGGTGCGCGATGTGGCCGATCTGGACGCCCTGAACCGCAAGACCCGCAACAAGATGAACGTCATCAAGGACGGCCAGACCGTGAACGACGTGATCATCCAGGAAGGCGTGTTGACCAACGAGCGCATCAACGACGCCGTGGCCGAACCGGTGGTCTACATGATGGACCGCTATGTGGTGGGTGGTTTTTACCGCGTGCACGCCGAGCGTGGGGTTGATGAAAATCTGAACGCGCCGGGCGCCAGCTTTGTGCCCCTGGCCTTTGCCGACAGCCCTCATTTGCCCCAGCCTGGCGTCAAGCCCGGTGCCAGTGTGCCCAACCGTTTTTACATGTACGGCGTGATTGGCCGTTTAGCCATGCTGGCGGCCAGCTACGAGCTGGAGGCGACGGACCCTGAGGCCGAGGTGTACGACTGAAGTTGTTGCGCTGCAACAAAATGTCCCCAAAGTCGGTGACATGCGCGCTTGAACGGGCGCAAAATAGCGAACTTCAAGTTTCAAAGCCTGACCCATGGTCAGGCCATTTTTTGTGTCTTCTTCAAAATCCTCACTCGCCGCCCTGACTTTGGGCGCCATTGGCGTGGTTTACGGCGACATCGGCACCAGCGTGCTGTATGCCATGAAAGAGGTCTTCGGCTCGGGCCATGTGCCTTTCACGCCCGAGAACGTGTACGGCATCCTGTCCATATTTTTCTGGACTTTGACCACCATTGTGTCGGTCAAGTACGTGGTTCTGGTGCTCCGTGCAGACAACCACGGCGAGGGGGGGCTGGTGGCCATGTTGGCGCTCGCTTCGCAGTCGGTGAAGGACCGGCCCCAATTGCGCAAGGTCTTGCTGGTGGTGGGCATCTTTGGCACCTGTCTGTTTTATGGCGATGGTGTGATCACCCCGGCCATTTCGGTGCTGTCGTCCGTAGAGGGTCTGGAAGTCATTTCCCCTGCCTTCAAGAAGTCGGTGATTCCACTCACCTTGGCGATCCTGTTCATGCTGTTTTGGGTGCAAAAGCGCGGCACGGCGGGCATTGGCAAGTTCTTTGGCCCCATCACCCTGATCTGGTTTGGCGCCATTGCCTTGCTGGGGGTGTCGCACATCGTGCAGCATCCTGAAATCTTGCTGGCCATCAGCCCGCACTATGCGTTGGGTTTCATCTGGGACAACCCGGGCACGACCTTCATCATCCTGGGTGCGGTGGTGCTGTGCGTCACGGGGGGCGAGGCGCTTTATGCCGACATGGGGCACTTTGGCAAAAAACCGATCCGACTGGCCTGGTTCAGCGTGGTCATGCCTTGCCTGACCCTGAACTATTTCGGGCAAGGGGCCTTGTTGCTGGCCGAGCCGGAAGCTGTGAAGAACCCGTTTTTCATGATGGCCCCTGATTGGGCCTTGTTGCCGTTGGTGGGCTTGGCCACCATGGCCACCGTGATCGCCTCGCAGGCCCTGATCTCGGGCGCCTTCAGCGTGACCAAGCAGGTGATTCAGCTGGGTTATCTGCCGCGCTTGCAGGTTTTGCACACCAGCGAGACCGACACCGGCCAAATCTACATGCCGTTTGTGAACTGGGGTTTGTTTGCCGCCATCGTCATGGCGGTGATCATGTTCAAGTCGTCGAGCAATTTGGCCGCCGCCTACGGCATTGCGGTGTGCACCGACATGCTGATCACCACTGTGCTGACCTTCTTTGTGATCCGCTTTGCCTGGAACTTGCCTTTGGCCCTGTGCATCGGGGCCACGGGCTTTTTCTTCGTGGTGGATCTGGCCTTCTGGGCCTCCAACCTGCTCAAGCTGTTCGATGGTGGCTGGTTCCCCTTGCTGATCGGCGCAGCGATCTTCACCCTGATGCTGACCTGGCACGATGGCCGCCGCCTGCTCAATGAATCCTTGCGCTCCGATGCCCTGCGCTTGAATGATTTTCTGGAGGCCGTGTTCATCGCGCCGCCGACCCGGGTGGAAGGCACAGCGGTGTTCTTGACCGCCGAAACGGGCGCTGTGCCCAATGCCTTGCTGCACAACCTCAAACACAACAAGATCTTGCACCAGCAGAACCTGTTTGTGACGGTGCGCAGCCACGAGGTGCCCCGCATGGATGTCGACAAGCGCCTGGAAGTCACATCGCTGGGCAACGATTGCTGGCAGGTGATTGTCAATTACGGCTTCAAGGACAATCCCGACTTGCCCACGGCTTTGGCCAATATTCCGGATCAGGGCTACAGGCTCGATCCGATGATGACCAGCTACTTCCTGTCGCGCGACATCGTGATCCCGACCATTGGCGGCGGCATGGCCACCTGGCGCGAAAAACTCTTTGCCCAGATGCACCACAACGCCAGCGCGGCAGCCGAGTTCTTGAACCTGCCCACCAACGCGGTGGTGGAGCTGGGCTCGAAGATCGAAATCTGAGTGGCAGCCTTGTAGGTCGGTGGCTTTAGCCCTGACAAGCGGGACAGGCATTGATCTCGGGTTTCCGTGAACATGTCGGGGCTAAAGCCACCGACCTACCGGGGGCATTGTTCACGCCAGTGTCCCCATCGCCTCGCCCATGACGATGGGCCGGGTCGGTGTCCAGTCCTGGTTGAACTGCATCACGCCGTGGGGGAAGAGCATCACCACAGTGGAGCCGAGCAAAAAGCGGCCCATTTCTTCGCCTTGCGCCAGGGTGATGTTGCCCATCTCATAGGCCCATTCGCGCACTTTGCCGGGGCGTGGTGGATTGATCACACCATGCCACACCGTGGCCATGCTGCCCACGATCGTGGCACCCACCAGCACCATCACAAACGGGCCGTGCTCGCCTTCAAAGACGCAGACCACCCGTTCGTTGCGCGCAAACAGGCCGGGCACGCCACGGGCCGTGGTCGGGTTCACCGAAAACAGATCGCCGGGCACATAAATCATGCGTGTCAAACGGCCTGCGCAAGGCATGTGGATGCGGTGGTAGTCGCGCGGGCTCAGGTAGAGCGTGGCAAATTCCCCGTCCTGAAACTGCGCGGCCAGTGCCGCATCGCCACCCACCAAGGCTTGCGTGCTGTAGCTGTGGCCTTTGGCCTGGAAGACCTGATCGCCTGCAATTGGGCCGCACTGGCTGATGGCGCCGTCGACCGGGCTCACAAAAGCCGCAGACGCCACAGGCCGTGCGCCTGAACGCAAAGGGCGGGTGAAGAATTCGTTGAAGCTCTTGTAGCTGGCCGTGTCGGGGTTGGCGGCCTCGGCCATGTTCACGTTGTAGCGGCGCACAAAGCGGTCAATGATGCCGGTGGTCACTCTGCCCCACTGGCTGCCCGCCACCCAGCCCGCGAAGGCGGTCAGGGCTTGTTTGGGGATCAGGTACTGCGGCAAAACCGCCAGGCGGTCGGAAAAGGAACTGGACATGAAGAGGCCGCCAAAGCGGTTCACAAGAAGACGCCGATTTTATCGGGGTGCTTGTCCGGGGCTTTTCAGGGACAGTCGACAAATCATGACGCAGGCACAATTGAAGGATGAACACCCCTTTGCTTTCGGTCAACCAGCTGGTCAAACGCTATGGCCAGACCACGGTGGTCAATGACCTGTCTTTCCACATCAACCCCGGCGAATGTCTGGGTGTGATCGGTCCCAACGGCGCCGGCAAAACCACCACGCTGCGCATGTGCCTGGGCTTGTCTGAGCCGGACAGTGGCGCCATCGATTATTTTGGCGGCCAGCACATGCCCCAAGATGCCCTGGCCATCAAGGCGCAATTGGGCGTGGTGGCGCAGATGGACACGCTGGACCCTGACTTCACTGCTGAAGAAAATTTGCTGGTCTTTGGTCGCTACTTTGGGCTGCCTGATGCCTCCATCCGCGAGCGCATCCCCAAATTGCTGGAGTTTGCGGCCCTGAGCCACAAAGCCAAGGCCAAACCCGGCGAGCTGTCGGGTGGCATGAAGCGGCGCCTGAGCCTGGCTCGCGCCCTGATCAACCAGCCACGCCTCTTGATGCTGGACGAGCCCACCACGGGCCTGGACCCGCAAGCGCGCCACCTGATGTGGGAGCGTCTGCAACTGTTGCTGCAAGAAGGCAAGTCCATCTTGCTGACCACCCACTTCATGGACGAAGCCGAGCGCCTGTGCTCACGCCTCTTGGTGCTGGACCAGGGCCGCAAGATCGCCGAAGGCACACCGCGTGACCTGATCGCCCAGCATCTGGAGGCCGAAGTGGTCGAGGTCTTTGGCCAGGGCGCTGTGGCGCTGGCGCAAGAAGCCAGCCTCAAGGCCCTGGCGCAGCGCGTTGAAGTCAGCGGTGAGACCGTGTTCTTCTACACGCACGACAGCCGATCTTTGTTGAACGCTTTGCAGGCCTGGCCTGCACTGCGGACGCTGCACCGCCCTTCCAATCTGGAAGACCTGTTCTTGAAATTGACCGGACGCCAGATCCGTGAAGAAGGTTGAAGGGGGTGAAACCATGAGCCAAATTCAAAACAACATCTGGGCTGCGCCCCGCCTGTCCATGCGCTGGTGGCCGGTGTTCCAGCGCAACTGGTTGGTCTGGAAGAAACTCGCCATCCCCAGCCTGGTCGGCAACATCGCCGAGCCGCTGATGTGGCTGGTCGCCTTTGGCTACGGCCTGGGCTCGTTGGTCGGCCAGATCGAGCTGGGTGGCGAGAAGGTGCCCTACATCCTGTTTTTGGCCAGCGGCAGCATCTGCATGAGTGCCATGAACGCGGCGACGTTCGAAGCGTTGTACTCGGCTTTCTCGCGCATGCACGTGCAAAAAACCTGGGACGGCATCATGAACGCCCCGGTGCGTCTGGACGACGTGGTGCTGGCCGAAATGCTCTGGGCCGCTTTCAAGGCCCTGTTCACCGTCACCGCCATCCTGGGCGTGATGCTGGCCCTGGGCATCAGCCACAGCCCCAAGCTACTGGTGGCCTGGCCTGTGCTGCTGGGTGTCGGCATCACCTTCAGCTGCATGGCGCTGATCTTCAACGCACTGGCCAAGGGTTACGACTTCTTCACTTATTACTTCACACTGTTCCTCACGCCCATGATGTTCCTCTCGGGCATCTTCTTTCCGCGTGACCAGCTGCCCCCCTTCGTGCGCGTGATTGCGGACTGGCTGCCGCTGTCAGCGGCAGTCGACCTGGTGCGCCCGCTGTTCATGGATCGCTGGCCTGAACACGCCCTGCGCCATGGCCTGGTGCTGGTGGTGTGCTCGGTGGTGTCGTTTTGGGTGGCGCTGGCGCTGACCCGCAAACGCTTTAGGAGTTGAGTTTTCTGGCTATCGATTTTGCCGACCGTGTCGGTCAAGATGCATTGGAAGGACACATCGGTAGCATCAATGAGAGTATGACCATGGCTGTGCATGTAAATCTGAAGAAGATCTGGTGCCTGAGGTGGGTGGTCACCTGGGTCGGTAGCATTCTTCTTTCTGGATGCCAAATCACTCCTGATGCGGGTACCTTGGTCAGGCTTGAAGTTCAGGCGGTTCCTGGCCGTGAAGCCCCCTCGGAAACCTGATCCAGCTGGGAGTAGAGAATTCCAACCAACGGAGTTCCTACGTGAAGAAAACCAGATTCAGTGAGAGCCAGATCGTTGCCATCCTCAAGGAGGTCG
>Ga0228702_1001979_pt1 | contig 12259 bp, 12 predicted proteins | sample McNCre217_Aug_MG_2_FD_178018 | JGI IMG/M metagenome (GOLD analysis project Ga0228702, IMG submission 178018) | Freshwater microbial communities from McNutts Creek, Athens, Georgia, United States - 20-17_Aug_MG | ecosystem: Environmental > Aquatic > Freshwater > Creek | place: USA: Georgia... | reverse complement strand
GCGCCATCTCTTTGTAGATGCCGTGATCCGCCGTTGGCTCAAAACCGCCCGTATCGATGACGATGAATTCGTGCTTTTCAAAGCGTGCATTGCCGTAATGACGGTCGCGTGTGAGCCCCGCGAAGTCCGCCACGATGGCATCACGCGATTTGGTCAAACGGTTGAACAACGTGGACTTGCCGACGTTGGGGCGGCCCACCAGGGCCAAAACGGGTTTCAAAACTTAATCCTTTAACTTCCCAATCACGGGATTTGGAGACCACTCACGCGACCTTCGCGTGTGACCACCACATATCGACCGCCGGCAAACACTGGCGCAGTTGCCAACACGTCACTGTCGAGCTTGATGCGGTTGAGCAACGCGCCATCAGCCAAAGACAGCAGGTACAACCAACCGCCGTTGTCCGCCACGAGGACACCTCGTGGTGTGACCAAAGGTGCGCTCAAGGTGCGATATTTCAAGCGCTCGGTATCCCAAAGGCGTTCGCCATTGCTGCGGTTGAAGGCTTGCACCACGCCATTGGACATCGGTGCAATCAACAGGTTTTCGTTGCCACTCACACCCATTTCACCAACAGAGGGGCGTGTCCAGACGCCTTGACCGCGCTCGGCGTTGACACAGCCGACGGCCGTTTGGAAAGCGCGCGCACAGACCACATCACCCACACGGTCAAACGGAGCGACCAAATCTACCAAGCGCTCTACATCATTGGTGCCACGTGGTGTGGCAATGGCAGATTCCCAACGAATCACACCCGTATTGGGATCAAGCCCTGCCAAACGGCCCGATAAGCCAACCAGCAAGGTATTTTTGAATGCCAGCAACACACCGGCCTGCTTTAAGACCAACGGCTCACCCGGACGCTGTTGAGTCCAAAGTTGACGCCCCGTCGCACCATCAAAAGCAATGACGGAACGATCTGCGGTCAACACAAATACGCGTGCACCCGCTACCAAAGGTGCGGTAAATGACTGGGCAGGCAGGCTTTTTCGCCACTGCACTTTGCCATCTTGCAAGGTCACCAACTCGTTGTTGCGTGTGACCACGGCCAATTGTTGGCCATCACTGCCCACACCCGCTGAAATGGCTTGATCAAGCTTGAGACGCCACACGTCTTTGCCTGTGTTGGCGTCCAAAACAGCCACCACACCTTGACTATTGGCCAATGCAATGCGGTTCTCGCGTGCAGAGACAATCAAAGAAAAATCGACTTTGCCGATATCGGCAGTCCATGCTGGACGCACATCTTGCATCACAGGCACGCTGCTGATTTCCGTCGGTTTTGGACGCGTAGGCGTCGAAGAACACGCAGCCAAAACAGCACAGACGCTGGCGATGGCGATACGCGACAAAGAATGCGTCGTGAATTGTGTCAATGATTTCATTTTTTGATCTCCACAGCAGGAATGTCTTCAGGATCTGCCCCCAAAGCGGCCAACTTCACGGCCACCAAGCGACGGTATTCGGCGTTGGGCTCAAAGCCTTTCCATGCGTTTTTGTAGTGTTGCACCGCCTCTGCAGGCTGCGCCTGCAACATGGCCAAGTCGCCCAAGCGGTCAGACATCAAAGGCGCGAAAGCCTCAGGGGTTTTGGTCGTGAGTTGTTTGCGAGCATCGTCATACGCTTTGTCTTCCACCAAGATAGATGCCAAACGCAGGCGAGCCAAAGCTTGGTAGCCCTCATCACTGGCTTTGTCGATGACCCATGTCAATTGGGTTTTCGCATCGGTTTTTCGGTTCGTGTCGTTGTACACGCGTGCGGCCAGCAAGGCAGCTTGCTGAGCGTAGGTGGTGCTGGCGAATTTGTCTTTGATGTCGGCGACCGAACGGTCCAACAAAGCCGCGTCATTGGCCAAAGCTGCACGCTCGACGGTGTCATACAAAGCAGCCGCTTGTGCTGCTTGTTTGCCTTGGTACGACTGCCATCCCATCCAGGCGGCGTAGCCACCCAACACGACGATCAGCCCCCACGTGATGAGGTCGCCCCAGCGCTTCCAAAAGTGCTTGAGTTCGTCGAGTTGCTCTTGTTCTTCGAGGTCGAGGTGCGATGCCATGGTCTGGGTACTTTGACTAAAAATTTAGCGGATTGTAGGGGGGCGGCTTGATGCCTAGCGCTCAAGCCACATCTGGCGACGGGGCCAGCTTGGCTTGTACGCGCACCGTCACATCGGTCAACGGCACGGCCTCTTGTGCACCCGCGCCATCGCGCAAGGCTTTGAGGGTCACTTCACCACGGGCCAATTCGTCGCTACCAAAGATGAGGCCCAAGGTCGCGCCGCTGCCATCGGCTTTTTTGAACTGCGATTTCATGCTGCCCATGCCCTCGCCTGCTCCGGCATGCATTTGCACCGACACGCCATGCGCACGCAAGGCTTGCACGGTTTTGAACACCACGGGCAAAGCAGCTGCATCAGGCACGATGGCGTACACGTCTGGGCCCTTGGGCTCGGGCAACGTGCCCTGCTCTTTGAGCAACTCGAGCACACGCTCCACACCCAAAGCCCAGCCCACGGCGGGTGCGGGCTTGCCGCCGACTTGCTCGATCAGGTAGTCGTAACGACCGCCGCCGCAAATGGTGCCTTGCGAGCCGAGGCTCTCGGTGATGAACTCGAACACGGTGAGGTTGTAGTAGTCCATGCCACGCACCAAGCGTGGGTTGATACGGTAGCTCACGCCACTCGCATCCAAAATGGCTTTGACGGCGTTGAAGTGCACCAACGAGGCGTCGCCCAAAAAGTCGATCAACTTCGGCGCGGCTTCCACCACCGCTTGCATGGCGGGGTTCTTGGTGTCCAAGATGCGCAAGGGGTTGCTGTGCAAACGGCGTTTGGCTTCTTCGTCCAGCACGTCCATGTGGGCTTCCAAGTGCGCAATGAGTGCCGCACGGTGAGCTGCACGCTCGTTGGGCTGCCCCAAACTGTTGAGCTCTAAGCGCACATCTTTGATGCCAAGCTCTTGCCACAAGGTGTGGGCCAACAAAATCAACTCCGCATCCACCTCTGCACCGGGAAAGCCCAAGGCCTCGGCACCGATTTGGTGGAACTGGCGATAACGGCCACGCTGGGGACGCTCGTGGCGAAACATGGGGCCCATGTAGTACAGGCGCTTGCCGCCTTCGTACAGCATGTTGTGCTCAACCACGGCACGCACCACACCGGCAGTGGCTTCGGGACGCAGGGTGAGTTGCTCGCCGTTCAAGCGGTCTTCAAAGGAGTACATCTCCTTTTCCACAATGTCGGTCACCTCGCCCAAGCCACGCACAAACAAAGCGGTGGGCTCGACGATGGGCGTGCGCAGGTTGCGGTACGCGTGGCGTGCCATCAAGTTGCGCACTTTCTCTTCAAGCCATTCCCAATGCGCCGACTGCGGCGGCAGCAAATCGTTCATGCCTTTGACAGCGGTCAAGGCTTGGGCTTTGGCGGGCTTGGTTGTTGTTTTGTTTTCTGTCGTCACGGTCAGGCTGCGCGGGGTTTAACCAAAGCGCTTTTCAATGTAGTTTTCAACAATTTGATGGAACTCTTGCGCGATGTTGTCGCCGCGCAAAGTCATGGCTTTTTCGCCGTCAATGAACACAGGTGCCGCAGGCGCTTCGCCGCTGCCAGGCAGGCTAATACCGATGTCGGCATGCTTGCTCTCGCCCGGGCCATTGACGATGCAACCCATCACGGCCACCTTGAGGTTTTCCACCCCTGGGTATTGGCTGCGCCACACAGGCATTTGGGCACGCAAGAAATCGTCAATCTCTTTGGCGAGTTCTTGGAAAGTGGTGCTGGTGGTGCGGCCACAGCCGGGGCATGCGGTAACGCTGGGCACAAAAGTGCGCAGGCCCAAGGCTTGCAAAATTTCAGAGGCCACCACCACCTCTTGCGTGCGTGCTTCGCCGGGCTGCGGTGTGAGCGAAACGCGAATGGTGTCGCCAATGCCTTCTTGCAGCAAGATCGACAACGCCGTGGCCGAAGCCACTGTGCCCTTGGTGCCCATGCCCGCTTCGGTGAGGCCCAAATGCAGCGGGTAGTTGCAACGCTGAGCCAGCTCGCGGTACACGGCAATGAGGTCTTGCACGCCGCTGACTTTGCAGCTGAGCAAAATTTGATTGGCCGACATGCCCATGCTTTGAGCGAGTTTGGCTGAGTCAATGGCCGAGGTGATGAGCGCTTCGTACATCACTTGCTTGGCGTCAAACGGTTGCGCACGCTTCGCGTTCTCGTCCATCAACTTGGCGAGCAACTCTTGGTCGAGGCTGCCCCAGTTCACGCCAATGCGCACGGCTTTGTCGTAGCGCATGGCCGCTTCAATCATTTGGCCAAACTGTTTGTCGTGCTTGTCGCCCTTACCCACGTTGCCGGGGTTGATGCGGTACTTTGACAAGGCCTGCGCACAGTCCGGAAACTCAGTCAGCAAACGGTGGCCGTTGTAGTGAAAGTCGCCGATCAGCGGGACGTGGATACCCATCTTGTCGAGCTGCTCGCGCACATGCGGCACAGCGGCGGCGGCTTCGGGGGTGTTGACGGTGATGCGCACCAACTCAGACCCCGCCAAGGCCAACTCTTTGATTTGAATGGCTGTGCCAATTGCGTCGACGGTGTCGGTGTTGGTCATCGACTGCACACGCACCGGCGCGTCACCACCGACGGTGACCACATGGTCACCCCACGCCACGCGTGCTTGCAAGCTGTGGCGTGCTTTGGGTTGCGACAAAGCAATGCCGTGGGGCTGAACGTTATTTGCCATCCGTGGCTCCTGCAGCACTGGCAGGCACGAGGGCACTGGCCGCTTGTGCGGCTTGGGCTGCCACCGCAGCAGACTGCACGGTGGTCACCACCATATTGCCAGACACGTTTTCAATGGCTGAAGCCGGCACTTCGGTGGAAGGCAGCGCCACAGCGGATGGTTCCACAGGCACCACCACTTCGCCGGAGGATGGCTCATCTTTGAACACCAACAAACTGTGAAGCTCTGGCCAAAAACCGATCACCAAAGCCAAAGCCAAAATCATCAAGGCCGCCCAACGCATAGGCGTGAACAAACGCACCATGACCACAAAGCTGGATTGCGGCAAGAAAGATGGACGGTCTAACGGGAAGTCCAAGCCACGTTCATTCTTAGCGGCCAGACGTGACACATCTTGCCCCGGCAACAAAGCCAGCACAGGCGCCGCATCGACTCTGAGTTGGCGGCAAACCGCCAAAGTTAACGCGCGGGCAAACATGGCATCTGGCAACTCATCTAAGCGGTCATCTTCCAACGCTTCCAATTTGGAAGGAGACACACGCAGGGCTTGCGCCAACACATCGAGCTTGAAGCCTTGGGCTTCGCGGTATTGGCGCAGCAAAGCCCCCGCTGTGGTGCTGGGGCTGGTCGATGTGGTGGTGTCTTCAGTCATTCGTGGTTAAAAAGAAGGTGATGTCAATCGTTGTGGGGAGTTGTTGCGGGCTGTGCCGAGGCACGTTGCTGGCACAAAGCAACAGCTTTTGTGGTTTTGTCAGCGTATCGGTAGCTCGGCTGCGACAAGGCGTTGGCAAACTGCGTTTGGGCTTGGGGGAATTGATTTTGTTCACACAAAAACCAACCATAGTTGTGTTGAATCGCCGCCAATTCGGCCGGGCGTGCAGGCGGCATCAACGCAAGTTGCAGCGCTTGCTCAAAACTTTGCTGCGCTAATTGGGGGGCGTTGTTACGCTGGTGTATCAACCCGAGCAAGCTATAGGCGTCGGCAAATTGCGGGTCGATTTGTAACGCGGCGCGCACCTCTTGCTGCGCCACATCGATTTGGTTGTGTTCGTAATAAGCCGTGGCCAAGCTCAAGCGACGCATGGCGCGTTCGCGTGTGGCGCTGGGCTCTGTTGGCGTGAGCGCGTCGAGTTGAAACGCGGCCGAGCCACAGGCACTGAGCCCCATAACGACCACCATCCCCACACACGCCCAAGCGAGCCAACGCCAGATGATCATGACGACACCTGTGTGAGTGGAATCACGCGTTGCTTGGCGATGCGCTCGTCCACGCGCGTGCGGTCTTTCACATCGCCCGCGAGCTGGCCGCAAGCGGCATCAATGTCGTCGCCGCGTGTTTTGCGCACGGTTGTGATGATGCCGGCTTCGCTGAGTTGCGCCGCAAACGCTTTGACCGTGGCCGCGTTGGAGCGCGTGAGACCAGAAGCAGGAAACGGGTTGAACGGGATGAGGTTGAACTTGCAAGGCACGCCCTCGCCCATCCCGCGTTTGGGCTTGACCAAGTCAATCAAAGCTTGCGCATGTTCGGGCTGGTCGTTCACGCCATCCAACATGCAGTATTCGAAGGTGATGAAGTCGCGCGGCGCATGCGCCAAATAGCGGCGGCAAGCGTCCATCAATTCGTGCAAAGGGTATTTGCGATTGAGCGGCACCAAGTTGTCACGCAGCGCATCGGTGGGCGCATGCAGCGACACCGCCAAAGCCACGGGGCAGTCTTCGCCCAAGCGATCCATCATGGGCACCACGCCCGAGGTGGACACCGTCACACGGCGGCGCGACAAACCATAACCGTGGTCGTCCAACATCGAACGCAGCGCGGGCACCAAGGCGCTGTAGTTTTGCAGCGGCTCGCCCATGCCCATCATCACCACGTTGGAGATGACGCGCTCGGTGGTGTTGAACTGCTTGCGCAGCGTGTGCTCGGCAAACCACAGCTGCGACAAAATTTCGCCCGTGGTGAGGTTGCGGCTAAAGCCTTGATGGCCCGTGGAGCAAAAGCGGCAGCCCACGGCGCAACCGGCTTGCGACGACACGCACAACGTGCCTCGGTCGTCTTCGGGAATGAACACGGTTTCGACGGCGTTGCCGTCACCCACGTCAAACAACCATTTGATGGTGCCGTCGGCGGAGTCGTGTCGGGAAATGGGAGTCAGTGGCTGAACCTGTGCGCAGGTCTTCAGCTTCTCGCGCAGCGACTTGGCGAGATCAGACATCTGATCAAAGTCTTGTGCGCCTTTTTGGTGGATCCACCGGAACAGCTGTGTGGCGCGAAAGCGTTTTTCGCCCAAGCGCTCACAAAAAACGGCCAAACCGTCGAGATCAAAATCAAGCAGGTTGGCCGTCATTTTTTTGCGTCGGCATCGCTGCAAGCAGCGACGCCAATTGCCTCTTAGTGACCGTAAACGTTCATGCCGGCGAAGAAGAAGCCGATTTCAACAGCGGCTGTCTCAGGGGCGTCAGAACCGTGCACAGCGTTGGCATCGATGCTGTCAGCGAAGTCAGCACGGATCGTGCCAGGAGCGGCTTCTTTGGGGTTGGTTGCGCCCATCAAGTCACGGTTTTTCAAAATCGCGCCTTCGCCTTCGAGCACTTGGATCATGACAGGGCCAGAGACCATGAAGTCAACCAAATCTTTGAAGAAAGGACGTGCTTTGTGCACAGCGTAGAACTGTTCGGCTTCGCCGCGTGACAAGTGAGCCATGCGAGCGGCCACCACTTTCAAGCCAGCGGCTTCGAAACGTGCGTAGATTTGGCCGATGACGTTCTTAGCAACTGCGTCGGGCTTGATGATGGAGAGAGTACGTTCGGTCATTTGGAGTTTCCCTGTTTTGACTGTGATTGAAATTTTTATTCGCAAGGTGCGGAGCCTGCTATTTTAACCTCTTCAAGGGATTTCCCTTGAAGAGGACAGCGTTTTTGCTGCACCTTCGCTGTGATTTATCGGCCACCTCGGCCACGGCTGCCTGAGTTGCCGCCGCCAGAACGGCCACCACCAAAGCTGCCGCCTGCTGAACCACCTCTGCGTGGTGCGTTGCTTGAGGGGCGCGGACCACCTACAAGACCAGCTTTGAAGGCTTTTTGACCATCTTTTTTGCGTTGGCGCTCGATGGCATAGCTGTCGGCACCGATGTAGCCCACAGACGTTTGCATGGGGTCTGGCTGCTGTGTGCGTTCTTGCTGTTTGCCACCACGGCGGCGCTCCGTACGCACCAAACGCTCGGGACCGCTGCGCTCTTCGGGCGCACGCGGGGTCGATGGGCGTGGGCCCACGCTGTTACCGCGACGGCGGCTGTTGGCGCGCTCGTTGCGGTCGTGGCGTGAAGGGCCGCTTTGCAAAGGTGCTTCAGCACCAGCAGCTTCCATCAAGGCGCGGATGTCGCGCTCGCCGAGCTCGACAAACGCACCACGCTTTAAGCCGCGAGGCAACACCATGGCGCCGTAACGGATACGAATCAAGCGGCTCACGGCGTGGCCGACGGCCTCGAACATGCGGCGCACTTCGCGGTTGCGGCCTTCCGAAATAGTGACACGGTACCAGCAGTTAGAACCTTCACCACCACCCTCTTCGATGGAGCCGAATTGCGCAGGGCCGTCATCCAGCTGAATACCAGTGACGAGTTGCTCTTTTTGGTCTTTGCTGAGCTTACCCAAGGAGCGCACCGCGTATTCGCGTTGCAGGCCAAAGCGTGGGTGCATCAGCTGGTTGGCCAATTCGCCTGAGCTGGTGAACAGCAACAAGCCTTCGGTGTTCAAGTCCAAACGGCCCACGGATTGCCATTTGCCTTGGTACAGGCGTGGCAAACGGCGGAACACGGTGGGACGGTTTTGTGGGTCGTCGGTGGTCACCACTTCGCCCGCGGGCTTGTGGTACGCAATCACGCGGGGCGGCGGCGGTGCAATGCGCACCTTGAGCTGGCGACCATTGACCTTGATTTGGTCACCAAACTGCACGCGTTGGCCCACGTGGGCCACTTCGTTGTTCACGGCCACATGGCCTTCGGCAATCAGGCGCTCCATCTCGATGCGCGAGCCCAAACCCGACTGGGCCAAGACTTTGTGCAACTTGGGCGATTCGGGTTGTGGCAACAGCACGCGTTTTTCGGGTGCGGATTCGGCACGGATGAGCTCAGCATCAAACTCGCCAGACACCACATCATCAAAGTCAAAAGCGGTGTCGTCGTCCAAGAACTCATCTGAGTGGTCGGTTGGCTTGCCACCCAGGTCGTGGTGTTTAGTGTTCATGCGTGTCGTCGCCGGTTGGGGCGGGGTCTCTGGGTGAGGAAAGTTCAAAAATAGGGGCTTCGTCGCTGAGTGCGGTTGGGGCCGCCACATCGGTTTCAGCGGGTGTCGCGGCTTCGGCCGTCTCTGCGGATTCGAGCGCCATGTCCAATTGCAAGGACGGGTCGTCTTCACCCAAGCGAGCAAAGGCGTTGGCTTGCGCTTGCGCGCTGTCAAACACGGGCAATTGGTCGAGCGAGGCCAAGCCCAGATCGTCCAAGAACTGGCGCGTGGTCGCGTACAAAGAAGGACGGCCCACGGTTTCGCGGTGGCCAATGACTTCTACCCAACCGCGGTCTTCGAGTTGCTTGATGACAAGGGAATTGACCGTCACGCCACGGATGTCTTCCATGTCGCCACGGGTCACAGGTTGGCGATACGCAATGATGGCCAAGGTTTCCATCACAGCGCGAGAGTATTTCGGCGGCTTCTCGGGGTTCAGTCGGTCCAAAAACTCGCGCATTTCTGGGCGACTTTGAAAGCGCCACCCCGTGGCCACTTGCACCAACTCCACGCCGCGCTGCGCCCAGTCGAGCTGCAACTCTTCGAGCAAGGTGCGAATGGTGTCTGCGCCCAGGGCGTCAGAAAACAGCACGCGCAAATCGCGAATCTGAATGGGTTGGTGCGAACAAATCAGGGCGGTCTCAAGTACGCGCTTGGCATCCACGGTGTTCATCGTGCGAGTTCCGGGTCAAGGGTCGAGGAAATAGTGGGCGGATGCGGGGCATCGCCAAAGTCAGAGCCAAAGGGCTCACCGCTTTCACAAGCGTGAGCCCGTATTGTAGCGGAGGCGCGTTTTAGGGGGATTCAGGCCGTTTGAGGCCCAAGCTTGCCAGCAAATTCACCATATCGTCCGGCAACGGCGCTTCAAACGAGAGCGGTTCACCCGTGATCGGATGGTCAAAGCTCAAGCGGAAAGCATGCAAGGCTTGGCGCTCGATGCCCATGTTCATGGGGCCTGCATACAAAGAGTCGCCCACCAACGGGTGCCCAAAGTGCGCCATGTGAACACGGATTTGATGCGTGCGACCTGTGTGCAACGTGCACTGAACCAAGCAAGCCTCTTCTTGGCTGCTCAAGCACTCGAATGTGGTGTGGGCTTCTTTGCCGGGCAGGCGCTCCAGATCGACCACGGCCATGCGCAAGCGGTTTTTGTAGTCACGACCAATGGCCGCCACCACATCACGCACGGGCGTTCCACTCCACTTGCGGTAGGCCACAGCCAAATACTCGCGGTGCACATCACGCTCGGCGATCATGGCCACCAGTGCGTCCATGGCACGGCGGGTACGCGCCACGATCATGAGGCCACTGGTGTCTTTGTCTAAGCGGTGAACGATGCCCGCACGCGGCAGCATCACCGCTTGTGGATCCATGGCCAACAAACCGTTGAGCAAAGTGCCGCTCCAGTTGCCGGGTGCTGGGTGGACCACCAACCCTGCAGGTTTGAAGATGACGCGCAAATCTGCATCTTCGTAGATCACATGCAACGGGATGTTTTCCGGCTTAAAAGCTTGGCTTTGCGGGGTGGGCTTCAGGGTGAGTTGATACCGCTCACCCATGCGGACTTTGGCCGAAGCCTTGGTGATGACACGACGCGTTGGCAACAAACAACTGACACAACCATCACCGAGCAATTGCTGCGAAAAACTACGTGAAAACTCAGGCAACAGCGCGGCTAAGGCTCGGTCCAATCGCTCGCCATGTAAATCGTTAGGAATCAAAAGTTCGCGGGCTTCGACCTCTGGCCCATCCGCAAGATCTGTCTGCTCATCCAGCAAAACATCGTCTGGTGGCAAATCGTTCTGAGGAAATTGTGCCGATAGAATGGATTGACTTTGTTTCAAGAGGTTGACCTGTGGTGTTACGAATCAAATTATCAACGGTATGCATGGCTGCAGGCCTAACCTGTGCAATTCTTTTCTCTGGCTGCGCAGATAGCAATTACGACCCGACCAAAGGATGGAGTGTCGACAAACTCTATAGCGAAGCGAAAGATGAGATGGCGGTCGGCGGCTATGACAAGGCCATTGGCTTGTATGAAAAGCTTGAAGGACGAGCCGCAGGCACGCCACTGGCTCAACAAGCCCAACTCGACAAAGCTTGGGCGCAGTACAAAACAAACGAGCCGGCACAAGCGGTTGCCACGCTGGATCGATTCATCCGATTGCACCCCGCTAGCCCTGCCCTTGATTACGCCCTTTACTTAAAAGGCTTGGTCAATTTCAACGAAAACTTAGGCTGGTTTTCTTCTATTGCCGAGCAAGACTTGGCTGAGCGCGACCCCAAACAAGCCAAAGAATCCTTTGAGGCGTTCCGAGAATTGACAACTCGTTTCCCGGACTCCAAGTACTCGGCAGACGCACGGTTGCGCATGGCGTTCATTAAAAATTCGCTCGCCCGTTCAGACGTACACGTTGCACGCTTTTACTTTCAACGTGGCGCTTATGTTGCGGCCATCAACCGTGCGCAAGCAACTGTTCAAGATTTCCGTGATGTCCCCGCTGTCGAAGAGGCCCTCTACATCATGGTCCAGTCGTATGACAAACTTGGCATGACACAGCTTCGTGACGATACAAATCGTGTGCTAAACGGGACTTATCCAGATAGCAAATTCTTGAAGCCTGAAACTCAAACCACTAAAAAACCGTGGTGGAAGATTTGGAAATAAAGTCTTGATTCAGTCCACTTAAGGACTGAGCCAATGCCTCTGAGCTTTGCAATTGACGCATGGGAGGCAAAGATGCAATCAAACGACGACCGTAACCCGTGGTCACCAAACGGTTGTCGCACAGCACCAAAACACCTTGATCTGATTCGGTACGAATCAACCGTCCTGCGCCTTGCTTCAAGGCCACCACGGCCTCCGGCACAAAGTAGTCGTTAAAAGGGCTACGTCCCTGCGCTTCTAAACGCTTGCTACGGGCTTCCACCAAAGGATCGTTCGGCGGCGGAAACGGCAGCTTGTCGATGATGACCAACTGCAAAGCATCGCCCGGCACATCAAAGCCTTCCCAAAAAGTGGCTGAGGCCACCAACACGCAACCACCCTCGCCGACTTTGGCGCCGTCGCGGAAACGTTCCATCAAATGACGTTTGGGCCACTCGCCTTGCACCAAGACATCAATGCCCGAACCTTCGAGGCGCTGCTTCATCACATCCCCAATGGCACGCAAGGCACGCAAGGTCGTGGTCAAGACCAAGCTGCGCCCACCCAAACGACGCACGGCATCACTGGCCAATGCGGCCA
>Ga0228702_1001969_pt1 | contig 12308 bp, 11 predicted proteins | sample McNCre217_Aug_MG_2_FD_178018 | JGI IMG/M metagenome (GOLD analysis project Ga0228702, IMG submission 178018) | Freshwater microbial communities from McNutts Creek, Athens, Georgia, United States - 20-17_Aug_MG | ecosystem: Environmental > Aquatic > Freshwater > Creek | place: USA: Georgia... | reverse complement strand
TTCCAACATGGAAATCACGGCTGCCACGGTAGAACCAGCTCTGCTGGATCTACCGTGGCATTTGCCGTTAGAGGCCTGGCCTTCTGAAAACATCGCTGCTCTTCCTAAGGGTTTGAGCCGCCACACAGTTCGTTTCGCGCACCTTGGCGATTACGTGATCGCAATCAAGGAAACTCTGCCGGAGCTCGCGCTTCGCGAGTACGAGATGCTGAAGAACCTCGGCAAGCTCGATGTGCCTTGCGTTGAGCCTTTCGCAATCATCACTGGGCGCACCGACGAGCTGGGTGAACCGCTTCCTGCGGTGCTAATCACCCGTCACCTCAAGTTCTCGCTCCCGTACCGCGCCATGTGGAGTCAGGGTTTACGCCCTGAAACCGCCACTCGCCTCGTAGACGCCCTCGCACTGCTGCTCGTTCGTTTGCACATCGCCGGCTTCTTCTGGGGCGATGTGAGCCTTTCAAACACACTGTTCCGCCGTGATGCCGGCAAGTTCGCTGCCTACCTGGTGGATGCCGAGACCGGTCACCTTTACGACAGCGGCCTCAGCAACGGCCAGCGCGAAAACGACCTTGAGATCGCACGTGTAAACATCGCCGGTGAACTCATGGACCTCATCGCCAGCGGCAATGCTGCGCCTGGCGTCGATGCTGTGGCTGTTTCAAACCGAATCGTCACCGCCTACCGCGACCTGTGGACCGAACTAACCGGAACCCAGACCGTGAATGCCGACGAGCGCTGGAAGATCAGCCAGCGCGTGAAGAAGTTGAATGAACTCGGTTTCGATATCGAAGAACTTGCCATCACCGCAACCGGTGGCGGCAAGAGTGTGAAGATTCGCCCGAAGGTGGTTGACGCGGGTCACCACAGCCGCCGCTTGCTTCTACTCACCGGTCTCGATGTTGAAGAGAACCAGGCCCGACGCCTGCTCAATGACCTCGACCAGTACCGCGTGGAGCACGAGCGTCTAGGCGCCGATGAAGAAGTGCTCGCGCACGAGTGGCTGAGCCACGCCTTCGAGCCAGTCATCCTCGCCATTCCTAAGGAAATGACCGGCAAGCTTGAGCCTGCCGAGATTTACCACCAGGTTCTAGAGCACCGCTGGTACATGAGCGAGAAGGCTAACCACGATGTGCCGGTTCAAGAGGCCGTGCAGGACTACGTGCAGAACGTGCTGAGCAAGCGCCCAGACGAAGAAGCGCTGATCATGCCAGACACCACCGACACCTACACACTGCCAACCCCAGTTCCAACCGGAACAATCACCGTCATCGACGATGACGAGGTTGACTGGCGAGACTTGGTCTAACGGGGTCTTACAAGCTGCTCAAGCTGACAGCCGAAACCTCCCCAAACGCAAGAAGGGCACCCAAATGGGTGCCCTTTTCGCTTATCTAAAGCTTGTGGTTACTTTGCGCGGCGGCGCGATACCTCGTAGAGGCTCACCGATGCGGCGATACCGGCGTTGAGGCTCTCGGTTGTGGTCGAGATTGGAATGCTGACGATTGCATCGCAGTTTTCCTGAACCAGACGCGAAAGACCCTTGCCTTCAGAACCAACAACGATGACCAGTGGCTCGGTTGCGAGCTTGAAGTCGGTGAGCTGCATGTCGCCATCGCCGTCTAGACCAACTACGAACAGGCCACGCTTCTTGAATTCCTTCAGGGTGGTGGTGAGGTTCGAAGCAAGCGCTACTGGAACACGAGCCGCGGCACCTGCCGAGGTCTTCCACGCCGAAGCGGTCACACCAGTCGAGCGACGCTGAGGCAGGATTACACCCTGGCCACCGAATGCGGCAACCGAACGGATAATCGCACCTAGGTTACGTGGGTCGGTGATGCCATCGAGCGCCACGAAAAGTGGAACCTGATCGCGGTCGAGAACCTTGTCGAGCATCTCCATCGGGTGCGCGTAGTTGTATGGCGGAACCTGGAGCGCGATGCCCTGGTGAACCGAGTCCATACCGGTCATGCGGTCGATCTCTGGACGAGTGATTTCGTGGATTGGAATCTTGCGGTGGTTAGCCAGCTGAATGGCTTCCTTTACGCGGTCGTCCATCTCAATGCGCAGCGCCAAGTACATGGCGGTGGCAGGAATCTTGGCGCGAAGCGCTTCTAGAACCGAGTTACGACCCGAAAGAGTCTCGCTCGCATCCGCAGCCTTTGCAACGGCAGCATTCTTGCGTGCGGCTCCACCGGCAGCACCGGCAGTGCGGGCAGCAGGAGCGAGGTACTCGCCCTTCTTGATGCCACGAGCCTCGAGCTTTTCGCGACGAGCCTTTGCCTTAGCGGCTGGGTGGTGCTTGCGGTCTTCAGCCTTAGGGGTTGGACCCTTGCCTTCCAGTCCGCGCTTGTTCTTGCCACCGGTACCGCCAGCGGCACCATTTCCCTTTACGCGCTTGATTGCGCCAGGACGACGAATGCTAGCCATTTACACTCCAATGAGTTGAATCGGCACCATCACTGAGAGTGATTCCGGCGTCCGAAAGTTGATTGCGGATGGTGTCCGCACGAGCAAAATCTTTGTTGGCACGCGCCAAACGACGCTCTTCTAGAAGCGACTGAATGAGTGAATCGAGTGCCTTGTGTTCCTGGTTGGAACCAGCAGACGCGGTTGCCCATTCTGCTGCCATCGGGTCTATGCCCAAAACAGCAAGCATACTGCGAACAGCCACGGTATGGCTAGCGGCAGTTTGGTTGTCTCCAGCGTCGATGGCGGTATTTCCGGCGCGAACCGACTCGAATACTGCGGCGAGCGCCATCGCAATATTCAGGTCGTCATCCATCGCCGCGACGAATTCCGAGGTGAGGTTTTTGGCTAGCCCGGCGAGGTTTTTGCCGTCGACTTCTAGAGTCTCGGCAGGAAGAACGCGGTAGGCGCGACCCAAGAAGGTCTCGATGCGATCGATTGCAACCTGAGCCTCAGAAATGGAGTTTTCGCTGTAGTCGAGGATGGATCGGTAGTGCACCGAACCGAGCCAGTAGCGGACGGCCAGAGGTGAACCGGCGGCCAGCAGATGTGCAGCGTAAACACTGTTGCCAAGCGACTTGCTCATCTTCTGACCGGCAATGGCGACTAGGCCGTTGTGGAGCCAGAAGTTTGCGAACGCATCCCCCGCTGCACGGCTCTGAGCTAGCTCGTTCTCGTGGTGTGGGAAGCGAAGGTCTAGGCCGCCACCGTGGATGTCGAACTGGCTGCCGAGGTACTTGGTGCTCATTGCACTGCACTCGATGTGCCAGCCCGGACGGCCGCGACCGAAGCGAGAATCCCAGGCGGCGGTTTCAGGCTCCCCCGGCTTACTCGCCTTCCAGAGCGCGAAGTCGCGCGGGTCTAGTTTGCCGCGTTCCGGTGCGTCACCAGCATCAACCATGTCGTCAATCTTCTGGTTGGTGAGCTCGCCATAGGCGGCCCACTTGGTTGAAGCGAAGTAAACATCGGCGGTGCCATCGGTGGCCTGGTAGGCGTAGCCCGCTTCGATGAGGCGCTCAATCAGTGCGAGCATCTCAGGGATGCTGGCGGTAGCGCGAGGCTCGTAGGTTGGTGCGGCGATGTGAAGCGCGCGGTAAGCGTTGTTGAACTCGCGTTCCATCTCGTAGGCAAGCGCCCACCACTCCTGCTTGCGCTCGATGGCGTTTGCGAGCACCTTGTCGTCGATGTCTGTGACGTTGCGAACGAGAGTGACTTCAAGACCCTTGGTGGTGAGCCAGCGACGAAGCTGGTCGTAAACGAGAGCCGAGCGAAGGTGGCCGACGTGGGGTTCGCTCTGAACGGTTGGGCCGCAAAGGTAGATGCCAACCTTGCCAGGTACGAGCGGGCTGAACTCGCGGGCGCTCTGAGTGCGCGAATCGTAAAGACTTAGGCTCACAGGGCTAGCCTACCTTCGGGGTGCCGACGATTAGGGCTGTTGCAACTGCCGCCACGCCCTCGCTGTTTCCAAGGAATCCGAGGCCATCGGTGGTGGTTGCGCCCAAGGTTACTGGTGCGCCAACGAGTTCGGTCATGCGCGCCTCGGCTGCCTCGCGCATCGGGCTGACCTTAGGGCGGTTGCCGATGAGCTGAACGCTGACGTTCTGAACGCGCCAACCGTGCTGGGCAAGGAGCTCCAGAGTGCCCTTGATGAACACCTCGCCGCTCGCGCCTGCATACTCGGGACGGTCAACGCCAAAGTTTCCGCCGATGTCGCCGAGCCCGGCAGCAGCCAGTAGCGCATCAACCACGGCATGTGCGACCGCATCGCCGTCGCTGTGGCCCTCAAGTGCCACCTCGTTTGGCCATTCAATGCCAGCGAGGATGAGTGGCTTGCGGCCATCGGCGGCGAAGCGGTGAACGTCGGTTCCGATGCCGGTGCGCTGCTCTGCGGCGAGCACGCGCTCGGCAGCGGCAAAATCGGCGGCGGTGGTGATCTTGAAGGAGTTTGAGTGGCCAACAACGCTGATGACGGCGCCGCCCGCAGCCTGGAAGAGGGCTGCGTCATCGGTGTGGTCGGCATTGGCCGACTCGTAGGCGGCCACCAAAGCTTCGCGCGGGAAGCCCTGAGGAGTCTGTGCGATACGCAGGTGATCGCGGTCTACGGTCTCGAGGATGATTTCGGCGCTGGCACGCTTGATGGTGTCGGCCACCGCAAGTACCGGCACTACCCCGCTGCCCGATTCACGAACCGCGGTAGCAACACGCTCGAACACCACTGCAGGAGTAAGCGAGCGGGCAGCGTCGTGCACGAGCACAAGGTTGATGTCTTTCAACAGCACCTTCAGGCCGTTGGCAATCGAACCCTGACGGGTTTCGGTGCTGCCCTCCACCACATCGATGGTGATACCCGAATTCAGGTTTGCGGCGGCGATTGCACGCGCATCGGCTAGGTGAGACTGCGGGGCAACCACAACCACTTGGCGAAGCCCCTGCACCGAAAGCGTGTGAGTCAGGGCGTGTTCAAGCAACCTGAGACCGGCAAGGTTCACGAATGCTTTAGGAGTGTTGAAGCCCAGGCGCGTGCCCGAGCCGGCAGCCACCAGGACCACCGCTATGTCACGCATGGTTTCTGGGGCCTTTTACTAGGAAGCTAGAACGGAATCTAGTTCAGCAGAAGCAGCAACCTCGTCTACACGACGAGCAAGCGCGAGCTCCGAAACCAGAATCTGGCGCGCCTTTGCAAGCATGCGCTTTTCACCTGCCGAAAGACCACGGTCCTGGTCGCGGCGCCATAGGTCGCGGACAACCTCCGAAACCTTGACAACATCGCCCGAGGCGAGCTTCTCAAGGTTTGCCTTGTAGCGGCGGCTCCAGTTAGTTGGCTCTTCGATGAAATCTGCGCGAAGAACGCTGAAAACTTCTTCTACACCTTCGTTGTTGATGACGTCGCGGACGCCAACCATTTCAACGTTTTCTTCAGGGACCCAGATGGTTAGTTCACTCTGAGCAACCTTGAGCTGCAAGTAGGCCTTGGTCTCACCACGGATGGTGCGCTGTGCCTTCTCGACAATCTCTGCTGCACCATGGTGTGGGTAAACGACGGTCTCGCCAACCTCAAAAAGCATATTAATTTCCCTTCAGAAAGGTCAATTTTACCACAGATACCCCTTTTTTATTGGGGTAAAATAGAAGGGCTATTAGCGCCCTCGAGAGGACAAACAATTGGTAGTTCGTAAGCTTGCCGCAATCGCCCTTGCTGCTGGAGTTCTTGTTTCAGCAACTGGCTGCAGCTTCAACCCACACCCAGACACCCTTCAGTCGTACGCGCCAAGCGACGGTGAAGGCACCAACATCACTGTTTCTCGCAACGAGACCCTCGCGCTTCGCAACTTCCTAATCCTCACCGATGGCACCACTTACAAGCTTTTCGGTTCGATCGTGAACAGCGGCAACAAGGCTGAGAAGGTAACCATCCAGCTAGCCGACGACCCAACCAACAACCAGACCTTCGATGTCGCAGTTGGCCAGACCGTTGGTCTCGGCTACGCAAACGGCGTGGAGAGCACCCTGAAGCTTGCAGGCAAGCCGGGTCAGCTAGCCAAGGTTGAAATCACCGCCGATGGCGGCAAGAACTGGACCTCGCTAAACGTTCCAATCCTCGACGGCACCATCGACTACTACAAGCAACTAGTAGATGGTTTCGGCGGAGCGACCGCAGCACCGACCGCAACTCCTGCTGCATCGCCAAGCGCAACCAAATAATTTTTCAAGCCCACTGGGCAAAGAAAATCCCCGATGGATTACCATCGGGGATTTTGCTTTAAGCGTTGTGTTGCCAGGCTGCTAAGCCTCGAACTTGTAGCCGAGACCGCGAACGGTAAGCAAGTGAACCGGACGGGCTGGGTCATCCTCGATCTTCGAGCGCAGGCGCTTGATGTGCACATCTAGGGTCTTGGTGTCGCCGTAGTAGTTGCTGCCCCAAACTCGATCGATAATCTGGCCGCGGGTAAGCACACGGTTTACATTCTCAAGCAGCAACTCAAGCAGCTCAAACTCCTTGAGCGGCATTGCTATCTTGGTGCCGTGAACGAATACCTGGTGGCGGTCGATATCCATGGCAACTGGGCCAGCTTCGATAACGCTGCCAACCACAACGGCAGGCTCTGTCTGACGGCGCAGAATCGCCTTCATGCGAGCTAGAAGCTCGCGGGTCGAGTAAGGCTTGGTGACGTAGTCATCCGCGCCAATTTCAAGACCGACAACCTTGTCAATCTCGCTGTCCTTGGCGGTAAGCATGATGATTGGAACGTTTGATTCGGCACGTATGGTGCGGCAAACTTCACTACCGCTCTTGCCAGGAAGCATCAGGTCCAAGAGGATGATATCTGGGTGCTCCTTCTCAAACTGCGAGAGCGCCTTGATGCCATCCTCGGCCTCAACTACCTCGTAGCCTTCCTTTTCAAGAAGGTACACGAGCGGTTCGCGCAGCGACTGCTCGTCTTCGACTACCAAGACTTTGGTCATTCTTATGCCTTTTCGTTATTTGTTTTGTCGATTGCAAGTTCTGGGATGCGCAGGGTAAATGTAGACCCTGTTCCAAGCTGGCTGAAAACTTTGATTTCGCCGCGGTGATTCATCGCAACATGCTTTACGATTGCCAGGCCTAGCCCGGTACCGCCGGTTTGACGAGAACGAGACTGGTCAACACGGTAGAAACGCTCGAAGATGCGCTCCTGATCCTCGACCGAGATTCCAACGCCTGTGTCGGTAACCGAAATCTCGGCTACACCGTCTACTCCGCGGAGGCCGATACCAACCTGAGCGCCCTCGTCCGAGTAGATGATGGCGTTTTCTATGAGGTTCTTGACGGCCATGGTGAGCGATTCACGGTCGCCCATGACCACGTGACCACTAGGGGCGCTGATCTTTAGGGTGATGTTTTTTGCTTCTGCGGCAACAGCGTTGCGCTCACACGAGTCTGCAATGACTCCGCTGAGATCCACCGGTTCGAAGGTGGTCTGCGAAACAGCCGATTGAACGCGCGAAAGCTGAATGATGTCTTGCACGAGGTTGGCAAGACGCTTTGCCTCACGCTGAAGGTTTGCCGAGAAACGCTTGACCATCTCTGCATCGTCGGTATTATCCTGAAGAGCTTCGGCCAATAGGCCAATCGCGCCGATCGGAGTCTTGAGTTCGTGCGAGATGTTCGCAATGAAGTCTCGTCGAGTCTCGTCGAGGCGCTGGGCCTCGGTACGGTCTTCAACGATTACGAGAGTGAAGCGAGAGTCCAAACGACCGGCGCGGGCGTACACTACTGAGCGTTCACCGCGAAGACCGGTCACAAGTTCAAATTCGCCATCGAGCGGCGACGGGGAACGACGAGCCTGGTCGTACAAATCTTGAAGCGGCTTGTGGACTAGAAGGTTGGTCTGAACTAATCCCATTGCGACTGCATTTGCAGAGGCACGCACCACATTGCCGGTGTTGTCAAGGATGACAGTTGCGGCAGCAAGAACGTCGATCAGACTTAGCAGCTGCGGCGAAATCTCGCCAACTCCATCCATTTCGATGGCGGCGATGCCCTGAATCAGTCGGTTCAATGCCTAATCTTTCGTCTGTCAGTTGTTTTTAAGGTTAACAACTACTACCCGTTATTAGACTAGAACCACTTTGCATCGGTCTATGCTTTTGCCAAGACCTATGTGAACGCAATTACATTGAAGTTGGTCATTTGTTTTTCGTTCGTTAACACAGGACTGGAACATTACTCTGAAAGGGAACGAAAGGGTTTCGATGCGCGAAGTATTCCAGAACCAACTTGCAGACGTCCAGGGACGCCTAGTAGAGATGGCAGAATCTGCAACTCTAATCATGGAGAAGGCCTCGAAGGCTTTCTTGACCAGCGACGTCGCACTTGCAGATGAAGCGATTGCACTAGCAGAGGCTAATGAGTCGCGTGCGCTCGCACTAGATGAAATCGTAATTCGAGTGCTTGCCAAGCAGTCGCCAGTATCCCGCGACCTACGCATTCTGGTTTCAGCGCTCCGCATCAGCGCTTCGCTTGAGCGCATGGGTTCGCTAGCAGGTCACGTAGCTGCGATTGCCCGCTACCGCTTCCCGGGCTCGGCTGTGCCAGCTGCCCTTAAGGACACCTTTGCAGAGATGGGACAGCTTGACGTTGCCCTAGGTCGCAGCTGTGTCGAACTGCTTCGCAACACCGATGTTGACCTAGCTCGCAAGATCCAGGCAGAAGATGCACGCGTTGACGAATTACACCGCAGCGTATTCAACGTTGTGCTCGGCGACGACTGGAAGGAAAACGCCATATACACCGTGGACGTTACTCTTGCTAGCCGCTACCACGAGCGTTTCGCAGACCACGTTGTCGACATTTCGACCAAGGTTGCTTACCTATCGACCGGTGAGTGGAACGACCTAGACGCATAGTCACCAAACTTAAAGAGAAACTCCCCGCACAGCCACTGGCCATGCGGGGAGTTTTCTTTTACTTGTTGGCTACTTCTTTGCGCCCTGAGCCGCAACTGCTGCCGCACCGGCTGCCGCTGCCTCTGGGTCAAGGTACTCTCCACCGGATACAAGTGGCTTGAAGTTCTCGTCAAGCTTGTAAACCAGTGGGATACCGGTAGGAATGTTGAGCTCTGCGATGTCTGCATCGCTGATGCCATCAAGGTGCTTTACAAGTGCGCGTAGCGAGTTACCGTGTGCGGTAACAAGAACGGTCTTGCCGCCTTCTAGGTCAACCTTGATCTCGTCGTTCCAGAGTGGAAGCATACGAACCAAAACATCCTTTAGGCATTCGGTCTTTGGGATGTTTGGGCCAAGTGCCGCGTAGCGCTCGTCGTGAGCCTGCGAGTACTTGTCCGCGTCATCAATTGGTGGTGGTGGCACGTCGAAGCTACGACGCCAAATCTGGAACTGCTCTGCACCATACTCGGCCAAGGTCTGAGCCTTGTCCTTGCCCTGAAGAGCACCGTAGTGACGCTCGTTTAGACGCCAGTCGCGCTTCACGTCGATCCAGCTGCGCTCTGCAGCGTTTAGAGCGATGTGAGCGGTGTTGATGGCACGCTTGAGGCGCGAGGTGTAAAGAAGGTCTGGCTTGATGCCCGACTCAGCTAGAAGTTCGCCGGCACGCTTTGCTTCGGCGCGGCCCTGGTCGCTTAGGTCTACGTCTACCCAACCAGTGAAAAGGTTTTCCTGGTTCCAGACGCTGTTGCCGTGGCGAAGAAGAATGAGAGTGTACTTATGTGACATGCCTACAAGTTTAGTTAGGTTAGAAGGTATGGCCGCGAAGAAACCGGTTGGAACCGTCACACGCGGCACCACCAATCCAAACCGACTGAGACGAGTTGACCGATACGTCTGCGCTTTGCCTACCCTTCGCAAGGTTGAGAAGCCAATCGTCGTCGACCTTGGATACGGCGCGAGCCCAATCACCGCGGTGGAACTTTTGGCTCGATGCAAGACCGTCAATCCGCACACTCGCATCGTCGGGGTTGAAATTGAACGAGAGCGAGTGGAACGCGGATTGGCCGTCGCCACCGATGACCTGCGCTTCACTCTTGGAGGCTTTGAGACTCCCCTGCCGGCTGATTTTGGCGCCGGAACACGCGTGGACATCATCCGCGCATTCAACGTTTTGAGACAGTACGACGAGTCTGAAGTGGTAGCCGCCTGGGCCTTGATGCAAGGCCGACTGACCGAAGAGGGACTCTTGATTGAGGGCACCTGCGATGAGATTGGCCGTCTAGCGAGCTGGATCACATTGACCCGCGAGCGCCCGATCTTGTTCACCGTGTCGCTTCGCTTGGCCGGGCTCGAAAACCCGAGCAAGGTCGCCGAGCGATTGCCAAAGGCGCTCATTCATCACAACGTTGCCGGTGAGCGCATCCACGAATTTTTGCAGGCACTAGACCTGTGGTGGAACACACACGCTCCCCTAGGCGTATTCGGCGCGAGTCAGCGGTGGATTGCCGTGTGCAAGAGCATGACCGAGGCAGGCTGGCCCATCAAGCAGGAAACCAAGCGCTGGCGCCTTGGTGAAATCTCCGTGGACTGGGACGCGGTAGCGCCATAAAGGTCCACGAAATCGGCTTAGATTGCCGGCAGCTCCGCGCGGGCTTCCTCTTCCGACATTCCAGCAGCGCAGAGCAGGTCGATTAGAAGCGGGCGTAGCAGCAGAAGCACGCTAGCTTCGCGCAGCTGATCCGCCAGACCGAACTGCTTAGGGTCGAGCTGGTGAATGATTACGAGGTAAGCCTCTAGCGCGTCTTGCTTTAGTTCAGGGTTCTCAAGCCCGTCGCGCAGCAAAATAGTCGCCTGCTCAATCTGCTCCATCAGATCGGCTAGGTGAGGTCGAGCAAGACCATCGCGCAGCAGGAAGTCCATGCGGCGAACCACGACGCGCAGGTTTCGGGTAGCCAGGTCCATTCCGCGAAGCAGACGCAACTGCCCCTTTAGTTCACCCTGGTGCTTGCGCAGGAATGGCGAAATTCGACTGATGGCGATTGCCGACTCAAGACTCATGCGCCAGTTGTCGAGTAGCGGCTGAGTGCGGCGAACCGTGTTCAAAGTCGCGTCGGCGGCCTGAACATCGTGAGTCTTGAGCGCTAACTTCATGGCAGAGACCGATTCAAGGAACACGCCGAAAAGCTTGTTGGCGTCGGTCTTAGCGAGGCCACGAGGGTCGCGCGGAATGAGAGCAGTAGCAGTCAGCGAAACACCTGCACCCACAAGACCATCCACGGAGCGCATGAATGGGCCACCGGCCGGCGCCACGGTGATGAACACGAGTACAGACTGAACCGCGGCCGCCAGAGCGAAAGTGGCGCTGTTGGTCACAAAACGAGCGAGGATGAGCACCACAAACAGCAGCACCGACATCAGCCACCAGTCGTGTCCGAAGATGATAATCATCAACTCTGAAAGCGCAATGCCAGAAACCATTCCGGCCGCGGTCTGCAGAATGCGGCGTGGACGCGCATCGCGAGTAAGACCCAGCGAGGTGATGGTGACTGTGACCGCGAGGAACGGGATGGCGTGACCGAGCAGGAAGTGGGCGATTACGTATGCGATAGTTCCGGCGATGGTGATCTGCAGGCTCGGTGCGAGCGACTCGAATACTCGCCTCGCAGACTCGCGAATGTTCCAGTGGAAGCGACCCTTTGGCTTCTGAGTCTTGATTACCTGAGTGTCTAGAAAGCTCATTGAAACCTACTTACGGTGGCCCTTCAACAGGCTAGGACGAGGCACGTTGGCCACCTTGCCGGCATTGGCTGGAACGATTTCCTCTTGGTTAGCGGCAATCGGTTCGTGGTCTCCCAAAACCGCAAGCGTTGCGTCCACCGGCACTCCTCGCAGAATCACCGCAAGTGCAATCGGGCCCATTTCATGGTGTTGGGCCACGGATGTGATGTGCCCGCGAACCAATCCTGGCGCGGCGACCAGGTCCTTGCCGGCATCGATGGCGAGAGTGATCTGATCGCCAACGTAAGGAAGAGTGTGAACCGAACCGTCGAGGTGCAGCAGCACAAGACGGCGAGGTGGGTGGCCCAAGTTGTGCACCTTGGCAACGGTCTCTTGACCGCGGTAGCAGCCCTTGCTCAGATGTACTGCACTGGCAAGCAGGTCTAGCTCGTGAGGAAGGCTCTTCTCATCGACCTCAGAAACGCCAGGACGGTGTGCCGCGATGCGCAGTGCATCTAGGGCGTCGATGCTCGCCCATTTAGCTGACTCGCCGCCGTTGCCGTCCGTCAGAGCCTTGAAGTTCTCAACCGAGACGGCATTGAGTTGAAGATTCCAAGGTTCGGTTGGCGCCTCACCATAGCGGTGGCCGCCCGGTGCGGTCTGCTGCCACTGGTCGATCCAAGTAAATGCAGCGCCTG
>Ga0228702_1001968_pt1 | contig 12311 bp, 8 predicted proteins | sample McNCre217_Aug_MG_2_FD_178018 | JGI IMG/M metagenome (GOLD analysis project Ga0228702, IMG submission 178018) | Freshwater microbial communities from McNutts Creek, Athens, Georgia, United States - 20-17_Aug_MG | ecosystem: Environmental > Aquatic > Freshwater > Creek | place: USA: Georgia... | reverse complement strand
AAGACAGCCGTTGGCGCAAGATCGTGCGCGAAGCGGTTTTCCCAGAAGCTGGCCAGAAAATTCTTGACCTTGCCGCGGGCACCGGCGCCTCATCTGCCGCATTTACCGGCCCAGACATCAAGGTTGTTGCCGGTGACTTCTCAGAGGGAATGTTGGCCGTTGGCCGCAAGCGTCACCCAGAAATCGAATTCGTCTTTGCCGATGCCACCAATTTGCCATTCAAGGATGCCGAGTTTGACGCCGTAACTATCTCGTTTGGTCTGCGCAACGTAGTCGATGTCGAGAAGGCCCTTGCCGAAATGTTCCGTGTCACCAAGCCGGGCGGCCGCATCGTGATCTGTGAATTCTCAAAGGTCACCAACCCAGTCTTGGCCCCGTTCTACGACCTCTATCTGAACAAGATTTTGCCTGGCTTCTCTCGCATCGCAAGCAAGACTCCAGAGGCCTACTCATACTTATCTGAATCAATTTTGGCCTGGCCAAACCAGCAGGAACTTGGGCTCAAGATTTCAAAGGCGGGCTACGAATCGGTTGCCTACCGCAACCTAACCTTCGGCATCGTCGCGGTTCACCGCGCGCTAAAGCCTCGTGCGGTGGTCAAGCCTAAGGCCGCTACGAAGGCAACTGCAAAGAAGGTCGCCAAGTGAGCCCGATTGCGCTGCCAAAGCAGCTTCGCAAAGTTCAAGACCGTGCACTACTAAAGGCTCTTGAAACCGGCCTCGAGACCATCGAGACTCAGTTGAAGTCGGCCACAACTTATGCCGACTCAGTGGCTAAGAACCCAGCTCGTCACCTAGTTGACGCCGGCGGCAAGCGCATCCGTCCTGCTCTTGTTTTGCTAGCTGCCCAGTTCGGTGACCCTAACCGCCAAGAAGTTTTTGACGCAGCCGTTGTGGTCGAGCTAACTCACCTCGCGACGCTTTATCACGATGACGTTATGGATGATGCGCCTACCCGACGCGGCGTTCCAACCGCCCAACACGTTTGGGGTAACTCGGTTGCGATTCTCACCGGTGACCTACTTTTCGCTCGCGCCTCGCAGGTCGGTGCCAACCTAGGTCAGGCCTCGCTCACCCTTCAGGCCGACACCTTCGAACGCCTTTGCCTTGGTCAGCTTCACGAAACCGTTGGTCCAGGTGAAGGCCAGGACCCGGTCGGCCACTACATCCAGGTTCTTGCAGACAAGACCGGTTCGTTAATCGCTGCCTCGGCGCGACTAGGCATTTTGCTTTCGGGAGCCCCTGCCGAGTTTGAAGAGCCGATGCGTGTGTTTGGTGAGAAGGTTGGCGTTGCCTTCCAGCTCATCGATGACGTGATCGACATTTCTGAGGCTGGTCCTTCGGGCAAGACTCCTGGCACCGATCTTCGTGCCGGCGTTCCGACTATGCCGGTGTTGTTGCTTCGTCAGGCTGCCGCAGCTGGTGACAAGTCTGCTGCCGACCTACTGACCCTGATTGACGGCGACCTCACCGAAGACAGTGTTCTCGCCTATGTGGTCAAGCGTCTTCGTGAGCACGCAGTTGCAGAGCAGGCATACAACGAGGCCAAGCGCTGGGCCGATGAGGCCGTCGAGGCCATCCAGGTATTGCCTGCCGGTTCGGTTCGCACCGCACTCGAGATGTTCGCCCAGGCCGTAGTCGACCGCCAGCAATAGTCGAAATAGGCAATCATGAGCATCAAGTCCACTAGGTCGAAGCAAGCGCAGATTGGTCTGCTGACCACCTTCTTCGTGCAGGGTGTGACGAGCACGGTCATGATTCCGCGAATTCCAGAGCTCATCGACCAAATCGGTGTGAACTTCACCGCTTGGGGAGCCATCCTTGGTTTCGCCGGGCTTGGTTCACTCATCGGCCTGACAATGGCCAACCGATTCATCGTGAGATTCAGTTCTCGTCGCGTGCTTCAAGTCTCGACAATTCTTTCTGCGCTTTTGATTGCACTGTTGCCGATGATCACCAACCCTTGGATATTCTTCGCCTTGCAGTTGGTCATGTCCTTCGTCGGCAGCTGTCTCGGAATCGCGTTGAATGCTCAAGCGGTAGTGCTTCAGAAGTTGATGAACCGAACCATCATCGGTCGATTCCATGGCGCCTGGAGCGTGGGTGCGGCATCGTCTGCTGCGGTCAGCGCGTTCCTAACCAGCTTCATGCCAATTTGGTTGCACTTAACTTTGATTCCAGGTTTGGCAGCGCTTGCCTACATCTGGTGCACGAGACTCAGCCTCAGCCCCGAAGAAGTGGGCAAGGCCAACGAGCGCAAGAGCGCGAAAAAGACTTCATTCTTCAACTCGCCAAAAGAACTTTGGCTACTGGCCGCTGGCTTGTTCGCCGGTGTGATGCCCGAAATTGCGGTCATGGACTGGTCTGCTGTGTTCAGCAAAAAGGTTCTGTTTGTCGATGCCGCACTCGGAGCGGTGCCTTACACAATCTTTGGTGCGGCAATGATTCTTTCCCGCTTCAGCATCGGCCGACTTACACGAAACCGTCATATCAGCGAAGTTGCCAAGGTTGGCGGGTTCGTTGGCGCGACTGGATTGGCGCTAGGTGTCTTTGTTGGCCCCGCGTTGAGTGCGAACGACCCTATTCTCGGCCTGATTGCGACATCATTCTTCTGGCTAATCGCTGGCCTCGGTGCTGGGCCAATGGCGCCGACTTTCTTCGCCGGAGCCGGCACCGTCAAGGGTCTGACCACCCCGCAGGCACTTGCCCGCATGAGCCTCACCAACTCGATTCTGATTATGGGTGCAAAGGTTTTGCTCGGCGCATTGGCTCAAAACGTAAACCTCATGGTCGCCTTCATCTTCCCAACCGTGATGATGTTTGCTGCCGCGTTCATCGCCGGCAACCTGAACAAGCGCGTAGCCGGTTCGCCAAAGGTTGTCGACGACGCATTCCCGATGACCGGCCCAATCGGTGTCATCTCAATCGACGACTAAGTCTTGAACAAAAGAAAAACCCCGCCTAGGCGGGGTTTTTCAGTTCGGAAACTTCCTAGCGGAAGTTTCCAAATTGGATATCGATGTCAAGGTCCTTGCCCTTCAGCAAAGCCATGACTTCCTGAAGGTCGTCGCGAGACTTGCTCTGCACGCGAAGCTCGTCACCCTGAATCTGAGACTTGACGCTCTTTGGTCCTTCTTCGCGGATGATCTTTGAAATCTTCTTGGCCTGCTCCTGGTCGATGCCATTCTTGAGCTCGCCCTCGATGCGATATTCCTTGCCCGATGGGTATGGCTTGCCGTCGACGAAGCTCTTCAACGAGATGCCACGCTTTACTAGCTTCGACTGGAACACATCCAGGACAGCCTTCACGCGGTCTTCGCTGGCTGCCTTCATCAGAATCTTCTCGCCGCTCCAATCGATCTCAGCGCCGACGCCCTTGAAGTCATATCGAGATTCGATTTCCTTCTGCGCCTGCATGAGAGCGTTGTTCGCTTCTTGCTTGTCTACTTTGCTTACGATGTCGAATGTTGAGTCAGCCATGGTTACGAGTTTACTCGGGCGGTAGACGAGCGAACGATTAGCTCACTCGGCCAAACGGTGTTCTGGTCGACGTTCACGTGATTGCCAAGCTCTGGGTCATTCAACAATTCAAGGATGGTGTTGACCGCGAAGACCGCCTGATCGCTAACGGTCTGGGTGATCGTGGTGATGCCGAAGAAGTCGGCGAGGTCGTGGTCATCGATGCCAATTACAGAAACGTCCTGAGGCACGCGCAGCCCTAGGTCCTTAGCGGCAAGGATGGCGCCGATGGCCATTTCATCCGAGTTGCAGAACAGTGCGGTCGGTGCGTTGCGCGGGTCACCAAGAAGCTGCTTGGCCGCCTTATAACCACTCGGAATCGTGTAATCGCCGAGGACCTGCCAGGCTTCCTTGGATTCCAGGCCGGCACTCTTCAAAGCTTCGCGGTAGCCGGCGCGACGAAGACCCGGCTGGTTGAACTCCCAGTTGGTGAAGACTTCACCACTGAGGTTGGCAATTTTGGTGTGACCGAGCGAGATCAGGTGTTCGGTTGCAAGTTTTCCAGCGGCGAAGTCATCCATTTCAATGGTTCTCGCACCCGGGATGATGCCGCCGATACCGACAATCGGCTTGCCTAGGCGGTCTAGGGCCGCAATCTCGGCTTCGCTTGGCTGAATTGCCACGGCGAGCACGGCATCGACGCGGCCGCGCATCAGGAATTCCTGAAAAACCTGAGAACGGTGGTCTTCGCCGCCGCGCAGATTGTAAAGAGTTAGGTCATAACCGTTGGAAATCAGTGCGGTTTCAGCCGCTTCCAGGATTGTGCTGAAAAACCAGCGGTCAACCTGGGGCATTACAACGCCGATGTTGCGGTTTCTTCCAGTGGCCAAAGTGTATGCGCTGTGTGAAACAACGTAGCCGAGTTCGGTGGCGGCAGCCTCAACGGCGGCACGGGCCCTGGCCGAGACATGGTCCTTGCCGCTGAGCGCGCGCGAAACGGTGGCGGTGGAAACTCCCGCAAGTTTTGCAACGTCTTCGATGCCGGCCATGTAAATTCCTGTAAGTCGGAGGTCATTTTGTAAAGCGTTTACAATTTAGCCCAAATCCACGCCTTGCCGCTAGGTGAGGGCGCTTTGTGACTCTCGATTACCCATCCAGGATTTATTCGGCTAAACTTATCAAGCACGTTCGACCAGTTGATTACAGGTGGCCGAGGGTGCATCTGGCTAGTTACCCAAGCGGCCAAAGGGATCTGACTGTAAATCAGCCGGCTCAGCCTTCGGGGGTTCGAATCCCTCACTAGCCACAAATAGACCCGCCTCTTTGAGGCGGGTTTTTTTGCGTCTTGCGGATTCGACCCCCCCCCTCAGGCAAGCCTTCGATCCGCGGAAAGTTCCGCGGTCTCGCCGCCACAATGCGCTGTCGCGCCTTGCCCCAAGGCGGCTCCCAAATCCCTCACTAGCCACATTAGAAAAGCACCCACCGATTGGTGGGTGTTTTTTTATTTCGTCACGTCGCTAAAGTATGTATTAACAAACTTTCGAAGCAAAGGCGCTTGTATGTCTGAAATTGAATTCACTACTCGCAAATGGGTTCGCCCCGAGGACCTCAATGCCAATGGCACACTATTCGGCGGCAGCCTCCTGAAGTGGATCGATGAAGAAGCGACAATCTATTCGATTTTGCAGCTGGGCAATCGTCGAGTGGTCACCAAGATCATCTCGGAAATTAACTTTGTGGCGTCTGCGATTGAAGGCGACCTAATCGAAATGGGATTAGTCGCAACCAAATTTGGCACGACATCAATCACCATGCGCGCAGAGGTTCGAAACATGATTACCCGAAAGTCGATCTTGACCGTTGACCACATAGTTTTTGTCGGGCTTGGCATCGATGGCAAACCAGTGCCACACGGTTACTCAACCTCGACAAATGACCGAGACCGCATACCAACGAGTTAAATCGGAATAGGCGTCCCCGCCGATGAGTTCAAAAAAGGTAGATTGCTTCTAGAAGACTCAAAGGGGAACTCATGAACAGCGTCATCAAATTCATCGCCGGCCGTCGCGGAGCCTGGGTAACACTACTTCTCGGCCTGATGTTTGCCGGCCTAGCTTTTGGCCCCCTTGCCGGTGCCAAGACCGATGCCGCACCGGGTGTTGGCCTACCCGCTGACAACGAAACCGTTCTTGTCGACGAGGCACTGAAGACTCTGCCAGGTGCCGACTCAACCGCGGCCATCATCGTTTATCACTCTGACACCCCATTCACCGCCGACCAGAAGACTTGGCTGCAGGGCACCTTTGAGGCTAAGACCAAGCAGCTCGTTGGCGGCGCAAACGAGAAGTTCCTCAAGTTCACCAACCTCAAGGTGATGGGTCAGGCCTTCGTGCCACCGGCCACAATTTCGACCGCCGGTTCGACCGCGATCGTGACCGTTCCTCTCGACAAATCTGACGAGGTCAAGGTCGTCGGCGACCGCGTGAAAGAACTTCGTTCAATAGCCAAGGATGGCCTGCCGGCCGGAATGACTGCCTATGTCACCGGGCCTGAGGGCTTCCAGGCAGACATCGCCAACGTCTTCGCCGGTGCAGACTTCAAGTTGCTCGCGACAACCGCAATGGTTGTCATCGTCCTATTGCTAGTTACCTACCGCAGCCCAACCCTTTGGCTGATTCCACTCTTGGTGGTTGGAACCGTAGATGGCATGGCTGGTGGCGTGGTTCGCAGCCTGGCCAGCGTTCTCGGCATCAGCCTCGATGGCTCAATCACAGGAATCCTCTCGGTGTTGGTCTTCGGTGCCGGCACCGACTATGCACTGCTTTTGATCTCGCGTTATCGAGAAGAACTGTTGCTATTCAAGAACAAGAATGAGGCGATGGCTCGTGCGCTGCGCGAGGCTGGCCCTGCCATCCTTGCTTCGGGAACCACCGTGATTCTTGCGCTTCTAACCCTGACCTTCGCCGAGCTTGAAGGCAACCGTGCGCTGGGTATCGCCTGTGCGACCGGTGTCTTCTTGGCTATGGTTGCAGCGCTAACCGTGCTGCCTGCCGCGCTCGTTGTTTTCGGTCGCTGGATCTTCTGGCCACTAACCCCGAAGTTCGGTGGCATCAACAAGTCAGACAACGGCCTTTGGGCAAAGCTTGGCCGTGGCGTAAGCCGCAAGCCAGTCATCGTTGCCATCGTCGGTTTCATCTTGCTTGGTGCAATGGCATCGGGTGCCAGCGGTCTTCAGATTGGCCTTTCGGCAACCGACCGTTTCCTGGCTAAGCCTGAGGCAGTTGCAGGTCAAGAGATCTTGGCCAAGGAGTTTGCTGCCGGCAGCTCATCGCCAACCACTGTGATCGTGAACAACGACAAAGTGGCTGAAGTGATCGATCGTGCCCGCGCCGTTAGCGGTGTCGACTCGGTCAAGGCTGGTCTCAGCAACGACAAGATCACCAAGGTGGATGTTGTGCTGCGTGACGCAAGCGGATCAGATGCCGCCTATGCAACCATCACCAACCTTCGCACCGCGGTCCACTCAGTTGAGGGCGCAGAGGCAAAGGTCGGTGGCCTAGATGCACAGGGTCTAGACGTTAAAAACGGCTACGCGCATGACCAGGGCTTGGTCATTCCGATGATCCTCGCGCTCGTGTTCGTTGTGCTGTTGCTCTTGCTTCGCTCAATCGTTGCGCCAGTTCTGCTGCTGCTAACCGTTGTCGCTTCGTTCTTTGCGAGCCTCGGTGCTGGTTGGTTAGTCTTCGTGAACATCCTGGGCTTCCCGGCGCTCGACCTCAGCGTTTTCCTCTACAGCTTCTTGTTCTTGGTTGCCCTCGGTGTTGACTACAACATCTTCTTGGTCACTCGCGCCAAGGAAGAAGCCGAGAAGCTTGGCACTCGCCAGGGCATGATCAAGGCGCTCAGCTCAACCGGTGGCGTTATCACCAGTGCCGGAATTCTGTTGGCTGCTGTGTTCGCCGTTCTCGGTGTCTTGCCTCTGGTTGCACTTGCGCAAATCGGTGTGATTGTTTGCATCGGTGTGCTGCTAGACACCTTGCTAGTTCGAACAGTGATTGTGCCAGCCCTGGCATTCATCGCCGGCAAGAAGTTCTGGGCTGGTTTCGGCAAGTCGAAGTTCGAGAACTAAGGTTTTCAACCCAGCACCCCGTAAAAGAAATAAGGCGCCAGTCCTCAGACCGGCGCCTTATTTCTATTTCTAGAGGTTACTTTGCGAGCGAAGCGATTGCCTCGTTCAAGGTTGCCGAAGGACGCATTGCCGCCTCAACCTTTGCAACGTTCGGGTAGTAGTAGCCGCCAACATCAACCGGCTTGCCCTGAACTGCAATCAGCTCTTCGACAATCTTTGACTCTTCAGCGGTCAGCTTGGCAGCTAGCTCGGCGAAGTCTGCAGCGATAGTTGCATCTGCAGTCTGGCCAGCCAACTCCTGAGCCCAGTAGAGCGCGATGTAGAAGTGGCTGCCGCGGTTGTCGATGGTGCCAATCTTGCGACCTGGTGAGCGGTCGTTCTCAAGGAAGGTGCCGGTCGCACGGTCAAGAGTGTCAGCCAAAACCTTTGCCTTGGCGTTGCCAGTGGTGGTCGCTAGGTGATCGAATGAAGCGGCAATAGCGAAGAACTCACCAAGCGAGTCCCAGCGCAGGTAGTTCTCTTCGAGGAACTGCTGAACGTGCTTCGGAGCCGAACCGCCGGCACCGGTCTCGAACAAGCCACCACCGTTTAGCAGCGGAACGATCGAGAGCATCTTGGCGCTGGTGCCAACCTCAAGAATTGGGAACAAGTCGGTTAGGTAGTCGCGCAAGACGTTGCCAGAAACCGAGATGGTGTCTAGGCCGCGACGAATGCGCTCTAGTGAGTAACGGGTCGCGTCGGCCGGAGTCATGATCTTGATGGTTAGGCCGGTAGTGTCGTGGTCGCCTAGGTAGCGGTTGACCTTTTCGATCAGCTTTGCGTCGTGGGCACGTGCTGCGTCTAGCCAGAAGATGGCCGGGACGTTGGTTGCGCGGGCGCGGGTAACGGCAAGCTTGACCCAGTCGCGAACCGGAACATCCTTGGTCTGAGTTGCACGCCAGATGTCACCCTTGGCGACATCGTGTGAAAGCAAAACCTCGCCAGCTGCGTTGACAACCTCGACGCGGCCAGCCGACTGAATCTCGAAGGTCTTGTCGTGGCTGCCATACTCTTCGGCGGCCTGAGCCATCAGGCCAACGTTCGGAACCGAACCAATGGTTGCTGGGTTCAGCGGGCCGTTGGCAACGACATCATCGATAGTTGCCTGGTAGACGCTTGCATATGAAGAGTCAGGGATGACCGCTAGCGTGTAGTCCTCGGCGCCATCGATGCCCCAAAGCTTGCCACCGTTGCGAATTAGGGCCGGCATCGATGCATCGACGATGACGTCTGATGGAACGTGCAGGTTGGTGATGCCCTTGTCGCTGTTGGTGTAGCTCAGGCGTGGACCCTGGCTGAGGGCCGCGTTGAACGCGGCAGCAATCGCGTCGCCATCGGCAACGTTTGCTAGGCCAGCCATGATCGAGGCCAAACCGTCGTTAGCGCTTAGGCCAGCTGCGGCTAGGGCGTCGCCATACTGGGCGAAAACGTCGGCGAAGAAGGCCTTGACTGCGTGGCCGAACAGAATCGGGTCGCTGACCTTCATCATGGTTGCCTTTAGGTGCAATGAATAAAGCACGTCGTCGACCTTGGCCTGCTTTAGGGTCTCTGCCAAGAACTCGTCTAGTGCAGCAGCGTTCATGAAGGTCGCGTCAACGATTTCACCCTCGAGAACCTTGAGACCGGTCTTCAGTTCGGTGACCGAACCGTCGGCTGCGATGTGGCGAATGTTCAAGACATCGGCGGCACCGAAAACCACTGACTTCTCGTTCGAGAAGAAGTCATCGTGACCCATGGTTGCCACACGGGTCTTTGAACCCTCGGCAAATGGCTTGTTTACGTGTGGGTGCTTGCGAGCGTATGCCTTGACCGAAGCCGGCGCGCGGCGGTCGCTGTTGCCCTCGCGAAGAACCGGGTTAACCGCGCTGCCCTTGACCTTGTCAAAGCGCTTGCGAGCATCGCGCTCGGCGTCGGTGGTTGGCTCATCGGCATAGTCAGGAATGTCGAAGCCGAGTGCCTGAAGTTCTGCAATGGCAGCCTTTAGCTGTGGAATCGAAGCTGAAACGTTTGGCAACTTGATGATGTTTGCTTCTGGCGTCTTTGCCAATTCGCCAAGCTCGGTCAAGGCATCGTCAACGCGCTGCTCTGCGGTTAGTCGATCTGCGAAGACTGCAAGGATTCGAGCTGCCAGCGAAATGTCGCGGGTTTCGATGTTTACGTTTGCCGCTGTGGCATAAGCCTGAACGATTGGCAGTAGCGAACCGGTTGCTAGCGCTGGGGCTTCATCGGTGTAGGTGTAATAAATGGTTGATTCGTTCACGACGAGTAATTCTCCGGTCTAGGCGTGGGTTGCTATCAACTCAAGACTACCGCTTTGCGCAAGCCTCTAAATGGCTCAGACCGGGATGAATTAGCCCTTGATCCAAACCGTTTGGTCGGCAACAAGCGGGTGACCGTTGGTCATGCCCTCGATGCTCGAGGCGATGATCTCGCCGGCCGGCAATTCGATTGGGGTGTGACCGAAATTATGAACTACAAGAATTTCACCGTTGCGGAAACCGAGCGAATTTTCACCCACGAAATCACTGGCCCACTCGAATGAGCCCTCACCGAGCTTTAGGTCGCGGCGAAGTTTGAGAGCGTGCTTATAAAGTTCGAGAGTCGAGCCGGCGACTCCATCCTGTTGATCGCGCGAATAGGCCGCATAGATCTCTGGCTGTGGCAACCAAGCTTTGCCGGTCGAGTTGAAGCCGTTTGCTGCGCCAACACCCGATTCCCAAGGCAACGGCACACGGCAGCCATCGCGGCCAACGCGCTTGCCATTGGTGCGGAAGAAGGTTGGGTCCTGGCGAAACTCGGGCGCCAAGGTCGTGTGCTCAGGAAGGCCGAGCTCTTCGCCTTGGTATAGGTATGAAGAACCAGGCAGGGCAAGCATCATCAGGGTCGCGCCGCGGGCACGACGAAGGCCAAGCTCACGATCTGGTTGTGGGTCGCCAGGGCCAACGCCATCGCTGTCGGTTGGCTTAATCTTGAGGCCACCAAAGCGGCTCGCGTGGCGAAGAACGTCGTGGTTGTTCAACACCCAGGTGCTCGGTGCGCCAACGCCATCGAAGGCTTCAAAGCTCTCGTTGATGTTGTCGAACAGGGTTTTGGCGTCCCAGTTGCTGTTCAAGAATCTGAAGTTGAAAGTCTGGTTGAACTCGTCGTGACGAACCCACTTGGCCATGAATGACAACGGCAGCACGTATGCCTCGCCGCACATCGCGCGGTCGCCCGGATAGCTGTCGAGAATCTGGCGCCACTTGCGGAAGATTGGGTGAACCTCTTCTTGGAACCACATCGGCGGCGAAGCTTCACCCTCGATGAAGCCGGCGCCGGCACGCTCGAGGTCTGGGTGGTCTGGCAGCCCGGCGGCCTTGGCCATCGCGTGTGGCTGATCGACGCGGAAGCCATCGACGCCGCGGTCAAGCCAGAAACGCAGAACGTCCTCGAAGGCCTCTTGAACCTTTGGGTTTGCCCAGTTCAGGTCAGGCTGTGATGAGTCGAAAAGGTGCAAATACCACTGGCCAGGGGTGCCGTCGGCATTGGTTAGGCGGGTCCAGGCTGGGCCGCCAAAGAGGCTGAGCCAGTTGTTCGGCGGCAATTCGCCGTTTTCGCCGCGGCCATCTTTGAAGTGATAAAACTCTCGTTCGGCGCTGCCTTCGATCTCGTTCAGTGCGTCTTGGAACCACTGGTGCTTGTCGCTGGTGTGGTTTGGCACGAGGTCGATCAGAACGCGAAGACCGAGGTCGTGAGCTCGGGTGACCATGGCATCGAAGTCGGCAAGGGTGCCGAAAAGCGGGTCGACATCCTTGTAATCAGAGACGTCGTAGCCGGCATCTTTTTGCGGCGAGCGCATGAAGGGTGAAAGCCAAACCGCGTCGATGCCAAGTGAGGCAAGGGCGTCGAGTCGCGATGTGATGCCCGGCAGGTCACCCATTCCATCGCCGTTTGAGTCAGCGAATGAGCGCGGGTAGACCTGATAGATGACGGCCGAGCGCCACCACTCGGCATTGTGGTGTGCCGGGTGGTGAGGCGCGCGGGCTACGTCAAACATCATCTTTAGAGCTTGATCCAGACGACCTGGTCGTGCTCGAGTTCGCGCTCGACGGTCAGGTCGTGCTGAGTGGTGACAAGGACCTCACCGGCAGGAACAACAACCGAGTCAGGGCCAAAGTTGAATAGCACTAGCACGCCGTTGTTGATGTATGCGAGGGTGTTCTTGTCTTGGAACTCTTCGGCCCAGCGGAACTCGCCCGAGCCCATGCCGAACGCCTTGCGTTCCTTGAGGAGACGCTTGTATAGCTCAAGGGTTGAACCAGCCACGCCTTCCTGAAGGTTGCGAGCAAAGGCGCGGTAGTTGGCTGGCTGTGGCAACCATGATTCACCGGTGGTGTTGAAGCCGTTCGATGCTGTTGCGTCGGCCTCCCATGGCAAAGGCACCCGGCAACCGTCGCGACCGATGCGCTTGCCATTGGTGCGGGCATAGGTTGGGTCTTGGCGGTACTTGCCTTCGAGCTGCCATGCCTCTGGCAGACCAAGTTCTTCACCCTGGTAGAGGTATGACGAACCAGGCAGGCCGAGCATGAAAGCTGTGGCCGCGCGTGCGCGACGAAGACCGAGTGCTTCGTCCGGGGCTGGGTCGGTTGGGTGAATGCCGTCGCCAGGGCGAGGGGTGTGCTCAGGCGCGATGCCCAAACGGGTCG
>Ga0228702_1001967_pt1 | contig 12311 bp, 7 predicted proteins | sample McNCre217_Aug_MG_2_FD_178018 | JGI IMG/M metagenome (GOLD analysis project Ga0228702, IMG submission 178018) | Freshwater microbial communities from McNutts Creek, Athens, Georgia, United States - 20-17_Aug_MG | ecosystem: Environmental > Aquatic > Freshwater > Creek | place: USA: Georgia... | reverse complement strand
TTGAGCGGCAATGGATGATGGCCGCCGCTGAAAGCTGCACAGGTGGCTTGATCTCCGCACATTGCACCGAACTGGCAGGCTCCAGCCTTTGGTTCGATCGTGGCTTTGTCACCTACTCCAACGCCGCCAAATCCGACTTGCTGGGTGTTGCGCCTGCCCTCATTGCGCGTGACGGTGCGGTCAGTGAATCTGTGGCCGAGGCGATGGCATGGGGAGCATTTGATCGGTCCGCCGCACAAGTGAGCGTGGCGGTGACCGGCATTGCGGGTCCTGGCGGTGGCTCCATCGAGAAACCCGTCGGCACCGTCTGGCTGGCCTGGTGCATTGAGGGCGTCACATCGGCAGAAATGCACTGTTTCAGTGGCTCACGAGCACAAGTCAGAGATGCGACCGTGCAATGCGCACTGGAAGGTTTGTACCAACGTCTGGTGTGATTTGAAACGCCCACAAAAAAGCCCTCAGAAGAGGGCTTTTTTGAAAATCAGCTTGCGCCGAAATTTGGTTGCGGGGGCCGGATTTGAACCAACGACCTTTGGGTTATGAGACTACCCATTGGCATAGTTATCACGAGTTTCCAATAGCGCCTGCATGTTTCCAGACGAGTTTATTTGGGCTAATCCAGATACCCCATCGATTTTGCCGCTCAAAAAATTCGGGATAGCAGTCGACACAAAACCAAGATGAACAATAAAATCAATGTCTTACAGACAAATTCAAGATCAAACCGCTCATGCCCGACGTTTCCTGTCTTTGATTGAATCAAAAACAACCACCTAACTCTCGACCCCAGTCGACATCGATTAGATGAGAGATCAATGATTTTGATAGATCCAGGGGGCCCCGGTCGTTTGTGACGACTTTCCAACTTCGTGTACAGTTAAGGCACACATACAAATGTGTCGGACGGTGCCAAGCCTAAGCACCTAGTCCCCCAAGTACTTTCCCTTGGGCGTCGCGCTCTGACGAGACTAGCAGCCTTCAAACTTTGCTGAAACAACCTTCGGTTGCTCAATCAGCACACGTGCCACCATGGTGGCAACAGAAACGTGGCTCTGGCCACATGGCAGGTTATTGCCTGCCCAAACACTTTGTCGTATCCAACTTTCGTTGGATCTTGTGTTCCCTCTGTCGTACGCCGTTTGATGACTCACGCTCCAGCTGATACCCCTGAAACAACTATCCATCCATTGGATGGTTACTCACGCCTGCTTGACCGCTTCGAGCGATTAGGCCTATCGGCGATGACGCCCCACGATCAGACCAAATTTATCCAGGTGCTCGCCCGGGGATTGAAGCTGCAAGCTGAACATGAACCCAACGCATTATCTTGGTCCAAATATATATCCGGCTGTGTCGACAAGGACATGACTGGCATTTGCAAGCACGAGCTTTCTAAAGCGCAATATGGTTCGCTTTCACAAACGTTATTGGACCAGCCTGCCAGCTTCATTTCGCCGAGGCACCAGGAAGAGTGTTTGGCATTCGCAGCCAAAGTCACATTGGCTATTTGCCTGGACCTCGTGCAGGCCGAGCCAAAGACGACCTGTCACTTGTTAAAACAGCTCTTCAAGTCAAGCAGTAGTCACTGGGCAATGGTTAGAGGGCAGCAACTTCAAACTGCGCCCGACATTTCGCTTAAGCGTGATGGCATCAAGCAAGTTATTCAAGACTTCATCAAACTTACCGACCAGTTAAATAAAGTATCAATACCTGCCGCATCAGACTTCCTTGGCCAACCACAGGAAAAGCTTCACTCAATCGAAGCGAAAACTACTGAAGTATCAAGACCAAGCATTGTTGAGATCGCATCACAAAAACCTAGCAAAACTCCAAAGCCCCCCGATGCGACTGCGCCAGACTATCAGTTGTTTGAAGCACAAATCCTACGATCCTTGCATCCCGACGTGAGTGACGGTTATCGTCTACCAAACAATTGGAACCGCCTATCGAACAGTGAGTTGCATCCAATAGTTCAAAAACTGGTCGCTCAGCTCAGGCAATCAGGTGACGACCAACGCACTGTGCGGGTCCACGCGGCGGCTAGATTCATCTCACTCTTCGCAGGACTTTCATTGAAGACCTGTCTGACTTTACCCCTTGCTCAGAGCACTCAGAACAATCGCAGAGGGACGCTGCACCTTGATCTCAAATGTGGTGTATTGCGGCGCAATGTCCTTTGCATTTCCAAACGGCAGAAGCGCAATGGAAAACCAAGTGTAAACGGCAGGTGGTGGCGTGTACAAATACCACCAGAGATCGTTAGGGTTCTGTTCGAAATCATGGATATTTTTCCTAGGGCACAAACACTTGGGGACTTGGTGCACGCCGTTGGTCTTGATCATGAGTCCTGTCAGCATCTTCTCAATGATGGTTTTCCAAGCTCCCACAAGCCGGAGGATGCTCGTTTTGCAAACAGTTTCAGAACCTGTCTGCTTGAGCTTGGAGTGCATCCCTCTTTGGTTGCCCGCACCTCTGGAGACACCAGCACAACTCCCCCTGCGGACCATTTTTACATGTCATTCTCCACACATCAGATTAATAGAGTCATGACTCTGTTCTGCAATTGGGCAGGGCTCGTACATCCAAGTAAGCCAACGACCGACAGGCTTATCGGTTCCCCAAAGCTGCTCAGCTTGGAGGAGTTCCGTGAAATGGTCGCGCATTTGAATCAAGTCGTGTTTTCCGAAAGGAACAAGGTAACCGCACGATCCAACATTGAGACCGTCGTCAACTTCCACAACCTCTATACCAAGGCGTTCGCACTGCAACTCATCCTTGCCCATGGCGGCCGCGGCAATTTGATCGGTCGCATGACGTTTGAACGGATTTTCGCCAGCTGTGAATATATTGCCCTGTCGGATCGGCGTGTCGATCGTTATTCACGACAACGGATCTGTCCTCTAACACCACTGATGTACCAGGGCAACGGGCATTACATTGAGCATATTTCTGCACTTTCATTGCGACTCAAACCTCATGCTGCGGTCGAGTCCGCTGAACTTGCAAACGTGGCGCGAGGTCAACAGCGCCACAAGATACCGTTTTCAATCTTTACAAAAGTGGGCAATGGATGGGTACGACGCGAACTGAAACGCAATGATCTACTTGAGCTACTTCAGTGCCTCGGTTGCACGATTGGCAAGTCATTTGACTGGGAAGATCTGAATGTATCCCGCCACTTCTGGCACACCGAGCTTGTCAACCGCGACATTGCACAGCCAGCCATTGAGGCATTCCTCGGCCACCACACGAATGGCGCGGAGGTGTTTGGGTTCGGGTCGGGCGTATCGATTCGCGAGATTTGCGATTACCAGCGCCCCACACTCTCCGAGATTCAAGCGGACATTGGATTCAAGCCGTTGATAGGCCTGGGTCGCACAGCCGAACGCTATTTAAAAATGCCTGACATCGCACCACAAAAGAACCTTCGCCCACTACCTTCGAAGCTGCTGCTGCAAAAGTTGCAACAGCAGGATTTGGTGATACCTGACATGACTATCAGAGAGCAAGATCCGCCGACCACGAGCAAAACATTGGCCACACACTCGTCGGTCAGCAGACTGAAGGCGCAATACCTTCAATCCGACCTGGTAGCAACTCACAGTGTTGGCGCAGCCATGTTTTGTCTGATTGTTTTTGAACTTGCTCTTTCAGAACCCGAACAGCACGCCCTATTCAATGCTGTAATCAACGATGGGTTATGGGCAGTTGGCGAGATGTGTATCGTTGAGGCAGAACATGACTCCCGGCCAATTGCTCAACGAATTTTGCAAGAACCGACACAAGCTGCGATTTTCAAAGCGCGGAAAAAACATGGCTTGGGTGCTGCTGATGGTTTGGCTATGGGAGCAGTTGCCAATGACATGCATCATTTGCTTATCTCACTGTCGCCAACCTGGCCCTGCAAAACGGCCGAGACATCTCTCAAGCTGCTTTCTATCATGGCAAGTCACTGGGCTGCCATTGAAATTCCTCTGGGCACTTTGTTCGGCGTTTTTCACAAGGCACCATTTATCCCCGTGAAAGATGTTGCCAGGCTCTATTACAAGCAGCCCCGAGCACACTCAGAAATATCCGTCGAGGACGAAAATTCAATACACAGGTCACCTAAACCTCGCTTCAAGGAGACCAACACAATCCTCCAAACATGGTCCAACAAAGACGCACCCCTCGGGGAATCTCCCAGCAGGGCCGCAGGTTGCACCACGGCCCTCAAGCACTATCTGCAACATGGTGATCTCACCCTGGCCGAGCGCACCCATGCAGAGCTCCTCATTGCAGATTTGGACAGTAATCCGCCGTACCGTACTCTGAACACATCTACTCTCCCGACTTACTCCAACCAGTACCAACGCTTTTTTGCCATTGTGCAAGAAGAGGATTCATGTGATTTGGTGCCAGAGCATTTTTTGCAAGCCTATCGCGACATGGGTGGCGTCAACGACATGTCTGAATCAGCTTTGCCCCGGTGGGCCATGCTGCACATCTGCGCCTTCTTGAATCTTCGCGGCCATTGGGTCCCTGCAGCCTTGACCGCCAATCCAGCCACAAAGACTCCGCGACCACCAAGGATTCCCGTTTACACCTCAATGCAGGAGGTCGAAGCGGCCGGATTGGATCTGGTCGAGTACTTCAAGAATTACGGCGGAACCTATGCTTTCGCGAGACATCGACTGGAGCTCGAGCGACACGCGTCACTGCGTGTTGCCGAATTGAGGTACTCACGGCCACATGACTTTGACCTGGACAATGATCTACTACACATCACAACATCTGGCCACGATCACCTTAAGAACACGTACAGCCGTGGCACCATTCCGATAACTCGAGACATAAGCCGAGGAATGCTTGGACTCAAAAAGACCAAGCAAGACATTAATATCAGAACCGACACGTTGATGTTCGCTGATGCACACCTCGGTGCAAGCTATGGCTCATTCAATGAAGTTACTTCGGCCATCAGAAAGTTCGTTATTATGCAGACGAACTGCCCTGAGTTTCGGCGTCACGATTTCCGATCATCAGCAAGTACTGACACGTGCTTTGACGTTCAATCAGAGATTTCGCGACTGGGTTCCATCGACCGTTTCAGCGAAAACTGTTTGCATCAGAGTGCCGATCAAATCAATGAACGTTTCACCCGTTTTGCACGGGCTGCGCGTTTTGCGCGCCATGCATCAATTGCTACGACCCTCCGTTTCTATAACTGCTCGGGCCCCCTGGACCTACACCATCAGCTCGAGTTCAGCACCAGAATCTTGCCCCCCAGTGGCGTCTATGCAGCGGCATTTTTGGGTATGTCCGCGCAAAACCTCTATGTCAGGAAAGATCGCCGAAATGATCGGAGATCCGAATGCCAGCTCTCGCCTGCGGTCGACAACAAGGTCATGGTTGCAGAAAAGTTGCGGGCGTATCGCAATGAACTGAGTACTCCGGCGTTGCTTGGGCCAACCAACTGCACATCAAGTCAAACAAGCCTCGCGATTCCAAGTACATCGGCGACATTGACAGTTCATGCCTGCCTTTTGGCTGCCGCGGGCATGTCAATAGAGTCAGCTGCAGCTGCACTCAACCTGCCCGTTGAGCCAGCTCAAAAAGTTTTCCTTGATGCCAAAAAAGTCATCGCTTTTCACATCACAAGTGTCGAAGGCAGAGACTCATCACAAGCATTGTCCAGTCTACTGACCCCGGGGTCTAGGCCACCGCCCTTGGGTGCCGCGATCGGGTCTCTCTCACGCTGGCTTTCCAAGGCAGCCGAAGGTAGACCTCATTGGAGCCTGCCACTGCGACTGGCTCTGAAGCTGTCTGGCAGTGCGAGCACCCTGCGGATCGCAGATGAAAAGCATCTAACGGAGCTGCTCCCAATGTTCAAAGGGGTTGCGACACACGGCTTCCGCGTCTTTTTGCGTCCAACGAACGGCGTGATTATTTCGGCATCTCCAAACCTAGCGCAAACGCTGAAGATGGCTGGGATTGAAGTTCATTCTGGGCGCGGGAAATCGACCGGATATGGGTCCATCCAGTTTTCTATGCGGCTGGCTATCAACCGCGAAGTTTCTGGCTCTGGTGAGGCCAATACCCTGGCTGCGCCCGATGAAATTCCCCCCCGGTCTTTGGGCATGGCAGGCCGAGTAGTCGTCCTCGGGCTTGTCATTGCGGCGTTCACAGATTTATAACCATTGGAAAGCCATCAGCATGAACAGCAGTTCAACTTGTTTCGGTGAATATTTACGCACCCAGCTCAAGCACAGAAACTTCGAGGTCATAGCAGTCGAGACCCGTCGCAATGGGCTTGAGGGTCTAACCCCGCGGGCAGATTTGCACTGTTCGGAAATTGCGCGTGAACAAAGGTTGTTGTCACTCACAGTAAAGACTGGTAAATTTTGCTGCGTAGCAATCGACCCTGATACCGGTTTGATCGGCGCTTATCAGATTTTTCAGCCCAATGGCGAACTTGATTTTGAAGGCAGATCCGGGGAAATCGCCCCAACCTCCGCAGAGGCGAAAGCAATCGCCGATAGACAGTCGGGCAGGATTAGAAAGGCGGGAAACGCTGCATACGCATTGGCAAAGGGTATCGTTGCTGCTGAAATCAAGGACTACGAATCCATGCTTGATCACATTCCCGAGGAAGCGGATCCAGAGCTCACGCTAATTCATCTAAGACATGCGAAAAACAAATTGATGGAAGTCGAGACGCGAGACGGTTCATTTGCCTCTGGCGGGTACGAACAACTTAGGGATACTCTTCCCTGCCGACAATGCTACTCAATCGTCGCAGAGGTCTGCAAGACCGAAACCGGCACAAAACATGACCCATGCATAACATTCGTGCCAAGTCAGGATCAACCAGATGGATGCAAGCTACCCACAATGTTCAGGAATCAGACCTCGATCCAAGCGGACATAGCTACGTCGGACAAACGGGCTACACTCAAATTCATCCATTTCGCCCTATATCAGGACATCAATGTAAAACTTGAGCTTGAACTGGAATACGCGATCGCGTCTGGACGTTGGTTCGTTAAAGTCGTGAACATTCTTGACTCCAAGGATCTCATCAACAATGCGAAGTCAGCCCAACTTGTATTCAAAGATTTTTGATATCCTGGCACACTACTGTCCGATTAAATCCGGTGATGCCCAGCCGAACCCCAGTATTGATGCGGGTTGCAGCGCGATTTTGTTTGGTGCCGATTTGAAATCCATTTTCCCATTCTTGTGTAACTTCCGAGGACTATTGCCCTTGGAGCCTTGCCATGAATCTCGGCAAAACCATGTTCGCGCAGGTCATGGAGTTTGTGCCCTGAACCAGCTTTTCCAGAATCGTCACCCGCTACGCTGGCAATGCGGGCGTGCGCCGTTTGACATGCGCCGAACAGTTCCGCGCCATGGCCTTCGCACAACTGACTTGGCGCGAGTCTTTGCGAGACATCGAAGTGACTCTCGGGGCCAATGCCACCAAGCTCTACGCCATGGGCTTTCGGCATGCCATCGCTCGATCCACCTTGGCCGATGCCAACGAATCGCGCGATTGGCGCATCTGGTCGGACTTGGCCGCCGTGCTGATTCGACGGGCCCGCAAGCTGTATCTGAACGAAGACCTCGGCCTCGAACTCAAGAACACCGTCTACGCCCCGGACTCCACCACCATCGACCTGTGTCTGGGCTTGTTCGACTGGGCTCCATTTCGCTCCACCAAGGCCGCTGTGAAGATGCACACGTTGCTGGACTTGCGCGGCTCCATACCTGCCTTCATCCACATCAGCGATGGCAAGATGCACGATGTGCATGTGCTGGACATGCTGCCCATCGAGGCGGATGCGTTCTACATCATGGACCGGGGTTATCTGGACTTTGCCCGCCTGTTCGCCATGCACCAAAGCGCAGCCTTCTTTGTCACCCGAGCCAAGAGCAATATGAACGCGCGGCGCGTGTACTCGGCCCCTGTGGACAAAACCATGGGCCTGGTCTGCGATCAGACCATCGCACACAATGGGCACGTATCGGCCAAGGACTACCCCGAGCACTTGCGGCGCATCAAGTTCAAAGACCCGGAGTCGGGCAAAACGCTGGTTTTCTTGACCAACAACACCGGCTTGCCCGCTTTGACCATTGCGGCTCTGTACAAGAACCGCTGGCAGGTCGAGCTGTTCTTCAAATGGATCAAACAGCACCTGCGCATCAAGAAATTCTTGGGCACCAGCGAGAACGCGGTGAAGACGCAGATCTGGTGCGCCGTGGCCACTTACGTGCTGATTGCCATCGTCAAGAAGGAGTTGCAATTGAAGGCCTCGCTCTACACTTTTCTACAGATTTTGTCGGTCTCGGTTTTTGAGAAAACCTCGATTTCATGCGCCTTGCAGCCCAATGCCTACAAATCAGATGCACCTGACGGCGCTAACCAATTGAATTTATTCACTTTTTAACCGGCCACATACTGTTATGTTATATTAACAAATAGATAGAACCACCTATAACTTGCTAGAACATGGACCCAATTAAAAATCCGTTTTCACCTGGCGCTGGCTCCCCACCGCCAGAACTTGCCGGGCGAGCGCCTGTTCTGGAGCAAGCTCGCATCCTGCTTGGGCGCGCTCTTATTGGTAAGCCAGAAAAAAGCCTGATGCTGACCGGTCTGCGTGGAGTTGGTAAAACCGTGCTGCTCAACGAGGTGCGGCGCATGGCCCAGGAAGCCGGCTACCGCACGGTACTGGTTGAAGCCCATGAAGACAAGGCCCTTGGCCCTCTGATTGCAGCACCTTTGAAAACAGTCTTTTTTGAGTTGGATCGCATCGCGCAAGTAGGCGATCGCGTTAAACGCGGTTTGCGGGTGTTGCGCAGTTTTCTTGGGGGCTTAAAGGTCAAAGTTGGTGAGCTTGAAATTGGTCTGGATATTGACCCTGAGACCGGTGCGGCCGACAGCGGGGATATTGAGATCGATTTGCCAAACTTATTCGAAGCCTTAGGCGATGCGGCCAAAGAGAAGAAGAGTGCAGTGGCTATTTTGATTGACGAAATCCAGTACCTTAGTCAAAAGGAACTGGGTGCCGTCATCATGGCCATGCACCGTATGCAGCAACGTCAGTTGCCGGTCGTGTTGTTAGGGGCTGGTTTGCCCGTGTTGCCCGGGCTGGCGGGCGAATCAAAGTCCTACGCTGAACGTCTTTTTGCATTCCCGGATATTGGGGCACTTTCACAAGCCGACTCCAACAAGGCAGTCAGCGAGCCAGCGCTAGCTGAAGGCGTCAAATTGTCGGATGCAGCCCTGACTGAGACCTACCGTCTCACCAAAGGCTATCCCTATTTCATCCAGGAATGGGGTTACCAGATATGGAATCTAGCGCTGACCAACCCTATCGAAATAGAGGTTGTCCAATCGGCTGCCGAATCCGTCATTCGACGGCTTGATCAGAACTTCTTTCGCGTCCGGTTTGACCGGTTGACACCGGGTGAAAAGAACTTCCTGCGCGCCATGGCTGAACTTGGCTCTGGCGCCATCCGCTCTGGTGACATTGCAAACTACCTTGGTGTCAAAGTCAACAGTATCGGGCCCGTACGCGCCAAACTCATCAAGAAGGGGATGATCTACAGCCCAGCCTATGGCGATATTGCCTTCACGGTCCCACTATTTGACCAGTTCATGAAGCGAGCCATGCCCAACTTTGTCGCTAAAGGTTAACCGAACCATTTGATGCCGGCTGAGCTGACTGACAAGCCATTCTGAAGGCGACGAAACAGTTCCCTTCAGATCGGCTCATCGCAGGAACTGAGTTGCCAGTGTTGCCGCATCCACCAATAGACGCAAACGCACCCCGCAACCCAGAATCACACCACGCTGATGATGCCGCCCTCGCCAATGCGCGACCAGGGCAAACCCAGCACCAGCGCATCCAGTTGGGCGCGGCTCAGGCTCACGCGATGGGCAGCATCTGTGGCACCGGTTTGCGGCCAGACAAAATGTCCTTGATGCAGCCGCCGCGCTGCCAGCCAGATGCCGATACCGTCATGCACCAGCACCTTCATGCGGTTGGCGCGTCGGTTGGCAAAGAGGTAGGCCGTGTGCGGGTGTGCGGCACCGAACACCCCCACTACGCGGGCCAGCGCCGTGTCCGTGCCGGTGCGCATGTCCAGGGGCACGGTGGACAGCCATACCGCATCGATGCGGATCATTGCAAACACTCGCGCAGCCACTGGGGCGCAGGCAGCGCTACCGGCAAGGGGCCAGTGTCGTTGGATGCAAGGGGACGAGTCGTGACTTGCCAAACTTGGTCAATCGGACAGTCAACACACCTGCTTGCAGATCGACGTCGTCACGCTGGAGGCCGATCACCTCGGACAGACGCATGCCCGTCACCGCGATCAATCCGAACAGATAGTGGTAAGTCCAACGGCGCAATCCGCCTGCTGGCGGCAAGGAAAGCGCCGCCGCCAGCAATGCGTTGATCTCTGCGTCGGCATAGACGTAGGGCTTGGCACGCTTCAGACCTGGCAGGATGCCGACCGGTGGCACCTCCGTCATTGGATCGATACTTGCGATGTGGCGCGCAAAGCCTCGCACATCCGTCAGTCGCAATGCCCAAGATGCATGCCGATCGGGAGGTAGCGTCGCCCACTCCATCGCGAGCTTTGTAGTGATAGTAGTAGCTTCGCGCCGCTCCATGAAGGAGACGAAGTCGGTGAGCCATCGAGTCTGGTGTTGGTACTTGTATCCAAGCCCCTTGCGCATGCTCAGGTACCGCTTCAGTGCTGAACGCAGATCCGTCATTGCGCACCTCCCGGCCAGGGTAGGCTCAATGTGCGGAGCGCTTCGATGTCAACCTTTGCGTAGATCCGCGTGGTGTCGTGGCTCTTATGCCGCAGCAGCTGGCCGATCTCCGACAAATTTGCACCGGAGCGCAAAAGCTCGGTGGCGAGACTGTGCCGGAAAATATGGGCTCCCTGGTGCGCGTAGCCACGGATGCCAGCGCGTTCGAGAGCGGTCTTGGCGATCATCGTAATCGCGCCTGCAGAGGCAAAGCCGGTTTGGGGAGCTAAGCTGCGCAGGAACAGTCGGCGACATGATGACTTTGGTCGGCCGTCACGTAGGTAGGCGACCACTGCCGCGCCAACATCTGGTGTGATCGGCATCCTCGCACGCTGGCGGCCCTTGGCGCGAACAAGCATCTCGCCTGCTCTCCAGTCGATGTCATCCAACATGAGGGTGGAGACCTCGTCGGCGCGCAGACCGAGTTTGGAAAGCATCATCAAAATGGCGAAATCACGCCGTCCTACTGCGGATGTCCTGTCGCAACAATCCAGGACCTTCTGAACCTGCGCCGCAGAAAGATAGGTCGGTAGGCTCACGAGCTTCCATTGCCTGATCGAGGGCACGCAGCCGGCCAATGCGTGTGGGTTCAATCCCGTGTGATGAAGGTATCGGAGAAATGCGCGCAGTGACCAGCACATCAACTTGGCGGACTTCGGACTCCAATCTTGGGCGTGGCATTCGACGTAGCGGATCACCACATCCTGTTTGATCTTGCCGAGATCGCTAGCGCCAGCGGGGCAAACTTCAAGCAGGAACCGACGGATCGCAGGTAGATGGTGAGCGATGGTCTTTGCAGTCAGACCGCGCTCGCTTTGCAGATAGGCGCCAAACTCCGCAAAGATCTGCTCTTGTGGTGAGTCCATTGGGACCGCAGCCGGCGCAATTGTGCCGGCGCTGCGCAGAATAAACAACCACCGCTTTAGCGCGGGCCGGTCGTCGAGTTGGATGGTCTGCTTTGCACCTTGGTGCTGCAGGTAGCGGTCCACCATATGTTCATCGAGTTTACTCAGCCTGGTTCGGTGGCTTGCCATCCAAGCTAGGAGATTGCCGACCACATTGAGGGAGCGCCAAGTGCCGTGTCTAGCAAGCCCTACCTCGACGAGGTGCGCCGCATACAGCTCGACAAGATGCCCGTGGGTACCACTTCTCAGGCGCCGGAACAGCCGGCTCCTGTTCAAATACTCTTCCGTATTCGTCATCGAAATCTCCGTTGTTGAGGACGGAGGAAGGATGAACTATGCCGAACCGATTAAACGCCGACTACGGAGAATCCGGGGAGAAGCGAGCCCATTCGGCATAGTTCGGCGATCGGCATAAAGCGCCCTATGCCGCGTGCGGCATAGGGCGCTTTGCACCAGGCTCATCACCACGGCAGCGCGCTGACCGGCAAGCTCACTGCCGACAAACATCCAGTTTTTTGCGCCAAGTTTCCACGGCTTGATCTGTCGCTCGATGTGGTTGTTGTCGATGGCAACTGCGCCATCGTTCAGATGCAGCGTCA
>Ga0228702_1001964_pt1 | contig 12313 bp, 11 predicted proteins | sample McNCre217_Aug_MG_2_FD_178018 | JGI IMG/M metagenome (GOLD analysis project Ga0228702, IMG submission 178018) | Freshwater microbial communities from McNutts Creek, Athens, Georgia, United States - 20-17_Aug_MG | ecosystem: Environmental > Aquatic > Freshwater > Creek | place: USA: Georgia... | reverse complement strand
CGAAAGCCTTCGCGTGCAGGGTCACGCTCCTACAGGGCCGAGGACTCAGTTCACCACCTGGGCCAGCTGGCCAGCGGCGTAGCGGGAAGCCATGGCGCTCAGGCTCTGGCCCTTGATCTTGGCGCCCTGGCCCTCGCAGCCAAACTCCAGGTAGCGCTGCTTGCACAGGGCCTGGGCCGCAGCACGGGCCGGTTTGAGCCACTCGCGGGCGTCGAACTTGTCAGGGTTTTCAAACAGGAATTTGCGCGCCGCGCCGGTCATGGCCAAGCGGATGTCGGTGTCGATGTTGATCTTGCGCACGCCGTACTTGATGGCTTCCTGGATTTCCTCGATCGGCACGCCGTAGGTTTCCTTCATCTGGCCGCCGTACTGGTTGATGATGGCCAGCAGCTCTTGCGGCACGCTGGAGCTGCCGTGCATCACCAGGTGGGTGTTGGGGATGCGGGCATGGATTTCCTTGACGCGCGAAATGGCCAGAATGTCGCCGGTGGGCTTGCGGCTGAACTTGTAGGCGCCGTGGCTGGTGCCGATTGCAATGGCGAGGGCATCGAGCTGGGTGGCCTTGACGAACACGGCGGCTTCTTCGGGGTCGGTCAGCATCTGGCTGTGGTCCAGTTTGCCCACGGCGCCAATGCCGTCTTCCTCACCGGCGTCACCGGTTTCGAGGTTGCCCAGGCAGCCCAGTTCGCCTTCGACGGTGGCGCCGACTTTGTGCGCCATCTCGACCACGGTCTTGGTGACGTTGACGTTGTAGTCAAAGTCCGACGGTGTCTTGCCGTCTTCCATCAGGGAGCCGTCCATCATGACCGAGCCGAAGCCCAGGGCCAGGGCGCCTTCGCACACCTTGGGGCTGGTGCCGTGGTCCTGGTGCATGACCAGCGGGATGTGCGGCCACTGCTCAGCCGCCGCCTGGATCAGGTGCTTGATGAAGGGCTCACCGGCGTATTTGCGGGCGCCGGCACTGGCCTGCAGGATGACGGGGGCGCCGACTTCGTCGGCAGCGGTCATGACGGCCTGCACCTGCTCCAGATTGTTGACGTTGAAAGCCGGAATGCCATAGCCGTTTTCGGCGGCATGGTCCAGCAGTTCGCGCATCGAGACGAGTGCCATGGTGGGTTCCCCAGAAGTTAGAAATGCCTGCAGCCGGACAGCGGTGTCCGGCTGGTCACTGTTCTGGATTTTAAAGGCTGCGCGCGAACCTTCGGCCGCAGGGGCGGCCTCCTAGAGGCCCACAAGTCTGCCGTCAGGCCACCCGGCAAATCTTGAGCATGTTGGTGCCGCCAGGCGCCCCCATGGGTTCGCCACAGGTGATGGCGTACACGTCACCCGTGCTCACAATGCCGCGCTTTTTGAGGTGGCCTTCAGCCTGCGCCAGCGCCGTGTCACGGTCGGCACTGGTGTCCATCAGCAGCGGCCGCACATTGCCGTACAGCGCCATCTTGCGCTGCGAGGTGAGTTTGGTGGTGACCGCGTAAATCGGGATGTGCACACGGTGGCGGCTCATCCACAGCGCGGTCGAACCCGATTCGGTCAGCGCCACGATCGCTTTGGCCCCCATGTGGTGGGCCGTGAACAGCGCGCCCATGGCAATGGTCTGGTCGATGCGGTCAAAGGTCTGGCCCATGAAATCGGCGTCCAGCTCGACGTGCTCGGCACTTTCGGCGGCCGCGCAGATCTTGGCCATTTCTTCCACCGTTTCCAGCGGGAACTTGCCGGCCGCGGTTTCGGCGCTCAGCATCACGGCGTCGGTGCCGTCGAGCACGGCGTTGGCCACGTCGCTCACCTCGGCGCGGGTGGGCACCGGGTTGGTGATCATGCTTTCCATCATCTGGGTCGCGGTGATGACCACCTTGTCGTGCGCCTTGGCCAGCTTGATCATGTGCTTTTGCAGGGCCGGCACAGCGGCATTGCCCACTTCGACGGCCAGATCGCCACGCGCCACCATGATGCCGTCGCTGGCCGCCAGGATTTCTTCCAGCCGTGGGATGGCCTCTGCCCGTTCGATCTTGGCGATCAAGCCCGGCCGGTGTCCGTATTCGGCGCCCGCCACATTGCACAACTGGCGCGCCATTTCCATGTCGGTCGCATTCTTGGGAAAGCTCACCGCGACATAGTCGGCTTTGAGGCCCATGGCGGTCTTGATGTCCTCCATGTCTTTGCCGGTCAGCGCCGGCGCCGTGAGGCCGCCGCCCTGCTTGTTGATGCCCTTGTTGTTGGACAGTTCACCACCGAGTTTGACGGTGGTGTGCACGGCTTCGCCCTTGACGGCGTCCACCGTGAGCACGATCAGGCCGTCGTTGAGCAGCAACACATCGCCGGCCTTCACATCGCGCGGCAGCTCTTTGTAGTCCAGGCCCACACCCCCCAGGTCACCGGGTTCGGCACGCGAAGCGTCCAGCACAAATTTGGCCCCCGGCTCCAGCATGACCTTGCCTTCGGCAAACTTGCCCACACGGATTTTTGGACCTTGCAGGTCGGCCATGATGGCCACCTCTCGACCGGCGCGTTGCGAGGCCTCGCGCACCAGATTGGCGCGGTCGATGTGGTCCTGTGCCTTGCCGTGGCTGAAATTCAGGCGCACCACGTTCACCCCGGCGCGGATCATGGCTTCCAGCATCTCCAGCGTGCTGGAGGCGGGGCCCAGGGTGGCAACGATCTTGGTGGCACGGCGTGACATGTGGCGGTCTCCTTGTAACTTGGTTTCAATTCTGGCATGAAACCAGTTACAAACCCGGTTCTTTTCGCGTGAAAAACCCCTCGAAAGGCCTCATCCGATCGGGCTTGGCTCTGCCAGGGTATTGATCCTTGTCATGCGAATGCAAGGCCTCCCCCCTTAAAATTGCAACGTTTCGTGTTGACTGCACACGTTCTTGCTTACCTCATGACTGCTCATTCCACCCCTGAAAGCCAGCGTCCGGTCTCTCTGGACCAGCCCATGCCGCACCGCAAGGTCATCCGCGAGTGGCTGATCCCGCTGTCGCAGCGCACCACGCTGCGCGCCTTTGTGCTGCTGGCCATTGACTACGCCCTGTTTTTTGCCCTGATCGCCGGCACCGTATATTTCGACGCCGTTTGGGCCAAGCTGCTGTGCGGTCTGGCCGCCGGTTTCGTGATCGGTCGCCTGTTCATCATCGGCCACGATGCCTGTCACCAGAGCCTGACGCCGCACCGCGAACTCAACAAGGTGGTCGGTCGCATCGCCTTCCTGCCTTCGCTCACCCCCTACAGCTTGTGGGACACCGGCCACAACGTGGTGCACCACGGCTACACCAACCTCAAGGGCGTAGATTTTGTCTGGACCCCGCTGACAGCCCAGGAATTCCAGGCCCTCTCACCCATGCAAAAGCTGCTCGAGCGCGCCTACCGCAGCGGCTGGGCGCCCGGTCTGTACTACATGATCGAGATCTGGTGGAAGCGCGAGTTCTTCCCCAACAAAACGCACATGCCCACGCGCCGCCCGATCTTCTTCAAGGACAGCCTGCTGGTGGCCGTGTTCGGTGGCCTCTGGATGGCGACCATCGCTGCCGCCGCCCTGGCCACCGGCCAGTCGGTCTGGCTGCTCGAGCTGCTGGGTGTGGCCGTGCCCTTCTTCTTCTGGAACAGCATGATCGGCTTCGTGGTCTATGTGCACCACACGCACGTGCGCGTGTCCTGGCACGACAACAAGGCCGCCTGGACCAAGGCCGCGCCTTTTGTGTCGACCACGGTGCACCTGACTTTTCCGTTCAACATCGGCGCGCTGATGCACCACATCATGGAGCACACCGCCCACCATGTGGACATGAGCATTCCCTTGTACCGCCTCAAACAGGCCCAGGCCAAGCTCGAAGAGATGCTGCCCGGCCGCATCATCGTGCAGCCCTTCTCCTGGAAGTGGTACTTCGACACCGCCCACGCCTGCAAGCTCTACGACTTCACGCGCGAGTGCTGGACCGACTTCAAGGGCAAGATGACCAGCCCGGTCCGCGGCAACCTGCCACCGGCTGCGGCCTGATCCGGTCGACCTTCAACAAAAAGCCCCGCATTGCGGGGCTTTTTGTTGGGCTCGCCCAAACGGGCGCGTCAGCGGCGCTGCAGCTTGAACACTGCCGTCCCCGCCCGCAGGTTCGGCAGCCAGCGCACCACTTGGCCATCCTGCAGGCCAAAGGCGTCCAGAATTTCAAGGTGGTTCTTGCGCGCCAGTTCGGCAAAGTCGGCAAAGGTGCCCACCCGGATGTTGGGCGTGTCGTACCACTGGTAAGGCAGGCGCTTGGTCACCGGCATGCGGCCACGCAGCACACTCAGGCGGTTGAACCAATGGGCAAAGTTGGGGAAAGCCACGATGCCGATCTTCCCAACGCGCGCGGTCTCGCGCAGCATCACCTCGGCGTTGCGCAGGTGTTGCAACGTGTCGATCTGCAGCACAACGTCAAAACTCTGATCGTCAAAAACCTTGAGCCCTTGGTCCAGGTTAAGTTGCAGCACGTTCACGCCACGCTGCGCGCAGGCGAGCACGTTGGTATCGTCCAACTCCACACCGTAACCGGTGCAGCCGCGCTCGCGCTGCAGGTAGGCCAACAGGGCACCATCGCCGCAACCGAGGTCAAGCACGCGCGAGCCTTCGGGCACCAGGCGCGCGATCGCGTGTTGAATTGAGGCGTCACTCATTGCACACTTCCCGCCACAGTCTTTTCAAAATAGGCACGCACCACATTCAGGTAACGCGGGTCGTCCAGCAGGAAAGCATCGTGCCCATGTGGCGCATCGATCTCGGCATAGCTCACATCCCGACCATTGGCGATCAGGCCCTGCACGATCTCGCGGCTGCGCGCGGGTGAGAAGCGCCAGTCGGTCGAAAAACTCACCAGCAAGAACTTGCACTGCGCCACCGACAAGGCCTTGGCCAGGTCGCCCCCATGCGCACGCGCCGGGTCAAAGTAATCCAGCGCCCGCGTGATCAGCAGGTAGGTGTTGGCATCGAAGTATTCGCTGAACTTGTCGCCCTGGTAGCGCAGGTAGCTCTCAATCTGGAATTCGACGTCTTGCGTGGAATATTTGTAGCCGGTCGGGCTGTTCACCGCATTGCGCAGTTCGCGACCAAACTTCTCGTTCATCACGTCGTCGCTCAGGTAGGTGATGTGGCCAATCATGCGGGCAATGCGCAGGCCGCGCTTGGGCACCACACCATGCTGGTAGAAGTGGCCTTCGTGAAAGTCCGGGTCGGTCACGATGGCACGGCGGGCCACTTCATTGAAAGCAATGTTTTCGGCGTTCAGGTTGGGGGCGCTGGCCACCACCACCGCGTGGCGCACGCGTTGCGGATGCTGCAGCGTCCACGACAGGGCCTGCATGCCCCCCAGGCTGCCGCCCATCACCGCGGCCAGCTGCTCGATGCCCAGCGCATCGAGCAAACGGGCCTGGGCATTCACCCAGTCTTCCACCGTCACCACCGGGAAATCGGCGCCGTACACCTTGCCGGTGTCGGGGTGGATGTGCATCGGCCCCGTGGAGCCAAAGCACGAGCCCAGGTTGTTCACGCCAATCACGAAGAACTTGTCGGTGTCCACCGACTTGCCCGGGCCGATCATGTTGTCCCACCAGCCCTGGTTGGAGGGCTGGTCGGCATAGACGCCCGCCACATGGTGTGAAGCATTGAGCGCGTGGCAGATCAGCACCGCATTGGACTTGTCTGCGTTCAGCGTGCCGTAGGTCTCGTAGGCCAGCTGGTAGCCACGGATCTGCGCCCCGCTTTGCAAAGCGAGCGGGGCATCGAAAGTCATCGACTGAGGGGTGGCAACAAAACGCATGTCTGAAAACAAAAAACCCGGTGACGCCAAAGAAGCGGGACCGGGGGGGCTGGCCTCTTTAGCTGCATTTCTTGGAGCCTTTTCAGACCCCCGCGCCCGCAAGCTGGAGCAAATCGGCGCTGGCGTTAGTATAAGTCTTCGCCAGGAGTTCAACATGCCCGACAACGACAGCCTCAATGCCTACACCCCGGTCGAGATTGCGCGCCGGGTCGAGGCCGCAGGCGAGACCAAAGCCCGCATGGCGCTGCTGCCGCTGGCCATGCTCAGTGTGCTGGCCGGGGCCTTCATCGGGCTGGGGGCCATGCTCTCGGTCATGGTGCGTGCCGATGCCAGTCTGGGCTTTGCCGCCAGCACATTCCTGAGTGGACTGGTGTTTTCGCTGGGCCTGTTGATGGTGGTGGTGGCCGGCGCCGAACTCTTCACCGGCAACAACCTGCTGGTCATGGCCTGGGCCGATGGGCGCATCAGCTCGGCGCAGGTGCTGCGCAACTGGGCTGTGGTCTGTTCAGGCAACCTGTTGGGCGCAATGGGCCTGGCCTGGCTGGTGTGGGCCAGCGGTCACACGGGCATGAATGCGGGTGCGGTGGGGCAAAAAGTGGTGCAGATCGCGCTGACCAAGCAGGACCTGCCGCTGTGGACCGCGTTCTGGCGCGGCGTGCTGTGCAACATTCTGGTGTGCATGGCCGTGTGGATGGCCATGGGTGGGCGCAGTGTGATCGACAAGGCTGTGGCCGTGATGTTTCCGGTCATGGCTTTTGTGGCCGCGGGTTTTGAGCACAGCATCGCCAACATGTACCTCATGCCCCAGGCCATGCTGCTGCAGGCCAGCGGCGTGCTCAGCGATGGCCCGGCCGTGACGCTGACGGGCATGTTGGGCAATCTGCTGCCGGTGATTGCTGGCAACCTGGCCGGCGGCGCGGTGCTGGTGGGACTGGTGTACTGGACGATTTACCTGCGCCAGCCCCGCGACTGAATCAGCCGTGCACCAGGGCCACCACGCCCAGCACCACAAAAATCAGCGCTGACACCTTGTGCACCAAGGCGATCGGCACGCGTTGGGTGATGGCATCGCCCAACCAGACCACCGGCGCATTGGCCAGCATCATTCCCAGCGTGGTGCCTGCCACCACCCAGCCCCAAGCCTGGTACTGCGCGGCCAGCATGACGGTGGCGACCTGTGTCTTGTCGCCCATCTCGGCCAGAAAGAAAGCCACCACCGTGGTCATGAACACGCCCATGCGCGGGGCATCCTGACCGTCGTCGTCGTCGAGCTTGTCCGGGATCAGCATCCACACCGCCATGGCGATGAAGGAAAGACCCAGCACCCAGCGCAGCACCTGGGGGCCCAGCACCGTGGTCACCCAGCTGCCCACAGCGCCCGCCAGGGCATGGTTGGCCAGCGTGGCCACCAGGATGCCCAGCACGATCGGCCAGGGCTTGCGAAAACGCGCGGCCAGCACAAGCGAGAGCAGCTGGGTCTTGTCGCCCATTTCGGCCAGGGCCACGATGCCGGTGGAGATCAAAAAGGCTTCCATGCAAAAAATCCAATGCAAAAAGTCCGCACTGCGCGGCATCAACCGAGCCGGCATCTTAAGACCCCAAGTGTGACAAGGTTGAAAACTCATGGACACGTCAATCATTGACTGATCAATTAATATCCAGCCATGCCCAAAACCAGCCCGCCCCCCCGTTTTTACGAGCCCGGTCAGTACACCCCCGAGCAAAGCGTGGGTTACCTGCTCAACAAGGTCATGTCGTCCATCCTGTCGCAGGCCGACAGCCGGCTGGCGACCTACAAGCTGACCTACGCGCAGTGGATACCGCTGTACAAGCTGCTGCGCGAAGACGGCTGTACGCCCATCACCATGGCACGCGACCTGTCGGTGGACCCGGCCGCCCTGACCCGCTCACTCAACCGGCTCGAAGCCAAAGGCCTGGTGCGGCGCGAACGCTCCACCCAGGACCGGCGCGTGGTGCACCTGTGGCTGAGCGATGAGGGCCGCGCCGTGGCCCAGCATGTGCCGGGGGTGATGGCCGACATGCTCAACGCGCACCTGGACGGTTTCAGCCACGACGAATGGCAACTGCTGCTCCAGCTGCTCAACCGCATGCTGGCCAATGGCGACGCCCTCAAGGCCGCATCCAAGACTTCTGCTTCACGACCATGACCCCGACACCCCAGCACCCGCGCCCGACCCGACACGCACAACGCACACGGCCCATCTTGGCCTGGGCCGCACTGCCCCTGCTCACCACCGCCTTGCTGTCGGCCTGCAGCAGCCCCAGCGTCAAGGCGCCTGTGGCCCCCTGGTCCAACGAACAGCTGGGTCTGCGCGCCAGCGCCAGCACCGAGGTGGCCGCCGACTGGTGGACCACCTGGGGCGATGCCCCGCTGCAAGCCCTGATCCGCCAGGCCCTGCAGGACCACCCGAGCATGCAACAGGCCGCCGCGCGCGTGCAGCGCATGCAGGCCACAGTCCGTCTGGCAGGCGCGGCCGACCTGCCCCAGATCGGCCTGGGCGCCGACTTCAGCCGACAGCGCTTCAGCGCCAATGGCCTGTACCCCAAGCCCATCGCCGGCAACATCTGGAACAACGACACGCTGCAAGTCAGCCTGGGCTGGACGCCCGACCTGTGGGGCGAACATGCCGCCGCACTGGCCGCCGCCGTGGGCCAGACCCGTGCTGCCCAGGCCGAAGCCGCCATGGCCAGCCAGTGGCTGGCTTCACACATCCTGCGCAGCAGCATGGGTCTGGCGCGCCTGCTGGCGCAACAAGACACAGGTGCGCAGTTGATCGAATTGCGCGAGACCGCGCAAAACCTGGTGCGCCAGCGCCATGAGGCCGGCCTGGACAGCCGCATTGAGCAGGCACAAAACGAGGGCTCGCTGGCCGAATTGCAAGCCCAGCACCAGGCCCTGCAGGAACAGATCGATCTGACCCGTCACCAGCTGGCCGTGCTGTGCGGTCTGCCACCGCAAGCCCTGCAGGATTACGCCCCACGCCTGGACAGCTTTGCGCTGACCCCGATGCCCACACAACTGGGCGCCGACCTGCTGGGCCGTCGCCCCGATGTGGTCGCTGCGCGTTGGCGCGTCGAAGCCGCACAGCAGCAGATCCATGTGGCCCAAACCCAGTTCTACCCCAGCGTGAACCTGGGCGTCTTTGCGGGCTACAACGCGTTGGGCACGCAACACCTGCTCGAAGCCGGCAGCCGCCAGTACGGCATCGTGCCCGCGCTGCGCCTGCCCCTGTTTGAAGGCGGTCGCCTGCAGGCCCAGCTCTCGGGCCGCGAGGCCGAGCGCGATCTGGCCGTGGCGCAGTACAACCAGGCCGTGCTCGATGCCGTGCGTGAAGCGGCCGATGCCATCCGCAGCAGCGAAAGCGCCGCCCAGCAGGCGGCCGACCAGTCCCGCGCACTGGACGCCGCAACACAGGCCCACGCCCTGGCCCAACAACGCGAACAGGCCGGTCTGGGCAACCGCCTGAATCTGCTGAGCGCACAAGCCGCCTTGCTGGCCCAGCAACGCGCCCGCATCGACCTGCAGGCACGCCAACTCGATGTGCGCGTGCAACTGGTGCGTGCCCTGGGTGGCGGCTGGCAGCCCGACTCGCCTGTCGCCGCCCCCTCCACCGCCCGCCGCTGAAACCCTGCATTCCGAATACCCGCAAGACCTCCACCATGAGCACACACACACCCTCTCTGTCCACCCGCCGCCGCCAGGGTCTGACCCTGATCGCCGCCACTGTGGGCGTCGCCGCCCTGGTCTGGGGTGGCTGGCACTGGCTGCACGGCCGCCACCACGAAAACACCGACAACGCCTACGTGGCCGGCAATGTGGTGCAAATCACCCCACAAGTGGGCGGCACTGTGACCGCCATCGGCGCCGACGACAACGATTTCGTCAAGGCTGGACAGGTGCTGGTCAAGCTCGACGCGGCCGATGCCGCGGTTGCCCTGGCCCAGGCCGAAGCCCAGCTGGCGCAGACCGTGCGCGAAGTGCGCGGCTTGTTTGCCAACACCGCCACCCTTGAAGCGCAGCTGCAGGCCCGCGAAGCCGATGCCGTGCGCGCCCGCACCGAACTGGGCCGACTGCAAGACGATGTGCGCCGCCGCACCCCGCTGGTGGTCACCGGCGCGGTGGGCCGCGAGGAGTTCGAACACGCTCAACAGCAAGCCGGTGTGGCCCGCCAGGCCCTGAGCGCCGCACAAGCGGCGGTGCAGGCCGCACGCGAACAACTGGCCGCCAGCCAAGCGCAGACCGAAGGCACCCGGGTGGCCGAGCACCCGGCAGTGCAACGCGCCGCCGCCAAGGTGCGTGAGGCCGACCTGGCCCTGCAGCGCATCGATCTGGTGGCCCCCACCGATGGCCACATTGCCAAACGCGGCGTGCAGTTGGGCCAGCGGGTGCAGGCGGGCACCCCGCTCATGACGCTGGTCGCACTCGACCGCCTGTGGGTGGACGCCAATTTCAAGGAAAGCCAGCTGCAGGACCTGCGCATCGGGCAGGCCGCCGAACTGCAAGCCGATGTGTACGGCAGCAAAGTCGTCTACCACGGCAAGGTAGAAGGCCTGGGTGCAGGCACGGGCGCCGCATTTGCCCTGCTGCCCGCCCAGAACGCCACCGGCAACTGGATCAAGGTGGTGCAGCGCGTGCCGGTGCGCATTGCGCTGGACCCGCAGGAACTTGCCGCCCACCCGCTGCGTGTGGGCCTGTCGATGGATGTGACCGTGGACACGAAAGACCAGAGCGGCAAGGCCCTGGCCGATGCGCCGCGCACGGCCCCGGCCGTGGCCACCGAGGTGTTTGCCGCGCAGGAGCGGGCATCCCAGCAACGCGTGGACCGCATCATTGCCGCCAACCTTGGCCAGAACCGGCGCTGAGCCATGAGCCAGGCCCCCACATCGGCACCTGCGGTGCCCCCACCGCCGCTGCATGGCAGCGCCTTGCTGCTGGGCACGCTGGCCCTGTCGCTGGCGACCTTCATGAACGTGCTGGACTCGTCGATCGCCAACGTGTCGCTGCCGGCCATCTCGGGCGACCTGGGCGTGAGCCCGGGGCAGGGCACCTGGGTCATCACCAGCTTTGGCATTGCCAATGCGATCTCGGTGCCGCTGACCGGCTGGCTCACCCAGCGCTTTGGCGCGGTGCGCCTGTTCGTGCTGAGCGTGCTGCTGTTTGTGCTGGCCAGCTGGTTGTGCGGATTTGCGCCTTCGCTCGAAATGCTGGTGTTCTTTCGCGTGTTGCAGGGCCTGGTCGCCGGGCCCATGATTCCGCTGTCGCAAACCCTGCTGCTGAGCAGTTACCCGCCTGCCAAATCGGGCATGGCCCTGGCCCTGTGGGGCATGACCACACTGGTGGCGCCGGTGGCAGGGCCCTTGCTGGGCGGCTGGATCACCGACCACATCTCCTGGCCTTGGATTTTCTACATCAACGTGCCCGTCGGGCTGCTGGCCGCGGCCATGACCTGGGGCATTTACCGCCACCGCGAGACCCCTCGGCGCAAGCTGCCGATTGACAGTGTGGGACTGGCGCTTCTGGTGGTCTGGGTGGGCGCGCTGCAGCTCATGCTCGACAAGGGCAAGGAGCTGGATTGGTTTGCCTCTGGCGAAATCGTCACGCTGGGCCTGGTGGCGCTGGTCGGCTTGGCGGTGTTCGTGGTGTGGGAACTCACCGACGCGCATCCGGTGGTGGATCTGCGCCTGTTCAAACGCCGCAACTTCACCTTCGGCGCGCTGGCGATGTCGGTGGCCTATGCGGTGTTCTTTGGCAATGTGGTGCTGCTGCCGCTCTGGCTGCAACAGTGGATGGGCTACACCGCCACCGCTGCCGGCATGGCGCTGGCGCCGGTGGGGCTGCTGGCCATCCTGCTCACCCCCCTGATCGGCAAAAAGGTCAATGTGTGGGACCCGCGCCGCATTGCCACCGGGGCCTTTCTGGGCTTTGCGCTGGTGCTGTGGATCCGCTCGCACTTCACCACGCAGACCGACTTCATGCACATCCTGGTGCCCACGCTGATGCAAGGCGCCGCCATGGCCATGTTCTTCATCCCGCTGACCACGCTGACGTTGGCAGGCATCGAACCGGCCCGCATCCCGTCGGCGGCAGGCTTGAGCAATTTCACGCGCATCACCGCCGGGGCCATGGGCACTTCGATCTCCACCACGCTGTGGGACAGCCGCGCCACCTTGCACCACGCCCACCTGACCGAGGGCCTGCTGCAAGGCCAGGGGGTGTTTGCCCAAACCCTGCAAGGCCTGCAGGCCGCTGGCATGAGCACGCAACAGGCACTGGCCCAGGTCAACCGCATGATCGACCAACAGGCCTACACCCGCGCGGCCGACGACATCTTTTTGGCCTCTGCCGGCATCTTTCTGTTGCTGATCACCTCGCTCTGGCTGACGCGGCGCCCCACACCACACCGCGGCACCGCGGTCGACACCGGCGGCGCGCACTGACACACAAGCCTGCTACAACTGCACACAGGTTTCAGCGGGCATGCCCCTTGTCTTGCAGGGCCTCTGGT
>Ga0228702_1001961_pt1 | contig 12334 bp, 11 predicted proteins | sample McNCre217_Aug_MG_2_FD_178018 | JGI IMG/M metagenome (GOLD analysis project Ga0228702, IMG submission 178018) | Freshwater microbial communities from McNutts Creek, Athens, Georgia, United States - 20-17_Aug_MG | ecosystem: Environmental > Aquatic > Freshwater > Creek | place: USA: Georgia... | reverse complement strand
GCGTGAAGTCAGGCTTGGGGCCGAATCTTTTGCAACGACGCTCACCTGTTTTGCGAGTCCCCAGGTGAGTACCCCCATGAATCCAAAAGCCGTTCCCCCCATGAAGCTGTCGGGCCTTGAGCCTGTCTCCATCGGCGAGGGCACCTTGTTTGTCAACGTGGGCGAGCGCACCAACGTGACGGGCTCCAAAGCCTTTGCCCGCATGATTTTGAACGGCCAATACGAAGAGGCTTTGGCCGTGGCGCGCCAACAAGTGGAAAACGGCGCGCAGGTGATTGACGTGAACATGGACGAAGCCATGTTGGACAGTCAAGCGGCGATGGTGCGATTTCTCAACTTGATGGCGGGCGAACCAGACATCGCGCGTGTGCCGGTGATGGTTGACTCGTCGAAGTGGTCGGTCATCGAAGCGGGCTTGCGTTGCATTCAAGGCAAGGGCATCGTCAACTCGATCAGCATGAAAGAGGGGGTGGACGAGTTCAAGCGCCAAGCCAAGCTGGTCAAGCGCTACGGCGCGGCGGCGGTGGTGATGGCGTTTGACGAAAAAGGCCAAGCCGACACCTACGCCCGCAAGATTGAAATTTGCGAACGCGCTTACCGCGTGTTGGTGGACGAAGTGGGTTTCCCGCCCGAAGACATCATCTTTGACCCCAACATTTTCGCCATTGCCACCGGCATTGAAGAGCACGACAACTACGCGGTGGACTTCATCGAAGCCACGCGTTGGATCAAGCAAAACCTGCCCGGCGCGAAGGTGAGCGGCGGCGTGTCGAACGTGTCGTTCAGCTTCCGTGGCAACGACCCTGTGCGCGAAGCCATCCACACCGTGTTTCTGTACCACGCGATTCAAGCGGGCATGGACATGGGCATTGTCAACGCGGGCATGGTGGGTGTGTATGACGACCTCGAACCCACACTGCGTGAACGCGTGGAAGATGTGGTGCTGAACCGCACGCCGAAATACAAAGAAGGTGAGGCCCACCTCACGGCGGGCGAACGCCTGATCGAAGTGGCCGAAACCGCCAAGGGCGCGGCCAAAGACGACAGCCAAAAACTCGCTTGGCGCGGCACACCTGATGCGCCCGTGTCGGTGCAAGCGCGTTTGAGCCACGCGCTGGTGCACGGCATCACCGAGTTCATCACCGAAGACACCGAAGAGGCGTATCGCGAAATTTTGGCCAAAGGCGGCCGTCCGCTGCACGTGATTGAAGGTCCGTTGATGGACGGCATGAACGTGGTGGGCGATTTGTTTGGCCAAGGCAAGATGTTCTTGCCGCAAGTGGTCAAGTCGGCCCGTGTGATGAAGCAAGCGGTGGCGCACCTCGTGCCCTACATCGAAGAAGAAAAACGCCAGCAAGCGGCTGCCGGTCAAGACGTGAAAGCCAAAGGCAAGATCGTCATGGCCACCGTCAAAGGCGACGTGCACGACATTGGCAAAAACATCGTCACCGTGGTTTTGCAGTGCAACAACTACGAAGTGGTGAACATGGGCGTGATGGTGCCGTGTCACGAAATTTTGGCCAAAGCCAAAGAAGAGGGTGCGGACATCATTGGCTTGTCCGGCCTCATCACGCCGAGCTTGGAAGAAATGCAATACGTCGCAGGCGAGATGCAAAAGGACGACTACTTCCGCCGCCGCATGATGCCGCTGATGATTGGTGGCGCAACCACCAGCCGCGTGCACACCGCGGTGAAGATTGCGCCGCATTACGACGGCCCCGTGGTGTACGTGCCCGATGCCTCGCGCAGCGTGAGCGTGGCGCAAGGTTTGTTGTCTGAGCAAGCCGCTAATTACATCGCCGAGCTGAACGCCGATTACGCCAAAGTGCGCGAGCAACATGCCAACAAAAAACAAACGCCGTTGGTGAGCTTGGCTGAAGCCCGCGCCAACGCCGCGCAAGTGAGCTTTGACCACTACAAGCCCGCCAAGCCAAAGTTCATTGGCCGCCGCGTGTTCAAAAACTTCGACCTCGCTGAGCTGGAGAAATACATCGACTGGGCCCCGTTCTTCCAGACGTGGGATTTGGCTGGCCCGTTCCCCGCCATCTTGGAAGACGCAGTGGTGGGCGATGAAGCCAAGAAGGTCTACGCCGACGGCCAAGCGATGTTGAAAAAAATCATCGCCAACCGCTGGCTTACCGCCAACGCGGTGGTGGGCTTGTACCCCGCGCAGCGCGTGGGCGACGACATCGTGCTCTACGCCGACGAAACCCGCCAACAGCAAGTAATGACGTGGCACGGCGTGCGCCAACAAACCGTCAAGCCCAACAACAACCCCAACCGTTGTTTGTCTGACTTTGTGGCCGACCAAACCCAAGCTGCCGACTATGTGGGCTTGTTTGCCGTCACTGCAGGCCTCGGCGCAGAGAAACAAGAAAAGCGTTTCATCGACGCGCACGACGACTACTCAGCCATCCTCTTCAAAGCCTTGGCTGACCGCTTGGCTGAAGCTTTTGCTGAGTGCATGCACCAGCGCGTGCGCACCGACTTGTGGGGCTATGCCGCAGACGAAGCGCTGAGCAACGAAGACCTCATCCAAGAAAAATACCAAGGCATTCGCCCCGCGCCTGGCTACCCTGCCTGCCCCGATCACAGCGCCAAGCAAGACATGTTTGCCGTGTTGCAGTGCGACGAGATCGACATGGGCCTGACCAGCAGCTTGGCCATGACGCCTGCGGCGAGCGTGAGCGGTTTTTACTTGGCGCATCCCGAGGCCAAGTACTTCAACGTGGGCCGCATAGGCGTTGACCAAGTGCAAGACTTGGCGCAACGCCAAGGGGTGGCGGTGAAAGATTTAGAACGCTTGCTGGCGCCGAACTTGTAAACGCCAACGTTTTACAAAAGCCCGCATGATGCGGGCTTTTTTTTGGACTTCCGCTTGTGCCATTTTTTAGGGAAAACGGCAAAACTCACAAAGATGTTAATTCTCAAATTAGTTTCGTCATGTTCTTCGGTGCGCAGCCGAAAGACACACCTGAGGCCAAGCGTTGGCCGATTCACACGACAGGCAATTTATGAAACATCACCCCTTGTACGGTGCAGGACTGGCTTTGCGGCCTGCGCTGCTGGCACCCTTAAAAAGTAGCGCGCCAGACAATTTGCAATTTCTAGAACTCACGCCGCCCGATTGGATCGGCGTGGGTGGGCACATCGGCCAAGACTTGCAGCAGTTCACGCAGCATTACCCCAGCGCGTGTTTGAGCCAAAGCCTGTCGTTGGGCGGGCCCAGTGCGTTGGACAAAGAAATCTTGCGCGATTTGCGCGCCTTCATCGAAGAGCACCACGTGCAGGTGTTTTCAGAAGCCTTGGCGTGGAGCGCGGATGACGCGCCGTTGTTCATCAACCTGCCTATTCCAAGCACCAAAGCTGCTGTGGCGTGGACGGCCGATCGCATTGCCCAAGTGCAAGACGCGCTCGGCTTGCGCATTGGCATCCGCAATGTGGCGCACCGCATGGCCCCTTTGTTGATCGAGATGAATGAAGAGGAGTTCATCAGCGCCGTTGTGAAAAAAGCAGGCTGCAGCTTGCATTTGGATTTGCATGCTTTGACCGCCAACAGCGTGCGTTTCGGTTTTGATGCGCAAGCGTTCTTGCAAGCGCTGCCGCTGAGCCATGTGGACTATGTGCGCGTGGGCCGCGAGTATGCGTTGTTGGGTGAGGTGTTGACGCGCACGCACCGCCGTGTGGCGCGTTGCGTGGACGAGGTGAAGCAATTGAGCTTGGAGGCTGTGGCATGTTGAACGATTTCCGCCAATTTCAATTCTCACTCGCGCGCCATTTGCGCGACCCGCTAAGCACACCGTTGCCTGTCGGCGTTGATGCGGCCGATGCCCGTGCCTGCACGCAAGACATGGTGCATCACCTGTGCGAAGTGTTGGAGCCCGCCTTTTCCGTGACGCAAGCCTTGCTCGGCGACGAACTTTGGCAGCACGCGGTGCGTTTGTTTTTGAAAGACGCGCCGCACCACACGCCTTGGGCCACACGTGTGCAACGTGCGTTTGTGGCGCACGTCAGCCACAGTCCCGAGATGCAAGACTTGCCTGCTTGGTTGCAAGACCTGGCGCATTTTGAGTGGCTGCAAAGCGTGGTCATCACCACGCCGGTGACGTGGCCCACGTTTGATGCGACGGGCGATGTCATGCAGCACGCCGTGGTGTTGAACCCCACGTATGTGGAAGCGGCTTATGAGTGGCCCGTGCACGGCATCAACACCGACAACAAACCCGACGACATGCAACGCACGCATGTGTCGATGTTGTGCGACATCCATGACACGTTGCATGTGTTGGAAAGCAGCGTGTTTCGCGCCCAGCTGTTAGGTTTATTGCGTGATGGCTTGACGGGTGAACAGGCGTTCATCTCGTTGGCGCGTTGGTTGTCGCATCCTGAGCCGTTGACCTTTGTGCAAGAAGGCCGATGGGTCATGGCGCAATTGCAGCGCGAGGGTATTGTGTTGGGCACGCGCGCGATGTAACCGCGCGCGTCGTTGGCTCAGTGTTGGGCCAGCACGCGCCGGTACTGCAACGCCTCAGCCACATGCGCCACGTCTACCGTGGTGCTGTTGGCCAAGTCGGCGATGGTGCGGGCCACACGCAACGCGCGGTGCGTGCTGCGGCTAGACCAACCCAGCTTGGTGGCTGCGTTTTGTAAAAACGTGGCCGCTGTTGCTTCGAGTTGCATGTGGGCTTCTAAGGCTTGACCTTGCAAACTTTGGTTGGGCGTGCCTTGTCGCGCCACGGCTTTGGCATGTGCAGCCAAGCAGCGTGTGCGCACGGTGGCGGTGGATTCGCCAGGCGTGGCTTGCATCAGCACCTGCGCGGTGAGTGTGGGCACTTCAACTTGTAAGTCAATGCGGTCAAGCAATGGGCCACTGAGCTTGCCTTGGTAGCGCGTGACTTGGTCGGGCGTGCAGCGACAGGTGTGGAGGGGCGAGCCCAAGTACCCACAAGGGCAGGGGTTCATCGCCGCGATCAATTGAAAGAATGGTAGATTAGCATGAACCAATTTTTGTCTTCAAACCTATGCCTAAAGCCATTTCGTACGTTCGTTTTTCTTCGATGCATCAAGGCAAAGGAAGTACTGTTGACCGTCAAGAGCAAATGATTCGAGAGTGGTTACAGCGTAATCCAAGCTATGAAATCAGTATGAGCCGTGTTGACAGAGGTTTGTCAGGTTACAAAGCAGAACATTTGGCTGAAGGAGGGGGCTAAGGGCAATTCAAGATGCAATAAGAGACGGTGCAATAACCAAGGGGGATGTGCTGTTAGTAGAAGCTGTAGACCGCCTTGGAAGGCTTGACCATGTAGATATGACGGCCCTTATTGGCGGAATTCTCAAAGCTGGAGTTGATATCGTCACATTAGACGATAACCAACGCTACGACAGCGAAAGAATGAACGCTGATGGTGCATGGCTCCTAACAGGAAAGATACAACAGGCGCATAGCTACTCTGACTCCTTATCTAGAAGGCTTAAAAAAAGCTATGACAGCCGAAGAGAGAAAGCTAAAAAAGGCGAACCAATAAAAATTGCCAAAGCTTCATGGTTAGACCAAGACGGAAAGCTTAAAAAGCAAGAAGCCAACATGGTTAGGAAGGCAATAGAGCTCTATAAAGAAGGAAACGGTACAAGAGCAATTGTTGCAACCTTGCAAGTAATGTTTGGCAGCATTGCTCCTAAAGATGCAAAAAGCATCACTCGATGGCTGACCTCTAGAGCGCTTCTTGGTGAATGGCAGGGATACAAAGTCTTTGATGCACTAGTAGAGCATTCTGAATTCCTAGACCTGCAGCGTTTGTTTGAGAGTCGACGATTAGTAGGTAAACCACCCGAAAGCTTCTTCTTATCTGGGTTAATTAAGTGTGGACGTTGTGGAAAAGCTTTCAATATTCGGAGGCAGAAGCCAAAACCGACAAAAGAAGCCCCGATGGGTTCGCAAGCGTATGCAGATAAGCCACAGATTCTCTATGCGAACTGCAGAAGCTATCTTAAAAATGCATCTTGTGAAAACAATGCCACTTGGCCTCTGGAGGTGCTCGACTTCATCGTGAATCAAACAAGTGATGACGTACTAATTGGAATTGCAGAAGGAAGAGCGATTAGCTTAGTGACCGCTAAAGAGCTTAATGAACTAGAAGCTGAGCGAACGACTCTAGAACAACAAATTCCAAGACTTCAGGAGTTGTATGTTGATTCAGGTGAAAACCAATTTCGCCAGAAAGCAGCAGTGCATAGGCAAAGGTTGGATGTTGTAAAAGCTGAAATAGCAAGCCTAAGGGCGGCAGTAACTTATCCCAAGGTAAGTGAGCTTAGCTATGAAGAGATAGAGCATTTAAGAGAGGAGCATCATGCAAAAGCGCAAAAAGAATACAAGCAAATTTCCGAAGATAAAAAATCAATGAAGTCATTGCTAAAAATGCACGATTACACAATTCAAATAGATGGTCAACAAGCATATTGCCCAGATAGTTCAGAAAGTGAGACATTCATTCTGGGCAAGCGAAAGCAGAAGTACGGCTGCTATGTTGTTGAGATTAAATATCCAGAAAATGATAAAACTAGGTTTGCCGCCATACGTCGAACTGGAGCCATAGTCTGGGACGACACAGAAGATGGATTGATTACGAAACTTGAAGCCAAACGGATAGCTGGCATATGTCCTTGATGGTCTGCATGCCTACAAAAAGGAAGTAGTCTAAATTTTGAAATATCTGGCGCTTGTCGAACTAAGCAACAGCGAACTAAAAACATCGTCAGGTGTTCTGCCACAGGCTATACAAATGTCTATGAATAGCAAGACATCAACAAATCTGTGACCTAACTCAATCTTTGAAATGTAGCTCTGGTCAATGCCAAGCTTGAGTGCCAGCTCAATCTGTGTCAGTCCTGCAGCTTTACGTATGGTGCGCAACTGTGTGCGTAACTCTTTGTAGCGTTGTGAATGAATCGAATAGGTTAGTGAGGCCATGAGCCATGCATGCTCTATGCCAAAATCGAATATGCGATTCAGTCATATTTATGTATCATTAGCTAACTTATAACTATGGATGGAAACGCTATGAGCGAAATTGAAAACATACGAGTTCTCGCAGAAGTCGCTAGCGAAAGTGGCGCATATGAAGATTCATACAAGTACAGTTCAAAAATTCTTGAGCTGGACATAAATGACGCAAAAGCGTGGATTGATAAAGGAATTGCAGCAGCTTTCCTAACGGATGCATCAGGCTCGAAAATCATTGAATGTCGAGCACTAGTCAAGAAGGGCATTGAGCTGGGTGTAGATGAATCATCAAAATCTAAAGCAATAAATAAAATTAAAGCAGCCTATAACAGCTACTGCAATCAACTGAATGATGAGTTGCTTGGAAAGGTTAAAGACTATCAAAAGGTCGGTATGCCAGCGGGAGGTTCGGCTTTGTTGCACGGGCTTGGACAAGCAGCAAATAAACTTCTGACAGCTAAGGGACAGGCTGCTTCTAGGGTTAAAGGGCTTGAGTTGGTGTTGCTACTTTGCGAGGTGAAACAAACATCAGAAAACTATAAAATGGCAAATATCGCACTTGCTAATGCGCTAGCACATTCAAAAGCCAATGGAAACTACCTCAATGGAGATGAGGCGCATTGCACACGCTACAGAGAAATTCGTAATCAAGTCACGAGTGAATTTAGGGATAAATTCCCAGAAGCTGCTGCAACTAGCATAACTAAGAAAACTAAAAACGATGGTTGCTTTATTGCGACTGCTGCAACTGGAAGCTATGACCATCCAAAAGTTCTTACCCTAAGAAAATACAGGGATGATGTCTTATTGGCTAATGGAATGGGCCGCAGTTTTGTAAAGCTTTACTATTCAATTAGCCCGCCCATTGCAAAACAAGTGGCAAAAAGTGAACTATTAAGAGCCTTCGTAATGAAAGCGATTGTCAACCCCGCAGTGAAGTACGTTGATAAAAACAAAATCAAGTAATGATTGACCTACAGTAGCGAGAAACTGTTGCTGTAGAAATACCAAAATAGGATGCTGTTGCGCTAATAGAAGCCTTATTTGCTTTTCTCCATTGAAGAACATCTAGGGCTTCTGCTGATTTCGGCCTACCTAAGCTATTTTTACCTTTATGTGTCTTACCTGTTGCAATGAGTGCTGCTCTAGCAGCCTGTCTACCTGCAGCGCAACGTTCAATTATTCTTTGGCGCTCCATATCTGCTACCTGCGCTAATACAGCCGTGATTAATTCACCAACACCAGAAGCAATTACACCTAAACCATGCACATGCACTTCAACGCCTTTGGTCAACAGTGTGCGAATTGTGGACTGTACGTCTAAGGCATCCCGACCAAGTCGGTCAATTGCATAAACATATAAGCTGTCGCCTTCTCGGATGTACTCAAGAAGCGCACTGAATCCCTCTCTCTTGAACGCTAATATTGAGCCAGAGCCAACGTCAGAGAACTCCTTGTCAAAGACCTTCCCAAGTGCGATTCGTTGGGCTTCAATAGATTGGTCTGTAGTGCTGACACGATAATAAGCAATATGTGACATTGATGCCTCAAAAGTTGTATTTCATTTATGATGTACATCATAACGTGATTTTTATATCTTTTGATAGATATAAAAAGAGAAATTCTGCATGCATCAAAACTTACAACTTTAAATAGACGGCTGTGCAAAACATGCTCACAAATGTTGAATTGAGCTGCTGCGGTCGAACAAGACATGGTCAAGCTTTAATTTAGGTTCAAGATTCATATCAACCTCGAAGCAATCAATAAGGTGTTTGCCATTAATGAAAACATCATAAGGGTCGCCGTGCAGTAGTGACCAAGCTTGGTTCAAGACAAACTCAACAAGTTCCTGCTCCGAGATGGATGGTGATGATGAACAGTAGCTATCAGAAAAGCGGTTCTCGCTTCGAATGACTAGAACTTCCAGTGCCCAATAAATAACGCTATCAGTCTTCTTGAACCTTTCAAGTTCCAGATGGGCAACTTTTAAGGCAGAAAAACCAGACCTGCTGAATGCAGAGCTTGTTGAAATACCCTTAGCAGCTAATAAGAGATGTAGGTCTTCAGTAGATAATTTTGTAAGGTCAGGAAGATTAGTGAATGTAGATAATTTCTTTAATAGTTGATTACGCTGACTGAGATAGACCTTCGCTTGCGATAGAAAATCTTCAATAGTAGACTTGCCCAAATACCTCTTAATCCTTCTTAAAACGTCAGAAAAATCCTCATGCTTATTAACAATGAAATTCGACTTAAGTTGTGTTCGTGGAAGGCTAAGTCCAACATTAAGTAGGCTAGAGTATGTGCCTCTTTTCCTATTGAAATTAGATGGTGCTATTACCATGTTCAAAGAATGAAGTAGACCAAGCCTAGACGGGTCTTTCACTGCAATGATGTGGCTAATTTCAAAATGTCTCTCAACTTTCCCTTTGTAAATCCCGTTATATTTTGTTCTATTTCTAGTTACTTTAAGAATTTCAAGTAGTTCATTAGAGGTTGCTTTATGCAAAATCTCAAGAGTTCCAGCACGTTTAACTTCTGTAACTAGATATCTAGCAAATGCAGAGCCGTTTAATAGAAATTCTCTTGTCCTTAAACGTTTTAATCGTGATTTTTGTGCATTTTCTCGACGTATAAAAGTTGTATGACTTTCTTTACATTTCCTTGAGCAAAATAACTTATTCCCTTTTGAGGTAAGAAAACTCTCGTTGCAATGCTTGCAGGATTTAGTTAATTTAATAAATTTCAATAGATTTCTCCCGTAGTGTGGAAAGCCTAAAAATAACTACTAAATACAATGATTAGCGATAGGTTCAGAATGAGCTGCAATGACAGTTATGTGATGAATTCTAGGTCTGTAGCTAACGTCAGTAACGGTTATATTTGGTAAAGGCTTATTGATTTAATTGGATAAATAATAATATACGGAATAGATTCCGTACATAGTAACAATGCTTCTAAGTGCTTGTCAATAAACAAGAAAACTATAAAATAGCATGCTATTTAGATAACAAAACAGAGGCAAATAAAGTGCTGTTTTGATAGGCGCTGATTATAGCATTAAGTGATTAAAAAGTCAATATTGTTCTGTTCGTTATATGAGTATTGTTGATATTGATTGAAATCAAATTTGAATTTCATTGTTAATTACAGTGGATTAACAATTGAAAGACAGTGGTGCGAACGGGAAAACAGTTTTGATTCATGCTTATTAGACAGGCTTCTGAAAACGCGCTGGGAACTTTGCCTGCGTGGCCGCCCGTGAGATGGTGATGTGCCCGTTCTCCAGCGGCTCGCGCAAGGCCTCTAACGCGCTGCGTTTGACTTCGGCGAGTTCATCCAAGAACAGCACACCGTGGTGAGCCAAAGAAATTTCACCTGGACGCGGTGGTGTGCCACCGCCCACCAAGGCCACTGACGTGGCCGTGTGGTGTGGGCTGCGCGTGGGGCGTTGCCTCCATTGGTTCAATTCAAAGCGCCCCGCCAAGCTGGCGATGGCGGCGCTCTCCAGCGCGTCGTCGAGCGACATGTCGGGCAGCAACGCTGCGAAGCGTTGCGCCAGCATCGACTTGCCCGTGCCGGGCGGCCCCACCAAAAGCAGCGAGTGGCCGCCTGCGGCCGCAATTTCTAACGCTCGGCGCGGGCCTGCTTGGCCTTTCACATCCGAGAGGTCAGGCCCTTGCGCGGCGGCGATGTTGTGCAACGCTGGTGTTTCAACACGGCACCAGCCGTCGGCTTCGCGTTGGGCGGCCAAGCCTTGCACGTCAGGTTTGGCAAAGTGCGCGACCACATCACTCAAGTGTTGTGCGCGGTACACCTCGGCGGTGGGCACCAAGGCTGCTTCTTCGGCGCTGCCCGGTGGCAACACCAAACGTGTGCGCACGCCGACTCCCCGTAACGCCAGCCCCATCGCCAGCGCGCCACGCACCGGACGCAAGGCACCAGACAACGACAGCTCACCTGCAAACTCGTGCTGTGCGAGCGCGGCTTCATCCAGCAAACCTTGCGCGGCCAAGATGCCCAAGGCAATAGGCAAATCGAACCGGCCTGAATCTTTGGGTAAATCGGCGGGGGCCAAATTGACGGTGATGCGTTTGTTATTGGGGAAATCCAAGCCCGCGTTTTGAATGGCGCAGCGCACGCGTTCGCGGGCCTCTTTCACTTCGGTGTCGGCCAAACCCACCAAAGTGAAACTGGGCAAGCCGTTGGCCAAATGAACTTCTACCGTGACGGCGGGCGCTTGCAGACCCAAGAGTGCACGGCTGTGAATTAAAGCGAGCGTCATAAAACGTCTTTTGGGTGGCGTGTCCCCAATGCGGGGCACGTAATACAAAGTGATGCACCAACCGGGTGCGCGAAAATGGGCGAGTCGTCAGACTACTGCATCACTTTGGGTCTTAGTTCTAGTGAAAAACGCGCTTTTGTGGATTTCAACGCTGGCACGGACCCTGCTAAGTAGGTGTATCCCTCGTAATTGTTTCAATGGAGAAAACTATGAACATCAAATCGAAAATCGTATTGGCCATCTTGGCTACTTCTTCTGCTGCATTCGCGCAAACAGCGCCTGCTGCACCTGAAGTCACTTACAACGTGGGCGTGGTGAGCCAATACCGTTACCGCGGTATCGCGCAAACCAAAGGTGATGCAGCATTGCAAGGCGGTGCCGATTACGCCAACGCCAACGGCTTCTACGCTGGCGCTTGGGGTTCGACCATCAAGTGGATCAAAGATGCTGCTGGTACAGCTGGCGAGACCAAAGGCCCAGTGGAATTGGACCTCTACGGTGGTTACAAATTTGAAGCCGCTGGCTTGGGTTTTGACGTCGGTTATTTGCGTTACCAATACTTGGGCAACACGTTGAAGAACAGCACATCAACGCCCGCTGGTCCCTACGTCAACGCCAACACCGACGAACTCTACGGCGCAGCCACTTATGGCGTGACCACCTTGAAGTACTCGTACGCAGCTTCTGATTTGTTTGGTTACACCAACTCCACCGGCAGCACGTACTGGGACTTGAGCGCCACGTATGACTTGGGTCAAGGCTATTCATTGGTACCCCACGCTGGTCGCCAAGTGGTGAAAAACCACGACGCCAACAGCTACACCGACGTGGCATTGACCTTGAACAAAGACCTCGGCAATGGCTTGTCCGCCAGCGTTGCGGCCATTCGTACAAACCGTAAAGGCGACACCAACTTCGCCTCTAACTTGACAGGCTACGACACGGCGAAAAACACCTTGGTCGTGGGCGTTAAGTACGGTTTCTAAATTTAGTTAATCGTCTTCTCTAGGAGCAACCATGAAACTCATCACCGCCATCATCAAACC
>Ga0228702_1001956_pt1 | contig 12353 bp, 12 predicted proteins | sample McNCre217_Aug_MG_2_FD_178018 | JGI IMG/M metagenome (GOLD analysis project Ga0228702, IMG submission 178018) | Freshwater microbial communities from McNutts Creek, Athens, Georgia, United States - 20-17_Aug_MG | ecosystem: Environmental > Aquatic > Freshwater > Creek | place: USA: Georgia... | reverse complement strand
ACCAGGAGAATTTGATGGCCAAGACCGTCGCAGACGTGATGAAGATGGTGAAAGAGAACGAAGTCAAGTTCGTTGACTTCCGTTTCACCGATACCCGTGGCAAGTGGCAGCACATCACTGCGCCCGTGTCGCAGTTTGACGAGAGCAAGTTCGAAGAAGGTCAGGCTTTTGACGGCTCGTCGATCGCTGGCTGGAAGGGCATTGAAGCCTCCGACATGCTGTTGATCCCTGATGCCAACAGCGCTTTCATCGACCCCTTCTTTGAAGAAGTCACCCTGGTTTTGATCTGCGACGTGATCGAGCCTACCGATGGCAAAGCCTACGAGCGTGACCCACGTTCGATCGCCAAGCGCGCTGAGACTTACCTCAAGCAAGCTGGCCTGGGCGACACCGCTTTCTTCGGTCCCGAGCCAGAGTTCTTCTTGTTCGACGACGTGCGCTGGAGCACCGAGCCAAACAACACTTTCTACGCCATCGACGAAGCCGAAGCCCCATGGAACAGTGGCACCAAGATGGAAAACGGCAACAGCGGTCACCGCAACCGCGTCAAGGGTGGCTACTTCCCAGTGCCTCCCGTTGACAGCACGCACGACATGCGCAGCGAGATGTCCCTGATTCTGGAATCCATCGGCATTCCAGTCGAAGTGCACCACCACGAAGTGGCGGGCGCTGGTCAGTGTGAAATCGGCACACGCTTCTCGACTCTGGTTGAGCGCGCCGACTGGACACTGATGCAGAAGTACGTGATCCACAACGTGGCCAACGCTTACGGCAAGACCGCCACCTTCATGCCCAAGCCTTACGCTGGCGACAACGGCTCCGGCATGCATGTGCACCAGTCGGTCTGGAAAGATGGCAAGAACCTGTTCGCAGGCAACGGCTACGCTGGCCTGTCTGAGTTCGCCCTGTACTACATCGGCGGCATCATCAAGCACGCTCGCGCCCTGAACGCCATCACCAACCCTGGCACCAACAGCTACAAGCGCCTGGTGCCTCACTACGAAGCGCCCGTGAAATTGGCTTACTCGGCCAAGAACCGCTCGGCTTCGATCCGTATTCCCAACGTTGCCAGCGACAAAGGCCGCCGTGTGGAAGCTCGCTTCCCCGATCCATTGTGCAACCCCTACTTGGGCTTTGCTGCCCTGTTGATGGCGGGTCTGGACGGCGTGGAAAACAAGATCCACCCCGGCGAAGCAGCCACCAAGGATCTGTACCACCTGCCTCCAGAAGAAGACAAGTTGGTGCCCACCGTGTGCTCCAGCCTGGACCAGGCTCTGGAAGCCCTCGACAAGGACCGCGCTTTCCTGACCAAGGGCGGCGTGTTCACCGACTCGTGGATCGACGCTTACATCGACTTGAAGATGCAAGAAGTCAACCGCAGCCGCGTGGAAGTGTCTCCTGTCGAGTACGACATGTACTACTCGCTGTAATCCACACCATGCGGATTGCACAGCTCAGTGCAAAAAAGGACGGCTTCGGCCGTCCTTTTTTTTGCCACTGCCTGGTGGGTCTGCTGTGCTGCGTCATGAGCGCGCAGGGGCAAGCCCAGGAGGCGATTTACCGCTGTGGGCACGAATACACCAACGCACCGCAGGGCAAGCCCGCTTGCGTGCGCATGGCTGTTTCGCCCGCTGTGACGGTGATTGAAGGCACTCGCATCAACGGTGCGGCACCGGCTGCGCGCACCACTTCGGAAGATGGCACGGCCTTGGTGCCCGCTGTGCGCACCAAAACAGACGATGTGCCTTCGGTGCAGCGTGAGCGCGATGTGCAGGCCCGTGCCATCTTGATGCAGGAGCTGGAGCAGGCCAGACGCCAGCAAGTCCAGTTGCAGCAAACGCTCAAGGACCCGCAGGCGACGCAAGCGCCGGAGAAGGTGGTGGCCGTGAAAGCCGCCATGGAGCGCAATCAGCGCGATATCGACAGTCTGCAGCGCGAGCTGACCCGTCGCCCCATGGCGGCCAATCCTTGAGAAAGACCATGTCTTCACCCGTTTCCCGTTTTCAGGCTTTTGATTTGTTGGCCACGCCCATCGCCGTGATCGAGGGCGAAGGGCGCATCAGCTTTGTCAATGCCGCATTGGAAGACGTGATGGGCATGTCGCGCCGCAGTTTGACCGGGGCTTATTTGCCCGATTTCTTTGCCGACCCTCAGCCGTTGATGAATGCGTTGATTGGCGCACGATCGAACAAGTTTGCGGCATTGCGCTACGAAGCCATGCTCAACCGCCTGCACCATGGGGACAACTTGCCTGTGCACATGATCGTTGCGCCATCGGATCGTGCGGATGAAGCGATCATCGAGCTGCTGCCAGTGGAGCAGCAAACCCGCCAGGAGCGCGAAGAACGCTTGCTGGAGCAGGCTCAGGCCAACAAGGAGCTGATCCGCAATCTGGCGCACGAGATCAAGAACCCGCTGGGCGGCATCCGTGGTTCGGCGCAGTTGCTGGAGATGGAACTGGACAACAAGGAGCTGACGGAATACACGCAGGTCATCATCCATGAGGCGGATCGCCTGCAGACGCTGGTGGACCGCCTTTTGGCGCCGCACCGCAGGCCTCATGTGGTGGGCGATGTGAACATCCACGAAGTGTGTGAGCGTGTGCGGGCCCTGATCCTGGCGGAATTTCCAAAAGGTCTGAAAGTGGTGCGTGATTACGACATCTCGATTCCGGAGTTCCGTGGAGACCGTGAGCAACTGATTCAGGCCGTGCTCAACATTTCGCACAATGCCGCGCAGGCCTTGCAAGAACGCATCGCGCAAGGTGATGCGCAGATCACGCTCAAGAGCCGCATCGTGAGGCAGGTCACATTTGGCAAGCAGCGTTATCGCCTGGCATTGGAATTGCATGTCATCGACAACGGGCCTGGTGTACCAGACTCGATCAAGGACCGCATTTTCTTCCCGCTCATCTCGGGACGCGAAGGTGGCTCTGGCCTGGGGCTGACGTTGGCGCAAACCTTTGTTCAGCAACACCACGGCATGATCGAGTGTGACAGCGAGCCCGGTCGTACGGATTTCAAAATTCTGATTCCGTTGCCTTGAACCGAAGAAAGCCCTTCAGATGAAGCCGATCTGGATCGTAGACGATGACCAATCCATCCGCTTTGTGCTTGAAAAAGCATTGCTGCGCGAAGGTCTGCCCACGCGCAGTTTCACCAACCCCCGCGAGGTGCTGAAAGCGCTTGATTCGGAAGAAGGGCGCGACGGCCCACAAGTGCTGGTCAGTGATATCCGCATGCCTGGGGGGTCGGGGCTGGACCTGTTGGCCACCATCAAGCAGCGCATGCCCGGTTTGCCCGTCATCATCATGACGGCTTTCTCCGATCTGGACAGTGCCGTCTCTGCGTTCCAAAGCGGCGCTTTCGAGTACTTGCCCAAGCCCTTTGATTTGCCTAAAGCGGTGGAGTTGATCCGCCGTGCGGTCGATGAAAGCCAGCGCGAAGAGGTGACCGAAGAAAAAATGATCGAAGCCCCCGAGATGCTCGGCCAGGCGCCGGCCATGCAGGATGTGTTTCGCGGTATCGGGCGCCTGGCGCAAAGCCATGTGACGGTGCTCATCACGGGCGAGTCGGGCTCGGGCAAGGAGCTGGTGGCGCATGCGCTGCACAAGCATTCGCCCCGCGCCAACCAGCCTTTTGTGGCCATCAACACCGCCGCCATCCCCAAGGATTTGCTGGAGAGTGAATTGTTCGGTCACGAGCGGGGGGCGTTCACTGGTGCACAGGCCTCGCGGCGCGGGCGCTTTGAGCAAGCCGATGGCGGCACCTTGTTCCTCGATGAAATTGGGGACATGCCATTTGATCTGCAAACGCGTTTGCTGCGCGTCTTGTCGGACGGGCATTTTTACCGTGTGGGCGGGCACAGCGCGGTCAAGGCCAATGTGCGCGTGATCGCGGCCACCCACCAGGACCTGGAAGAGCGCGTCAAGCAAGGCGTCTTCCGTGAAGACTTGTTCCACCGCCTGAACGTGATCCGTTTGCGCTTGCCCGCTTTGCGAGAGCGCCGCGAGGATGTGCCGATGCTGGCGCGTTATTTCTTGCAGCGCAGTGCACAGCAGTTGGGCGTGGAGCCCAAGCGCATTGCAGAAACGGCCATGGACAAGCTGGTGCAGTTCCAGTTTCCGGGCAATGTGCGTCAGCTGGAGAACATTTGTCACTGGTTGACCGTGATGGCGCCAGCGCAGGTCATCGAGCTCAAGGATTTGCCGCCCGAGGTCTTGGCGGGCGGGATGTCTGCGGCCACCACGCCAGAGTCTTCTGCGGCACCGGGATTGCCTGCTGCGGCTGACTGGACAGGCACGGTGAGCGGGTCTGCAACGGCTGTCAGCCCCATGGTTGGGGTGGCTGCACCCGTTTCGGGCGGCGGTTGGGAGTCAGGTCTGGAGGAGGATGCCTTGGCTTTGCTCCATGCCGGGCGGACCGATGTGTGGGATGTGCTCACGCGGCGTTTTGAGACCAGCTTGATCCAGGCGGCCTTGTCGACCACGCGGGGGCGGCGCATCGAAGCGGCTCAAAAGTTGGGTATTGGTCGCAACACCATCACGCGCAAGATTCAGGAGTTGGGCATCGACGAGTGATGCCCCCGGCGTGCCGTACAAGGGCGTGCCCTTGGGCCGGATCAGTCTGAAAACGGGTCTTTGAGCACCACGTCACTGACGGGATAGGCCACGCAAGGCAGCACGCAGCCTTCGGCTTTTTCTTCGGCAGTCAGACCGGGCCAGGCCATCTGGTAGCGCACCTGGCCTGAGACCAAATGGCCGATGCAGGTGCGGCATGTACCCGAGCGGCAAGAGCTGGGCCACTGCAGGCCGCCTTGCTCCAGCGAGTCCAGCAAAGTTTGTTCGCGCCAGGCGTCAAAGCTGCCCCCATCGGGCTCGATGCGGGCGTTGAAAAACGGGGTGTCCTGGCTCATGAGCGTTACAGATGCAGAGGCCTGAGCGATCAGGTCGGCCCTTCAAAGACCAGCTTCCACTGGCCTGCTTCTTTTTGCCAATAGGTGCGCAGGTACACGGCTTGGCGTTTGTCCCGGATGTTGGGATCGCTCATGGTCACGACCATGGTCTCTTCGCCGTCGTTCCAGTGCAAAACAGAAACGACTTCGAGCGGTTTGGCTTTGCGCGGGCCTTGCACGCCTTGAGCCAGCTTGGGCCACCAATGGCTCAGGTCCAGCGCATCGCGTTCAAAGCGCTGGCTGTAGTAGGGCTTGAGTTTTTCAGCGTCGCCGTTTTGGCGATCGGCCAGCCATTGGTCCAGCGTGGGCTGGAATTGGGTGTAAACGGTGGGCACTTGACCGGAGGCAATCCAGTCGAGTTTTTCGGCAATCACCACGGGCGTCATGCGCCAGCCGGGCAAACGCAGCAGATCTTCCATTTCGGCATTGGCCTGCACCACGCACCCGTCCGTGGCTTCTGGGGCGCGTGAATACTGGGCGCTGGGGGTGCCATGCAGCCAGATGCCCGAGCCGGTCTTGTTGCGCATGGCATCCACGGCGTTCGGGAAGCTCAGTGTCAAAGCACCCGATCCAAACAAATCCGGCAGCGTGGCGCCGGGCAGATTTTTCTGGATGAAATACACGCCAATGGGGGTTTTGCCATCGCCTTCCTTGACCTTGCCCACGCCGTTGATGCCTATCGATACATAGGTCTCCTTGAGCAGCTCCAGTTTGAGCCGACCATCAGGCCCGGTGCGATTGGCAAACCAATACAGGCGAGAGCGCGAGGCATCAACAGCTGCGAGATAAGGTTGCTGCGAGGCCAGATAGGCCACGGCAGCAGGCACCTGACCTTCCAGTGCTTGCGGCGCGGGGCGTGTCATGCGGCGCTTGGCTTCCATGACCAATTCTTCAAGCCGACGCATGGCAGAGGGCTTGGTGTCGGCGTCCAGGTCCACACCTTCAATAGGCTGCAGACTGCTGATGTTGAGCAAATCCGCATAGAGCAGTTGGCCCAATTGAAAAGTAGGAAATCGCGTGGTCATTGCACGTGCAGTGTCTAGCGCCTGGGCACGTTCGCCTTCGCCCAAGTGTTGATAGATCTGGCGCACCAGGGTTTCGGGGTCCTTGGCGTTGATGACGGCCGCCGTGGCACTGGGTTCGAATTCGAGCTTCCAGCGCATGGGCTCTGGCGCGGCCTTGAAACTGTCCTGCACACTGGCTGGTAAATGGTCACGGTCAGACAGCAACCAGACTGTGATACCAAAAGTGGTCACCAGCAAGGTCGGCACAGCCCATCGCAAGTGCCAAGATGCTTTGCGTATGCGCGAGCCTCGTCGATGGGAGAATCGAGGGAAGTTCAATTCACTGTCTCACGAGTGATGAGCCAATGTTCACCTTGCTTGACCATTTCCAGTGTCTTGTGGCTGTTGCCTTTGAAGTTATCCGATTCATAGATTTGCTGGAAACGGGCAGTGGCTTTGTTGCCGGTTGCTTCAATTTTGAGGTTGTTCACGTCCACACTGATGGTTTTCTTGGAAATGATGCGTGTGCGGCGATCACTTTCCCATTTGGTGCGTGACATTTTGTCGGGTGGCGTGAAGCTGCTGGCGTAGGCGCCAAGGTAACGGTTCATATCCTTCTGGCTCCAAGCCTTGGCCCAGGCCAAAACGGCATTGCGAATGTCGGTGCTGTCCGCCTTGGCTTGTTTTGGCTGGGCGTCTTCTTTCTTGGGCTCAGGCTTGGGGGCCGAGACTGACGGCGCAGAAGGAGTTGGCGCCACAGCCACAGCAGGCGCCGCAGCGGCGGGCTTGGTGGCTGCGGGCGCAGGCGCTGCGGCAGCCGTTGCACCGGGGGGCACTGCTACGGGTACTGCAATTGCGGGTTTGGCTGTATCAGCTGCTGGCGCTGGTGCCTGAGGTGCAATCGGCGCTGCAACAGGGACGGCGGTAACGGGTGCAGCCTGTGCCAGGGCTTGGGCCGGTGCTCGTTTGTGGGGGGCCATGCTGCCGAGCAAGGTCAGTTGCGGGGTGTTGTTTTTAACCTTGCCGTCCACTTGCAAGGCTTTGGCGTACGTCTGTTTGGCCAACTGGCTTTGAATGTCCGATAAATTCCGGTGTGCAGCGGCGTAGCTGGGGTGCGTCAGCAAGGCCTTTTCCAGGCTGGCGCGGGACTCTTCGAGTTTGCCTTTGGACGCATACAACACGCCCAGGTTGTTGTAGGCCTCCGACAGCTCGGGGTTGGATTCTGTCAGTTTCTTGAACGTTTCAATGGCTTTGTCGGTTTGGCCTTGCTGGGCCTGGACCACCCCTTCCAGGAAGCGCAGCTGCACATCCTTGGGGCTGGCTTGGCGCTCTTGCTGGACGAGCTTGAGGGCTTGGTCCAGTTGACCAGCCTGAATGGCTTGTTTGATGTTGTCTTGTGGCGTGAGTGCTGCTTGAGCGGTCATTGCACCGGCCAAGCCCAGGGCCACTGGCAAGACCAAAATCATTTTTGAAAATGAATTATTGGTTTTATTTGAATTTAATGATTTTCTATCAAACAACATGGCTTGTATGGCATCTTAAGTACCTGATAATTGTAGCCAGTCGCAGGGGCTGTGTTCAGAAGGCGATCAGATGCCCAAATAAGGCGCAGTTGCCGACCATGGGGCAGGCCTTTTGAAGGCCATTTCGGCTTCGGTAAAGGGATGCGGAAACGCCAACTCCTGTGCGTGCAGCATCAGGCGCGGGCTCAAGGCCTTGATGTCGGGTGGTGCATACAGCGAGTCGCCCAGCATGGGATGGCCAATGCTTTGCATGTGCACCCGCAGCTGGTGGGTGCGGCCGGTCACTGGCTCCAGCTCGACCAGGGTGGCGTTTTCCCCGGTTTGCAGCACACGCCAGCGGCTGCGGCTGGCTTTGCCGTCAGGGTGAATGATGTGGATGGGCCGTCGGTCCCAGTCCAGCAGGATGGGGCCATCGATGGTGCGCCAGCCTTCGTCGTCGGGTGTTTGTGCGGTCTGCGTTTGTGCAGGGTGCCCTGCCACCACGGCCACGTAGCGTTTCTTGACCTGGCGGGTTTCAAACAAGCGGCTCAGGCGGCGCTGTGCCTCGATGCCACGCGCCATGAGCAACAAGCCCGAAGTGTCCTGATCGAGCCGGTGCACGATCAGGGCTTCGGGATAAATGGCCTGCACCCGCTTGGACAGGCAGTCCTGCTTGTCCGGGCCACGACCGGGCACAGACAGCAGACCGCTGGGTTTTTCAAGCACCAGCAGGTGCTCGTCTTCGTGGATCGGTGTCATGCAATCGTGCGGGCCAGACGGCCAGAGGGCAACGGCAGGTGCGTGCTGTGGCGATTCACTTGACTTCGGTCACGAACTGATCGCGTGGGCGGCGCACTTTTTTCAAGCCCACCAGCCAATCGCCTTCGGCGCGGTAGCCCAGCGGCACGATGGCCACGCTGCGCAGGCCACGGGCAGCCAGACCCAGAATTTCGTCCACAGCGGCAGGCTCGAAGCCTTCCATGGGGGTGGCGTCCACTTCTTCGTAGGCCGCAGAAATCAGCGCGGCACCCAGGCCAATATAGGCTTGGCGTGCAGCGTGCTCGAAGTTCACCTTCGGGTCACGGCCGGGGTAATTGGCCAGCAGCATCTTGCGGTAGTTTTCCCAGCCTTCGTTGGTGCCGCCGCGTTCGGCGTTGGTGAAGTCGAAGTAAGCGTTGATGCGCTCGGCGGTGTAGTTGTCCCACGCGGCAAACACCAGCAGATGCGAGCCTTCGGTCACCTGGGCCTGGTTGTAGGCCTTGGGCTGGATCTGGGCGCGCACGGCGGGGTTGCTCACCACGATCACCTCAAACGGCTGCAGGCCGCTCGATGTGGGGGCCAGGCGAGCGGCTTCCACAATGCGGTCTACCTTCTCTTGTGGCACGACCTTGGCCGGGTCCATCTTTTTGGTGGCGTAGCGCCATTGCATTTTCTTGAGCAAATCGGACATGGTTTTTCCTGGTTGGTTTTGAATGGGATGCGTGATTGTGTCTGAAAGACTATTCCACTTGCTGCCATGAGCCTGTTGGCAGGTCGCGTAAATGGTAGGGGCCTATGGCGATGCGGATCAGGCGCAGCGTGGGCAGGCCCACAGCGGCCGTCATGCGCCGCACCTGGCGGTTGCGGCCCTCACGAATGGACAACTCCAGCCACGAGGTGGGAATGTTCTTGCGCTCGCGAATGGGCGGGTTGCGTGGCCACAAATCGGCTGGCGGTTCCACTGCGCGGGCTCGGGCGGGCAGGGTGGGGCCGTCGTTCAGCGTCACGCCACGGGCCAGCGCGGTCAGCGCCTTGTCGTCCACCACGCCTTCGACCTGCACCAGATAGGTCTTCTCCATCTTGAAGCGCGGGTCGGCAATGCGCGCCTGCTGCTGGCCATCGTCGGTCAGCAACAGCAAGCCTTCGCTGTCAGCGTCCAGCCGCCCGGCCACGTACACACCGGGCAGGTCGATGTGGTCTTTGAGCCCGCGCCAGCGCCCCTCGGGGGTGAACTGGCTGAGCACGCCGTAGGGTTTGTTGAAGCGGATCAGCATGGGCAGGTCATCAGAGGCAGGGCATGGAGCAAGGCCGTGAGCGTATCAGGTCGTGGGGCGGGTTTCAGTAGGTCGGCACCTTCAGGTCCGACAAGTTGGTAGGTCGGCACCTTCAGGTCCGACACAGCGCAAGTCAGTCAAGGTGGGTCGGTTAGCATCGCCCGCATGAGCACCCAATATGAATGCCTGAAAAGCCCAGACCTGTACGCCGAGGCCTTTGGCATCGCCCCGCCCGAAACGCTACTGGGCAAACAGGTCTGGCCGCGCCAGCCGGGTTTTTTCATCCGCAAGGCTTTTGTGCCGGGGCTGCTGCCCACCGCCGAGCCAGCTGCCGCGCCATCCCCCGAACCCGCTGTTGAAGCTGCTGGCGAGGCCGCAGCATCCGCCAGCCAGCTGGTGATGGAACTGGCCCAAGGCCAATTTGGCCTGGTGCCCGGCTGGGTCAAGTCGGCGTCAGACGCCAAACTGCGTTCGACCAAACTGGCCGTGACCCGCTACGAGACCATGAGCACCGCCACCCCCACGCGGGACACCTGGCTCAAGGGCCAGCGCTGTGTCATTCCGATGCAGGCCTTTCAGGAAGATGACTGGCGCAGCGGCAAAGCCGTGCCCACCCGCATCGCCCGCGTGGACGGCAAACCCATGGGCGTGGCCGGGCTGTGGGAGCACTGGGCCAAAGACGGCGAAGTAATCACAAGCTTCACCTTGCTGACGGTGAATGCCAACAGCCATGCGCTGATGAACCGCTACGGCCAAAACGGCAACGAAAAACGCATGCCCGCCATCTTGAACGAAGGGGCCTACGCCGCCTGGCTCAGCGCCCCCATCGACAAAGCCCGCGAGTTCATGCGCGCCTATCCGGCCAACTTGCTCTTGGCCAATCCGGTGCAGAAAAAGTGAATCGGCTGGGCTGCCTGTTAAACAGGCAGTCTTTGCCAGAGCGCATGGCATCAGGGTTTCAGCAGATATCCCTGAGCTTGTCCACAGCTTCATTCACAGAAGTGCGGAACAACTGACAGCACCTGTTATTGATCCTGTACGCTGAAGTTTGAAATGTGTCAGCTCAGTCATCTCGTAGGTCGGCGGCTTCAGCCCCGACATGGCTGGCTTCGGCGCAGGCTGCATGTCGGGGCTGAAGCCACCGACCTACAACATCTTTGAGCATTGAAAACTTCACAGGGCCGAATCAACAGGTGCAGTTCTCAAAGCGACTGCTTGTAGCGCTCCAGCATCTCGGCCTGTGACTCCACCTCAATCTCTTCGCCTTTGAATGCCCGGATTTGATCGCGCATTATCTCGGCCATGCTTGGCAGTTGCGTCCGGTCAGTTTGGCGGCTGGCGTCCCACAGTTGTGAGCGCATGAAAGCCTTGGCGCAATGCAGATACACCGACTCCACCGTCAGACGGATCACCAGCGTGGGCGTGCGCCGCGCATCGGCACACAGCGCCAGGTCAGCCGGGTCAGTCGACAGCACGGCGTGGCCATTCACCCGCAAGGTCTCGTCAAAGCCCGGCACCATGAACAAGGTGCCCAGGCGGCCCGTGGCGATGATGTTCTCCAACGTGTCCAGCCGGTTGTTGCCCGGTGCATCGGGCACCAGGATCGTCTGCGTGTCCAGCACCTTGACGAAGCCCGGCTCACCCCCGCGAGGCGATGCGTCCATCTGCCCATCCGCATCGCCGCTGGCCAGCACCACAAAGGGCGACAAGCCAATGAACTGCACCGCATGCACGTCGAGCGACGGGATCTCTTTTTTGAGCGAACGCTCACGGGCTGGGCCGTAAAGGTTGCGCAGGGCGGTCAGGGTGGTGATGTGCATGGTGGCCGTTGGGCACTCACTTGGCCCAGTTGTCCTTCAGTCCGGTCACCTTGTTGAACACGGGCTTGCCTGCCCGGTGATCCAGTCGATCCGCCACAAAGTACCCAAAGCGCTCGAACTGGAACTTCTGATCCAGCTGCGCCCCGGCCAATGACGGTTCCACATAGGCCGTGACAACCTTCAGGCTGTCCGGGTTGAGCGACTGCAAGAAGTCTTTGCCGCCCGCATCGGGGTGCGCTTCGGCAAACAGGCGGTCGTACAGGCGCACTTCGGCTTGCACGCCGTCGGTCACGCTCACCCAGGTGATGGCGGCTTTGGCTTTGACGCTGTCGGCGCCGGGCGTACCGCTCTTGGTGCCGGGGATCACTTTGGCGTGCACCTCGGTGACGTTGCCCGTCGCGTCGCGGGCGCAGCCTGTGCATTCGATCACGTAGCCGCCTTTCAGGCGCACCACGTTGCCGGGGAACAGGCGCTTGTAGCCCTTGGGTGCTACTTCTTCAAAATCTTCGCGCTCGATCCACACCTCTTTGCCGATCTTGAAAACACGATCAGCGGGTGGGGTTTGACCTTCGGCGATTGCCGAGTGGGGCAGGGCGGGCTGGGTGCAGGCCTCGGTGTAGCCGTCGCTGCCAAAGGCCTCGGCCCAGTTGGTCAGCACCAGCTTGACGGGGTCGAGCACGGCCATGCCGCGGTGGGCTTTGTTTTCCAGATCTTCGCGGAGACACCCTTCGAGCGTGCTGTAGTCGATCCAGCTGTCGCTCTTGGTCACGCCAATGCGGTCGGCAAACAGGCGCAGGCTCTCGGGCGTGTAGCCTCGGCGGCGCAGGCCCACGATGGTCGGCATGCGCGGGTCGTCCCAGCCGCTGACTTTGCCTTCATTCACCAGTTGCGCCAGCTTGCGTTTGCTGGTGATCACATAGGTCAGGTTCAGGCGGGCAAATTCGTATTGTTTGGGGCTGGGCGCGGCCAGCAGGCCGCATTCGCACAGGCGCTCCATCAGCCAGTCGTAAAACGGGCGCTGGTCTTCAAACTCCAGCGTGC
>Ga0228702_1001951_pt1 | contig 12385 bp, 10 predicted proteins | sample McNCre217_Aug_MG_2_FD_178018 | JGI IMG/M metagenome (GOLD analysis project Ga0228702, IMG submission 178018) | Freshwater microbial communities from McNutts Creek, Athens, Georgia, United States - 20-17_Aug_MG | ecosystem: Environmental > Aquatic > Freshwater > Creek | place: USA: Georgia... | reverse complement strand
GGCGGGCATCAATGGGCGATTTGAAATGGATGGGGTTGCCATCCAAAGAAATCATGCCTTCATCAGGCACCGTGGCGCCCGACAAACATTTGATGAGTGACGACTTGCCCGCGCCGTTGTCGCCAATGACCGCCAAGATTTCGCCTGCGCGCAGCTCAAAGTCTGCGCCGTCCAACGCGGTCACTTGACCGTAGCGTTTCACGAGGCCCTTTGCTTGCAAAACCAAGTTCTCCGACATGACGATGTTGTGTTGTGTGCCGCTCATGATTAGCGTGCTCCCTTGCGTGAGAGTTGATCTGTGGCCACAGCCAAGATCACCAAAATACCTGTGACCAAAATTTGATAAACCGATGACACACCCATGAGCGTGAGGCCATTGCGGAACACGCCCACAATCAACGCGCCCACCAACGTCCCCAGCACCACGCCACGGCCACCAAACAAACTGGTGCCGCCCAACACCACGGCGGTGATGGCGTCTAAGTTTTCGGTTTGTCCTGCATTGGGGTCACCCGCGCCTGTGCGCGCCACACCCAGCATGGCGGCCAGCCCATAGCAAAGCCCTGCCAACACATACACCCACAACAACACTTTTTCGGTGGGAATGCCTGTCAAACGTGTCGCCTCTGGGCTGTTGCCCACGGCGTACACATGTCGGCCTGCGGCGGTTTCACGCAACGCAAACCAAGTGAATCCATACAAGCCCAACATCATCACCACGCCATAGCTCACCGTGGCACCACCGAATGCGAAAGTGCTGCCCAACCAGTTCATACCCGCAGGAATGTCGGTCACAGTTTGAGATCCCGAGTAAAGCTGCGTGATGGCAAAGGCAATGTTCAAGGTACCCAAAGTCACGATGAAGGGGGGCAATTTGATGCGCGTCACCAACACACCGTTGAGGTAACCAAACAAGGTCGTCACCGCCAAACCACACGCCATTGCGACGGGCGTCGAAAGCCCATAGTCCGCTGCAAATTTGGTCATCACAATGCCACCCAGCGCCATGACCATGCCACATGACAAGTCAATGCCGGCGGTCAAGATGATGAGGGTTTGACCAATCGCAATCACACCCACCACCATGACTTGCGCCAAGATGAGCGAGAAGTTTTGGGTGCTCAAAAACCGGTCGCTTTGGCTGGCAAAAAACATGCAGGCCAACACCAGCGCAATCAGCGGCCCCAAGGTGCCCATGGGCGGGAGCTTGTCTTTGAAGGAATTCATACAGTGACTTTTCTCATTGAAATCGGAGGGGGCCACACGGCCCCCTCACACAAGCATTTGATAACGCTTTACTTGTTACCCCAGCACAGGTCTGTGCCAGTTTTCACGTCTTTGCTGTCCACGCCCTTCATAGCCTTCGCAGCAATCAGTGTCACACCGGTATCGGTGTAGCCGCTGACTTTTTTACCGGTCTTAGCGTATTCCACACCTGCAGCCACACCCATGGCAGCCATGCGCAAGGGGTATTGCTGCGAGGTGGCGGCAATCACACCAGCGCCCACGTCTTTGATACCCGCGCAGCCACCATCCACAGACACGATCAACACATCTTTCTCTTTGCCTGCGGCCTTGAGTGCGTTGTAAGCACCAGCAGCTGCGGGTTCATTGATGGTGTAGACCACATTGATGTTGGGGTTCTTTTGCAAGCAGTTTTCCATGCCGGTTTGGCCCTTGGCGCGATCGCCAAAGCTGTCGGCCATACACACCACTTCAGCAGGTTTGGCCAATTCGTTGCTCTTGGCATCGAGCGAGGTCAAGCCGTAGCCTTGCAAGAAACCGTTGTGGCGCTGTGCGCCCACAGGATGGCCTGGGAACAAATCGAGGGTGGCGATGACGGGCTTCTTGCCATTCAAAGCGGCTTTGGCGTATTGACCAATGAAGACACCTGCTTTGTAGTTGTCCGTCGCAAACAACGCGTCAGTCGCGTTGGCAGGTTCTGTGGGGCTGTCTAAGGCGATGACCATCACGCCTTGTGCTTGTGCTTTCTTGATGGCAGGCACGATGGCTTTGGAATCGCTGGGCGTGATCAATATGGTTTTGGCACCGGCCGCAATCATGTTTTCCATGGCCGTGACTTGACCTGCGTTGTCGCCATCGGTCTTACCTGCAGCAGACATCACCTTGGCACCGAGCTTTGCAGCTTCGGCTTGTGCGCCTTCTTTCATCTTCACAAAGAAGGGGTTCGTCTCGGTTTTCGTGATCAAGCCAATCACAGGCTCAGCCGCATACGCACTGCTGGCTGCCAATGCCAAAGCTGTCAACATCAATTTAGGTGTGTTCAATTTCATCAAGGTCTCCACGTTGTTAGTCATCATCGCCGACGCACTTTTGCGCCGTGACTTAAATGTAAGATAACTCGACTTACTAAATCAAGTTAGTTTAGTTAGTACATACCCTGAAACATGAGTTGCCAAAAATTTGGCATCCTCCAAGGCCTGACAATATTGAAGAATTAAGGACAGATACGTGCTCAAAGGAATTGACCCCATCCTCACCCCCGAGTTGCTCATGCACCTGTGTGCCATGGGTCATGGCGAATGGGTTGCCGTTGTGGATGCGAACTTCACCGCAGATTATTTGGCCCACGGCAAACCCGTGGTTCGCCTCCCCGGCCTCAGCCTAGAACGCGTGAGCGACGCGGTGCTGTCGGTGTTCCCGCTCGCCACCGATGTGGCGCAACCAGCCGCCCTCATGCATGTGTGCCACAGTGATGCCAGCCATCGCACCGAGGCACAACAAGCGGTGATTGGTTTGGTCAACAAAGCAGGCTTTGCCTCGAAACAAGTCGAGGCTGTGGAGCGTTATGCGTTCTACGAGAAAATCAAAGGCGCCAGTTTGATTGTGCAAACTGGCGAAGGCACGGCCTACGGCAATGCCATGTTCTGCAAAGGTGTGATTCTTTTATGAAAACAATGCGTGGGTCTAACCACACCGGCATGCGCCAATTCAACGAGCGCACGGTGCTGCGAGCCATTCGTCACGAAGGCGCCATTCCCAAAGCCGATTTGGCACGTCTCACGCAGCTGTCATCACAAACCGTTTCCATCATCGTCAACCGTTTGCTGGAAGATGGTTTACTCATCAAGCAAGACCGCATTCGCGGCAAGATTGGTCAGCCCTCGGTACCACTCGCCATCAACCCAGATGGCGCCTACAGCATTGGCTTGCAAGTAGGCCGTCGCAGCCTTGAGGTGGTGGTGACAGATTTCCTAGGCCAAATGCGCCACCAGTGGCAACACACCTATCCCTACCCCTCGCCCACCGAGGTGCTGCCCAAAATCAAAGAAGGCTTGAAGCTCATGCAAAAACGCATGGGTGCCGAAGCTTGGAAACGCGCCGTGGGCATTGGCCTGAGTGCACCGCTGGCTATGCACCAATGGGGCGACTTGATGGGCAAAAAAGCTCAAAAAGCCATGGTGGATTGGGAACACATCGACTTGGTGCAAGAAGTGCAAGCCATGTCGGCCCTGCCCGTTGAATTTGCCAAAGACACCACCGCCGCTTGTGTGGCTGAGTTAGTGCAAGGCTTGGGCCGTGATGTGCCCAACTTTCTGTATGTCTACGTGGGCACATTTGTGGGTGGCGGTTTGGTCATGGATGGCCACATCGTCAACGGCCCACGCGGCAACGCAGGTGCGATTGGCTCCATGCCGATTGGCCTGCCACCGTTGGGAACGCGCGCCAATGCCAACACACCCGCACAGTTGCTGCAACTCGCCTCGGGGTGGCAGTTGGAACAAGCCTTGATGGCCGCTGGCCACGATCCACTGCTGGTGCAGCAAGACGCCATCATGAGCCCCGAGTTCAGCGCGTTCACACAACCTTGGTTGTCGCAAGCGGCCAAAGCCTTGGCCATGAGTGCCACCAGTGCTGCTGCTCTGCTGGACTTGGACGCCATCATCATGGATGGTTCGCTCAACCCCAAGCTCTTGCAAGCCCTCATCCAACAAACCGAAGCCAGCTTGTCGCAATTCAGTTTTGATGGCATTCATCAGCCCCAAATTTTGGCGGGTCGTGTGGGTAGCCATGCCCGCGCTTTGGGTGGTGCGCTGCTGCCTTTGCATGCCCAATTCTTTCCTGACAAAGACATCTTTTTGAAGCAAGACGAACTCGGGTAATCATCCAGAAAAATTACTTGTAACCGGGTTGACTAAAAACATGAAACTAAGTTACATTTTCGTTCATGTTGGAACGTATCAAATCGACCCTCTCGTCCTTAGCCCCCGCCGAACAGCGCGTGGGCAAGCTTCTTCTCTCTGACCCGCGCACGTTCTCGACGCTGCCCGTCACCGAACTGGCCGAACGTGCAGGCGTGAGCAAACCTACTGTGGTGCGTTTTTGCCGCAGCATGGGCTACGAAGGTTTGAGTGATTTCAAACTCAAGCTCGCAGGCAGCCTGAGCGAAGGCGTGCCCTTCATCCACCGCAATGTGGGCGCGCAAGACAAAAGCAACGATGTGTTGGTCAAAGTCATTGACAACACCGTCACTGCGTTTTTGAAATACCGCAACGATGCCTCGTCAGCCGCCATCGACAAAGCGGCCGAAGCCATCGCCCTCACCCACAAAAAGGGCAAACGCCTTGAGTTTTTTGGTGTGGGCAATTCCGGCATCGTGGCGCAAGACGCACAACACAAATTTTTCCGCTTGGGTTTTCACACCATCTCGCACAGCGATGGCCATTTGCAAATCATGAGCGCCTCATTGCTCGGCCCTGGTGACTGCTTGGTGGTGTTCTCTAACTCTGGCCGCACACGCGATTTGTTGGACTCGTGTGAAATTGCCAAAAAGAACGGCGCCACCACAGTGGTCATCACCGCATCGGGCTCGCCCTTGGCCAGCGCCGGAAAAATTCATCTCGCGGCTGATCACCCCGAGAGTTACGAAAAATTCAGCCCCATGGTGTCGCGCTTGCTGCACCTGATGATCGTCGACGTGTTGGCCACCACCGTGGCACTGCGCATTGGCAGCACACAGTTGCAACCTTTGCTGCGCAACATGAAACAAAACCTTCTTAACAAACGTTACTCATGACACACCCCAACCCACCAGCGGGCACGCTGGACATCGTGATTTTTGGCGGCGCTGGCGACTTGTCGTTTCGCAAACTCTTGCCTGCGCTGTACATGGCGCATTTGCATGACAAGCTCGATGCATCCGCACGCATCATTGCTGTGGGCCGCCAAGACTGGACGCGTCAAGAGTATTTGGATTTCATCGACAAAAACTCGCCCTCCTTCATCGAAAAAGACGCCTTCACCTCAGACGATTGGCAAAGCTTTTTGAACCGCTTGGTCTACGTGAGCATGGATGTCACCAACGCCAACGACTTCCACAAGCTCAAAGATTTGTGCGGCACGCCCGCGCTGCGCGTGTATTACTTGGCCACAGCGCCGAGCTTATTCACGCAAATTTGCGCGCACTTGTCGGTCGCAGGTTTGGTGGATGCGCAGTCTCGCGTGGTGCTTGAAAAACCACTGGGCACCGATCTCGCCTCAGCCCGTGACATCAACAGTCAAGTGGCCCGTTACTTTGACGAGCAACAGATTTACCGCATCGACCACTACCTCGGCAAAGAGACGGTCCAAAACTTGATGGTGCTGCGTTTTGGCAATGCCATTTTTGAGCCGCTGTGGCGCGCGCCTTACATCAAGAGCGTGCAAATCACCGTGGCCGAAAGCGTGGGCGTGGGCAGTCGCGCAGGTTTTTATGACGGTGCTGGTGCCATGCGCGACATGGTGCAAAACCACTTGCTGCAGCTTCTGTGCATCGTGGCGATGGAGCCGCCCATTTCCTTGGGCGCAGACGATGTGCGCGACGAAAAGCTCAAAGTCTTGCGCTCGTTGCGCAAGATGGATTTGACCGACATCAAACGCGACACCGTGCGCGGCCAATACACCGCAGGAGCCTCTGAAGGCGCTGCCGTCAAAGGCTACTTAGAAGAAGACAACGTCCCCGCAAACAGCCGCACCGAAACCTTTGTAGCCTTACGCGCGCAGATCAACAACGCACGTTGGGCCAATGTGCCCTTCTTCTTGCGCACGGGCAAACGCATGCAGCGCCGCGAATCGCAAATCATCATTGAGTTTGCGGACCAGCCGTTTTCTATCTTTGGTTCTACCGCACAGCAAGAGCCCAACCGACTCATCATCACCTTGCAGCCTGAAGAATCGATTCAGTTGGAGATGATGGTCAAAGAACCAGGCACGGGCATGAACTTGCATCCGGTGAAGCTCGGCCTCGATTTGCAACAGTCATCTGACAAGCGCCGCGCCGAAGCGTATGAGCGTTTGCTGATGGACGTCATCAAAGGCCGCCTCACTCACTTCATGCGTCGCGATGAATTGGAAGCGGCGTGGATTTGGGTCGAGCCCATCATCAACGGCTGGGCCGAGTTGGACGACAAACCACGCGCCTACTCTGCTGGCAGCTGGGGCCCTGCGGCGTCATCAGCCTTGATGGCGCGCGAAGAACTGTCGTGGTTTGAGGAAGCTTGATGACCTCCGCATGGCATCCTGAATCACGCGGTACCTTGACGGTTCACACCGTCAGCCAAGCTGAACTGAATGTGCGCTTGGCACAAGACATCGCGCAACGTTTAGCTGCCGCCATTCAAGCGCGTGGCTTTGCTGTGCTCAGTGTGTCAGGTGGTAAATCGCCCGTGGCTTTGTTTGAAGCCCTGCGTGTGATTGACATCGATTGGTCACGCGTGCGCATCACCTTGGTAGACGAGCGCTGCGTGCCCCGCAGTCACCCCGACAGCAATGCGCTGTTGGTGCAAACCCATTTGCTGCAAGACCTCGCCGCCAAAGCGCAACTGGTGTTCATGGTGGCCAGCACGGCAGCACCTTTGGATACCCCTGCCACGCTTGCCAAAGCAGCCAGCCTGGCACTGACCGCTGCAGGCGTGGCCGATGTGTTGGTGCTGGGCATGGGCGCAGATGGTCACACGGCGTCCTTGTTTCCGGATGCCCCCAATTTGACGGACGCGCTGGACCTGCGCAACACCCAAACATGCGTGGCCATTGAATTGGCACATCCCCCCGCCAATGCGCCCTATGCGCGCATCACGCAAACCTTGGCGCAAATTTTGTCGGCACGTCACATCGTGTTGCCGCTCTCGGGCACCGACAAACTCAGTACCTTGCAGCAAGCGTGGAAGCAAGCCACACCTGCCCTGCCCGTTTCATTTGTGTTGCAACAAATCCAAACGCCTGTGGCGCTTTGGCTTGCCAACTGAAAGTTTTTATGACCGTACCTTTACACGCCACCCTCGCCGCTGTCACCGCACGCATTGAGCAACGCAGCGCCAAAACACGCCAAGCTTATTTAGACGTGTTGGCCAAAGCCAAAAAGCCCGGCCCCTATCGTGGTGGCATGGGCTGCGCCAATGCCGCGCACGCTTACGCAGCCATGCCTGCCAACGACAAACTGGTCTTGCGCCAAGAGCGTCAGCCCAACGTGGGCGTTATCACGGCGTATAACGACATGCTCTCAGCCCATCAACCGTATGAGCATTACCCAGAAAAAATTCGCGCGGCCGCACGTGCTGCAGGTGCGACGGCCCAAGTCGCTGGCGGCGTGCCCGCCATGTGCGATGGCGTGACGCAAGGCGAAGACGGCATGGAGCTGTCGCTGTTCTCGCGCGATGTGATTGCTTTGGCCACGGCCGTGGGTTTGTCGCACAACGTGTTTGATGCCGCGTTGTTCTTGGGCGTGTGCGACAAGATCGTGCCGGGCCTGTTCATCGGCGCCTTGCAGTTTGGCCATTTGCCTGCGGTATTTGTGCCGGCTGGCCCCATGACATCAGGTTTGTCGAACGACGACAAAGCCAAGGTGCGTCAGCAATACGCACAAGGCTTGGTCAGCCGCGAGGTGTTGCTCGAAGCCGAGCAAGCCGCTTACCACGGCGCTGGCACCTGCACGTTTTACGGCACGGCCAACTCTAACCAAATGCTCATGGAAATCATGGGCCTGCATTTGCCCGGCTCATCGTTTGTGAACCCAGGTACACCCTTGCGTGAAGCCTTGACGGTAGACGCCGTCAAACGTGCCGTGGCTTTGTCGCAAGACAAAGAAACAGGGGTGGGTTACCAAATCAACGCCAAGGTCATCGTCAATGGCATCGTGGGTTTGCTGGCCACGGGTGGCTCGACCAACCACACGCTGCACATCGTGGCCATGGCACGCGCGGCGGGCATTCTTGTGAACTGGGATGATTTCGCGGATCTCTCGGCTTGCGTGCCTTTGCTCGCACGCGTCTACCCCAACGGCAACGCCGATGTGAACCACTTCCAAGCCGCAGGCGGCATGGGCTACCTCATGGCCCAGTTGCTCAGTGCGGGTTTGCTGCACAACGATGTGCACACCATCATGGGCCAAGGTTTACACCGCTACACCGTTGAGCCTTGGCTCAACAATGGCCAACTCGATTGGCGTGATGTACCTGCCAAGTCAGCCGATGAGGCCGTGTTGCGTCCTGTGACCAACCCCTTCAGCGCTGATGGTGGCCTGCGTTTGTTGCAAGGCAACTTGGGTCGAGCCGTGGTGAAAGTCTCTGCTGTGAAGCCTGAGCACCGCCAAGTGCGTGCACCTGCCATCGTGCTGACCGACCAAAAGCAGCTCGCTGTGTTGTTCAAAGAGGGCAAGCTCGAACGCGACTTTGTGGCTGTGGTGCGAAACCAAGGTCCACAAGCCAACGGCATGCCCGAGCTGCACCGCCTCACGCCTGTGTTGGGCGTGTTGCAAGACAAAGGCTTCAAAGTGGCTTTGGTCACCGATGGCCGCATGTCGGGTGCATCGGGCAAAGTGCCCGCAGCGATTCACCTCAGCCCCGAATCTGTGAACGGCGGTTTGATTGGCAAAGTGCAGAGTGGCGACATGATTGCGCTCGACTGCGACACCCAAACTTTGCAGCTTGAGGTGAGCGATGCCGAACTTGCCGCACGCACCGCCCCCACCCCTGATTTGTCTGGCAACCAACACGGCACAGGCCGTGACATCTTTGCCTTGTTCCGCGCCAATGCCGCGCTGGCCGAAGAAGGTGCATCGCCTTTGTTTGGCCGCCTCTAAACCCCACATTCGCTCAACACACTTGATATGACCCAACTCAACCCCGCTTTCACCCGCCCCGCGTTCACCTCACGCGTGGTGCCTGTCATCGTCATCACCCACCCAGACCAAGCGGTGCCCATGGCCCATGCGTTGCTCGAAGGTGGTGTGGATGTGATGGAAATCACCTTGCGCCATGCCGCAGGTTTGCCCGCGATTGAACAAGTAGCCAAACACGTGCCGCAAATGCACGTGGGTGCAGGCACCGTCACACGCGCCGAAGAAATGGCCCGCGTGCAAGCCGCAGGTGCCAGTTTTGCGCTCTCGCCCGGCATGACCGATGCGTTGGTACAAGCGGCCATCGAATGCAAGCTGCCTTTTATGCCTGGTGTGATGACACCGGGCGAAGTGATGGCCGCACGTGACTACGGTTTTGGTTTGGTCAAACTTTTTCCCGCAGCACAAGCGGGCGGCTTGGCCATGCTCAAAGCCTTGGGCGGCCCCTTGGGCGATATGCGCTTTTGTCCCACGGGCGGTGTGTCGTTGGCCAACATGGGTGAGTTCTTAAAGCAACCCAATGTCGCCATGGTCGGTGGCTCATGGCTCACGCCGGTGGATGTGGTGGAACGCGGCGATTGGACCGAGATCACGCGCTTGGCTCGCGAAGCCACCGATGCGGCTGCGCGTTTAAGTTAATTCAACTGTCCTATCAAAAGTTTCATTCGTCTGCATCGAGAAACACAACAAATTTGACGAGAATCTCCACATGACTCCATTCGTCCCTCCACACAAGCGCCAAGCCTGGCAAGCCCTGCAAGCCTTGGCCCAAGGCCCTCAACCGCATTTGCGCGAGTTGCTCAAAAGTGCAGAACGCAACGCAGCCTTGCACGCCAGTGGCGCCGGCATCAGCATCGACTACGAGCGCCAACGCGTTACACGCGAGGTGATGCAACAGCTCTTGGCTTTGGCTGACGAATCGCAAGTCATGCCACAAGCACAAGCGATGTTCAAAGGCGAACCCATCAACGCCACCGAACAACGCGCGGTGTTGCACGTGGCCTTGCGTGGCAGCCATGTGCCCAACCCACCGTGGGGTCATGAAATTTCCAAGCAAGTCGCGAATGAGTTGCACCGCGTGTGTACCTTTGCCGAAAAAGTGCGCGAAGGCCAGATGAAAGGCTTTGGCGGCGAGTCCATCACCGATGTGGTCAACCTCGGCATTGGTGGCTCGGACTTGGGGCCTCGCATGACCACCGAAGCGCTCAGCCACTTGACGCGCGACAGTTTCAAAAACAAAGTGCGTGTGCACTATGTGTCCAACGTGGATGCGTGGAGCCTGTACACCGCACTCGCCTACCTCAACCCCGCACGCACCGCGTTTGTGGTGCAAAGCAAAACCTTCACCACGCAAGAAACCATGACCTTGGCCGCCTCGGCCAAACGTTGGTTGAGCGATGGTGGTTGCCCCGAAGACCAACTGGGTAAGCACCTGATTGCGGTGACAGCCAACCCACACATCTCTGCCGCACAAGGCTTCACCCCTGAACACACGTTTGGTTTTTGGGATTGGGTGGGTGGTCGCTACTCGGTGTGGTCGGCCATCGGTTTGCCTTTGGCCATTTCCATCGGCGCGTTTGCCTTCCAAGACATGCTCTTGGGTGCACGTGCGATGGATGAGCATTTTCTAACCGCACCCTCGGACCAAAACCTGCCCTTGCTCATGGCTTTGTTTGGCATTTGGAACCGCAATTTTTTAGGTGCCACCACACACAACATTGCACCCTATGCATCGCCCTTGGGCAAGTTCGCCTCGTTCTTGCAGCAGATGGACATGGAGTCCAACGGCAAAGGCACACACGTCGATGGCAGCCCTGTCGAAATCGCCACGGCCCCCGTATTGTGGGGAGGCTTAGGAATTGACGGCCAACACGCTTACTTTCAACTCATTCACCAAGGCAAGCACTTGGTCCCCATGGACTTCATTGGCTTGCGCACCGAACGCAGCCCCTTGCCGTTTGCCGCTGAACACCACCGCGTGGTGTTGCTCAATATGCAAGCCCAAGCGCAAGCCTTGGCGATTGGCCGCACACCCGAAGAAACCATGCGCGAGCTGCGCGACAGTGGCATGGATGAGACCGAAGTCCAACGCTTGGCACCACACCGCAGCTACCCCGGTAACGTGCCCAGCACCACCATTTGGGTCGATGCGCTCACACCCCGCAGCATGGGCGCACTCATGGCCTTGTACGAACACAAAGTGTTCTGCCAAGCCGCCATCTGGGGCATCCACGCTTACGACCAATGGGGCGTGGAGTTGGGCAAAAAAATGGCCAAAGACATCGAAGCCGCCGAAGCAGCTCGTCTGAAAGCCTGATGCATGTTTGAGTCACGCGACCCCGCCGTGGCCCATGCGCAGGCGTATCCACGCTTGCTCGGCGACATCGGTGGCACCAATGCCCGCTTTGGTTGGCAAGCGCTTGAAGATGCGCCCATCACCCATGTGCAAGTGTTGCCCTGCGCCGAGCACGACTCTTTGTTGGCTGCGGCACAAACGTATCTCCACGCACAAGGCTTAAGCGCCCCACCCTGCGCGGCATTTGGCATTGCCAACCCCGTCACTGGCGACCAAGTGGCCATGACCAACCACCACTGGAAATTTTCAGTCAACGCCTTGCGCGAAGGTTTGGGCCTATCACGCTTTTTGTTGCTCAACGATTTCACTGCGCTCGCTTTGTCGCTCACGCTGTTACCCGATGCACAAAAACGCCAAGTGGGTGGTGGCGTCGCTGCACCTGATGCAGCCATTGGGTTGATTGGGCCCGGCACAGGCTTGGGCGTGTCAGGTTTGTTTCCCGTGGGCTATCAAAACAAGTGGATGCCCATCGCAGGCGAAGGTGGCCACGTGAGTTTGACCGCCGCCACCGAACACGAATTTGCCGCCATTCAACAACTGCAAAAACGCTACGGCCATGTGTCTGCCGAGCGCGTGATTTCTGGTGCGGGCTTGGTGGACCTCTACCACGCACTGTGTGATTTGAAAGATGGCCAAGGCCGAGAAATCACGACGCCTGCCGAAGTGATTGAGCGCGCCCAAGAAGTACCCGCCTCCACAGCCAATGAAGCGCTGGATATGTTCTGCGGCTTCTTGGGTTCTGTCGCGGGTGACTTGGCGTTGACGCTGGGTGCACGCGGTGGCATCTACATCGGCGGGGGCATCGTGCCGCGCTTGGGTGAGCGCTTTGATGCGTCCCCATTTCGCGAACGCTTCGAGGCCAAAGGTCGGTTCAAAAAGTATTTGCAAGAGGTACCGACTTGGGTGATTCACAGCCC
>Ga0228702_1001950_pt1 | contig 12387 bp, 11 predicted proteins | sample McNCre217_Aug_MG_2_FD_178018 | JGI IMG/M metagenome (GOLD analysis project Ga0228702, IMG submission 178018) | Freshwater microbial communities from McNutts Creek, Athens, Georgia, United States - 20-17_Aug_MG | ecosystem: Environmental > Aquatic > Freshwater > Creek | place: USA: Georgia... | reverse complement strand
TATTTTTGACGGACAATCGATTCGGGAGCTTTGCCAGGGCGGAAGCCGGGAAGACTGGCTTTGCTCATGAAATCTTTAATGACCTCTTTTTCTGTGGAGAGGACAGTCGCTGCAGGGATGGTGATTGTGACGCTGCGACGAGTAGGGTTGGTGACTTGAATTTTAATTTCCATGGATGCGTTATTTAGAAAGTTTTAGATACACCCCGAACTGGGCGTTCAGGGGGAAAGGTGGAGCAAAGGGAACAAACTCCAACGGTCAACAGCGGAGGCAAACCCCGATTTAGGGCTTATCTGAGCCGTTTTTTCAGTTTTGGCAGGACGCAACGAGGCACAAAGGCGGCTGCTTGGCTGAGTTTGTGTCGAGCAATGTCCTTAACAAAAGAGGAAGAGGTCACAAATTGATCCTGACTGGGCATAAGGACGACCGTTTCGATTTGGGGATCCATCAACCGATTGGCATGTGCCAAATCAAATTCGAATTCGAAGTCACTAAATTTTCTCAAGCCACGAATAATCGCTACAGCATTGTGTTTACGGGCAAATTCAACCGTGAGGCCTTCTAAAACCGCCACGCGAACCTTGTTCATGCCACGAGTGGCTTCGCGTGCCATTGCGACACGTTCGGCTATGGAAAACCACGGGTTTTTGGCATCGCTCGGGGCGACGGCAACGATGACACGGTCAAAAAGTCGAGAGGCACGACGGAGAACATCGATGTGCCCTAAGGTGATGGGGTCGAAGGTGCCGGGGTAAACAGCGATGCTTTGCTTGCGGGCCATGGTTTTCCTGTTGCGACTCACTTTCGTCCTAGAACACTATCACGGCAAGCCCGCATGCAAAGTTTTAAACATATCCCCAATCTTTTGACGGCTCTGCGTCTCCCAGCTGTCTTTGTCATCGCCCTTTGGACCTCTTGGGCGGGGGTTTGGGCAAGCGCGGCTTTAGCTCTGTTTATTTTCGCTGCATTGACTGATATTTTTGATGGGTGGATAGCCCGCAAACTGGGAGCAGTGTCTGATTTTGGTCGATTGATGGATGCCTTGGTGGACAAAATTTTTATCCTCGGATTATTGGTCGCTTTGATGGCTATCGATTGTCTTCCGGTTCAAAAGTGGGATGACGCTGGAGTGGCTACCGTGACCAATCACTGGGCAGTTTTAATTTCAGCCTTCGGCGTGATTTTAATTTTGATGCGCGAGTTTTTGATTACGGGACTGCGCTTAGTTGCAGCGGCTAAAGGGCAAGTTCTCGAAGCCGAACGATTAGGAAAAATAAAAACATTTCTCCAGATTTTAGCGATTGGACATTTGATTGGGCTCCGAGCCTACGAAACCCACTGGAAGCTTTCCGCAGTTTGGCATCAACGATGGGAGGTAATCATTGCCGGAATTTTTTGGTTATCGGTTATTCTCACGGTTGTTTCGGGTTTGAGTTATTTCATTCGTCACCGTCGCCATCTCCCCGGTCTTTCTGAATCCGAATGATTGTCTCCATTGCCACTCTTGGACCGTTAGGAAAACTCAAAGCCCCAGGCACATGGGGCTCGGCAGCGGGGCTTTTGTGGTGGTTCTTTGTGGTTCGCCAATTAGCGACGCCTAAGGGTTGGCAGCATGAGTTAGCCTTTAATTTCTTAGTTGTTTTGATGGGGATTTTTTTCTGTGGCGTGGCCGTCGCGCTCCTCAAAAAGAAAGATCCTTCGGAGGTAGTGCTCGATGAGTTTGTCGCCATGCCTCTGGTATTTCTTTTTAATAAGAATTTGATGATAGGGACAAGTGAAGGTTTCCTTTTTGTCCTCTTAGGATTTTTGCTTTTTCGCTTCTTCGACATCTTAAAGCCATTGGGTCTTCGCGCCCTCGAAAAACTGCCAGGTGGCTTGGGTGTGGTTTTGGACGATTTAGGGGCTGCGCTCTATGCTAATGGTTGTCTGCAGATCGCTTGTTTTTTGGTAAAATTGAACCAATAAGTTTATGACCTTTGATGCTGCACAAAAAATGCAAGAGGCGCAAAGCCTGCATCAACAAGGTCAACTGGATTTAGCGAAATCGATTTATGAAGAGATTTTAAGTCACCAGCCTCAAAATGCAGATGCCCTGCATTTTTTAGGACTACTCTATCATCAAAAAAAAGAAAACGACCGTGCTTTGTCGCTGATGGAGCAGTCTTTGCAGCTTTCTCCTGATAATCCTATTTATTTTGCTAACTGTGGTATGGTGCATAAAGCCAAAGGCGACTACCGGCGTGCCTTAGCTTGTTACGATCGGTCGCTAGAGTTAAATTCAGACTCGGCTCGTACGCGGACGAATCGGGGTAATGTTTTAGCTTCGCTTGGTTTATTTTCGGAAGCGTTATTGGAGCACGAGAAAGCCCTGCAGCTCGATCCCGGCTTGCCCGAAATCTACAATAACCAAGGAAGCGCTTTGCAGTCGTTACGTCGATTTGAAGAATCACTCAGTTCTTACCAGCGGGCCATTGAGCTGAATCCTCTTTATGCAGAGGCTTATTTAAATCGAGGTATAGCGCAAAAGAGTCTGGGACAAAATCATTTAGCGATGGAGAGCTTTAAGCGAGCCATCCAATTGAGCCAAAACAACCCTCGATTATTTCATGCCCGTGCGGACCTTTATTTCGATGGGGGTTTTCTTAGTGAGGCTCTGCAAGACTATGAAAAAGTCCTAGCCCTAGAGCCTGATGCCGAGGGGGCTTTGGGAAATCTCATGTTTGTCAAAAGAAGGCTCTGTCTCTGGGATGGTTTTGCGCAGGACTATAGTCGCTTAGAGAAACTTGTTTGTGTTGATCATCAAAGAACCATTCCTTGGGCTTTTCTTTCTTACACCGATTCATTGCGCGTTTTGCAGCAAGTGAATGAATTAGAGGCGCGAGTGTTTAAACTGCCAGTCGAACAGCAAGTCCAAGAAGTCGTTCCATTTTCCGCTCCTATTGCTAAGTCTAAAATTCGCATCGCCTACTGCTCGCCTGATTTTAAGGAGCACCCCGTCGGTTACCTATTCATTGGTTTGCTTGAGGCGCATAATCGAGAAGCTTTCGAATTCATTGGTGTTTCTTTAGGTCCACCCGTGACCGATGATTTACGTCGGCGTTTTCAAGACTCCTTTGATCGATTCATTGATGCACATACATTGACCGACCTTGAAGTTGCCAATCTTTTACGTCGTGAGCAGGTGGATATCCTCGTTGATTTGGCGGGTTGGACGACAAACTTCCGTATGGGAATTTTTGCTCATCGAGGTGCACCTGTGCAGGTAAATTTTTTAGGCTACGCCTCCACCACAGGCTTAAAGGAAATGGATTATATGATAGCCGATCATGTCGTTATCCCTAAAGGCAGTGAATCTTTCTATACCGAAAAGGTTGTCCGCTTACCCTGTTACTTGCCGCGCGATGAGAAGAAGTTTCCTTCTGCGCGTAGGTTCCGAAGAGAGAAAGAAGGTCTTCCGTATCGAGGGTTTGTTTTCTGCTGCTTTAACAATTCCTACAAATTCAATGCAGAAGTTTTTGATAGTTGGGCCCGTATTCTTTTGGCGGTGCCTCAGTCCTCCCTCTGGCTTAGTGTGCAGTCGCCTGCCGTTGCCAAAAATTTGATACAAGAATTGGCCAAAAGAGGAATCCAGGAATCGCGTTGTGTTTTTGCTCAACGGCTTGATCGAGTGGAGGATCATCTTGCTCGCCATGAGTTGGCCGATTTATTTTTAGATACTTTTCCGTACAATGCGCATACGACGGCGAGCGATGCGCTGTGGTCGGGGTTGCCTGTTTTAACCCGTGCTGGGGAGTCATTTGCTAGCCGTGTCGCAGCAAGTTTGTTAACCGCTTTAGGGTTAACGGAACTAATTGTGCAAACGCCTGCAGAGTATGAAGCCAAGGCGATAGAATTAGCCACGAAGCCCAAAAAGTTACGGGAGATTAAGGCGCACTTAGAGGAACGTAAGACTCAGTCGTCTGTTTTTAAGATGAAGCGTTTTGCTGAAAATATCGAAGCCGCTTATCGCGCCATGGTTGCTCGTTATTTGGCCGGGCAATCGCCAGATAATATTGAAATTAAAGAGTAAGTCATCGTTATGTTTGAATCTTGATGGCTCTATTTTTTACTCCAGTTGATACCACGGTTTTACGCATCACGGGAGAGGATGCGTTAACTTATTTGCAGGGACAGTGTACGGCAGATTTGCGTTCTCTTTCAGCGTGTCATGCGCTTTGGTTAAATCGGAAAGGTAGAGTTTTGGCGCATACCTTGATTGTGCCGCAAGTTAATCGCAGTTTTCTTGTATTAGCTCCTCATCGAAAAGCTACGGAACTCATTTCAATTATTACGGCCAACCTGATTGCTGATGATGTTCAGGTTATCGACGAGACTTCGCTATGGCAACGTGGCGTGGTTTGGGGTCAAGGCCAGCCAGAGGCTGACGCTTCCTGTTTGCTATTCCCTTCGCATCGCTGTGGAGAAAAAAATTGGGAACTATTAGCGCCGCTCGATTTTGTCCCGCCATGGCCTCGAGCAGAAGAAGGTCTATTAGAGCAAAGTCGTGTCCTAGCTGGTGTGCCTTCCGTTCCTCAGGATTGTGGCGAGCAAGAGTTCCCCCAAGAGTGTGGTTTGGAGGCTTGGGTGAGTTATCAGAAAGGATGTTATTGTGGGCAGGAGGTGATGGCGCGCATTCATGCCATGGGAACACTTCGGCGCACTTTACGACGCGTCTCTGCCTCAGAGGCAATGGTTTCTTTAAAAACGGGTTTAGAATTAAAAAATCTCATCGATCATAAGGTGGTTGGCGTTGTGCGATCGGCTTCCGCTCATCATGGATTAGCCCTTGTCTCCGCCGAACTCACCTCAGGTGCGATACTGTCTAGCGACCTCGGCCCAATCGTTTTAGGTGAGAAAGCGACTTTGGTTAACTCATAATCCTTTCTTTCCATTTGCGGCTGGGGTGGGTAACTCTTAAATCAAAACGGATGGCCTCATCATTTCATTACCAAGAACCTTTTCCCTTGGGAGAGGACAAAACAAATTATCGTTTGTTAACGCGTGACCATGTCTCGGTTGCTGAATTCGAGGGGAAGCCTATTCTCAAAGTAGCTCCTGAAGGATTAACGCTCTTAGCCAATCAGGCTTTTCACGATATAAATTTTTATCTGCGCACGGAACACTTACAACAAGTGGCTGCAATTTTGTCTGACCCCGAAGCGAGCGACAATGATCGCACGGTGGCTTTAGCGATGTTGCGTAATGCCGAAGTTGCAGCCAAGGGCGTTTTACCGTTTTGCCAAGATACAGGTACGGCTGCCATCACCGCCAAGAAAGGACAGCAAGTTTGGACGGGTGGAGAGGATGCTATGGCACTTTCGCTGGGGGTCTATCAAGCTTACGCGCAAAATAATTTACGCTATTCGCAGTTGGCTCCCGTTGATCTTTATACGGAAAAAAACACGGGGACGAATTTACCTGCCCAAATCGATATAGCAGCAGCGGATGGAATGAAGTATGAATTCCTCTTTGTCGCGAAAGGCGGAGGTTCGGCCAATAAGTGTCTCTTGTTCCAAGAAACAAAAGCCGTGCTCAATCCCAAGTCTTTGCCTGCCTTTTTAATTGAGAAAATGAAGGGTCTTGGCACGGCGGCTTGCCCGCCTTATCACTTGGCGATTGTGGTTGGCGGTACTTCCGCCGAGGCGACGATGAAGGCCGTAAAGTTGGCATCAACACACTACTACGATGCTCTGCCAACAAAAGGCAATGAACACGGGCAAGCGTTTCGCGATACTGCTTTAGAAGCCGAATTATTGAAGGCGGCTCATCAACTCGGCATCGGTGCTCAGTTTGGTGGCAAATGGTTTGCTCTCGATGTGCGTGTCATCCGTTTGCCTCGTCACGGTGCCTCTTGTCCCATCGGGATGGCGGTTTCTTGTTCGGCCGATCGAAATGCTAAAGCGCGTATCGATAAGAACGGAATTTGGATTGAACAATTAGAAGAAAATCCAGGGAAATTTATCCCTGAAGCTCAGCGTCGCCACCAAGATACCTCGAAGGTTGTACGCGTGGATTTAAATCGCCCGATGAAGGATATTCTTGCGGAGCTTTCAAAATATCCTGTCACGACGCGTTTGGCTTTGACGGGTACTTTGGTCGTTGCGCGCGATATTGCTCACGCAAAATTACGTGAGCGTTTGGAACGAGGTGAAGGGTTGCCTGATTACTTTAAAAATCACCCAGTCTATTATGCTGGTCCAGCCAAAACCCCTGTCGGCATGGCCTCGGGTTCTTTTGGACCAACCACGGCAGGTCGCATGGATAGTTATGTTGAACTTTTCCAAAAGAATGGTGGCTCGATGATTATGATTGCGAAAGGCAATCGCGGTCAGGCTGTAACCGATTCCTGTAAGAAATATGGCGGGTTTTATTTAGGTTCGATTGGAGGTCCCGCTGCCATTCTTGCCCAGGAAAATATCCGAAAAGTGGAAGTGATTGATTATCCTGAGCTGGGTATGGAATCGGTCTGGAAAATCGAGGTGGTTGATTTCCCTGCTTTTATTTTGGTAGACGATAAAGGGACGGATTTTTTCCAAAACCTTCCCGCCGGTTGCGGAATCTGCGCCCCTTAATGGTTAAACCAGCGAGTGAAGAGTGGGACGCCCTAGCGATCCCACTCTAAAGCTCCGCGCTTCACTTCATAGGCCAAGCCAATGATAAGTGTTGCGAGGAAAACTGCCGTGGCTGCGGTGATGGCAATTCCTGCTGCTAAAAATTCGCGATAAACTAAAGCCCAGGGAACGAGAAAGACGACTTCGATATCAAAGAGAATAAAGAGCATCGCCGTGACATAAAATTTAACTGCGAAGCGTGGGTGAACTTTACCCTCCGCAGGCAATCCGCATTCGTAAGCCTTATCTTTGATGTAATTACCTTTGGCGCGTTGGCCAAACACGTGACTGGCGATTAAAACGATTGCAGGGATGGAGAGTCCAAGAACGACTTGCACAAGAACGGGCAAGTAGGTTTGGAGACTTTGGGATTCAGCAGCCATAACGGTCACATGACAAAAAAGCCCTTGGTCAATGACGCAAGGGCTTTTCGATAAATTCCTGTTAATGGGGTTATTTTTGTAATGGAACGGCTTCGAGTTCGGTGGGAGTCGGTGGTTCGGGGGGTGGCTCTGAACGCTTTTTTAGGTCAGCCAAGGAAGTAGGGATTTGATCAGCCACCCATGAGGCACTGATGAAGTCCGCTTTTTCATTTAATTGATTTAACGGGTGATTGGCAATCGAGTGGGTGGCACGAACGAAAACTTTCGGGAGTTGATTTTTGTCGGGAGGCTCGATGGTTCCCCAAATCGTATGGATAATGGTGCCATCCCAGAATTCGATTTTCACTTCACGCGATTGTTTAAAGGCAGTTTGGGCTTCGGGATTATTTTTTTCGACGGCGTCGCTAATTCGAAGAGAGGATAGTGTGCGCGAGAGGTCTTCGAGTAACATCGCCTCTTTCCCTTTAAATGGCACTTTCGGTTCCGTACGAGTGAAAGTCGCCTGACCATCGCTTAAAATAAAAGTAAGCGATTTAATTTCGAGGTCGTTGCGGCTATATAAAAGCGGATTAATCCATGAGGAGGGGTCTGATTCGAGATAACCAGTAAAGTTGGAGCGCAGAGCGACGTTCTCGCCTTGGAGGCGAATGGCTGATCCCACGCCATCGTCAGTTGTTTTTCCGATTTCGAGGACGAAGGGTTTTCCTTCGTTGGAAATGAGAGTTAGGGTGCTGTCTTCTAATCCTAATTTACCGAGACGTTTAGGGTTCGTGGTTAGAACGCCTAAGTTTTCAGCATTTTGTAAAGATTGAATGAGCGGGCGGAGACGATTTTCGACATCGGCTGGCAGACCAAACTTTTCTTTAACCGTCCATTCGCCAGCGGGATTTTTTTCTATCGTCGCTGACTTATTATTGGCTTTGATTTCCAGCCGTTGTGCATGGCTTAAAACATCAGCAGGAATCAAGGCTGTCTTTGTTGGAGCTGGAGCAGGAGATGACGACTTTGATTGCAGGAGAATCAGGGCAACAATGCCCACGACAAGAGTGCTGAGGAGAAGCGTTTTATGGCGCATGATTAAGAGACTTGAGGGCGACGACGGACGAGATGATAGATGAATCCGGCCAATCCTGCGAGGGCAGGGCCGATGAGGAGGTTAAGGATTTGTAGCCAACGACCGAGGGTGTTAACCTCTTCACTTAATCCGCGGCGAATGGCACGACGTTCTTCAACCAGTTTCTCGGCTTGTTTTTGGAACTGGTCGATTTCCTTTTGTACTTCTGGAGTGATAACGAGCGTTTTGGCATTGGCCGCTCCAGAGCGTCGCGAGATTTCGTTGATGCGATTATTGGTTTCTTCGAGGCTCTTTTCAATCGCATCCAATTTGCTTTGATAGCGACGTTGGGCTTCGCGCTCTATAGCAACCACGACTTTGAAGGGGCGCAGTGAAGAGCCTTTGGCGCGAAGAGTCACGAGTTCATTGTGGCCACCTAAGGTTTCGAGGCTGCTGAGAACGAATTTTAGATTATCGTTAATTTCTTCGAAAACCGATTGGCCGTTTAGTTCGCGTTGACGCACGGTGAAGGGGTCGACCAAAAAGTCGGAATCGCCCACGACTAAGATGCGGCCTGGTTTAATGGATGATTTTAGGTGATGAGTGTTCGTGATGCCTGCGGGAGCCCCAGCGGCAAATGCCGAGGTGAAATTACCCGTAACATCGGCAGCTAAAATGCGTCGTCGGGTGTCGGGTTTTGTCTCTGGTGCTACGCGCTCAAAAGGGCCAGCATTGGCTACAGCTGTGCTGACTGATCCGGTGTTATTACCTTTGAGGAAAATGAGCGGTGTTAGTTTTAATCGGTCGCGGGCCTCTTCAGTGAGCGAGATTTCGCCAGCTTCCATAAAAGCAATTTCGCTTAAATCAGCTGTGAGTGGGGAATCAGCGGCTAATCCTTCGGGTCCGACGGAGAAGGCTGCAGGGTATTGAATGGGCTGTCCGCGTGAACCGCGGATATTAACACATTTTTCTAAATCAGCCGCGACATTACTGGTCTCAACATTGATGCCCCAAACTCGGAGCAGAGCAGGGTCGCTAGAAGCTCCGGCGGCCGCTGGCACCACACTGAAAGGTCCAGCGCCTTGTTGATACTTTTGTAAGCGAGAGAGAGGGTCCATCGCCACAAACAAGTTGCCTCCATTCATCAAGAATTGATCAACCTCATAGGCTAATTTATCAGAGAGGTGGTGTGGGTGAATGAGCATAACGACGCGTGTGTCTTTCGGGAGTTCCGTCGCTTGATTACTCAAGGTCACAACTTCGTAGGTTTGAGCTAATTCGCCGAGCAGAACATCGGCTGGGCCTGGTTGTTGTTGTGGTCCTTGTGGCAGATTATTGGCAATCGCAAGCGTACTAATGAGAGTCAGTTTCGGTTTCTCTAAGCGCGAGGTATTGGCGATGAGTTTGGAAATATCGTACTCCAAAAACTTTTCGCGTGAAGGATCGAGCAAGTTGATGGATTTAACTGTATTGGCCTGTTGAGCGGTTAAACCAAGGTAAGCAGTTCCGTTGGGTGTATTAATCCCTGATAGAGAGTAGTGGTTGGCCCGTTGTTCCTCTTTGGTGTCAGGCTTAGGGTCTGTGATGATTAATTTAATTTTCCCTTGAGACGAAGCGACGTACTGCTGCAAGAGAGCTTCAACGCGGCGAGAGTAACTTTCTAGATAAGGACGTAATTTGACGTCGGAGCGGCTGACATAAAGTTCGAGGGTAACAGGCTCATCCAGCTTGCTGATAATGTTTTTCGAACCAGTAGAGAGGGTGAAAGTGCGGTCCTCGGTGAGGTCGATTTGTGCCGAAGTCGCACTGAAAATAAGGTTAACAAAAAAACCAAGAGCAAGAACTGCTAAGGTGGCGAGAAGGGCTTGGGCGCGAGACATGGCTAGAAATTATCGACGTTCGATGATGAGAGTGCTGAGACCTAGTCCAGCAAAAGAGAGAGTGAGGAAATAAGCGCAGGGACGCAGGTCGATCAGTCCTAGCGTGAACGGTTCGAGATTGCGCCAGAGTCCGAGACGTCGGACTTCTTCAATGGCACCAGGAGAAAGGATGCCAGCCAGTAGTTCGTCGAAAACTCCATACCCCACAATCACGAGAATAAAGCAGGCCAGAAAACCGATAACGAAAGCGATGACTTGGCTACGTGTTAATGCCGAAGCGATTGTAGCGATGCCTAAGCATGCTCCCGCACAAAGGAGTGAGCCGATGTAGCCAGAGATAATAACGCCGACATCGGGGTCGCCGAGATAGCCAATCGTGAATGCGATGGGTGTGGTGATGAGAAGTGCACAGGCTAAAAAAGCCCAGCCAGCGAGGAATTTACCGAGAGCAGTTTGCCATACCGTGACAGGCCAAGTTAAGAGCAGTTCAATCGTGCCTTGGCGATGTTCCTCCGCCCAGAGTCGAGCACCAGCGGCAGGAGCGAGAAACGCCCAGAGCCATGGGTGATAGAGAAAGAAACGATCTAAATTAGCGACACCTGCTTCATAAATGTAGCCCACAAAGAAAGCCAAGGAGATGGCAAAAGCATTAAAGACGGCGAGAAATACGTAAGCGAGAGGCGTACGGAAATAGCCAGCAAACTCACGTCGGAAAACCGCTCCGATGGTCTTACGAGCGGATGTTGAAGATGTGGAGGAGGACATGGTTATTAAGCGGTGAGTTGACGGAATACTTGGTTTAAGTCGGAACCTCTTTGGAGGAATTTCTCTTTCGATTCATCGCAGCGGACTTCACCTTGAGCGATGATGATAACACGAGTGCAGAGTTCTTCGATTTCTTCCAAGATGTGAGTAGAAACAATGACTGCTTTTCGAGCGGCCATTTCTTTAAGGAGACGGCGTACCTCAAATTTTTGGTTAGGGTCGAGGCCGTCGGTGGGTTCATCGAGGATTAAAACTTCAGGGTCATGAATAACGGCTTGTGCAAAGCCGACCCGCATGCGGTAGCCCTTAGAGAGAGTCTCGATGGTTTGTTGGGCCACTTCCGTTAAACGACATAGCGATAAAGTGTTCTGAACTTTTACGCTGGGTTCAGGCAGTCCGCGAAGTTCGGCGGCAAATTGTAAGAATTCGCGCACAGTCATTTCGCCGTACGCTGGAGCGCCTTCAGGCGAGTAGCCGAGGTGAGCTTTGGCGGCCACGGGACTTTCTGTAACATCGAAACCTCCAACCTTCGCGCTTCCCGAATCAGGGAGCAGGTGGCCAGTGAGTAATTTCATCGTGGTTGATTTTCCCGCACCATTGGGTCCGAGAAAGCCAACGACTTCACCGCGATTGACTTGGAAGGAAATTCCGCGGACGGCCTGGATTGAACCGTATGATTTCCTTAAGTTCTGTGCTTCAATGAGAGCCATAAATTAGAGTGCTTGTGGAGTGGATTGAGCTGCGAGAGGAATGCCGGCTTTGTTCAAACGAGCAAAAATTTGGAGAAGCAATTTTTGGTTAAACTCCAGTTGCTTGCCTGCGACGGCGGGGAAATACCAGTACATAAAGCGAATACTAATCGACCAATCGCTCAGTTCGGTGACGTGAACGAGGGGTGACTGGCGGGGGTCAAACCCTTCATGGTGAGTGAGTAGTTCACGGATAATCTTTACGGCTTCTTCTACTTTTTCTGCGGGGGTGTTAACGGCGAGGTGAATTGAATCTTGCGCACGAATGAAGTCACGGCGGGTGAGATTAACGATGGCGCGATTGGCTAAATCGCCATTGGGAATAGCCAGACGCTGTCCATCATTGAGCACAATGGTGGTTGAGCGTAAGCCGAGGGCTTCGACACGACCTTCATGGGTGCCCGTATTAATCAAATCACCGAGAGTAAAGGGTTGGTCGATAATGAGCATGACGGCACCAAAGACGTTTTTGATTGTATCTTGAGCAGCAAAACCGACGGCAACGGCACCAGTGGCGAGGAGGGCGAGGACGGATTTAGCAATCTCGGGGTCGATAATCGAAATAGCTTTAACCGATCCCACGAGGATGACTGCGACTTTGATGACCGTCCCCAACATAGGGATGAGTACGTCATCGAGTTTATTGTCCGTCCTGTTGGCAATTTTTTGTGCCCAAGCAATCGGTACGGCTACTAACTGAAAGACAGTACAGGTATGGGCAATCGAGAGCAGGAAGGTGTAGAATGTGACAACGGTGCCCTGTTTGGAGGCGGGGAAATGGGTAATATTATGGTCGAGTAGAAGCCAAATCGTGTAGGCGGGGATAAGGATTTGGAGGGATTTGCCGATGGCGGTAATCAGGGCTTCAGCAATCGGGCTTTTATCGAGTTTCTGGCCTAACCAGCC
>Ga0228702_1001943_pt1 | contig 12400 bp, 12 predicted proteins | sample McNCre217_Aug_MG_2_FD_178018 | JGI IMG/M metagenome (GOLD analysis project Ga0228702, IMG submission 178018) | Freshwater microbial communities from McNutts Creek, Athens, Georgia, United States - 20-17_Aug_MG | ecosystem: Environmental > Aquatic > Freshwater > Creek | place: USA: Georgia... | reverse complement strand
TGCCTCAACTCGCTTGACCGCATCCATGATCTGGCTGTCGGTGAACTTTGACTTTCTCATGTAGAACCTCTTCCGTTGGAAAAAATTCTACTTCTCACGCCTTTGGCTCTGGGGGACGATTACCCTGGAGTTATTGATCATGCACTCCATATCGGCTTCTTAACGCGCGGACATGATCCAGATCGGTCTGGCCTGTAACTGCAAGGCGCGCAGTTTCAAGTCGGCCAACACAAAACTGCATGCGATTGATCGTCATAACTTCATCACTGTAGCGACGAAGGTGATCAATCAGTTCCGGGATATTGAACACGCCAGTTGGTTTGTCGCTCTTAAACTCGGCCTCCCCAGCAAAGACCACCAAAGAATGAATTGCATCTACGGGTAAGAAATCAAGAAGTGCTTCTATGGCCTTCAAATGAAGCCTGTTCTGAACAAGAGGATTTTGAAATCTGAACTTGGCTTTGAAGAGCACTTGGGTCCATTGCGCGTGTCGAGAATTTGCAAAGATCCAACCCTTGTAATCCTTTGTCTCAATCACAAAGACACCAAACCGGGAAATCAAGATGTGATCAACTTGAGTGGTCCCGTCCTTCAATTTCAGCGTGATGTGATTCAACAGGTGGTAATCCGACGACCCAAAATTCGCTTGTATTGCCTGACTAACAAGCGACTCACCACGATTCTGAAATGAATGCGCTCGGTAACGGGCGAGCCCATATCCAAGCAAACAGCCAATTGACAGCGCACCAAGAATGTATGAGTAGTTGATCACAGTTGGAGCATTTTACGAGCATGCTGAAGACTCGAATCAGGCTCCCCTGCACACTGGCGCTGACCAACCACCCAACAAAAAAGCCACCCAAGGCTTTCACCTCAGATGGCTTTTCAACCCATCAGGCACCTACCTATGGGCACCGAATGTCAGCAGGAGGCAGCGTAGCTGCTCAGTGGAACTGCTCTTCTTCGGTCGAACCAGTCAAAGCCTTCACGGAAGAAGAACCGCCCTGGATCACGGTGGTCACATCGTCGAAGTAACCAGCACCGACTTCTTGCTGGTGCGACACAAAGGTGTAGCCTTTTTCGCGGGCGGCGAATTCGGGCTCCTGCACCATCTCGGTGTAGTGCTTCATGCCTTCGCCACGGGCGTAGTTGTGGGCGAACTGGAAGGTATTGATTTTGTGAACCCTCTTGAAAACTCGATGACTGACATCGGCTTAGGGACAGTTTAATGAACTCGGCCACACACCACCCACCGCCATCCCAACTTGAGGCCAGAAACGGGGGGCATTTGGAAGTCTGCCGAGTAGAAAAATTTATCACCAGATTAGTTTCCGGCCTCGACCCATAGCCGTCATTGAGCCCGTGCGAAGGAGTCGCTCGAATAACGAGAACGCCGCAAATTGTGCACCCCGTGCACTTTTAGTCGACTTTACCTAAGGTCGACAGCATGTTTTTGCATGCCCAGGCCAGAGCATGCAAGGATCTCCATTGGTCAGGCGAAGGTATCCCCCATGAGGGTATTGAACCAAGTGTTCATCTGCTGGAAGTTTCCGTTACTGATCGCTCCGGCCTCTGTGGCCTTTGCACTTGAAGTAACGCCACCATTGGCCGCCACCATCATCTTGCGAGAAGTTGGGTCATATTGATAGACAGCAGTCAGCCATGAAGCCGTTGATGCCGTGATCGGTGAATAGCACGCCGAGTTGGCAACAGGCGACGCGTCAGGTTGTTGCCCACCCAAAATACGGATGATGGCATCAGCACAGATCTTCGCCTCTTGATTGGCAACATGACCAGCCTTGGGTAAACCGCAGCTAGAAGCATCTCCAATAACATGCACACCAGCAACTGCTGTCGATTCATAGCTGAGCACATCCACAACACACCAGCGTCCGTCAGGTGCACCATTAGATAGGCTGTTGTTTAGCCCTGCGTTAGCGATCCATCCACCAGAAGAACTGCCTGTAGCCCTGTGCGGTGGGATTGGATTGAGCACATGAGCATTGATGGTGGTGGGAGTACCGACCTGGTCTGTGTAACTCACCACCTTAGAGTCTGGATTGATCTGGATATTAGTGACACCAGAGCGATAATCAACGACTCCGCTGTGGATAGTGTTGAAGGCATAAGTAAAGTTTTCGACCTCTGCTTGAATTGAGACATTCTCATCAAGAACAATTACCTTGGATGCTGAACCTTTATAGGTCTTTAAGAAATCGGCAACCAAACAGGCTCGCTCATAGGGTCCCGGGGGGCAACGGTAAGGTGCCTTGGGGATAGTCATCACAAAAGTGCCATTGTTCGGAATGGCTGCAAGCTGGGTGCGCAGCAGTTCAGTTTGAGGGCCAGCTCGCCACGCGTGAGGGGTTTTGGAGTCGTAATCGGACTGAGTCAAACCATATGCGTTCATGAATTCGACACCAGGCGCCACAACCAAGCGGTCATATGCCAGCGTCGTTCCATCCGAAAGAGATACAGACTTGGCAGTGGTGTTGATGCCTTGCACGGAAGCTTGCTTGACCACAACACCATATTTGGTCGCAACACTGGTATATCCATAAGCCAAGCTGCTGACCGTACGGCTGTTGTTGAGCACCAGGTTGCTCATAATATTGGAGGTATAAGTCAGGTTGGGCTCGACCAAGGTGACATTGATCCCTGATCCTCCCCAAAGACGAAGGTACTTGGCAACAGTCATACCAGCCATGCCACCACCGATCACGACAATATTTCCAGTCAAACCTGTGTTGGCCAGCGCAAAGGTGGTGTTGCTACCAGAAGCGTACTTGCCACCAGAGTCATAGTCTCCATGACTATCGTCGTCCGTATATCCGAGAATTGGAATGATGCCTGTCGACATTGCAGCAGCGGCCAGCATCAGCATCTTGCGGCGTGAAGGTGTGTTGTTCGTTTTCATGTTCAATTCCTCCGTGATTACTGTTGCAGATAAGTGATGATGGCGTTGAGCTGCGCAGTTGTGTAACCCTGCGCATGGGCTGCCATGATGGAGCTGTTGGCGGAACGGCTTAGGTACTCTCTTATTTCGGTGGCATTTCCGCCTCGAATCCTGTCAAATCCGCCAACTCCACCTGTTCCGTGACATTGGAAACAGTTTGATGCCAAGAGGCGCCCAGTCGTATTCGTTGGCTGGGTCAAAGTGGTTCCGGTATTGCCCGCAATATTGCGAATCGTGTTGACTGCTGCGGTACTGGAACTGTTCTGAGTCAGTTGGTAATAGGGACGCGATGTCGTTTTTCCGCGCTCCGTGTCAATTTTGTTTGCAGCTGTACTCAAGTTGTAATTTTTATCAGACTCCATGCGTGTTCGTACTTCATCCATCGCGCGCAAGGCGGCTTTTGCACCGTCATGCCCGGACAAATCCAGACCAGTTCTGACTGAATTGGTGACAGCCGTGGCAAGTTGCTGTGCTGCTGTTGAACTGCTCAGTGGCACACTGGCGACCAATTGGCTTACGTCGACCGCACTGGTTTGCGAGCGTATTGCAGTAGCCAAGGCTCGAATGACGCGTTCTTGAGATTCATGCGATGCTTCCCCACTGACAGCATTCGCACTCGCCAGCATCTGGATAGAGCGTTGCAAAGCAACTGCTTTCGTGTATATGCCCGGATTGCTCGCAATGGCCGCAACTGGATCTGTTGAAAGTTGATCGACAGTTAATCCCAGCGCAGTGGCCACTTTTTGCTTGGCAGAGGCGACATCAGCAGCCAATCCCTGCGCAACCATGGCATCCACCAGAGTGGTCAATGGCGTCACCACTTGCGCTTGCTTGGCTGCGTCGACAGGGGCTGATAGTTTTCCAGCAAACGCGAACCCGGTATCTGAGTCAACGCCTCCGGTCACAACCACAGGTAACCCGGTAATGGCGCCAGTTACCCCGCTGTAATCCAACGCATAACGACCGTTGAGGTCGGTGACGGTAGATGGTTCGCCCGCATCCAGCACTCCGTTGCGGTTCATATCCAGAAACACGGTTGCCCCTTGCAAATAGCCGTCTACGGCAACGCCAGAAAGCGCATTGGCGGAACCTGATCCTCCGCCTCCCCCGCCGCAAGCTGTCAGCAAGACTGCTGTTGCGGCCAATGCCAGTGTCGATAGCTTCTTTTTATTGAGTGTGATGTGTGACATGCTTTTCTCCTTGGTTGGATCTCTATTAATCTTCGATTTCAAGCTCGATGGCTTGCCAGCGTCCGTTTGCGCGCAGCGCCTTCACCTTGACGTAGGGCAACGGGTTCTGTGACAGCAAATTGATGTTTTGCGTATTGACGCCGTAATAGAAGGTTTCCCCTCGGACGACGAAGGTCTGTGCCGTGACGCTGCTGACAAGGCCGTAAAACTCAAACTCCTGCGCTTCGACTTGAGACGCTGTTTTGACCGCCACTTTGGTGGCCACCAATTGACCAGATCGAATGCTTCCTTCGATTTCGACAACTGCCCCGGAACTTAGAGTTCCTGAGATTTGTGCAGTAGACGCGTTAACCGGTATTCCATTGACCGCAAAACTCGCGCTAGATTGATAGGCAGTGATGCTTCCATGAATTTCTGCCTCGTAGTCGTGATCACTCGACAACCTGGCCAGCGGGGAGTTGAGTGGCTTGATGCTCGATGCTGTCCAGGCATTGCCCGAAGCTACGGGATTGAGGACAACCCTTACAAAATCTCCGTTGGACACCAAAGAAGGCAGGACTGCAGAATCTGTCCAAGTGATCGCGGTGAGTCCCAGGTTTGCAGTCTTACTGATTGCATTGATTTGAGTCAACGTGCCACTGAGCTTGTAGGACGTGGGCTGAATCAGCGAAACTTCAATGCGGCTTGCCTGAATGTGACCATTGACCTGATCGACATAGCCATATAACTCTACAAAATGTGCACCAGTCAGGTCGGTGTACTGCTGCACCGCACCGCCAAAGAATGTCGTCGATAGAACATCTACGGTGTGACCCAAAATCTCAAATGAAGTTGCCCCTTTATTACTGACAGGCCCCACCCATTCACTCCCGTATGTGATGCGGTAAGCGGTGGCAGTAGGAAGACTTGTTGCTGTCGCCGCCGGGGTCACGGCCGAGCCTTCAATATTGACCACCATCCCAAGCTGCAGGGATTGCACACTGGACATTGAATCATCGTTGGGCAGTAACGAGGCGGCATCGTTGTTGTAACGAATGCCATTGACAATGATGGAGCCAAAACCTGAGATCGTCCCGGACGTAAATGACCCGGTTCCTCCGCTTGACAGACCGGCGACACCCGTCCCGCCACCGCCACAGGCGGCTATTTCTGCGATAGCACCAGCCATCCCCAGCAAAGCTGCTCTTCGTGTACAAAGTAGCTGGTCAATTTTTTTCATTTGCTTCCTCTGAGGATTGACCCAAAAGGTCATGTTGAGCGGATGGCATTGCACTCATGAATGAGTACAGGCCAATGCGAAGTTGCTGGCTCTGTTCACGTTTCAGAGCCTTGTCCTGGTCCATCAGGGCTTGAAGCTGCGGGCCGAGTTGAGTCATCAGATCTAGCCATTGAGCAGTGATCATGGATTTGGCAGCTTGGAGCGACTCTTTCGACAATTCATCGGCAAGAAGTGACTGCTCGAAATGCTGCCCGCCGCCATGGAGCACGTTTTCCACGCTCGCTTGCAAATGGTCTCCAACGTTTGCGCCGATGAAACCCACCATTTGAGGCCAATCTGCTTTGGGGACATAAATCGCCTCAACCACCGCTACGGTGTCATTCTTTTCGTTGTGCGTGACCAATCCAAGGCGAACCATGTCTGAGAGGATTGATTTGGGGTGTACATCCCTGGTCACACTGGCCGCTAGTGCCTCAAAACTTGGCGCCTCACCCGTTCGGGGAATGCGGATAGGCAGCCCTTTTTTATTCACATATTCGGACTGTGAAGCCCAATAAGTCAGCACATCCGTAGCGAGACTGCGTGTCAGAGGCTGGGTGGGCGCATCTTGCGCTTGCAAACGTGCCACTTCTCGTCGAGTCAAACCTGTCATCGTGCTGATGCGGCTTGTCAGTCGGGCGGGGTTATTGCCTTTGCAGTCTTCAGTTGCCGCCTGAACATAGGCGCGTCTCATAACCTCTTCTGCAGTCTGAATGGAAATTCCTTTGGCCAGACACAGTTTGACCAGTGGGCTCAATAGCTGTTCGAGCACGGCCACGAGGGCCTGCTGCTCAGCTTTCAATCCTTCTGGTGAGATTTGTGAAGTCATTGGTTATGTCCGTTGTGTGCATTATAAATGTGCATATTGCACATTTCAATAAATCCCGACAAATTTAGTTGGCTGGAGCGAATTGATGCGTGTCAAGCAGCCACCAAAGACGCTGGGCCACAATAAATCTGCAGAGAGGATTCAAAAATACAAAACAAAACGTCGGCTGCAACCGAACCGAAACGCAGAGTGGTTGACGCCTTCACGCGTGTGCTTCACGCACTCATGGCCAGTACCTTTGGTCTGGCCTACATCACCTCAGAGATGGATGGCTTGAGGCTGGTGCATGTGACCTTGGGGTACACACTGGGCCTAGTGTTTGCTGTGCGCGTCTTTTGGGGGTTAGTTGGACCCCGAAGAGTGCATTTGCGAGTACTCATTGAAAAACTCAGGGGATTAAGCGATTTTGCTCAAAACCTTCAGCGCTATGACTGGAGATCCGCTCTCCACATGGTGCTTGCTGTAACCGTGGTCGCACTACTTGCTCTCGTGCTGCCTGTGATCGCTTCTGGCTACATGACGTATTTCAAACTACAAGGTCAGTGGACCGAGGAAGTCCATGAAGTGTTCGGGAACATGATGTTGCTGGTGGTCAGTTGCCACGTGGCTGCGGTAGTTCTGCTTAGTTTGGGGAATTCCGAGCGTCAGATCCGCTCCATGCTTACTGGTTATGTGGAAGATAAAGGTCCAAATCTGGTTACCAACAACCTGATGGCCGTAGCTACAGCGTTCCTATTGTTGATCATCAGTCTCTGGACTTGGCAGGTATACCAGTACATACATGATCCGCTCTTGACTCAGCAGCCCAGTTGGCTGCATCCGGTCGGCGGCTACAAGGAAGAAGATGATTGATTAGCCTGTGCATTGACATGCAAATTTAGGATCTTGGTGTACTCCAGATGCTTTTATGGGTTGGCCATGGCCTCGAACGACAGCTATCAGGAAAGTTCGCAGCCGACCGCTTGTGGCCGACAGTAGCCCCCTCCCAGTTGCCAAGCCAGGAGGGGTTTCTGTTTCCACTACACACCAAGCGCCTGGGCAGCCTTCTCAGCCGCATCCAGCAGGGTCTCCTGAGACAGGTGCGAGTACCGCACGGTGTTCTTCAGGTTGGCATGACCCAGTGCTTTGGACACCACAAAGATGCTCGCTCCTGCATTGACCAAGTTACTGGCATAGCTGTGACGAAGATCGTGCAACCTCAAGTCCAGCAGCCCCGCCCTCTTCCTCGCGTTATCCCAGCAGCAATACAGTGACAGGAATGGCTTGAGTGTTTTCGGGTTGGGCACCACATACGGGCAACCATCCCAGCGCGGCAACTTCTCCAGAATGGAAAGTGCAGCATTGGACAGTGGCACATATCTTGGTTTTCCGGACTTGCTCAATGGCACACGCAGGTACCGCCGACCGATATCCACATCTTCCCATTTGGCATCCAGAATCTCACGCTTTCGAGCACCGGTCAGCAGTAGCATCGGTACGATGAACTTGAGCTGTGGATTTTCGCTGGTCTGGATCGCTTCCAATAAACGCTGTGTTTCCTCCTTTGTCAGATAGCGTTCACGGGCATTGTTCGGGTCACCAATCTTGATGCCCATGGCAGGATTGACCTCAGCGCCAGGAATCTGAAGCTTTTTGGCAAGGTTGAACATGATCTTCAGGAGCACGATGAACCGGTTTGCACTGGCTTTGGCGTAACCCTGTTCGAGTAACTCCTGATGGCCCAACAAAATTTCATGCTGGGTAATCTGGCTAATTGGCTTGGAACCAAACCGGGGCAACAGGTGATGCTTGATGTGGCTTTGGTCAGAACCCGTGTTTCGCCTTGTGACCTTGATGTGGGGCAGATAGGTGTCATTGATGAACTCTTCGAAGGTCGGCACAGATCGCTTCAAGATGCGTTCTTCAATCGGTGACTCCCCCAGCACCACCTTGGATCTGAGAACCTTGGCGGCCTGCTTGGCTTTGTCAAAGCTCAGTGACTTCACATCACCGATCTTGTACTGACGTTGGCGACCATGAGGGTCACGGTACCTGAGGTGGTATGTGGCACCACCCGTGGGACGGACCTCCAGGATGAACCCGGTGATGACCGTGTCGTAGTAGTCCACCTTTTTGGCTTGTGGCTTCGAGGTGGCGGCACTCACAAAGTGGGCGCTCAGTGGGACCAGGGGCATGTAAAACTCCTTTTCGGTTGGACGTGACAAGGCCTGCACGGTGAGGTGCATGAACGCATGTCGGTTGGGGACGTAAAAAAAGGCACCACACGGTTAGGTGCAGTGCCTTGGGGGTGTCACTTTTGGGGTGACGTTGCGGGGAACTCTTTCGGGGCTCTCTGTTGAATGACTCTCTCGGGTCTTTTTTCGAGAGGGCTCTCAGGGCTCTCTGTTGGGGGCCTTTCGGGTGTGTGTGTTAGGTGTGATCTATGTTCTCCAACACGGGGACTGGGGTCGATGGGGTCGCTCGTTTGTGTACCTTTCGGGGATCTTTTGGGCGTCTTCCTAGCACCACCTCCCCTTTTCCTGAAATACTTTTTTATCATCCAAAAGATCAACCCTCACGACCCTAAAGAGTGTTTTGTGAAGCACCAAAGAGAACCTTCTGTGAGACTAGAGAAAGCCTCTCGGTGGTGAGACTGAGGGGTAAAGGCCGAGAGTGGCTTAGGCTAAGTGTCAAAAAGCGCCTCGAAAGACACTCAAAACAGCAACCCTCACGACCCTCGACCCCACGCACCTCAAGTGGTCATGAGAGATCCAAACAAACAGGGACATCCCAGCCACGATTTCCACGGGTCTTTCGGGATGCGCCCACAAGCTCGGCCATGACGGTGTGAACCTCAGCCACCTCAGAGCGATTCGCACGTTCAATGCCAATCAACTTGAGCAACTGGGTGGCAGTCATGAACACACACTCTCGTCCTTTTTCCTTTCCTTGCTCAATCAAAGTGGTCAATGACTCCTGCACCGGACTGATGGTTTCAAACTCCCGATTGATGACCGACAAGCGAGCCTCTTCTTCAGGAGTCAGCCACCAGGATGCGCCTTTGTCATAAAACTCAGCTTTGTACTGGGCAAAGACCTGCTGCATGTCCAAACCATGGTCATAGTTCACCTTATCCACCCGAAGCGTCCAGAAACGGCTGTTCCCGGTCGGGTCTTTCAGGAAGAACTGGCTGTTTACGGATGCACAGAACACAGTACGCCGTGGCAAGGTTGAATCTTCTGCCGCATAAGGACGACGAAACACGTCCATGTCATTGGTGATGAACGCCTTGAACGCTGGCAGATCATTTTTGAGCGTGGCTTCTACCTCGCCCAACTCCGTGATCCACTTTGTCAGTGCGGTCATTTTGGAGTCCCGACTGTTGGCATCCAGTGAATGACCGGTCAAAACGACACCTTTGCGTAGCTCGGCGTTATTCACCAAGCTGTTTACCCAAGTCGTTTTACCGATTCCCTGTGGACCAGACAAGGTCAAAACACCACGAGCACGGAAATCAGAGTCGTACGCTGCAGCCACCGCCGAAGTCATCCATTTGTCCATCACGACTGTCTTGAAATCTTCCGGATATTCCTTGGTGGTGGTTAAGGTAGCCCTGAATTGGGGCAACCGGTTTACACCATCCCATTTTTTGCTATCGATCCACTGAAGAACAGTGTTGAAAGCATTCAAGTCACCCAAGGCCACGATGTTCGAGTTTATTTGCGTCACAGGAAAATCGTTCAAAGCACAGATACTCCGCACCTGTGAATGTGTGGCGCTCTTGGCGTTATCAATCGTGGTCACCAGATGAGGCACCTTGATTGGCATGTCTTTTTTGATCATGTCGTACCCAATATGCACCCCATAAGACACCATGATGTGTTTGAAATTTTCGAAAGTACCCGGCAAGGAGCAGTTTTTACGCAGCCGCTGGTGTGGGAAACTTTCTTTCGGTAAAGCCACTGTTGAGTCCAAATAACCATTGGGATTGGAGGCCCTGACGGGGGCCGCTACTTTGACTGTTTCTGTCAGAGAAAATGGCTCAAACTGCTCTTGCACTTTGGCCTTGATCGCGATTGGATCCCCTCCGGCTTTTGCCACCGCATGACACAAAGATCCGATGGTCACGGGCGTACCTTGATATTTACCAAACGAGTTCCACTTGTAAGCGACTTCTCGAAACCCTTTGTACGATGGACCGCGACTTGACCACTCGTCTGCCAACGTCAAGCCCTCGTCTGACCCTTCAGTTTCATGATAAAGAGCCATGAGCGTCTGGACCCAAGGGTCATATCCCTCATCCGGGTCTAGTTCATTAACCAGTGCTCGCAGAAATGCCAGGTTTTGATCATCGAGCTCAGCCGTGTTTTCATGTGGCTGAATGCTTGGACTTTGAGTTTTTGATTCAAGCTGCTTGCCGTTATGCACTTCTAGGTCGTCCACAAACTCTTGTGTCAAGCATGTGAGTTCGGCAAATGGGACCACATGGTCGGACACCAAAACCTTATCGGTGCTCGGTGCCACAATGATGTAAGCCTTGTCGCATCGGACGTCAATACGTTCAGGATGATTTGCCGTGCTGTGACCTGCAGCTTTTACACGCAATTCCGGTGACTGACGGAAATAGTGGTGCACGCCCTTCTTTGTTTTCACCACCATGGCAGGAACCAGCCCGTGCTTTTTCTCCAAAGCCAGCATGGCATCCAATGACTCAGGTGAATCCGCGTCAAGCGCCACCAGTCCATTGCCACACTGCAAGGCAATGTCATTGGTTGAATGGGCGGTCCACCGGTCGGTAATCGTCTTGGTTGAGAGGCCATCAAGCCAGGGTTGATGTGCCAAAAGGGTGTTCTTCTGCCCCGCTTGGATCGGCATCGGGAGGTACCCAAGGTCGAACCACATTTGAGCAGCTTCCCTGTTGGACATACCGGCAACTTTGTCTTTTGTTATTTTCTGCATATTTTTCTCGCTTACTGTTTTTGTACACTGCACCACAACGGTGCGCCACCCATGAGCCATGTGAACTTTTTTTCGTGTAGCTCTGGGCATAAGCGGCCCCTGGGAAAAATGACCTACAAATATTTAAAAAATGGGGTTTATCTTCTGCAAAAAAATAAAAGCACACCACCCCCAGAGCCATCACCGAAGCGATAACCCTGGGGGTGGACATCAAAGCGATGTGAGCATCACGGCAAAGATCAGCAGCACCATGAGGGCCTTTACTGGAAACACCAGAAACAGCCCTACTAGGCAAAGCCCAACCAGCACCTTGGACACTTTCGCCAAGAGCCACAGACCCAAGCCTGCGAGAAAGATTGCACTCATGCGCGTTTCCTCCGTTTGGTCAAGGCCACAAGCAGTAGCCTCAACAGCTCTTCAAGCAGAATTGCCAATAGCATCTTCATGACAGCAGGCCCTCCATGACCGTCCGGGTGTGATCTCTCAGTACATACAAATAAGCACGAGCCTCTGCCAGATCCCGAGTCAAACCAGCATCGAACTCCAGGACCGCAGCTCGCTCTTCCCACAGTTCGTAAAGGTCTTCATTGAGCAAGCTGACCAATGCCGCCAAGGTTTCATCAGATGGTTTCATGGTCAGTCAATCGCCTCAAAAATAGCCATGGCCTCTGGGTGCCCCTTGGCGTGATCCCGAAGCAAGTGAAACTGCTCTGCACAAGAGTCGAGGAGCTTTCCGACTTGGGTAAAAGTGGCATGCGAATACACATACAGACAAGCCGTGATCCCAAAGGCCTCCGCTGACATGTACCCCTCATAGCCATTGTTTGAGCACACCAGAAATGGCCCTTTGTCAGATGGAGCCATGAAGAAAGCGCCCTGCTCTGTCCTGTAAAAATCCCAGTAGCCACCCCGGTAGTCAGGTGACAGGCGGGATGCCATGGCGTACGCATCTGGCTCGATGCGTGACCCGAAGTGGTATCCAAATATCCCAGCTGCGACTGTCAATCGTTCTTGATCATTCAACATTTCAATTTCCTTTAGACGTAAAAAAACCAGCTCGATGGCTGGCTGCTTTTGGTGGATGGGCATTCATATGAGCCCCTTTCGGACAAAGACCTCAAGGCCAAATCCGTCGTCGCTGATCACATAAACTGAAGCCCCCTCGGAAACCTGATCCAGCTGGGAGTAGAGAATTCCAACCAACGGAGTTCCTACGTGAAGAAAACCAG
>Ga0228702_1001942_pt1 | contig 12400 bp, 10 predicted proteins | sample McNCre217_Aug_MG_2_FD_178018 | JGI IMG/M metagenome (GOLD analysis project Ga0228702, IMG submission 178018) | Freshwater microbial communities from McNutts Creek, Athens, Georgia, United States - 20-17_Aug_MG | ecosystem: Environmental > Aquatic > Freshwater > Creek | place: USA: Georgia... | reverse complement strand
CGCGCTTCTGGCCGGCACCCGCTATCGCGGCGATTTCGAAGAACGCCTGAAAGCCGTGGTGAAAGAGATGGAGGATCATCCTGACGCGATCCTGTTCATCGACGAAATTCATACCGTTATCGGCGCGGGTGCCACGTCGGGCGGCGCGATGGATGCATCGAACCTGCTGAAACCTGCGTTGCAGGGCGGCAAGCTGCGCTGCATGGGGTCGACCACCTACAAGGAATTCCGTCAACACTTCGAAAAAGACCGCGCGCTGTCGCGTCGCTTCCAGAAGATCGACGTGAACGAACCTTCCGTGCCGGATGCCATCAAGATTCTGATGGGGCTGAAGCCGCATTTCGAAGAACACCACGATCTGCGCTACACCAATGACGCGATCAAGGCCGCGGTCGAACTGGCCGCGCGCTATATCCACGACCGCAAACTGCCCGACTCTGCCATCGACGTGATCGACGAGGCGGGTGCGGCCCAGCATCTTCTGTCCGATGCCAAGCGCCGCAAGACCCTTGGCACCAAGGAAATCGAAGCGGTCGTTGCCAAAATTGCCCGCATCCCGCCAAAATCGGTATCCAAGGACGATGCCGAAACCCTGCGCGATCTGGAAAAGACCCTCAAGCGCGTGGTGTTTGGTCAGGACAAGGCGGTTGAATCGCTGTGCTCGGCGATCAAACTGGCGCGGGCGGGCCTGCGCGAACCCGAAAAGCCGATTGGCAACTACCTGTTCGCTGGCCCCACCGGCGTTGGCAAAACCGAAGTGGCCAAGCAATTGGCAAGCTCGCTTGGCGTGAAACTGCTGCGCTTCGACATGTCGGAATACATGGAGAAACACGCGGTCAGCCGTCTGATCGGCGCACCGCCCGGCTATGTCGGCTTTGATCAGGGCGGCATGCTGACCGATGGCGTCGATCAAGACCCGCATTGCGTGCTCTTGCTCGACGAAATGGAAAAGGCGCACCCGGATGTCTACAACATCCTTTTGCAGGTGATGGATCACGGCAAGCTGACCGACCATAACGGTCGCACGGTCGACTTCCGCAACGTCATTCTGATCATGACCTCGAACGCGGGCGCGATGGAACAGTCGAAATCCGCCATCGGCTTTGGCCGCGAACGGCGCACCGGCGAAGACACCGCGGCGATCGAACGCACCTTCACGCCGGAATTCCGCAACCGTCTGGATGCGGTGATTTCCTTCGCGCCGCTGTCGAAAGACGTCATCATGGAAGTGGTGACCAAATTCGTGCTGCAACTCGAAGCGCAACTGATGGACCGCAACGTCCACATCGACCTCACCCCCGAAGCCGCCGCTTGGCTGGGCGAAAAGGGCTATGATGACAAGATGGGCGCGCGCCCGTTGGGCCGCGTGATCCAGGAATACATCAAGAAACCGCTGGCCGAAGAGCTTCTGTTCGGCAAGCTGACCAAGGGTGGCACGGTGCATGTCGGCGTCAAAGACGGCGAAATCGCGCTTAGCTACGAAGAACCGCAAAAGCCGCGTCTGACAGGGCAAAAACCGCCGCTGCTGACCGCAGAATGATCTGACGCTGATTTCTCTAAATGCACTGGCCCCTGTGAAAGCAGGGGCCTTTTGCTTTGCCACAGGCCAAAAAACCGGGCAAAGGTTAAAGAACCCCTAAAATGGCACGGTCAACACATTGATTTTACTAAGTTAAAAAAGGTCCCGCGTTGGGACCTTATCTTTCCGTCAGCTTCAACTCGATCCGCCGGTTCTTCGCCCGCGCCTCCGCCGTCTCTCCGGCCGCCAGCGGCTGATACTCGCCAAACCCGGTCGCCGCCAACCGCTGCGGCGGAAAACCCAGACTGTCTTGCATATAGCGCACCACCGACAACGCCCGCGCCTGCGAAAGCTGCCAGTTATCCTTGAACGCCCCCGTCCCCGACAGCGGCACATCATCGGTATGGCCGTCCACCCGGATGATCCAATCAATCGACGGCGGAATTTTCCCCGCCACCTCATCCAGACTTTTCACCACATCGGCAATCTGCGCCTGCCCCTCTGGTGCCAGATCGGCCGACCCCGGCTTGAACAGCACCTCGCTGGAAAACACAAAGCGGTCGCCGACCACCCGCACCCCCTGCCGCCCCGCCAAAAGCTGCGACAATTGACCGAAGAATTCGCTGCGAAATTTCGCAAGATCAGCATTCGCCGCCTGCAGCCGTTTCCGCTCCGCCTCCTCCAACTCTGCCCGCTTCTTCTGCTCCGCTGCCACCTGCGCCAGCGCCGCGTTCAACTGGCTACCCAGCGCCTCGATCTGCACCTTCGCGTCGCTATCCTTCGCGGCTGACGCGTCCAGCATGCCCTGCAACTGCGAAAGCTGGCTGCGCAGCGCCGCAATCTGCTGGTTCAGCACCTCCATCTTGCGCGCCGCGTCAACCGCCTTGCTTTGCTCTGCCGTCAAAGCCTGCTCAGCCGTCGCCAAAAGCGCCGCCTTCTGATCTCCCGCCGCCGCCTTCTGCGCCGCCTCGGTTTTCGATGCCGCAAGCAGGGTCAGGGTTTCTTCGGCCCGCTTGCGTTGCTCTTCCAACGCCAGCGTCATCGCCAGCACCGCGTCATCCGACGATTTCAACTTGGCCCGCAGCGCCTCTAGCGCCGCAGCATCGACCAACCGCGCGGCTTCAGCCTCAGAAATCTTGGCCTGCGCCGCAGTCAGGTCAGCCTTCGAAGCCGCCGCATCGGTTTTCAAACTGGCCACCAAAGCCTCAAGCGCCTCACGACGCGCCGCAGCCAGACGTGCCGCCTCGGCCCCCGCGTCAATTTCGTCGCGCGCCTTGGCCAACGCCAGTTGCAACGCGTCTTTCTCCGACATCAGCCCCGCCACCTTGGCCGTCAAATCCGCCGCCTGCCCGCGCGCCGTATCCCGCTGAGACAGCAACGTCGCCACTTGCGCCTCAAAGCTGGCAATCCGGCCCTTTGCCGCCGACAACTCGTCTTGCTTGCTGCTCAGTTGCCCCGTCAACGTCGCGATCAGCGCCGATTGCTCCTCGCCCTTCGCCTTCGCCGCCGCCAGATTGGACGATAAACTGCCAACCTCTGCCCGCAAATCCGAAACCTTCTGCTTTTCCAACCCCAAAGCATCGGCCAAACTCGCAACCTGCGCCGTCAGCTGATCCAACTCGGTGGTTTGGGTGGTGATCGTTTCGCGCAGCACCGATTGCATCACGGTGAAGATGGTCAACACGAACATGAGCACCATCAAAAGCGTGGTTACGGCGTCAACGAAGCCCGGCCAGATCATCGAACTGTCGCGTTTGCGGCGCAGTGCCATGGCTTAGACCTTGCCCAAAACGCCGCGCGCCAATTGCCGGACCGATGCCGTCAACGCCGAGATGTCACCGCGCAGATCAGCCAGGCTTTCTTGCCGCCCTGCCGACATTTCTTCAAGAATACGAAGCAGTTGCACATCAATCGACCGCAGGCGCATCCGGTTTTCAGCGTCCGAATGTGCCCCGCCTTCGGCCCCGGTCAGCGCTGCAATCAACCGCTCTTGGCCTTCGGCGATGCGCGTCAACGCCGCCGCTTGCCCCTGTTCAGCAGCCAGCTTTTGCGTCAGCGCCGCAACCGCCTGCGTCAGGTGCGCCAGCCCGTCTTCAACCCCGTTCCGGTTCGCCTCGACCTGGGCAAACAGGCTTTGCATCACTTCGATCTGCTCGGCCAAATGATCCAGCACCGCCGCATTGACCGAAGCCTCGCCGCCCTCACCATCCCCCGACGAATACCCAACGCGGGTGATCGACGACAGCCATTCTTCCAATTCGCGCGCAAAGCGGTTTTGCCCATGGCTTGCAAAAAGTTCCAGCAGACCCACCACCAAAGACCCGGCCAGCCCCAAAAGCGACGAGGAAAACGCTGTCCCCATCCCGCCCAACTGGTTTTCAAGCCCGTTCATCAGTTTGCCGAACACCTGCAAACCGGTTTCGCCCTCTTGCGGCGCCAAGGACCGGATGGTTTCCACCACCGCCGGAACCGTGGTGGCAAGCCCATAGAACGTGCCCAAAAGCCCCAGAAAAACCAACAAGTTGGTCAGATAACGCGTGATATCGCGCGCTTCGTCAATGCGGGTTTCCACCGATTCAAGGATCGACCGCGACGAAGAGGCTGAAATCTGCATCCGCGCGCCGCGAGACCGCAGCAGCTGCGCCAAGGGTGCCAACAACCGCGGCGGCGCCATGTCATCTGCGCTGTGGCGCACGAACCGTTCGATCCAGCTAACCGACTGCGCCAGAATGAACACCTGCCAAAAGCAGGTGATCACGCCCAAAGTGAACACCGCAACGATAAAGCCGTTCAGCAACGGATTGGTGCGCAAGATCGCCAACACCGTGCTGTGAATAAGCCACGCCCCCGATGCCACCAGCGCGATTGCCAGCAACATGAACACGATTTGACGGATGGGTTGGCTAAAATAGGTCGTTTCGACCTCGGCTCGTTCCATAGGTGCGGTCTGCCCGGCTGTTCTGCTCTGGCCAAAGCATAGCAGGCGGCGGGCCGCTGCCAAGCGAAACCCTTACGAAATCGCGCGAACACGCGCCGCAAGCCAGGTCAAATCTGCGTCGGCAATGCCCAATTCGGCCAAATGGTCGGCGGTCGCAAACAGATAATCCCGGTTTGGCCCGCGCCCACCGACGGCATGCGCAATGATTTGCGCTTGGTCTTCCAACGGCAAGCCGCCGCAATACTGGTCGTGGTGCGGATCAATCACATATACCAAAGCTAGCAGCTCTTGCCCGTCAGCCAAGCGCAGCGGCAGCCAACGTTCCAGATAGGCCGAAGAAATGAGTTCGCGTTCGCGCAGCGCGGCAAGGGTGGCCGCCTCGGCCCCCGGCTGCACCCGAAACGCCACACCGTCGCACACCGCGCCCGCCGCTTCGTCCAGCGCCAACACCAATCCCGGCGCCTCGACAGAACCGCGATGATGGATCGACCGCATGCAAAAGCTGCGATGCCAACCGCTGGCACGGGCAATCTGCCGTTCGGCCACCGGAAAATCCGGGTTCCAGATCAGCGAGCCATAGCCAAACACCCACATATCTTCCGCCATCCGCTGGCCCTCCATCAGACAGCGGTGTAAGCAATGCCGGGCTTGAAGGAAAGGGTTGCGCATGAAGGCGTTGTTGTGGGCGGTACTGGCGGCAACCGGCCTGTGGACCGGCTATTGGTGGGTCGGCGCAAGTTCGATCGAAAGCGCCGTGCAAAGCTGGTTTGCCGAAAACGCCAGTCTTGCCAGCACATCGGGGGTCGAAGTGCACGGCATCCCGAACCGCTTCGATCTGACCGTTAACGATGTGGTCTGGTCTGACACAGCGCAGGGCATCACTGTGAAATCCCCCTTTGCGCAAGTCTATGCGATGACGTGGAAGCCGTGGCATGTCATTGCCGCCCTGCCAAGCGGGCAAGAAATTACGCTGCCAGATCAAAAGATTATTGTCGGGTCAGACAGTCTGCGCGCCAGCCTTGAACTGCATCCGTCAACCGCACTTGGGCTTCGCGAAACCGTGGTCGAGGCTAAGGCGCTCAGCCTGACCTCTGATCTGGGTTGGACCGTTGGCGTTGAAGATGCGCGCTTTGCCACGTTGGAAGACCCGACGCCTGCCAACACCCATCGCTTGGGTGTGGCGATTGCCAATATCACCCCGGCCGCGTCGGTGATGCAGGCGCTGGCAAGCACCGATTTGCCGCCGAAACTGGCCGAAATCTATCTGGACGCCCATGCCACACTCAGCGCCCCACTAGACCGTTTTGCCGGCGAAACCCATCCGCAACTGCTTGCGCTGCACCTGACCGAAGCCCGAATGATATGGGGGGCGCTGAAGTTCACCGCCAGCGGCGCTTTGACCGCGCGGTCTGATGGCATCGCCGAAGGTGAAATCGCGTTGCGGGTTGAAGGCTGGCGTCGCTTGCCGCCGGTGCTGGTGGCGCTTGGTTTGGTCAAGCCCGACATCGCCCCCACCGTCGAACGCATGTTGGAAGTGATCGCGGCGCAAAGCCCGGATTTGGATGTGATCAATATCACCCTTAGCTGCCAAGATGGCCGCATGTCGCTTGGCCCGCTGCCGCTTGGGCCCGCGCCGCGCCTGCACTAACGGCAATACGATCCGTTGCGATAAGACGCGGTGTCAAAATGCAGATGGTCTTCGTGATAGCCATCTGACCCCGGCCCCAAAGTCGTGCCAAAGATCCCGCAGGCGGCTTTTTGCGCCTTGCGGATGGTCTTGTTGTAATCGTGCTCGACCGTCCACTCTTTACCGTCTGAAAATACAAACCCTGCAATATCAACAGCTTTGCCGCGCCCATGTTCGGAAATCTTCGCGCCCCGGACATTGTTTCGGGTGCGGCACATATAGCTGCCAAAGATGTGCAACTGCACCACTTCGCGGTTGCCGAAGGCCGGGCGCATGCCCTTGTTGATCCAGGTTTTCAACGCCTCGGCGGTGTTGCAATCGAAGGTCGCGGGCTGGCTGAAGGGAATACCGGAAATCGCAGTCACCCGCACCGGTTCGTCAACCCCGCATCCCCGCGTGCGCGAGGTGATCGGCGCCAACACCTCGCCGCGAATATCCGGGTCGCCACAGACCGATCCCTTCTTTGACGACCGGTCTTTCTTTGAGCCTTTGCCCGTCTCTGTCTGATCGTCGCTGGCAAGTTGGTCTGGTGCAGCCAGCCCCAAACCTTGCGGGCGCGGCGGCGGCGGCAGGCTGGCGGTCAGCGGCAAAGCAACCTCGTCGGCCAATTGCGGCAGCGGCACCTCAATGCCAACCGGACGCGGCAGCGGTCGGATCACCCGCACCAAGCCGCCCTGCTCTGCCGTTTCCGCCACAGGCGCGGGGGTTGGGTCTGGCGCAACAACCGCGCCGGGGCGCGGCAGCGGCAAGATTGAACGTGCAGGCGGTTCGGCCAAAGCGGCGCTGGCAACCAGCGCGCACAGCAAAGCTGGGCCAAACGCCCGCATCGTCAGACCTTGCCCGCAGGTTTTTCAGCCAGCGGCGCACGACCAAAATCGGGTGCAGAGGTATCCTGCCCCGCTTCGATGATGCCACGACGAATGGCACGGGTGCGGGTGAAATAGTCGAACAGATGGTCGCCGTCGCCCATGCGGATCGCGCGTTGCAGCACGAACAATTCTTCGGCAAAACGCCCCAGAATATCCAACACCGCGTCTTTGTTGGTCAAGAACACGTCGCGCCACATCGTCGGATCGGAAGCGGCAATGCGGGTGAAATCCCGAAAGCCGCTGGCGGAATATTCAATCACTTCCGATTGCGACACCTGCGCCAAGTGATCGGCAACGCCAACCATGGTATAGGCAATCAAGTGCGGCGCATGGCTCACCACCGCCACCACCTGATCGTGGTGCGCTGGGTCCATTGCGTTCACCTTGGCGCCCATGCCTTTCAGCAGCGCCTCAAGCCGGGCCAAAGCCACCGCGTCAACCTCTGCCGACGGGGTCAGCAACCACCAGCGGTTGACAAACAGCGTGGCAAAGCCCGACCGCGGTCCCGAATATTCGGTGCCCGCCATCGGGTGACCGGGAATGAAATGCGCAGTTTCGGGAATATGCGGCGCCACGGCGGCAATCACCGCCTGCTTCACCGAGCCCACATCCGTCACCGTGCAGCCAGCCGCCAGATGCGGGCCAATCTCGGCGGCGATCGCGGTCATCGCGCTGACCGGCACCGCCAAAACCACCAGATCAGCACCAGCCACAGCCTCGGCGGCAGTGGCGTAAACCCGGTCGCAAATGCCAATCTCTAGCGCCGTCGCACGGGTTTCGGCCGATTTGGCATGGCCGACAATCTCTGTCACCAAACCATTGGCGCGCATCGCATGCGCCATAGAAGACGCAATCAGGCCAAGCCCGATCAGCGCAACCCGATTATAGATCGGCGCCGTCATTTGACGCCCTTGAACTGCGCAATCGCATGAACAACGCGGCGGCAAGACGCCTCGTCACCGACAGTGATGCGCAAACATTGCGGCAGCTTATAGCTGGTGACGCGCCGCACGATAAGCCCTTGGGCCTGCAAGAACACATCACAGGCTTCGGCCTCTTCCGGGCTGGAAAACCGCGCCAGAATGAAATTGGCAAGCGAGGTGTCCGACGGGATCCCCAATTCTGCCAGCGCCTGCGCCAGCCAGTTGCGCATCCGCGCATTGTCGGCACGACAGCGGGTAACGTATTCTTGGTCGCGCACGGCGGCTTCGGCGGTTTCAAGCTGCGTGTTAGACAGGTTGAACGGGCCGCGAATACGGTTCAGCACATCGATGATCGCTTTCGGGCCATAGCCCCAGCCAATCCGCAACCCGCCAAGGCCGTAAATCTTTGAAAACGTCCGCGTCATCACCACGTTGCTGCGCGCTTCAATCAGCGCCAGACCGGCATCGAACCCTTCGACGAATTCGGCATAGGCCCCGTCCAGCACCAAGATCGCCTGTGCCGGCAAACCAGCCGCCAAGCGTTCAACCTCGGCAGCCGAAATCATCGTGCCAGTCGGGTTGTTCGGGTTCGCGATGAACACCAGCTTGGTGCGGCGGTTGCAGGCCTTCAGAATCGCGTCCACATCGGTGGTGCGGTCACGCTCTGCAACCTCGACAGGCGTCGCGCCACAGGCCAGCGCCGAAATGCGATACATCAGAAAGCCGTGTTCGGTGAACACCACCTCATCCTTTGGGCCCGCATAGGCTTGGCACAAAAAGTGGATAATCTCATCCGACCCAACGCCACAAATCACCCGCGCGGCATCCAGGCCATGCACTTCGGCAATCGCCGTGCGCAGCGCCAGATGGTCTGTTGACGGATAGCGGTGCAACTGATGCACCGACCGCGCGAAAGCATCCTTGGCCTTGTCGCTGGCGCCAAACGGATTTTCGTTCGACGACAGTTTCAAGATATTGGTAACACCGGCAACCGAGGCTTTGCCGCCTTCATACAAGGCGATATCCATGATCCCGGGTTGCGGGCGAATAGCGTCACTCATCAGATTCCCCCAACTGTTGCCGGGGTTTTAACGGCGGGTCGGGGGCAATGCCAGCGGCAATTGCCCCGAAACCATGCGTCATAGCGCCAGAAGGCGCGCCTCAGATCGCCAGAAAGTTGGTGAACTGCCACGGATCGTCGTCGTCCCGCTCCTCGGCAAAGCGGTTGATGCGGTTTTGCAGCGGTGTCCAATCAGTGTAGTGGGTTTCAATCCGGCCAAGATAAGGCCGCTGCACCTCAAGGCACCGCGCGTGATCCATCTCATCGGTTTCCACCAGACCCGCACGCGGGTTTTCTGCCACCCACACCATCGCCGCCATCACCGCCGACGTCACCTGCATCGCAGTGGCGTTCTGATAGGGCGCAAGCTCGCGGGCCTCTTCAATCGACAAGCGCGAGCCATACCACATCGCGCCGCGGGCATGGCCATATAGCAAAACGCCCAGATCATCCGCGCCGGATACGATCTCATCCGCAGTCAGAATATGTTTCTTTTCCGGCAGTTGGCCAGATCCGTTGATTTCGTGCAGGCTTAGGATCGCGTCATTGCAGGGATGATAGGCATAATGGCAGGTCGGCCGATACACCGCCGTCTCCCCCTCCCAGACCGTATAGTAATCCGGGATCGACAGCGCCTCGTTATGGGTGACCACATAGCCAAACTGCGGACCCGCAGTAGGGCACCAGCTGCGCACGCGGGTATCGGCACCGGCACGGTCGATCCAGATCGCATAGCCCGCGCCATGATCAAACCGATGCCCCAGCGGCGGCAGCTTGCGCTCATGCGTGCCCCAGCCCAGTTCGGCAGGCTGATAGCCCTCCGAAAGCAGCCCGTCCACCGACCAGGTGTTCACAAACACGCCCGCAGGGCGCGGATTGGCCGAAATCTGCGTGTCACGTTCCGACACATGAATGCCTTTCACCCCCAGCATCTGCATCAGCCCCGCCCAAGCTTCGCGGCTATTCGGCACATCCACGGCCAGACCGGTATCTGCCGCCAACTTCAACAGCGCCTCTTTCAAAAGCCAGCTGACCATGCCGGGGTTCGCGCCGCAGCACGACACTGCCGTCGGCCCGCCCTTGAACTGCTGGCCCAGCGCACGCACCTTTTCGCGCAAAGGATAGTTGGTACGTTCGGCATTGGGCAGCGGCGAGCCGAAATAGAAGCCCGGCCAGGGTTCCACCACCGTATCGATATACTGTACGCCAAGCTCTTGGCACAGCAGCATAACCTCAACCGAATCCACATCGACCGATAGGTTAACGACAAAGCCTTTGCCGTTCGGAAACAGCCCGCGCAGCACGGATTGGTAATTCTCTGGCGTCAGCGCCAGTTGCAGATGCGCAATGCCATGCTCGGCCAGAATGCCCGCGAATTCGTCAGAAGGCTCGATCACGGTGAACTGGCTGCGGTCAATCGCGAGGTGGCGCAGGATCAACGGCAAGGTACCCCGGCCAATCGAGCCGAAGCCGATCATCACCAGGGGTCCGTCGATGCGGGCGTGAATTTTATGGGTCATCAGATCAATGCTTGTCGGTCTTGGAGGTCAGATAATCCATCAGCGCCATCAGCACGCCCGAGACAACGAAGGTCAGGTGAATGACCACCAGCCAGAAGAATTTGTGGTCCATTGCCACCAGATCGTCGCTTTCCTCAATGCCCATGAACCATTTCAAAAGATCAATCGCCGAAATCGCCACGATCGAGGCGATCAGCTTCATTTTCAGGCCCGAAAAATCCACCGTGCCCATCCAGTTCGGCCGGTCTTTCCCGGAATCGAAATCAAACTTCGAAACAAAGTTTTCATAGCCGGAAAACAGCACGATCAGCAGCAGATTGCCAGCCAGCGTGAGGTCGATCAACGACAGCACCAGCAGGATGGCATCTTCGCTTTCCATGGTGAAAACCAGCGGCAGCCCATGGGCAAGTTCGCGCAGGAAGATCACCATCAAAAGCCCAACTGCCGCGACCAGCCCCAGATACATCGGCGCCATCAGCCAGCGCGAGGCGAACAATAGCTTTTCAAACTGACGTTCAGCGGGTTTGCTGTTGGACATTGCGGTCTCCATCGGGAAAACAAAAGGGCCCGCCGATTTGGCGGGCCCCCTTCTGCCAAACGGGGGCAGAGAGATTAGTTCTTTGCGTAGTATTCGACGACCAGGTTCGGTTCCATGACGACCGGGTACGGCACGTCCGAAAGGCTTGGCGTGCGGACAAACTTCACGGTCAGTTTCGAGTTGTCGACTTCCAGGTAATCCGGAACGTCACGCTCGGTCAAAGCAATCGCTTCGGCGATGATCGCCAGCTGACGCGACTTGTCGCGAACGGCAATGATATCGCCTTCCTTGACACGGTACGACGCGATGTTGACGCGCTGGCCGTTCACGGTGACGTGGCCGTGGTTCACGAACTGACGCGCTGCGAACACGGTCGGAACCAGCTTGGCGCGGTAGACGACTGCATCCAGACGACGCTCCAGCAGACCAACCAGCATCTCGCCGGTGTCGCCCTTGACGCGTTCTGCTTCGGTGTAGATCTTGCGGAACTGCTTTTCGGTCAGGTCGCCATAGTAACCCTTCAGCTTTTGCTTCGCGCGCAGCTGGGTGCCGAAATCCGACAGTTTGTTCTTGCGACGCTGGCCGTGCTGGCCGGGGCCGTATTCACGCTTGTTCACCGGGGACTTCGGACGGCCCCAGATGTTTTCGCCCATGCGGCGGTCAATTTTGTACTTGGCAGACGTGCGTTTGGTCACGGCTGATCTCCTTCGTTAGACGTGAAGGGCGTTGTCCTTTGGCCGAAGCCCGACAGGTTTCTTCTTGCGAAGTCCACCAACACCAATAAAAAGCCCCGGACTTCCATCCGGGACGTGACGCGGCTTATACAGTCGCTCCCCCCAGAGTCAACAGCCTCACCCCACTTTCTCTGCCCCATCCTCTTGGCTCAAATATCCTCGGGGGGTGGGCGCAGCCCAAGGGGGGCAGACAGCCCCCCCCTTTCCGCCACAACCGGTATTACGCCGCAAGTTCGTGCCGCAAGATCGCCGCCTCTGACCCCGAAATATTGCGCCGCGCATAATCGCCATAACTGTGCGGATTGGCCTCTATATCTGGCAAAAGATGCAACAACCCCTCGCGCTGCGCCGGATCAACCGTATCCAGCGCGGTGTTAGACGGATGGAAGCTTTCGGTTTCCAGCCCGTTCGCCCAGACCACATTGTGCCGCTCAAACAGCACATGTACATAGGTCACTTCGCGCAGCGCATGATCAACAGTGATGGTAACATCATTGATCAGATCTTCGGCTGCCACCAACACTTCGGCGGTGTTGAACAGCGCCTGCGCCTGTGGCCCTGTCACCAACATGCGGTGCTGCGGCGAAACCAACAGGTCTTCGTCCGGGCGGT